>Ga0123334_1000007_pt1 | contig 350918 bp, 278 predicted proteins | sample BiotimSIPDNA_FD_89706 | JGI IMG/M metagenome (GOLD analysis project Ga0123334, IMG submission 89706) | Anaerobic biogas reactor microbial communites from Washington, USA - Biogas_R1 time_0 SIP DNA | ecosystem: Engineered > Bioreactor > Anaerobic > Unclassified | place: Washington, USA...
CGCGATCACATTCTTAGGTCGGTACACCATCAACGACAAACTTAGCATCCTCTTCCTTCAGATTCCAGAGAATCAAATGCAAAACTCCCTCGTGTTTCCTCAACACAAGGGAGTTTTCTTTTTTTTACATAAAACCATAAAATCCAAACGGCGAAAATGACAAAGAGGATTGTTTAAAATAAATTAAATTATATTTTCTTGTTCAGGTAGCATATTGTACAACACCATTATGAAAGGAATGTTGAAAATGTGTAAGAAAGTATTTACTTGTTTGTTTTTTGCCTGTTTGATTACAGGTGCGTCCGCCGAGGAAGTGTTGGTTATCCCCAGCCCTTCCGCTAAATCATTCAACCTTACAGACTATTCGTCATCTGAGATTTCTGCCATCTGCAACGAAGCTAAAAGCGCAAGGAGCGCAAAGGACTTTGATAAGAGTAATTCACTTCTTGATGATGCCGCGAAGAAATCCGCTCCCGAAGACGCAGCCAAAATCCATAATCTAATGGGTCTTGCCTATGTCGATCAAAACAATTATGATGCCGCAGAGAAGCATTGGCAGTTTGTCGCGAATCGTATCCCACGAGCAAGTGAAGCCCAAGTCGGTTACGCTAAACTTCGCTTGGCCTATGTCAAACTGCATAATCAGAAGAAAGAAGCCGCTTGCGAAGCATTCCGCGAGATTGCTTTAGGATTCGTGCCTGCGGATAATGCGACAGCTGTTGACGCATCTCAACGTTATGCTCGTATGTTACAAACAAAGGGCGAACTCGTTGAGGCGATGGATTTGTATAAACAACTTATCGCGTCTCCCAATGTTCCAGATAAGAATAAGATTGAGGCCAAGGTCGAGTTGGCCGGAGTTCTCTGGGAAATTGGAAAAGGAGATTATTCTTTTGCCGTCAAGGAAATGGACAAATCAATGTGTATGCTTGAGTCACGGAAAGTATGCGAAGAATTGATTGCCACGCCCGGGATTCCCGAAGACAAGTTGGTTATTGCCGAGCTGATTAATGTGGAGACATACTATTTTCAAAAGGACTATGCCACCACAGAGAAACTCAGCGAGGCTTTTCTCGCAAAATGGTCTTCTCTCCTGAATGCTGACGGTAAAACGCTGAAGTATCAGTTGCAAGTTGCTGCCGCCCGTGGTTGGGAGTTCTTGTCCGCATACCGTCAAGGGAAAATCGACAAAACGTTAGAACTTTGCACAAAGCTTGTGGATAATCCCGATATGTGTAAGAGTTATAACAACTTCCTTGTTCATGCAGTTGCGATGCACTACAAAGCTATGTGTCTTGAGGATAAAGGGGAATCCGCAAAAGCGGCAGAGACTCGAAGAGCCTTTGAAGAAAAATATCCGAACTATGCTCAATACTCAGCAAAATCTGATGAGGAGAAACTGGCTGAAATTAAAAAAGGATGGAAATCATGAACCACAAGATAATACTCTTGTCTCTAATGACAATTCTTTTTGCCCCAATAACCATCGTCGCGCAAGAGACTCATACTGTTCAAGAAGTATCTGTTCAAGATCAGAATGATTTGCAGACGAGAATTAATCCAACACTATTGGAAATTGATTACCTAACAACCGGCGAAATCTCACTGCCTTTTGTCAATTCTCAGAAACATAATCTTTCTGATTGTGTGGAAATCTTCCCTTCCGGTAACGATACTCTTGGTATTGTGAGGAGATTAAAAAAGGATGGCAGTTTTGCCGGTTACAAAACAGGATCTTTTGAAATGTTTAGGCAAGAGTCTGGAACCACTGTTACAGATTATCGCTTTGTGTTCACTAATGACCTAAAAGAACAAATGCTTCGTGCTTATTTTCGTGTCGAAGCCGAGGATTATTACCCAGTGAATGCCTTGATTTTTGGAAGTAACACATGGCATATGATAACAAACGATATCCCCAAGTTAGAGAATTGTGTCGCTCTGAAATATGGACAAGTCCGAATGAAGAAAAGATCATCTGCGATTGAAAGTTTTGGGAAGGACTTTTCTACTCAAGTAGGTGAAACATATACTCTGAAATATCTTACCTCAGACGCAAATGTTAAGGAAACGGGTTGGGTTTTTGACACAGGAGAGCAAGGTTTTCAATGTCCATATAATGAGTTCTTTTTGCTCGTTTGCGCAAAAGAAGTTCTTTTTGTCTATCCTTTTAACAAGAAGTTTAAAAATCCAGTCTCCGTTTCTGTAGATGTTGCAAATTCTCCTCATGGTTCTATTGCTGCATCTGGTATTCGTATTGATCCGAAATCATGGACATATCAAGCTATACCAACAAAGCTTGATGGAAATAAGTATGCCTTTGAAATTACGGAAGGAGGTATTTACAATGTTGTTCCCAGTGGACCACCTGTTTCGAAAAACGAGAAATAAGATAAACATTCGTGTATTGAGTTTGGTCACAATACTCTGTCTTCCTTACGCCACATTTGCTCAACCACATATGCCGGAATCGTGGCGTTTCGGCGGGATCGCAAAACAATGGGAAACTTATTCCAACTGGATAGAGTCATCAAGCATATCGTCCTGTGGTGCTTCCATCTCAGAGATAATTACAGTAAATCCTTTATATATCGTTAATGGATTTTCTATCGGAGTCGGTATTTTAGTATCTTTTGGTATTAATTTCCCAATTCCTAATACACGTCAGTATGTTCTTACCGCGACTCCCTTAGGAAACGGTGATGAAAGCAAAGTCATATACTACGAACGAACTAGACATACTGCATATTGCACTTACTATTATGTTTTGTCTGACATTGGATTATATCATGGTCCGTATTTCGTGCATGAAATAATGTCTCACGAAAGAGAGTTGGTTCCATGTACACTCGCTCGGCAATACTGTGAAGATAAACCTTCACAGCGACCCATTTGCACATGGCCTAAGGATAAGAAGGGCGATATAGTATCCCCCATAGATGTGGAGCCATGTAGACATGAAACGCCCCTTTACAAAAATGGACCAATTAGGAATTGTCCATTCCCACGTTATGTTATGCCAGACAAACTCCAAGACCAAGAGGGTTTTACAACTTGTCCTTTATATCATAGTCCGCTTGGGTATGCTGTGACTTACTGATATGATGTGTAAAAGGAATCTTCCTTCAGATTCCAGAGAATCAAATGCAAAACTCCCTCGTGTTTCCTCAACACAAGGGAGTTTTCTTTTTGAGTTTTATCTCTTCGTTTTGGGTATGGTTGCAGGTGTTCGCAAGGTGCCCGCGGATGTTGTTTTGCGTTGTGTTGAAGAATACTTGGTGTTTTCGTACAATAACGCAGTTGCGCTGTGTATATATGTTAAAGCATTTTAACTGAGGAAGTGTTGGCTATGTTTCGCGTCTTGAATTTGTTTCGTTTCTACTTTAAAACGGAGATGCTTTTTGGGATGAGTGTTCAGCGTCATATTTATGTTCTGACGCAGTTGTGTTTGGTTTTGTTTTTGGTGAAGTATCTTTTTCCGCTTGGGCTTTCGTCGGTGTTGGCCATTATTTTGGTTGGCTCTCTTATGTATTTTACGAACCAGTTGCGTAACACGATTCGACGTATTGTGACGTGTGGGGCAGACCCCGTTGTGAGTGGCGTGACGCTTCCGTTGTTTTTTTGTCGTCTTTCTTATGATGCCCGTCGTCTGATTCTTGGGATGGTCATGCTGAGTATGGCGCTGTTTGTCGGTAGGCAGTGTATGACGGGCGGCTGGTCACTGACTCTTCCCGGGATTCTTGATATCGCCATTTGTGTTGTGGGCTTTTGGGTGTCTCTCATGCTTACGCGGTTGGAGTTGGATTTGGCGAGCATCGTTCTCGGCGAGCGCCGCACGGCTTGCGAGCTTCGCGAGCAAGAGATTGAGCAACCTGCTCTTACCATTTATCCCACGGGTGCTTCTATCTTGCTTCCGATTGTGCTTGGCGGAGTCTTTATTCTGAGTATTGGTCTGAGCAAGCTGATTGTGCTTTTGCCTTTTATCCCTATCGTTTTTGTATGGCACGCGCTTATCACGCCTAATACGAAGGCGCGTCGCGCTCCGTGGATTTCGTTGTGGTCTATGCGCTTGTTTGGTATCGCGCTGTGCTTGTTTGGGGCGTTCATTCATGTGTTCCCCAAAGATAACTATGGTATTGATAACGCGTTGGTGCTACTGACGATTATGTTGCTGACGCTGTTGAGTTGCGAGATGACTTATACCATTATTGGTATTCCCACGCCCGAGGCACAGAGCCGCGATTAATCGGGTTTGCGCACGCAGTATGTGTGGATGAAGTCAATGGCGCACGTGTGGCTTTCGATGACGAAACCGGCGTGTTCGAATAGCCCTTCCATAATCCATGTCAGTGTGCTGTATTCTTGCGCGATGTGTCGCTGCAATTGCGTTTTGTAGGCGGGCGAATCCGTCGAGGTTATTTTGTCGAAGTAATCATCGGGGCTCCCTGTTCCCCAGTCAAAGACAACATCCAACAAGATGAAGCGTCCTCCGGGTTTGAGCGACGCGAAAATCTTGCGTAGGGCGACGGCTTTCCATGTGTCCGGCAAATGGTGGAATGCCATGCCGCTGACGATGCCATCGAAATAGCTAGTCGGATAATCGTAGGTCAGGAATCCGGCGTTGTGTAGTTCTGTGTTGGTCAAGCCTTTTGCTTGGAGTTGTTGCCGCGTATACTCGAGCATGACCGTCGATACGTCCAATCCGACCACATTGGCGCAGACGGGCGCGGCGATTTGCAGAAAGGCTCCCGTGCCAACTCCAATCTCCAGAACGTTTGCGTTCTGAGGTAATTTGAGCAAGTTGAGAATCGCGCGATTCTCTCCGTCAATATCTCTGAATTGGCGCATGCGATTGTCGTAAACCGCGACCTCTTCGGGCGAGGCATAGTCCGTGCCCACCTGTTGAAATTCGTTCCAGTGCCATTTTGCCAAATCAGTCATTTGTCTATCCAATCTGAGATTTAGATTTTGTTTTTCAACTTCAAGAAACGGTCAAATTCCGCGACCGGTATGGGTTTGCTGAAGAGGTATCCCTGGCCAAAATCGCATCCGTTGCGTTTGAGAAACATCGCTTGATGTTTGAATTCAATACCTTCGGCGACGATGGTGATGTTGAGTTCCTTGGCGAGGGCGAGCAAACTGTCGAGGATGATTGTTGTTCTCTCTTGGTTTGGCGTCGACATGGCCGTGCGGCTGTGGAGGAATTCTTTGTCGAGTTTCATGACATCGATGGGGAAATCTTTAAGCATATTGAGTGACGAATATCCCGAGCCGAAGTCATCCATCGCAATGCGGAATCCACATTTCTTCAAATCCACGAATACCTTGGGCAGCATCTCGACGTGCTCGAATGCAATGCTCTCGGTGACTTCCAGTTCGATCCATGTTGTTGGGACGCCGATTCGTGTCGCGATGTTGGCAAGGATAATCGCAATGTTTTCGCGGAACAGTGTCGGACGCGAAATATTGACAGAGATTGGGATGGTCTCCATGCCCTCTTCAGTCCATTTTTTCAGAATGCGACACACCGACTCAAACATGTACAAGTCGATTTTCTCGATGAATCCGTTCTTTTCGAAGTAAGGGATGAATTCCTGCGGCATTCTGACTCCCTTGTCCGGAATCTCCCAACGGATCAGCGCTTCGGCGCCGATGACACGTTCGGTGTTCAATTCCACTTGGGGTTGCAGATACACGATAAACTCGTTGTTTGTCAGGGCGTAGTGTGCTCTGTGGTTGAGTTCGCTTTCTCGCGCGATGATGGTTCGCAAGTCGTCATCATAAAAAGTCACGCAGGTTTCGGGATGGCGTTTTGCTTTTTGGTGAGCGAACAAGGTTCGATCATATTGAATGTTAACAGAATTTTCGCTGTCAACGATGCTGACGCCGAATGTTATTTCAAAAGGTGTCGTAATGCTTTGGACAATATCCGTTTTCTTGAGGTTTTTGTAGAAATCGAGTAGGCGCTGTTCGATGATTTCTTTGTCGGCGCATCTTAGCAGAAGAACGAAACTGTCTGCGGCGATACGTCCGTAAAGCTCGTCGTTATCGAATGTTTGCGTTATCTCTTCCGCTATCCTTTTGAGCATGATATCGCCAAACTCGAATCCGTACATCTCGTTGATGAGTTTGAATCCTTTGATGTCAAAGATGACGAGCGCATGAACATTGCGGTAGCCAGAGACGACGTTCTGATATTTTCTCTTGAACATGTTGAAATTGTAGAGGTTTGTCAGCGGGTCGTAGGCGACGAGCTTATCAATCGTTTTTTGGCTATGGACTTTGTTGACGAAGAGATTGACTGAGATGGAGAGGAATAGCAGAATAAGACATGCCCATGTGAATCGTGAGGTGTTCAGTAGCATTTCCGAGTGTTTGTTGACGATGTCGGTGGGAACAATCGACATGATTTTCCAGTCGTTGATTCCGAGCGGCATAAACGCGCAATAACGCATTTCTCCGTTTTTTGTTTCATACTCCACAACACCAGTGTCTTCGGCTTCTTTGAGTGCTTGCACAAGAGATGCATTCGTTGCCGGTTTGTCGTATTCTGTTTCGAGATTGTAGTTCGCGTGGTCGGAAGGAATGATAACCGAATTGTCAGAGGCGGTTATGAGGTAATATCCCGATTTCGAAAAGGGCGAATATGACAGTGTCGGTGATAGCTCAAAATGGCGTTTGACGAAGGCGAGAACGGCAACCACCTGTCCGTTCTTTTTGACGGGCGCGGCAAAAGTGACCGATGGCGTATTCTTGATTCTGTCCGAGAGATAGGCGGAGATGTTCGACTCTCCCTGCATGGCCTTTTTGAAGTAGTCGCGATCCGAAAAATCAATTCCTTTGATGTCCTCGGCGTATCCTTTTCCGTCCGGCAGAATGACTCCGTAGCGGTGAAGCTTAGGCGATTTGAGATGATTGATTGCATTGTAGAGAGCTTGGGGTGTGCCGTCGGTTGTTTCTTCGAGTAGTTCGGCGACTTCATTAACATGACGGAGATCGGATTCCATCTGGCTTTTGATTGCGAGCTGTGTCAGATCCGTGTTTTCCATCAACGCATTATTGACATCCGTCTTGAGGATTTGTTTCATGTGGTCAAGGTACATGGAAGACCCAAACAGCAACATACTCAAAATAATAACAGTAGTTGCCAGTAGCGGGACAAACGGTTTCATCCGATAGTAGAACACAAAATTAGATTTTAACAATGTGTCGGTTGTTCTCGTGATTAGTTTATTTAGACATCTATTAGACGGTTACCAATTTAGAAAAGTAATAGTCACTTGATAGTTATTGAGATTGTTCTAATCTTTCTCGAAGGTCAGTGAGTTTTTCGCCTTTATATGTGAACCATAATGTTCCTTGTACCGGGTGGTTGAATCGTTTGATCTTTTGAGCCAGAGCAGAAACCGAAGTTGTTTTGCCATGATACTTGATATGCCTATCATCAACGACAGTTGCTTTAATTGTCGCATCTTCAATGAATTCAATCTCGCTGCCAACGGGAATGCCACACTCGGAGAACGAAAAAGGCTTACGCCGTTCTTTGGCTTCTTCCGCTATTTCGGCGGCGACCTCTTCATCCAGAATCTCGTGTCCCTCTGGCGTCCGTCGTGTTAGGTTGTTCAGAGTCCCGTTAATCTTAGCAATATGTTCTAACAACGCATACGCGTCTTGGGCAGTCATGGCGAAGAACTCTTTTACGCGCGGCTTGCCGTCAAACATATCAATGGCACGTAAATCGGGATTCAAACTGTCAATTAAATTGTGTAATTCTTTGTCCTGAAGAGGTGAGGATACCTCATATGTCGCGTAGACCCGAAACGCGAATGGTATACACTCGCTCCGATTGAGTTGCTTGAGGCGTTTTTCAGTATTGGTCGCGTAACCGATTTTGATGTACTCAGGGAAGGATGGATTTGTCAGTATATAGATGAACCCTTTTCTATTTGCGACCATGCTGTTGTCTCCTCATTATTTATACTACTTGGTACCAAATGAGCAAAGTAATAGTCAGCTGATAGCTTGTAACGAGGGTTAATCGTCACGTGGATGAACAGGAATCGTTTTTCCAAAGATTCACTATAACGCGAACTTGGGCTTGTTGTTAGCGAGTATAGTTCGCGCTTGTCTGATACTGAACTTTTCCGCGAGTCCATTAAGAATCGTTGTATTTGTCTGATGTTGGCTACAGTTCTTCAGTGTTACGCGCAGTTTTCCGAAGAGGGTTTGTTTGTAGGCGATGACGACGATGGTTACGATATCGACGATGATGACGTGTAGTCGTTTCAATTGCTAAACATCGTTTGAAACGAAAAGCCTCGGTCTGGTTGTCAGGCCGGGGCTTTAGTTTTGTCGATTTTGGTGGAGGCGGCGGGAGTTGCTCTAGTTGTTTGACTTCGGAAGATAAAGCGAATGAGCTAAAGCCTGTTCTGCTTTATTAGGCTGAAGTTGGAATATCGAAAATGAACCCACTAGGTTACAGATTTTTTCAATTTCTCGTTTAGGGTTTTTCCACCAATTTGTGCTCCAAATACGATGAATACGCCATCCTCTTGACTCGAGGTATTTTTGTCTGTGATAGTCTCTTTCCCTTGCGGATTTGGAACTGTGATACAGACGACCATCGCACTCAATTCCAAGAACGTACTTCTTGTCATTTTTGATGGCTAAATCTACATAGTACCCACCAATTCCTACCTGAGTATCAACATGATATCCTCTTGCTGTCAATGCTTCATAGACTTGAACCTCAAAATCGCTATCAAAAGAAATATTCTGTCCTGGGTGACTATCGTCTTCAAAAGACTGCAATAATTGATTTGCACTTACCTTATCCCCATTACTTATAGCCCAAGAGTATTCTAGATACTTCTTTAAAAACCTAGGTCCGTCGTTTTTCGTATCCTCGACTTGCAATTCAGATGGATTAAAGGACGTGACAATGTGCACTTTTTTCTTGGCACGGGTAATTGCAACATTGAGACGATTTTCTCCACCACGCCGATTAAGCCAACCAAAATTACGAGCCAACCGACCGTTTTCATTTTTAGCGTATCCGATTGAGAAAATAATTACATCTCGCTCATCCCCTTGCACACTTTCGATATTTTTCACGAACATGCCAATGTCTTCTCCGTCTTTACTTCTAATTAATTCAGCACGAATGGAGGCCGCAAAACTCTGATTTGTAGCACACTCTGTATCAATCAAATCATCAATCAAATCTCGTTGGCTACTATTAAACGTGATGATGCCAATTGTTTCATCGTCTGTTCTGTCTACAAAAAATTGTTTGAGCATGTCGACAATGTACTTTGCTTCTACATAATTGGATCGATTGCTCCACAAGGCGTTTTCCATTTTGTGAACTTGAATCGGAGGTGTTGCCGGAGTTTCAGTATTTGGAGACACATAAAGTCTCCCCTTGTAAAATGCATAATTCGAGAAGGCAATCAATTCCTCGTATTTTGAACGATAATGGAAATTCAAAAGAACATCACGATATTTGAACCTTGCTAAATCCAAAAGACTTTCTTCTTCGAGTGCAACAGGTAATTCGGCGTCTTCGGGAATTTCATCCTCGTCCATCTCAATTCTTCCAGCTCCTAAATTCGATGGGCGAAGTTGTTTATGATCTCCTGCGATTACTACTTTCTTTGCACGAAGAATAGATGGGATGCCTTTTTCCGCATACATCTGTGATGCTTCATCAAATACAACCAAATCGAAAATTCCCGTTTGTAAAGGAATTATTTCCGATACAACTTCTGGAGTCAATAACCAAATCTTCATACTCCTGAATAGTTCGAATTCGAACTTTTTGATGAACTTGTTAACGCTCCATTTCCTCTTGCTATCAATTGCTCGAAGAATTTCGCCGTGACGCTTGGAATTAGTCATGTTGAACATCCCTTTCGTTAGGACTATTTCCAATTGTTGGCGAGTTAACTCTTGTTTTTTTTCTATCGCTTGACTCAAGGAGCGAATAATCTTATCAAAACCATCAATATCCTGGAAGAGAATACGGTTATGTGCTTCAAATTGCACGATATGTTCATATAGTAGTTCGTTAAACAAGTCAAAGTTTACTTTGTCTAGCGTGTTACCGCAATCTTTTTTTATCGCAAGCAACGAATTGAAATATGTTATTTCATTTTTATTTAGGCGTTCATAAAGAGGTTTGAGTTCTTGGTACGCTATGTAATCTTTAAGACCCGCGGATACCGTTTCGGTGTTCTTTTGTAGCAGGTTTTTAATGTCGTTTTTAGAACTAGAAAAGTAGTCTTCACAAATAGAGTTGAGTTGTTCTTTTACCTTGTTCTTGGAAAACATAGAAAAAATTCGGGCAAAAAAGCCTTTCCCGTTTTCCTCTCGGATAGCCTCATCCAAAGCTGTCAACTTTGCCTCAAACTCGAATAAATCATATTCACTAATACTTCCTCGAACACTTTCTATCCATGGATAAGTTTGACAGATGGATATGAATCGCTCAAGATTTTCCAAAGTTTGGCTATCGGAAAATAGTTTATATATCCGTTCCAATTGGTCATATGTCAAATCCAATAAACTCTTATCTCGTCTCAGACCGATGTTCCTTGCCTTAGTTCGCTGAACACTATCAGAAAGATCAAGTCGCTGATTCTTGAGATACAATTTGTACGGTTCAATGCCAAAACTACTTGGTGCGTATAATACATCCGCTATGGTTCCCAATCTGGAAACAAGCGAATCAATTTCGTCAGATATTTCAGACAATTCTATATTTCTATTGCCTGTTTGCTGACCAAGTAGAACCATCATGGACAATTGCTTATAAAAGGCATCTTTATTGCCTACATCATCAATCACTAGTGCATACTGTGATAATCTACCAAGTCTGGAGTATACCACATCTAAAGCTGTCTTTTTTTCAGAAACCATTAGGACGGTTTTTCCATTACTAACAAACTCAGCAATTAGACTCGTAATCGTCTGCGATTTTCCCGTCCCAGGAGGACCTTGAACAACAAGTTCGTCAACAGATTCAATGGCAGACAAAACCTCCTCTTGCGAACTGTTCAAATCATTGATGTAAACTAACCTACGTTCAGAGATCTTCAATTGTTTGTCATTAGTTTTTATTTGGCCTTCACCGGTGTAGCTATCAGAATAATAGTCGATTTCATCAGCATTGAGCAAAAGATTATTCAATAGTGAATTAATCCCGTTTTTATTGAGAATCGCTTCGAAGTCTCTCTGAATAGAACTGTCGCATATTGGAAATTTTCCCAAAACGGCACAATGTTCGAGACTCAATTCCCCAGAATTATAGTGTGGGAATTCATTTGCTTTATACTCTTCAAAACTACAAAAACCTTGTTGTTGGTTCGTAATCCTAATATCATTATCAGAGTAATAAACTAAAACAGAATCAATGAATGTGGATTCAGAATAGTTTTCCATAACATCGACGGGAAGAGGCCTGGTAATATTATTGAACTTGAAGTGTGCCAAGATTAACGTAGTGTTATATACCACATCTCTTGATTCATCCAAAGCAAGTTGAATGCTAGTAGATGTTCTATCTGCTCTAACAGGGAACAATACAAGTGGAGCTCTTACGTCGAAATCCTCTCCAGGAAGCCTGCCTTTCACAAAAGGATATCCGATATATAGATTGTTTTGTCCTTTTTCCCGTAAATCCTTGCTGACTTCACGCAGTAACTGAACTATTTTTTTATATTTGCCAGAGTCAAGAAGTGAATCACAAAAGAGATCATTCATGTCACAAATTGTAACAGGCGAGCCATTTCCGAATATTATCTCACCAAGGCAATTTTCGCATACCTCAAAAAGATCAAAAGCATATTTGTTTGCAATCTTTGGCATGTAAAGCAACCGATTTCTACGATTGATACTGACTAGTTTTTTTTCCAATTCTTTGAGGATCTCTGCGGCAGAAGAAGTTATGTTGACGGTTTTCTCAGCCGGAGTTTCTAAATGTTCTAGAATTACTGATAAAAACCTTTCACCGTAGTTGTCAATAAAAGCTTTGCCAATGCCTGAGATGCCCTCAAAATCACTGAGCTTTTTCGGCAACAATTCAGCCATTCTATACAGAGCATTGTCACTACATATAATTGGCACTCGCCCCTGAACTTCGCGTTCTGTTTCCTTAATTTTTTTTCTGAGATGAATCAACTTATAATACAGTTGTTGTTTGGTTGCCATAATCGTCCTTCCAATTAAGGTTTTCCGCTCAAAATCGTTACCGTAATTTATAAAAATAGAAGCCGTAACTACTTCTAGTAGTCTTGTACATTCCTAATACTGCCACTTTAGAAGTTTTCACAAATATGATTAGATTTCTTTCATGACATTTTCTATTTGCACTGATGCAATCACTTGTTCTCAACGAAAAACCGCTGTCTTTATTCATGAAATGACATGATTTTCTATTTTCTCTACGACATCTTAACATCTATTATATAATGCCATATTTTGAAACTTACCAGTAGAGACATAAACATGATGTCGAAAATCCCATTAATGCTGTTCGCTGCATAATGGTTGCCTCGCACTCTAGGAAACGAAAAGCCTCGGTCTGGTTGTCAGGCCGGGGCTTTAGTTTTGTCGATTTTGGTGGAGGCGGCGGGAGTTGAACCCGCGTCCGATGACTGTTTCAGGAGGACTTCTACATGTTTAGCTATTCAATTTTTGTCTCGTTGACGCCGAATTGCTGAGTAGCAAGCGGTTCAGTGCAACCAGCCCATTAATCTCGTTATGCCGCACGGGCAATGCGGTTTAACCAGCCTGAAGAGTCCACGCCCGGGTCGCATTTGTCAGGCACAAATGCGTCGGACGCGCTGCCTAAGCAGCGAGTGCCAAATTTTCGTCGGCAGTTATTAGTTTTTTACGCGTTTTTTACGAAGCCAACGCGTATCTTCGACATGCTATCCTGATCAAACGAATCCCCGTCGAAACCGGTACGCCCCCTCGGTATATCAAAGAACTTTTGATGCCGTTTTTGTGTGGCAATTAAAGTACACAGGGGTGTTTTTGTTATTCCGATTTGGGTCGGTTGTTGCTGTTTGTTTGCTTGGTGTTTGAGCGTTTGCGCGGTGTTTTGTGTTGTGTTGATAGATTTTTCGTGATGTTTTACTTTTTTTTGTCGTATCGTGAAGCAGAGAGGGGTTTCAATGCTATAATATATGTAGAGATTCTGAAGGAAACGGACGGTTAAGTTCTATGTCTGGACATAGTAAATGGGCATCAATTAAGCATAAGAAGGCTGCGATTGATGCAAAGCGTGGGAAGATTTTTACTCGTATTATTCGTGAATTGACGATTGCTGCGAAGCTTGGTGGTGGTGATGCGGAAGGTAATCCGCGTCTGCGTTCCGCTATTGCCGCGGCTAAGGATGTCAATATGCCTGCGAAGAATATTGACAACGCGATTAAGAAGGGTGCCGGTGGTGACGGTAGTGTCACGTATGATGAGGTTGTTTATGAGGGCCGTGGTCCTCAGGGTGTTGCTTTTATTGTTGAGGCAACGACGGACAATCGTAATCGTACTACCGGTGAGATTCGGCATTTGTTTTCGAAGTATAATGGTGAGCTTGGGAACCCAGGGACAGTGGCGTTCTTGTTCAAAAAGCAGGGCACAATCATGATTGAGCGTGAAGGAGCTGACGAGGACAAGATTATGGAAGTCGCCTTGGAGGCCGGTGCTGATGATATCCGTTCGGAGGAAGATGGCTTTGTTGTCGTGACTGAGCCTCAGGTTTTGCCGGCGGTTCGCGAGGCTCTGGAGAAGGCCGGTGTGGCGATTGTGTCTGCGGAGGTTACGAATGAGCCTTCGATGACGAAGCGTCTTGAGGGTAAAGATGCTGAGACTTGCCTGAAGCTTTTCTCGTTCCTTGATGAGCATGAGGATGTCAAGAGCGTAAGCGCGAATTATGACATCGATGACGAAATCATTGAGAAGATGGGCTTGTAATTGAATTGCGTTGGATGACAGCGCAGTTATTTTGTCGGAAAGGTTGGCTTTTGTATGAGGTTGAAACCGCAGCGTATTGCGCTGATGTCGCGTCAAATCACAAAGACACTGCTCGAACTTCGTCAGGTTGAGGCTAAGGCTGATGCTGTTGCTATCGAGAGTGCGATTCGTAAGGTTATCACGCGTGATATGGCTCGTGAGGATGAAATCGAGAAGGAAGCCGCAGAGCTTTTGCGTCGTCAGACTGCGTCGATTGACCCTCGCAATATTGATATGCAGAAGCTTTTGTCCAAGGCCAAATCGGAACTTGCCCGTCGCAAGGGTGTCATTCTGTAAGGGGGTGTAGTCTTATGAAGATGTCAGAAGATCGAATTCGTTTTATTGCCAAACAGATTGTAGATGAATTGTTGAACAAGGGTCTGGTTCGTTATGATGGTTATCGTGGGGCACTCGAGGCTAACCTTGAAAAGCCGATTTTGGATGATCTTTTGGCTGAGGAAAAACTTGATCTTGAGATTGGTGAGATGATTGCCAAGATGCAGAGTGGTGTTGTGCCCGGGACGCACCGTTGGGAGGCTGTTTTTACGCAGTTGAAAACGGATATCTGTAAACGAAAAAATCTGCCCTATTAATGAGGCTTAGCGCTTTTGGATTGTACTTTCGAGAATCAAAAGTAGTATTAGAGGATTTGTGATGTTTACAGGAATCATTGATGAAATGGGGCGGATTGCGGAGATTCGCCATTTGGTTGATGCCGTTGAGTTGCGTGTGGAATGCGCACAGACGATTGCGGATGTAAAATTGGGCGACAGTATCGCGGTTGATGGTGTGTGTCTGACTGTGACTGCTTTTGATGCGCAATCGTTTACGGCGCTTGTTTCCGCGGAGACGTTGCGTCGGACGAGTTTGGGTGAGCGTGTCGCGGGGGATTGGGTGAATCTGGAGAATCCTGTTTCGCTGAGTAAACAGCTCGGCGGACATATGGTGCTTGGGCATGTCGATGGCACTGCGGAAGTCGAGTGTGTGACGGACGATGGCGAGTGTCAGATGTGGCAGTACAAGGCGGATGCGCAGCTACTGAAGTTTCTTGTGTGGAAGGGTTCTGTGTCGATTGACGGCATCAGCCTGACGGTTGTGGATGTCGCGACAGAACGTTTTTCCGTTACGATTATTCCTAAAACGCTGCATGCAACTAATATGCAGCACAAGAAGGTTGGGGATAAGGTTAACATTGAAGTCGATATCATTGGAAAATATGTCTGGCGTTTTATGCATCCCGACGAAGAAATGACTTTGGGGGGGACGCTGACGCAAGCGTGATTTACCGTTGAATTTATCATTGAGAAAGACAGGCGCAATTTATGTTGTGTAAAATAGAAGAAGCATTTGAAGAGATTCGTTCGGGTCACATGATGATTCTGGTGGATGACGAAGACCGTGAGAATGAAGGTGATTTGGTCATGGCGGCTGAGTTTGTGACTCCTGAAGCCATCAACTTTTTCATCACTCATGGCCGTGGTTTGCTCTGCTTTTGCGCTTATGAAAAGGAACTTGCGCATCTGAATCTGTCGGCTCTTGGTGACAAAAAGCATAAGACGCGTTTTGGGACAAATTTTTATGAGCCGGTTGATGCTACCGAGAATACGACGACGGGCGTTTCGGCTGCGGACCGTGCGACGACAATTTTGAAGCTTGCGGACCCGACGTCGACAGAAGCGGATTTCGCGAAGCCGGGTCATATTCATACGTTGGGTGCTCAGGCCGGCGGCGTTCTGGTGCGGATGGGGCAGACCGAGGGAATCGTAGATTTGACACGTTTGTCCGGTGTGCGTCCCTGTGGTATTTTGTGTGAGATTATGAACGAAGACGGGACGATGGCGCGGATGCCTGACCTTGAGAAGTTCGCTGCTCAGCATAATCTGAAAATCACGACGGTGCATGATTTGATTCAGTATCGTTTGCGGCACGAGAAGCTAGTGACGCCTTGTGTGACGGTGGAGTTGGTCAATGAGTTTGGTAAGTGGAATTTGACTTACTACGAATCGTGGCAGGGTGAGGGGCATATCGCATTGTGGATGGGTGACCTGAAGTCGCCCGAACCGGTTTTGGTTCGTGTGCATAGCGAGTGTTTCACGGGGGATACTCTTGGCTCGTTGCGTTGCGATTGTGGGCCGCAGCTGAGTACCGCGATGAAGCGGATCGCGGATGAAGGGCGTGGAGCGATTGTGTATCTCAGGCAGGAAGGGCGCGGGATTGGCCTGAAGAACAAACTGTTCGCGTATGACTTGCAACTTCATGAGGGGCTTGATACAGTGGACGCCAATATTGCTCTTGGGTTCAAACCTGACTTGCGCGAGTATGGTGTTGGCGCGCAGATACTTGTTGATTTGGGCATCACCAAAATGCGTCTTTTGACGAACAATCCGCGTAAGATTGTAGGGCTGAAGGCTTATGGGCTTGAGGTTGTCGAGCGTGTTCCGATTATGGTTGGTCGCGGCGAATATAACGAGAAGTATTTGGACACGAAGAAATGTCGCATGGGGCACATCCTCTGAGTGTGATAGCGGAGTCTTCGGCATATGCAACACGGCGTCTTGTTGTCGTTTTGTGCCGTCCGGAGCAGCCCCGCAATGTTGGTTCAATCTTGCGTGCTTGCGCGAATTTTGGCGTTGATGAGTTGGTTGTCGTTGCTCCGGTGTTTGACTGGGATGAGCCTGAAAACCAACGGCTGATAACTGTTGCGTCGGCAGGCGGACGCGATTTTGTTCACGTAGTACGCTGTGTTGCGACTATCGCGGAAGCTTTAGGTTGCTCACGTTATGTCGTCGGCTGTACGACACGCTCTCGGCACAATCGTGAGTTGGTGGCACTATCCGCGTTCTCGGAGAAACTTTCCACGAAGGCAGAGCAGTATTTTCCGTTGGCGCTGATGTTCGGTTGCGAGTCGCAGGGCCTGAACTCCGATGAGATTAATCATTGTCATGAGCTACTGCGTATTGAATCGACGCCGGAGTTTTCGAGTTTAAATATCGGTCATGCTGTCGCGGTGGTTTTGCATTGTATTTGTTTGGCGCTTCGTGATGAAGAAAGCCGTACTGCGTGCGGGGATGAGACGGTGTTGTCGACCGTGGAAGATCGGGAACGGCTGATTGATTTACTGGGCGAGGAAAGTTTTCCGTTGCCGCAAAGCAAAAGTCAAATGCGTTCGCTGTTGGGGCGATCTTGTCCGACTAAGGACGAAATGTCTCTGCTCTATAGCCTTGTTCGGCGTCGGGTTAAATAGAGAGATCACGTTTGATTCTGCGTGCCAGACGCCGCCACAACGGAACTTTGGGCGCCGTGGGTTGCTTGTCGGCATCACGCAAAGCTGTTGATACCGATGAACGGAAGTTGTTTTGTTTATCCTTTGCACGCACGGGCTTTCGTGCCCAGTCGAGAAGTGGTGCGAAGACTTTTTCCTCGTCTAAGTTTTGTTCAAGCCATTGCGCTGCCCGATTTGCCATTTCGCGTGAGTTTTGCGGGTTGTTCATGGATTGCAAAATGGCATCGGCAAGCGAATGTGGATTTCCTGTTTCAATGGCAAAGATAAGATTATCCTGCGCCAGCGTTGAGGTGATGTGGCTCTCGGTTGTCGATGCAATCGGCAGTCCGTACAAAATCCAATCAACAATGCGATTGCGATATCCCAATTCCGCTTCGACAGATTTCGCATCGAGATTGATTGCCAAATCGGCCTGTCGCGCGACTCCGGGGACTTCCTTGGTGGGTAACCATCCTGTGAATTGGAAACGGTCGCGCAAATCAGACGCCTGTATCAACTGATAGAATTCGCTGAATGTCGCGGTGATGTGGCCATCGAGAGGGCCGCCGGTGGAGACGAAGTAAATCCGTTCGTCGCGGCGCATCGCAAGTGATAGGCCTTCGAACAGCACGGTTGGCGACGTCCACGAATTGTAGCCGCCCATCCACAAAACAATGTAGGCGTCTTGGGGTACGATGGTGCCTCGCAAGGGTTGCTGCGACGCATCGTCGGTTGTTTTCGTGGTGTATTCGAGCATCGCATGGGAACAGGGGACAATCGTGTGTACGAGCACTTCGTCGGAGGTGCATTGATTCAATCGTCCGGCGAATCCCAGTTGCCCCATCAGCGCATATGTTTGGTTCGGCGAGCATGAACTGAATCTGTCGCCTGCCAGAAGTCCATCGAGGAATAATTGCCATTGGTTCTTGAGTGTCGCGTCGTTGCTGTGCACCATGCCCATGAGCTGTTTCTCGGCAAAGACATCGCCGTTGTAGTCTAGCCACAGAGGGATGGGGAGAGCCGCTCGGGCAGCAATAGAATTCATGATATCTGTTGTCGAAATGATTGCGTCGAATGGCTTGGCGTTGTGGCGTTGACAGAGAAACCGAATGATGGCTTCTGGCGCATTCCGAAAACGCCAGATGGTTCCGTTGTCCGGTGATGTTACCTCGCGAAGTAAGACGTTATCCGTCTCGGCCGTCGTTGAGCCAAACTCAATGATGCCGGTCGTCACGGAGTGACCGCACTTGCGTAGCATTTGCGCAAAGTGCCAAGTCCTCAGACCGGGTGCAAAGAGTTTCCCATCGCCGTCAATCGGCAATGGTCCGACCCCTAACACTAACAGATTGTTATGGCTCATCTCGTGGCTCTATCTGTGGTAGACGCATTTTGCGCCGACCCATGTGGATTGTGGCAGAGTCGTCCGCAGTTTTGTGGACGGCATCGTGAGCGGGTTCTCATCCAAGACGACGAAGTCAGCGAGTTTGCCTTCGGCGAGTTCGCCACGTCGCGCCGCTGTGATGACACCGCCCGCAATGGCTCCGCCTTTGGTAAACGCCTTGAGAGATTCCATGATTGTCAGTCTCTCATCGGGATACCATCCTGCCTCCGGCTTGTCTTCAAGCGATTGGCGATTGACAGCCGCATGAAGTCCATAGAACGGATTCATTGGTTCGACCGGACAATCCGAACCAAAAGCCAGTGTGCATCCGGCGTTTGCTATGGTGCGGAAGGCGTAAGCAAGACGCGCACGTTTGCCCCAGAATTTGTCGGCGGGGACGAGGTCCGCGCACAGGTGGACGGGTTGCACTCCGGCGATGGGGCGCACCTGCTCGAGTAGTGGCAAATCCTTTTCGGAAATGACTTGCAAATGCTCGATGCTATTGCGTCCGGTCATTTCGGGGAACAGGCGTTGAACTTTTTCATAAGCGTGAAGAACCATTCCGATTGCCTTGTCGCCTATGGCATGAATGACCATCGGAAACCCAGCGGCGTTTGCTGCCATGGTGACTTGAATCATCTTATCAGGGTCTTCGACTGTTTGACCATAGTTCTCCGGCTCATTCTCGTATGGCTCGTACATGTAGGCCGTGTGGCCGCCGAGGGAACCATCCATAAGAATCTTGATGCCGCCAATGCGTAGAAAATCATCACCAAGGCCGCTTTTTAGCCCAGCATCAATGACTTCCTCAAACATGCTGACGCGAGGATGAAAGACAATGCGTGTGTCCAGTTTTCCCTCGTTGTTCAGCTCCTGCAACATCATAAAATCCTCTTTAGAGTCAGGAGTGTTCAGCGCTGTCAGTCCGAAAGAGTGGGCAATCTTTTGCACTTCTATCATGTTGTTTTTCAGTTGTTCTGCAGTTAACTCAGGAATGCATTTCTCAACAAGCTCGACTGCGTCCTCCAAGATGTAGCCGGAGAGTTCGCCCGACGGCTCAATCGCAAACGAGCCGCCAACGGGGCATGGCGTGTCTTTGGTCAGGCCGCATGTTTTGATGGCGCACGTGTTGACCCAACCGAGGTGCAGGCATTTGGATGTCAGATACAGGGGATTGTCCGGGAAGGCTTTGTCGAGAGAGTGGCGAGTGGGCGTTTTTTCGCCCGGCCAGAAGTTGTGTGTCCATCCGTGACCGCGAATCCAGTCGCCGGGTTTCGCGTTGATTTTCTTGGCGTGTTGCTGCATCAGCGCGACCGCTTCATCTTCGGTTCTGGCGGATGTGAGGTCTGCCATCGCGATGGTGTGCGATGTGTGGCCAATGTGCATGTGTGAATCGCAAAAACCGGGGATGACAGTGGAGCCTTGTAGGTCGATGAACTCGACGTCTTGCGACAATGACGCCCGCACACGCGAGAAGTCGGCGTCACGCCAATCTAAACTGAGTGGCGCACGGTCATTGCCGGCATAGACGATTGTCCCGTTGCAAGTTAGCATGTGATGTGTGAATGGGTTCGCGTCGTCCATGGTCAGAATGGTCGCGTTGTAGAAATAGGAAAAATGTTTCAAAGATTGTCTCCTTTGGGAATTGCTCTGAGAGCGAAGTTTTTCATTTCGTAAATGATGATATTGTCCTTGTCGAGGAAGCCATCTGCAAATACTGTAATGGTGTTGTTTTCACGCACTACATTGGTGATGACCGCATCGATGGTTACGGTTTTGTTACTCTGAATAATCTGACCACGATACACCCATTCGTGCTGTATGTTTGTGGCTATCGGCTCGAAGCGGTGTGTCGCAGCAAGTTCGGGGAAGGTCACAATCATGTAATGCTTGATGAGCTGTATGAACGACTCGACGCCAAGCGAACCGGGGCATACCGGGTCTTGGTAGAAGTGAGCATAGAAAAGCCATTCGTCGGGGTCAATCGTTTTCTCTCCGCGAACGTAGCCAAACCCTTTGGGGCCACCCGTTGACGCGCAATGAGTGATGCGGTCAAGCATCAACACGGCCTTGCCAGGGTAGTCCATTTGCGCGGGGCGAGATGATGTGTTATCCGCAGGTGTCAGCGGCGCGAGGATTGGCAGTTCTTGTTTTGCAATGTCGGCGTCAAGCGGAACAAAGCGGCGTTTTTCGGCGCCGCGAATGCCGACTTGGTTGGTAAGAGACTCTGCGGAAAAGAATCCGAATTCGGTTACGCAGTCATAAATGATATCGCTCCCGAGCCAAATCTGTGTGTCGAAATCCATAATTATCATGCCGCCCGCTTCGTTCAGTTTGGTCAGCTTTGTGCGCATCGTCAGTGTTTGCGGAGCGTCGGCCATTGTGACTTCGCGGAAGAGAGTTGCTTTTCCGCTCAGGTTGCGGAACTTCAAATCCATTTCGCTCTTGAGCGCACAGCCTAAGTAAGCGCAAATCCACCCGCATGGTTGTAGCGCAACTTCGAGGATAACACAGAACGGCATCGTCCGGTTGTTTGCACGGAAATACCAGTCTTGTGGCGAGAAATCGTATTGCGATTCAATCCATAAACCGGGCGCAGGCTCCCATTGTTTGCCGTCGTGAATTTGTGTGACGCGCGACATCACAAGATAGGGCGGACGTGGCAAACGAGCCAGCACGCGTCCCTCTTTGTTGCCAATGTCGAATCGTTTGTACAGTTCCCCGAAGGCATCAGACGGATTGCCCGCAGAATAAGTGAGAATGGACTGATAATCGAAGAGGGGCGTCGCCTCGGATTTGCCTTGCGTCAGTTGTGTGTCGCCAATCAGGTTGTAGCTGCGGCGAGCGTGATAATCCTTGCGTTTGCCGAGCGCCTGCTCCCACATCATCTCAATGGCAGAACGGTCGCTACCGGTGATTTGCATGGACATCTTGTCGAATCGAACAATACGTTGTCCATCGGCATACATGATGGCCTCGACGATGACAAATGGTTGCGGATTGAACCCGAGTTCCATGATGTGGATTTCGTACGTGACAATCTTTGTCGATTGCAGAACGGGACCACGGCAAAGCAGTTTTGCCGGATGCATTGGGATTGGCTCGTAGCGAACATGTGCGGGGTCCGCAATCAAACCGATACGCAGCAGGTAAATGCGTAGTGTGTGCGCACAGCACTCGTACATCAGTGTTCCCGGCATGACCATGTCGTCCACGAAGTGACAGGTGAGGAACCAGTCGTCCGGATGAATGTCCGCTTCGGCGCGAATCAGTCCGCGATTGTATCGGCCACCGTTTGTATTGAGGTGCGTTACTCGGTGCACTAGGCGCATTTTTCCTGATGGTAAGAAAGGCGTCCCACGGTAAGGAATGCTTGCAAAAGCATCACCGAAACACGCGGCGAGATTGCCAACACGGAGGGCGTCAATCTGTTGCTCGGAATAATGTTCTTCGGCACGAACAGGGATGGGGGATTGCCACATCGTGAGTGCCGGTGGCATCTGCTCCGCGTCCTTCAGAATCACGCCGCCACTGTTACGAACTTCTTCGTGTGTGAAGAAGCCGGCGCAACCATCGCGCATTGTGAGGAACGGTTCGCCATTGATGGTGCCGTCGTAATGGAAAAAGAACAGCCACGTGTCGCCTTGCTGAACAAAGCGGTCAATCCTGATGTCGTAACGCATTGTTTCTCCGGGCTGCGGAAGGCCGCGATGAAAATGAATCGTCGCGTCGAGCAAACGATAAACTCGTTTGCCTTTGGTCTTGAAGTCGATGCCAAGATAGGAGCACAAGAACAAGTCCGCTTGGCCTGCTTCGACGCTAATGCACACGGGCGCGACACCGCCGTCGAGATACCATGCGTTGGGGACGACATCATGTTCCGTGACGCATCGCCCGGAAGTCAGCGACTTGGGCGTTCCCTCGACGGACAGAATGCGGTGGCATAACATGAGGGGTTGATCGGGCAGGCGCACACGCGTCGGGTGCGAATCAATCTCCGCAAAATCAGGGCCGAGAACATTTCCAATCTTGCCAATAGCGAACTCCATGCAAGCCGCATATGGGAACATGGCGGTCGGTGCTTCGGGCTGCATGGTTTGGGGGACAACGGGGCAAAGCTCTTCGAGTTGCTTTGCGAACGCAAGCAGTTGCGCCGATCCCGCAGATAAATCCAAGAATTGCTGGTGCAGACGATTCTGTGTTTCTGCCATCTCGCATAATGCTTGCAACGCTACTTCAGTCAGGTTCGTCGTAGCGGTTGCGACCGGCGCAGAAGGTGTGGGTGCAGTAGTCGCGATTTGTTTTGGTTCTGTTGGCGCAGCGACCGGCGGCGTCAACTTGTGAAACTCAAAGACGGGATGGCAAGTCACCACAACCGGCGGGATGGTGTCTATGCTTTCGGGTTCGTCGACGGTCGAAACAAAGCAACTGTACAACGGTTGTAGATTATTCAACGCTCGTTCGGAAATCAACATCGCGACAACATCCAAGATGGAACTGACAGCGTTCTCGTTGGGACGGCAAGCACTTGCGGCGCAATACTTATCCTTGTTGCCAAGAATTTTGTTAATCATTCTGGTGCATGAATTGCCCGGCCCTACCTCGACAAACGCACGTGCGCCATCGTGGTGTACGAGCCGTGTAATCGCATTGAAGTCGAAGCCATGCAACGCATGAGCCGTGATGCTGTCCGCGCAGTTGTCGGGGGTCAACGGAATCTGTTTGCCAAGGGCACTGCTGTAAAATGCGATGTTCTGCGGCTGTGATGTTTCCTCAAAATAGTGCAGCGCGCGATAGGGTTCGCGGACATGATTGACAATCGGGCAGTGCGCGACGGTCACTCCGTCAAGGTACAGCATCGGCGTTTGCATATCTTGCGAGAGTTGTTCGAGTTGTTCCCGTTCGCCTCCAAGTACGCATTCCTCGGGGGCGTTCACAATCAAGAGGTAGATATGTGGATATTTCTCGATGAGAGGTCGAATTGCTTTGGCCGATTTGCCGCAGAGCGCCACCGTCCATGATACCGATTTGCTGTCGTCGATTTTCCATTCCTTGCGAATAGCATCAAAATGACCGTAGAGATCTTTCGTGAAGAGAGTCGAGCGTTCCATGCGTTCGAGCATCTCGTCGCGCTCGTGCCAAGCACGTAAAGCGAAGTAGCTCGAACTCTCGCCCAGACTGTAGGAGAGACAGTAATGCGGCTCGATACCAAGGGTACGCAACAACGCAGTCATGACGCCTGCATGTGCCACGTGGCTTGTCAGCAGAGCAATCGCGTTCTCGTCAAGTTGTTGTCTCGTTTTCTCGGGCGACCAGTCATGATACGGCATCAGAAGGTCGGGGCGCAGTTGGTCTTTGAAACGGCGGCAACTTGCGTCGATGTCATCAAGCACAGCGGGCGAAATCGTGCCGGCGTCGATTCCCATTGCGGGATAGTGACTGCCGGAACCCGGGTAGACGAAGCATACGGCATTCTCGGATGCACAGGGCGTCGGCGTGTAATAAACGCCCTTCTCGCCGTGCACAGTCTGCTTTTCCTTGATGGCTTTGAGCGCAAAGGAAATGCGCGAATGCAATGTCTTGAACGTGTCCGCGATGATGCATGTTGCGAGTTTCATCTCCGGTGCAAGTGGATGTAACTTGTTCCATTCCTTCGCGAAAACCGGCAGACTCTTCGTGCCCGGTTGCTTGTTGAACAACTCTTGCAAAAGCGATATCAGTTCGTTTTCGGAATTCCCGCCAACAGCAAACACCGTCGCGGAAATCATCATTGGATTTGTTCGTTCTTTGCGGATTGTTGCGTTTGCGTTGGATGATTGTTCCGCTTCGCGTAAATGCCAAGTTTTATCGGCACCCATCACGACCGCATAACGACTTCCATTCCGGCGATTGCGATACCAGTAATGCGGCACTGCGGGAGAATAATATAGCTCCGATGCCGCATCGTAATTGAATGGTTCCGAATGTGCCGGAACGATGTGCTGATATAAGGCACAAACTGTTTTTGCAAACGCAACGGCATTTGTCGCGGCGCCACACCACAAATCAGACATTCTCTCGACGGCACAATTGTCGGACGTCTCGGGCAACGTGGTGTTTCTGCTGTTGCGCAGAAACTCCGCATAGGAAACGGGTGTCGCGCAATCGTCGTCGATGATTGCCAAAATGCGGTTGTTGTCGTTCACCGCATCATCAAGTCGCTTCAGGACAAACGCCACCGCAGCATCAGTCGGCTTTCCGTCCGATGTTCGCATCAGGCGATTGTCGCAAACCATGTCCACACACCCGGCAATCGCAAGGTCGATGTCATGTCGAGCCAAGCCATCACAGGCGAGCTGGAGGGCAACGATACCCGAATCTTCCTCGGCCGAAACTGCAAACGAATTGCCGCCGAATTGAAATTCTTTTGCAATGCGATTGGCGATGATGTTGCCCAGTGAGCCAAGGACACGCCCCGAATCCAAAGGAGGACAAATGCTGTCTCTCATTTCGTCGATGGTGTTTGAGTCAGTGATATTCAACTCGCGGGCGATGGTGGGCATTGCCCAGCGCAATTGATAATTGTTCGTGTTCGGGTCAAGACTTTGCCCGACGAATACGGAAGCCATCGGCCGACGCGCCCGCTGAGGCTGGTCCGCGTTGAGCAGTGCTTCGCGTGCCGTTTCCAGCATGAGCAGTTGTTGTGGAAGGATTCCTTCCATTTCTTTGGGAGGAATCCGATATCGTGTTGGCGGGATTGACAGTTTCGCTATCGCACCGGCAATGCTTTTGCCGTTACCACGAAACATCGCCGCTTGGAATTCGCGAATGCTTGTTGCTTTGCCAACTCTGGCGGCGATTCCGATAATGGCAATTGGCGCGTGAGGTTGCGCTGTTGTCGCAACTGCTTGAGCATGATAAGAGGGGACAAATTCTTCGAGAATCAAATGGGCATTGATTCCGCCGAAGCCAAAAGCGCTGACGGCGGCTCTGCGAGGCTTGTCTGCGGCCGGAGTATTCCACTGCACGCCTTGTGTCAGGACACGTACCGGCGCCGCATCGAAATGGCATCGCTTGGCCGGTGTTGTGAAGGATGACGTTGGCGGTAGAGTGTGATTCTTCACCGCTTGCAAGACCGCTGTCAGCCCGCCCATACCGGCAGCCGTCAGCATGTGACCGACAGTTGCCTTGACCGATGCGACAACGCATTTGTGGTTATCATCCGTGGCGGGAATACCGTATTCGTTCCAGAGAGTTGTATAACTCTTAATCTCTTCCGCGTCTCCAACAGGTGTGCCGGTGCCGTGGCATTCGATATAGTCGATGTCGGCGGGCGTCAGTCCTGCCAGTGCGTATGCCTGCCTCATTGCGCGCAGTTGCCCTTCGGACGCGGGGGAGAGCAGCGAGCCGTCGATGTCGCAAGAGATGCCCACGGAGCGAATAACGCCATGAATTTCGTCGCCGTCACGCATTGCGTCGCTCAGGCGCTTGAGTACGGTGAATCCGCAGCCTTCGCCCACAATGAGTCCGTTTGCCTGCTCGTCAAATGGCGCGCAGATGCCCGTGGGTGTCAGTGCCTTGAGTTGGCAGAATCCCATTTGCGTATACAGGCAGTCAGGGCGTGATACGCCGCCTGCCAGCACGGCGTCTAACTTGTGTTCGTTGAGGAGGTCGCATCCTTGGCGCAGCGCATACAGGCTCGATGCGCATGCGGCATCCAACGTGTATGCGGTCTTGCCCAGTCCAAGTGTATCGCTCAGTAGTCGCGCCGGATAGCCGACAACCCGACTGTTGACTGGCGCGGTTTGAGAATGCAAAACGGAATGAGCAGAATCGTCGGGAGTGCCGAAAGTTTTCTCAAGCTGTTTTCCGATTGTTTCTCGTGTGAGTGCCGATGACGAATCCGTCGGCAACGCGATGGCCGCGAGGACAACACCGGTTCTGCTTTTGTCAAGAGCCTTCGTTTTCGCTGCTTTCCATGCTTCGCTTCCGACACGCAACACAAGCCTGTACAGCGGGTCGAGTGACTCGGCAAGCATCGTGTCGACGGGCAGCCCCTGTGGTTCAGTCGCAGATGAATCCAGCGAACATAGTTTCTCGCAATACGCCTTGTCCGGTTCAGGAGTGCCATTCCTTTTGAGCAATTCCTCGACGAGCGCAACCCAACGTTCGGGCGCAACCGAGTGGGCGGCGGGACGTTTACTAATAATCCGCTGCCAGAGTTCTTCGGGACTGTTTGCTCCCGGAAAACGACCTGCAATGGCGACAATAGCTATCGGTTTGCATGGCTGTTGCTTAGGCGAAAACATCCTTTAGTGCGCATCCTTCCCGAAGGACTTCGCGAGAGCCTGATCAGCAGTCCATTTGATGTCGGACAGTGTCATAACCGGTAGCTGCGTCGTCGCGTCAAAGACAACGGCATTGGCGAACAGCGAATGCTCGTCGGATGACAGAACGGATAATTCGATGATGACTTTGCTGTTGCATGGTAGCTCGGCGCAATGACGAATGTGCGCGATTGACGATGGCAAACAAGGTATTTTGCGAATAATCCTGTTCCAGACAATGCCCAGTTGCAACACTGTGTCAGTCACCAATGGGTCGGTGAGCCAACATGGACGCAATGGCTTATTAAGCCACTGCCGTGGGTCAGGCGATGTGCTACATGTGGCAATCAGGGATTTGTTCGAAATGGCGCAGACCGAATCGATGCTTTGGAAGTGCGAGCCGTGGAATAGGAAATGGTCATACACCTGTTGCCTTGAAACGGCGATTTTGGTGGTGTCCGTTTGAGGGAAGCGGCAATCGAGACGAGAGGTAGCTCGGTCTTCCGCAAGTAGAATCTCCGCCCGTGTATTGGGTGTCGCATTCCCCTCGGGACGTGTTTCCATCATCACCGAATACAAGTCGTTCTGTTTTTGCGCGTTGTTGCCCCAGATTTCAGCGTTGATGACATCGCCGCTCTCGACCGTGATTCCTTTGTACACACGAACATTGTCCGCACCGACAAAGCAAAGCCCCGGAGTGTTCAACATTGCGCCGTGAGCAAGTAACTCAAGACTCAACGCGAGAGGCATGACTTCCTTTTCCGCAATCTGATGAGATTTGAGGCAGAGCCAGTCGCTGTCGGTCACGGGCAAGGTGAGAATTTTGCTCATCCCCGGTGTTGATGCTGTGGCGGAATCCGCTTGCTTGTTGATGGGCGTTTTCTTTTGTAGCGACTCGAAACCGTGTCCGAGAACGACCTCAACAGGCGCAGAACCCGCAGGCTGGCACACTTCCGTGACGAAGGCCTTTGCGCCTTCATCGAGTTTGATGACAGCGATGCCACGCGATTCGAAGTAATGCTTCAGTTGTGGCGTGACCATGCCGCTTTCCCATGGGCCCCAATTGAGGGCGACAACACGAGTCGCGGGACGCGATTTGGCGAGATGTTGAGCAATCTTGTTCATGGTCTCGTTTGCAAGCGAATAGTCGACTTGACCGCGATTGCCAAAGCGGGCGCTGACGGACGAGAACATCGCGATGAACTTCAATGTGTCTGGCGCTGTTGCTTCAAGGAGCGCTTCGAGCCCCTGAACTTTTGTCATGACGACACGTTCGAATTGCTCCGAAGTTTTCTCCGTGATGAGCTTATCTTCAATGACGCCTGCCGCATGAACAAGGCCGCTGATGATTTGTCCGTTGTTGCGCATTTCTTGGAACAGCTTTTGCAGTGCCTGCGTGTCACGGACATCAACCGACACATACTCGGCGCGGATGCCTTGGGCAATCAGTTTGTTTAACGACGCTGCGATTTCTCGTCGCGCCATGATTCGTGAATACTCTTGGCGTACTACCGCCGGTGATGCTTCCTTGCCGGCGAAAGCGTTTTTCATGATGGCTTGATTGATGTCGTTTCTGGTCGTCAGACCTTTGAGCCATTCCGGTTCGTCGGCGGTGTAGGCCGAGCGACCAAGCAGCATGAGATTGCATCCTGTACGGTGGGCAAGTTGCTCGATGCACGATACGGTAACGCCACGCGCTCCGCCAGTCACGATTACCCAGTCATCTTTTCCTACAGGATTTGTCGAGGGCTCGAGAGTCGGTAGCTCTTTCAATGTAACAGCGACACGTTCATTCGCTGCCAATCCGGTTTCCTGTGCGCCGTCCTGACGCAGTTCGTTGATGATGTCAGCGGCAGACACGCCGTCTCCGCAGTCAATCACGCGACAATCTACATCCGGCCATTCGATGGCGGCTGTCTTGGCGATTCCTGCTAATCCGCCTTGAGCGGCGTTGGTTTGAGAAACGATGTCGTCAAGGCCGTAGTGACCGCCCTGCCATGTAATCACCGCAAACATAGACTTTGTTGCTTTGTCCGTCTTGAGCAAGGTGGGCGCAAAGAACTTTGTTACGGCAAACGCATTCTTCAGGAGTTCGGTGTCCGGTGGCAGAGCCGCAGTCTGCTTGGGTGACGCGAGGATGATCAATCCCGTGACGTTAGCGATTGCGTCGTTCGTGATTTCGCCGAGCTGCGAGAACAACAGGACATTGTTACAATATGCCTTGAGTTCGGCTGCGAATTCCTCGCCGTATGTTTTGTCCTGCGCGTAAATCGCGATGTCTCCGGGAGTCCAGTCCGTTGAACCGATTGTTGCTACCGGCAACTGCTCAAGGGCAGGTGTGCGGCGTGTCAGCGGCTTTGTTGCGGGAGTCGTTGGTGCCTTCGCGGCCGTTGTGGGGGCTTGCACATTTTGTGACTTCTGTGTTGAGCCAGCCATATAATCGAGGATTTCGCGCAGAGTGTGCATGCCGCTTAGATACGCGCTGTTGATTTGCGGTAGGCCGGGCACACGCTTCTGGAATTCCGAGAGAATCTCGACTCGCTTGATGGAATCAATGCCGAGGTCCGCTTCCATATCCATGTCGGGGTCGAGCATAGTTGTCGGATACCCCGTGAGGTTCGCGACGACATTGAACAAATCTCCTGCAAGCTTTGCGGCTGATTGCGTTGTTGCAACCGCCACCTGTTTGGCGCCTTCGACCAATTTCGCCGGAACCTGTTCGACAACGGTTGCCGGTGTGGGGGTAGATGTGTCCACTTTGAACTGTTCCGCGACTTCGCGAAGCGTTTTGAGGCTGCCCAGTACTGAGCTACTGACTTGCGGCAATCCCGGGATGCGCTTCTGTATCGCGGAGAGAATCTCAACACGCTTGATGGAATCGATGCCGAGGTCTGCTTCCATGTCCATGTCAAGTTCGAGCATTTCTTTGGGATAGCCCGTGAGTTCCGCTACGACTTCCATCATGGTCGCGATAATGTCGGATGAGGCCTGTGCCGCCGAGTTGACTGCTGCTTGCGCGGGAGTAGCGGGCGCTTGCTGCGTCTTGGCGGTGGTGTCGACCTTGAATTGTTCCGCGACTTCGCGTAATGTCTTGAGTGTGCCGAGCACCGCGCTGCTGACTTGCGGCAATCCCGGGACACGTTTCTGAATCGCGGAGAGAATTTCTACGCGTTTGATGGAGTCGATGCCGATGTCCGCTTCCATGTCCATGTCGAGGTCAAGCATCTCTTTGGGGTAGCCCGTGAGTTCCGCCACGACTTCCATCATGGTCGCGATAATGTCGGAAGAGGCCTGCGCCGTCGAGTTGACTGCTGCTTGCGCGTGCGTCATCGGTGCTTGCTGTTGTGGTTGCGGTTGCGGCGTCTTGGCGGTGGTGTCGACCTTGAATTGTTCCGCGACTTCGCGTAATGTCTTGAGAGTGCCGAGCACAGCGCTGCTGACTTGCGGCAAACCCGGGACACGCTTTTGTATTGCGGAGAGAATCTCCACGCGTTTGATGGAGTCGATACCGAGGTCCGCTTCCATGTCCATGTCGAGATCAAGCATCTCTTTGGGATAGCCCGTGAGTTCTGCCACGACTTCCATCATGGTGTCGATGATGTGGCCTGTCGCGGATGCGATGTGGTCTGTTGTTCTTTGCACAAACGATGGGGCCGGGGTTTCAATCTTCGGACCGGCTGTCTGCGCTGCTACTGGTTGCTGTGGTGGTGGCGTTGTCTGTTGCTGCGTGCGTGAGGGCTGAGCTGGCATAGCGACTGTGCCCATCGCTGGCATTTGAATGCCAAGTTGCCCCGCTTGTGTTTGCAGAACGACTTGCAGGGTTTGTTGGATTTGCGCTTGCGTTGCCAGATACTTTTGGTGCGCATCAGCCGCCAGTTGCTGAACCTGTTTGATGGACTCGAACGATGTTCTGACTGCTTGCGATGTGGGCGCGGTCGGAGTGTTTGCGGTCAGCGTTGGCGCTGCCGTCCGAGGTGCTACCAACTCGGGGATTTGTCCCTGAGGCGCGACTCGCTTTTTGGGGTCACGATAATTAACGCCGTTGAGTTTGATGCACATCTTGGGGCGAGCCGGTTCGGCGATAGAGTCTTCCCATTTCGCCAAGTCAATTTGATGTCCGAGCGAGGCAACCTGCGCCAGTACTCGCGCCAAATCCACGATGCCCGATTTGCGTCCGGCGGAAGCGTCCGTGGCGATGCACAGGCAATCCGTACCTTTGAGACAGGCGCCCGCAAGCTTCGTCAAGACCGCTTTGGGACCACATTCGATAAATGTCGTGACGCCGGACTGAGTCATGTTTTGCACCAGTTCCACGAAGCGAACAGGCTTGACTAATTGTTGAACAAGCAAATCTTTTTGCTCTGTGTCCGTTCCCGAGTAGGGTAGGGCTGTCACGTTCGCGTAGACAACCGTTTTGTCTGCCGCTTGAAGTGCGCTCTTCTTGACAACTTTCCCAAAAGCTTTATAGGCTTCTTGCATCAGCGGGCTATGGAATGCTCCGCTGACATTGAGCCGTTTGCATCCCATTCCACGTTTGCCGCATGCGCTTTCCGCCGCTTCGATTTGGTCGACGCCGCCGCTTAGAATACCTTGCGTGGGGCTGTTGCGGTTTGCCAACACAACGTCGAGTTTGTCCTCGGTTATCATTTGTTCGATGGCGTCGAGCGAGGCCTGTACTGCTAACATGGCACCGTTTGTGCTTTGACTCATCAGCTTGCCGCGTTCGGCTGCCAGCGCTTGCAGTGTGTCTTCGCTAATCATACCCGCTGCCGCAAGCGCACAGAGTTCGCCGAAGCTATGCCCGGCAAAGCAATCCGGCGCGATGCCGAAATGCGCAAGAGCTTTCCAATACGCGAGGTTGATTGCCGCCAGTACGGGTTGTGTGAATTGCGTTTGTGCCAGTTGGCGTTCTCTGTTGGTTGTCAGTTCCTTGTCAAAGGTCGGCATTGGGAAAACGAGTTCGCCGATTGTCGTTTCTTTGTTGGGCGATTTTGCATTGTTCACGGTCTCAAAACTATCCGGCAACAGGCACAGGACATCGCGTGCCATGTTCAAATACTGGCTGCCTTGGCCGGGGAACAGCACGGCGAGTTTGCCGGTGGGCGCCCCTTCACCGTAGTAAATGTTATTCTCGTGCCAACGGTCGTTTTTGTTATCCGTAAGCATCTGCAACGCATGGTCGATGAGCGATTCAGGCGTTTTGTTTTCTGTCGTGTCATGCACCAAAATGAGACGGCACTTGTCGCCGATGGCGAACGCCTTGCGTGTTTCCTGCGCAATCCATTCCATTTTGAGTGCGGGGATGTCACCCGAAACCGCTTCCTTCAGTTCGTGCAACTGCACTTTGAGTTCTTCGCGTGTGTCAGCGGAGAACGCCCAGATTTGGACGCTCGCATCCCAACCCATCGCGCTTTTGTCCGATGTGGCTTCTTCCATGACCGCATGGAAATTGCTGCCACCAAACCCGAAACTGCTCACACCAGCGAAGCGGGGCGCGTTTGCACGGGCAAACCACGGGCGTGTCACTGTGTTGAGATAGAATGGACTGTGTTCAAAATCCATTGCCGGATTGGGTCGCGTGACTTTAATTGTCGCCGGCATGACCTTGTGATGGAGAGCGAGGGCTGTTTTAATGATGCTCGCGACACCGGCGGATGCTTTGCAGTGCCCGATTTGAGCCTTGACCGTACCAATCGCGCACCATGGTTTGCTTTCGGGAGCGGCTTCCGCATACACGGCAGAGGCGGCCTCAAACTCAACCGCGTCGCCAACTTTGGTTCCGGTCCCGTGAGCCTCGAGAAGCGAGACTTGCGCCGGAGATATGCCTGCTTGTTGGTAGGCGTCGCGGAGGCAAAGCTGTTGGCCAGGGCTGCTCGGCGCATAAATGCTGAGGCTCTTTCCGTCGCTCGATGTTCCCATGCCGCGAATCACGGCGAAAATGCGGTCGTTATCGCGTTTGGCATCCTCAAGGCGTTTCAGGACAATCATGCCAATGCCTTCGCCAAGAATCGTGCCGTCGGATTCATCCGAGAAAGGCTTGATTTGCTGTGACGGCGACAGGGCGTGCGACTGACTGAAGCACATAAACATGAAAATATCATTGAATGTATCGACGCCACCTGCCAACAACATGTCGGCGCGGTTCGTCTCGAGTTCCATCATCGCCAGATGAATGGCGCCGAGGGAACTTGCGCATGCGGCGTCAACGGCACAGTTGGTTCCGCGCAAATCCAGACGGTTCGCGATGCGTCCCGCGATGACATTGCCCAGTAATCCCGGGAACGAATTCTCTTGCCATTGTGGGAACTCAGCGGCGATGCGGCGGGCGACTTCGTCCGCGACTTCGGGAGCGATGCCCGCTTCGGTCATTGCTTTGCGCCAGCGTGGATGCTGAAGACGTGCGCCGAGCGTGACGGTCAGTTCTTGCGCTCCTGTGGCGCCGGTTATAACGCCGACTCGCGTTTTGTCGTAGGTTTTTCCTGACTTCCCATAACCCGCATTGTCGAGCGCTTCACGAGCGGCGACAAGCGAAAGTAACTGCGCCGTGTCTGTCGCCTCGAGAATGGTTGGAGGAATGCCAAATTCGGCAGGGTCAAAGGCAACTTCCTCGATAAATCCGCCGGTAGCGGCGGCCACAGTGTCAAAGCCTTTGGGACAGAGAGGGTCTGTTGCCAAATAGTCCGCCGCACGCCAGTGTGTTGGTGGCAAAGGGCGAATCGCGTCATGCGAGGTCCGCAACAACTGCCAGAAATGCTTTAGCCCTGTGGCATCGGGGAAAATGGAACCCATTCCGATAATAGCAATGGGCGTGTGGTTTGAACTATTGACTTTCACTTAATCATTCCAAGATATAATATTAAATAGTAGATATAGCTACAACTTTAAGCGAGTCACCATTGGATGCTTATCAGGATTTATTATGGTTGCATGCTCACACAAAGATTCCTATACATGTGATATTTACCTTGATATTCTCTTACGAGATTTGTATCATCTTTAGGAAAGAACTGATAATATTTTTCCGGAGGAAACTGATGTTTCTACACTTTTCAAAAACATTCGGTTTGGCATTATGTCTTAGTGTTTCCGCGCTTCCTGTCTTCTGCGATGATTCTGATAGCACTTCGACGGCGCCACTTTCTCGTTCAGAGATTGTCGCTCAAATCGATACGATACTGAATCATCCGGATTTTCGCAACTGTCGGTGGGGAGTGATGATTACCGATGCCAATTCGACAACACCGCTGTATGATCGTGACGGAGATAAGAGCTTTATTCCCGCTTCCAATCTGAAGATGTACACCACGGCGGCGGCGATTGATTTGCTTGGCGCGGACTGGCGATGGAAAACGAACTTCTATACAAATGGCAAGGTTCGCAAAGGTGTTTTGAATGGTGATTTGGTTGTTGTCGGAAGTGGTGACCCGACTCTCTCCGGACGCTACTTCGATTGCGGGACGACTGAGGTTTTGCGCGGGCTTGCGCAAAAACTGGACAAGGCCAGAGTGCATCGTATTTCCGGTAACGTCATCATTGATGATTCGTACATGACGCAAGAAGATTATTGCGATTCGTGGCCTTGGGCAGATATCCCGGAATGGTATTCGACCGAATCCGGCGCGGCCGCAATCAATGACAATTGCTGGGACGCATTTATTATTCCGGCAAAGAAAATCGGTCAACTTGCCAAGATTCAGCGTGTTTTCCCCACGACGGATTTTGTGACTTTTGTCAGCGAGGTTATGACCACAGTGCCACAGGCTCAGGGCGGCAGTTCCTCGATTCGTATTTATCGTCCGATGGATTCCAATGTTATCACGCTCAGCGGAACGCTTCCTGTCGATGCCAAGCCCTATAAGGAGTGGGGCAGTGTGCGTTATGGTGAACGGATGTTTGCCGCTGAACTTCGTGCCGCTTTGCGCAAGGCAGGCATTCGCGTGTCGGGGAAATCATTGACGCTTGCGCAGTTGTCCGAGAACAAAAAACAGCAGGTTGCGAAACGTGAAGGCATGACTTTGCTCTACACACATGAGTCGCTTCCGCTCAAGAAAGTCATCGCGCTTATCAACAAACCTTCGCAGAATTTTTATGCGGACATGCTCTGCCGCACTCTCGATCGTGAATGTGGTGGTCGTGGAGGATGGGATGGCTGCGACCGTGTTGTGCGTCACTGGTTTAAGGATACCGTTGGCGTCCAGCCCTTTGGGATGGCGCTTGCCGACGGTTCGGGACTGAGCCGCCGCAACATGGTGACTCCGCAATTGACGGTCGCTTTGCTGCGCCGAATGAATAATGGAGCCGCTCCCGAGGCGTGTAGCGCCTTCTATGATTCGCTGCCCATCGCCGGTGTGGACGGCACAATTTCGGGACGGATGCGTAATACCCCGGCGGCAGGTAACTGTCACGCCAAGACGGGTTTCATTGGGCATATGCGCTCCTTGAGCGGATATGTTGATGACAAGTCCGGGCGGCGCTGGCTCTTTTCGATGATGGCAAACAATTATATCAGTCCGACCTCGCAAGTCAATGGCGCACAAGACAAGATTGTCGCGTTGCTGGCCGGATTGGAAGGAGAACTTACAGAATGATGGATAATAAAAACGAACACTTATCGCACCATCCCCAAGGAGATGATGATGCCGAGGCAAAGGGCAGTGCCGTTTTGGCACGGTATACGGTCTCGATGGATGCTCGGTTGCTCGGTTTGTTTGATGACTATTTGTCAAAACGTGGCTACAGCAATCGTTCCGAGGCGATTCGGGATTTAATTCGGGTTGCGTTGATTGACGACCAATGGACAGCAAACCCGGAAGTGACGATGGTCGCAACGGTTACGCTGATTTATGACCATCACAGCAATGTTCCCGAGAGACTGAGCGAATTGCAGCATGAGTTTTTTGAGGTGGTCGTTTCTACGACACACATTCACCTCGACGCGCACCACTGCTTGGAGGTTGTGATTCTGCGTGGCAAGGCACGCATTATTTCGCAACTTGCCGATGCCCTCGTCACGATTCGTGGCGTCAAACATGGCAAAGCTGTTTACAGCAGCGATGGCGAAAACCTGTTTTAGCAATGGTGATATAGCCCCGTGAAATTTATGGAACAAATTTTCTAATAAAGTTCTGAATCGGCAGTATATAGGATTCAGCAACGCAGCGTTTCTGCGAGAAAATATATTTTACGAGGTATCGTTATGAAGTATTTAGCCGAGCTTAAGTCGCTTCCGGGCGGCATCGCATTTTCGTGTCGAACGAAAATTCAAGAATATCAATGTGTTGGGTCTCTCTGGCAGGAGATTGGCCCCGAAATCGCGGGTGCCAATCCCGGGCTGAAGTGTGTAGAACCAGATTATTGTTTTACGATTTATCACGATGATAAACGCAAGCATGGGGATATTGATGTCGAATTGTGTCAGCTTGTTGTTGCCGAGGGCAATCCGACCGAACGTGTAAAGTTCAAGAAGATGGATTCAGTGCCTGAGGCTGTTTGTGTGAAACACAAGGGTCCTTACGAGACAATCCCCGAGGCGTATCAGTTTGCTTATGATTGGGTCGCGCAGAATGGATATGTTCCGACGCAACCGGGTCGTGAGAGTTATATCGACGGTCCGTGGAACAAAGAGAATCCAGAGGACTGGTTGACGGAAGTTCAAATTCCGGTCATGAAGAAATAATTATAGTGTGTTTCCTCCCCGTCGCCTGAGCATAAGGTGGCGGGAAGTGTAATTATAGAGTATGAAAAAGATAGCATTGGTGCATGACTGGTTAGTTGGTATGCGCGGCGGCGAACGAGTGTTCGAGGTTTTGTGTGATCTGTATCCACAGGCCGATGTTTATACGCTTGCCTATGAGCCGTCACATGTGAGCGAAACCATTCGGAAAATGAAGATTCACACGCCGTGGTCTACACGACATATCGGTTTTTTGCGTCGTCACTATCGTTGGTTGTTGCCGCTTATGCCCGATATTATTGAGGATTTCAAGCTTGATGGCTATGACCTTGTCATCTCGACGTCGCATTGTGTTGCCAAGGGCGTACGCGTGCCCGAGGATACTCCGCACCTGTGTTATTGTTTCACTCCGATGCGATATCTCTGGGATAAATATGACGATTATTTTGGGAGCTATCGCAAGTTAGCGTCGTGGATTATGCCGTTTTTCGCCGGGTCGCTGCGTCGCTGGGATGTGTCCACAGTGGCAGGCATTCGGCAGTTTATCACGAGTAGTGAGTATGTGCGCGAGCGCATCCGTCGACATTATTCGCGTGAGGCAATTGTTGTTCCTCCGCCGGTAGAGTGCGCTCGTTTTGCGGGTCCCCGTCATCCTGAAGATTTCTTTTTGACGGTCGGTGCGCTTGAACCCTATAAACGAATTGATGTTGCGATTAAGGCTTGTAGTCGGCTGAATATCCCGCTCAAGGTTGCAGGTACCGGCAGTGAGTTCAAGGCTCTGTCTCGGCTCGCGGGGTCAAAGACGGAGATGCTGGGGTTTGTTTCTGACGCAGATGTTGCCGACCTGATGTCGCGGGCGCGTTGTTTACTTTTCCCTTCCGACGAAGACTTTGGGATTGTGCCATTAGAGGCTGCCGCCGCTGGGTGCCCGGTGATTGCTTATGGTCATGGTGGAGCGCTTGAAACTGTGGTCGATGGTCAGACGGGTCTCTTTTTCGCGGAGCAGACTCCGGAGTCACTCATGGAGGCAATCAGTCGTTTTGCACCGGAGAATTTTGATGAAAGCGTCATGAGAAATCATGCAGCTTTGTATGATTATCCCGTGTTCCGAGAAAAGATGTCGGAATTGATAACGGCGTTGTCGTCTGCAGATCGAACGATTAAGTTCCAGTCGGTGGGGATGGCCGCTAAAGAAATGACCGGGGATGTGTCAGAGTAGGAAGTTCATTGTGATTCGATGAAGACAGTGTTATTGCTCATGTGCTCGAATGTTTTTATGACATTCGCATGGTACGGGCATTTGCGTTTCAAGGCATTGCCGCTATGGCTTGCTATTTTAGCCAGTTGGGGAATTGCTTTTTTCGAATATACTCTCATGGTTCCCGCCAATCGTTTTGGCGCTCTCAGTGGTTGGAGTGGCTATCAGTTGAAGATAACACAGGAAATCGTTACCCTGATTGTTTTTACGATTTTCGCGATTCTATGGCTTGGCGAGCGCCCGGCGTGGAATCATGCGGCGGCCTTTGTTTGTCTGCTTGGTGCCGTTTGGTTTGTTTTTGGATTCAATTCGGCTCACTGAGGTATATAGGGAATAAATTATCATGATGCATAATCCAGAAGCTTCAGTGATTGTCAGTGAAACGGTGGCACACGATGCTGCTGCCTTAGGTGTAGCGCGCGGCGACACGCTAATGATTCACAGCAGTGTTCATTCTCTTGGGCTAGAGAAATTGGGACTTCACAATGGGCTTGAGTCGGTTCTTCAAGGTTTGTTGTCCGCCGTTGGACCCGAGGGCACTTTGCTGTTTCCTGCCTTGAGTTATGTTGATGTCGGCCCGGCGCATCCTTATTTTGACGCTTCGGAAACGAAATCTTGTGTTGGCGCTTTTGCGGAGTTTGTTCGTTTGCGTCCCAATACGTTACGCAGTACTCATCCGACGCATTCGATTTGCGCGATTGGCGCTCGGAGTCGTGAGATGACGGCTTCTCATCATTTGGATACGACGCCCGTCGGCAGTCATTCGCCGCTTGCACTGTTGCCCCAATATGACGGGCAAATCCTTATGATAGGGTGTGGTGGTCGTCCCAATACGTCGATGCATGGCGTCGAGGAACTTGTCGAACCACCGTATTTGTATTCCGGTGTCAAGACCGATTATGAATGCGTGGATCTCGATGGTGTCAGCCGACCAATGCAAGTTATGGGGCATGGGTTTGATGGCTATATCCAACGTTATGACCGTCTGGAAAATCTTCTTACCCCCGAAACGGAATTTCGATTTGGGAATATCCTTCTCGCCTCGTGCATCCTGATGCGGGCTGCTGCTGTCTGGGAAAAAGGCGAAAAGGCCTTGCGGCGTGACCCTCTGTATTTCGTCAGCAGTTACATCGCCGATTCCAATGATTAATCGTTGGAATCAGACAAGTTTCGATGCGAAGTATTGCTCAATGTTTGTGAGTTGAAATAATCACAGTTTCTTTTAAGTATGTTCTTTTTCAGTTGGTATTGATAAGTAAGTATTAGGCTATGGTTGAGGGTTGATGTCATTGTTTGGTAGAAATAAACCACACTCGCGGGGCGAGGTTCGTCGTCGTCCACGTTTAGGTGTGACAGGTGGTCGCAAGTCGCCGACTCGTGGTGAGTCGCGCTCGCGTGAGCCTCTGCCTTCAGAGCGACCCGGCGCGTCTTATGAACCGCAGGAGACACCGTTCGAGCATAACCTGAAAACCGGGCGAATGAAGTATGATTTGCCTCCGACAACACCCTCCGGTGATGTGCCGCCCTCCGCACGGTCGAGGTCTACGACACCTGTGCCTTCTTCGGGAACGTCTCGTCACAAGAAAACCAAAAAGTCCTCCAAGAAAAGAAAGTCCGTTCTGGTGATTCCTTTCTGGGTCAAGGGGCTTGGTGTACTGGCGTTTTTGGCGTTTATCGTTTTGTGTTTTTACGTACTATTGCCCGATGTAGCGCAGGAAAAACTATCGATTAGTAACATCAATGTGGCCGCGATTCCCGAGCAGATTCGCGGTGCGGTGCAGTCGGCGTTGTCCGAGGAATTAGGCAAGGAGAACGTCCTGTACAACTTTAGCGTCTCCGAGACAGAATCACGTATGCGGTCGCGATTCCCGCAGTTGCAGAATTTGAAGTTGTCCCTGTCGTTGAGCCAGAATGCGGAGTTTGTTCTATATGCTACGGGTAGCCTGCGTGAACAGGCCGCCATTGCCCGCAATAGCGACGCCTTTTATTTGGTCGACCCAACGGGTTTTGTCGTGGATGATATTCCACTGAGTCGTTTGGGTGAATTCGATTTGCCCCAAGTGACATGTGTTTGTGATTTTCCGCTAGCCGTTGGGCGACAGTGTGAATCGGAGTCGCTCAAGACAAGTTTGGCGTTGTTGTCGGCGATACGCGAACGTGATACTGATTTTTACAAACGCATTCACGAGGTTGCCGTTGTTTTTCGGAGCGAAGAAGAAACAACAAGTATCGCCGTTTTGTGTGATGGTGGGCTTGAGGTTCGCTTGAGTGATATTAATCCCATCGATGAATTGAAGAAATTTCGGACCTTTACGGAAGCGGCGGAGAATAGCGCGAAGCTGAATCCGTATACGGAAGTCGCTTATGTTGATATGCGCTATCGTCGCCAGTTGCCCTTCATGCCGCGTTCCGTGCAACGCACTCAGATGCAGTTGCCTTTTTGGGTGATTCCTGTTTTGGACAAGAATACAACGAGCACAGCGACGCGCGCTAAGGCTAAAGAGCAGAAATAGTTCGGATATTTGTGCGTAATTTTCCTTATAAAATGATTGAATGCATACAGCCGTATATGGTTTTTGTTACTACTGTAACTACTGATTCCTATTATTGCGCTTGCAGAAGTGTAAAAGTTGATTGACATGGCAAAGAAACACAATTATATAACAGGTTTGGACATCGGCACGACGAAGGTTTGTGCTATTATTGGCGAGTATAACGATGTGTCCGGCGCGTTGAATATTGTTGGTTTGGGGACCTCTCCGAACTATGGTATGAAACTGGGCGCCGTAATTGATGTTGGCGAAACGACTCAGGCGATTCATGAAGCTATCACGAAGGCCGAAGAGGGTTTGCGATATCGAGTCAATGAGGTTTATGTTGGTATTGCGGGTTCGCATATTACCAGTCAGAATTTGACGGGAAACTGGAATGTCGAGAATCCGATGCGTGGCGTGACGGAGAAGGATCGGGCAGAGGCGCTCAATCGCGCTCTGACGAATGTTGTGACGCCAACGAACAAACAGTTACTGATGAAAATTCCGCAAGATTTTATTCTTGACGGTAATGCCGGGGTGAGCAATCCTATTGATATGTACGCGAATACGATTAGTGCTCGCGTTCACGCTGTGTATGCGGATCGCGCAAGTCTTGGCAATATCAAGAAGGCGATTCATAATGTCAATCTGACGGTCAAGGAAGTTATTCTTGAATCGGTCGCGTCGTCGCTTGCGTTGCTGACCGAGGAACAGAAAGAAGCGGGTGTCGCTCTGATTGATATGGGCGGCGGCACGAGTGACGTGGCCGTTTTTACGCAGGGGCAGATTCGGTATTCGTATGAGATTCCGTTTGGCGGCGACAGCGTGACCAAGGATTTGGTTGAGGTTCTTCGTATTTCGTATGATGACGCCGAGACACTCAAGAAGAAACATGCTTGCGCGTTGAGCCAATTGGTTGATTCTTCGGCGATGGTTAATGTCACGGATTTGGTCACCGAGGAGCGTCGCCAAGTTCAGCGTTATCTGATCGCGCAAATTGTCGAATCGCGTCTGGAGCAGATTTTCGGTTTTGCTCGCACAAAGATTGAGGAAGTTGGCGTGAAGCCTGTGGGTATTGTGTTGACCGGTGGCACCTCGCTGATGCCTGGGATGCGCGAGTTGGCGTCGCGTTTCTTCCAGCCGGATAGCCGTGCCGGTGAGTTTGGTGTCTCGATTGGATTCCCAACCGGTTTGACCGGTTTGGCTGCGCCGGTGCAATCTCCGATTTATTCGACTTGCGTTGGCCTCGTCTGGTATGGCGCACTGCATCCGAATGGAATCGGTGAGAATGCGCCCACCGGTGACAGTATGTGGGGTCGCCTCTCGGAAAAAATCAAAACGATTATGACTCAATGGTAGCGTGAAGTAGAATGCCGTTGAGTGTGTCAGAACTATACCGCTTTTTTCGTGACTGGCATATCAATACGACAATGGCAGATTATGATTGTCTGACGAAGTCATTTTGCTGTCGTGAAACCGGTGCCGCCGAAGTGCAGAAATTTTTAGATTCTGTTGCGGAGCGCGGAGGAGCGCTTGACGACGTTTTGTCTGCCCTGTTTGCTTGGGAGTTACAGGCTTCGTACTGGCCGGAAGGTTTGTTCGACGCGAATTTGTGTTTGCGATTCCCACCAAGTCAAGATTTCCCGGTTGAGTTTCGGACACAAATAAATTACTCTCGCCGAAACTATGTGGCGCCGACCGACAAGCGTGCGCCGAAGACGGCGAATCCCTGTCCGATTTGTTATGATGGGAATGTCGACTCGGAACACAAGCCACTGTTGCGGGCGTATAAGTTTATGTTGGGGCATGAGCGTCCCGTGCCGTATTTCGCGCAAGCGACGCCTTTTCCATTGGTTCGCGGGCACTTTATTGTCATTCAGCAAGCCCATGAGCCAATGCATGTGAATCGTAGTTCGCTGGATGAACTGCTTGATTTTGTGGACAAAGCTCCGAGTTTTACCGCCTGTTCAAATAGCGATGTTCTGATGGCGGGCGTTAGCATTCTTGGGCATCATCATTATCAGGTGTTTGCCCGTCAGTTGATGTTGCCAGTGATGCAAGCTCCGCCGGTCGCGGAGGCCTCGTGCGGCGGTGGCAAGGTTCATGCGGCGATGTTGCGTTATCCACTCGCGACAATGCGTTTGTTTGCGAATGTGTCTGATCGAGCGCAGTTGCTTGATATTGCGGCGGCGATTGTTGACAGATGGAAAACTCGTGAAGCCGGGCGCAATACATGCAATTTGATGACGCGGCGTTGGGGCACAGATGGGTATGAGCTGTACTTGTTTTTCCGCAATCCGAGTTTCTTGACGCCACCTGATTTGCTACGCATCAAGAGCGAGGGCGTCGGCGTGGTGGAGGCAGCGGGCGAAGGGATTTATCCTCCGCCGATATCGGAAGAAGGTTTGGCGGAGATTCGCAATCATGGCCGTGAGATTTTGATTCGGATTTTGTCCGGGTTGAATCCCATTCCATCCGAAGAGTTTGCGCAGGTGCTGAACGAACTGACTACGGCTCTTTAGTCGCGGTCGAAAAAGTCTTCATATGGTGGGCTTGCGAAGACCAGTTTGCTCACAAACATCGCACCCGCTTTTTTGAGCACAGAGGCGCATTCGTCGAGAGTTGCGCCGGTTGTGCAGACATCGTCCACAAGCAGAATATGCGCACCTCTGATGAGCGCAGGTGCAACATTGTTGTTGGCAATCGCAAATGCTCCCTTGACATTCTCCTTACGTTGTTTGCGTGATAATGCCGTTTGCGTGGGCGTATTTCGTGTGCGGATGAGAATGTTCGCATACGACGGAATGCCAGTGATTTTCTGTAATTCTTTCGTCAGCAATTCGGCTTGGTTGAATCCGCGGTCGCGCTGTCTGCTCTTCCAAAGTGGCACCGGGATGAGCATCTGAAATGGTGCGTTGCGTGTTGGAGGCAGAACCTCGCTCATGTGTTGCGCCATAAAGCGCGCGAGGTACTCGTACTTGCGGTACTTGAATTGATGAATGAGTGTCCGTGCAGGGCCTTCGTGGTAACAGGCGATGCCAATCGAGGTGTTGCTTTGGTGGAGGAATGTGACTTGTTTAAGGCAGTCGGGGCATAGTGGTGTTTCTTTGTCTTCTTCGGGCAAGCGGTTGCCACACGCCACGCAGATGGGTGGCGACAGTGTGTAGAAGAATTGTTTGAGGATTGTGTGGATTGTGCTTTTGAAATTCATCATCGTTCATCAAAACATGAAAGGTCCGTGCCTGTTGGCGCGAACCTTTCGAGATAATCGTTACTGTTTTGTTTATCCTTGCCTGTTGCTATTTGCAGGAACAGGAGCAGGGCTTGTTGTCAAGAGCCTCGACGCCGGGCAACTTCTTGCCTTCGAGGTATTCAAGAGATGCTCCGCCGCCTGTGGATACATGGTTCATCTTGGCAGCCAGACCAAACTTCTTGACAGCGGCGGCACTGTCGCCACCACCGATGACAGTTGTGGCATCGCTTGTCGCGAGCGCTTCGGCAATAGCTTTGGAGCCTTCGGCAAATGCGTCAATCTCGAAGACGCCGACAGGGCCATTCCAGACCACAGTCTTTGCGCCCTTGAGAGCATTGACGAAAAGTTCTCTTGTTTTGGGTCCGATATCAACGCCCATCCAACCGTCAGGAATCGCGTTCGACGGATAGCATGAAATCGCTGCTTTGTCGGTGGGCATATCGTCGCTCTGGCAGCAGATGCTGTCGACCGGCAACAAGAGTGTCTTGTTCTTGGCTTTGGCTGTTTCAAGAATTTGCTTTGCGATTTCCAAAGTGTCCTCTTCAAAGAGCGAGGTGCCGATGGTTCCGCCTTGCGCCTTCATAAATGTGTAGGTCATTCCGCCGCCGAGGATAAGGGTGTCGCACTTGTCGAGTAGGCTGTTGATGACAGCGATTTTCGACGAGACTTTCGAGCCGCCAAGAATTCCGACGAATGGGCGAACCGGGTTGTCGAGGGCGCCACCGAGGAAGGTCAGTTCTTTTTCTACGAGGAAACCAGCTGCATTCTCTTCCATATCGGCGCAGATACCTGCTGTGCTTGCGTGTGCGCGGTGAACGGTTCCGAAAGCATCCGAAACAAAAATGTGGGCAAGTTTGGCCAGCTGTTTCGCGAACTCCGGATCATTCTTTTCTTCTTCGGGATGGAAGCGCAAATTCTCAAGCAACAACACATCACCATTCTGCATTTTCTCGGCAAGGGCTTCCACCTCGGGACCGACACAATCCGGCGCAAAAGTGACCTGCTTGTTGAGCAGTTCGGCGAGGCGGTCGGCTACGGGTTTGAGACTCATTGATGGGACAACTATTCCCTTTGGACGACCCAGGTGCGATGCAACGATGACCTTTGCACCTTTATCAATCAGATACTGAAGAGTCGGCAGAGCAGCACGGATGCGCTTGTCATCTGTAATAGTCGTTCCGTCAAGCGGCACATTAAAGTCGACGCGTACGAACACGCGTTTGCCAGCCAGATTCTTCAAATCTGCAACAGTTTTTTTCATCATGATAAAATATCCTTTGGGTATACGATTTTGCAAAACAGGTCAATTCAGACTTGCTCGGCAGGTTCTTGCAATGTCTATAGACAATCTAATGGTATTTCAATTCTTTGCGAGCGAAATGTTTGCCGATAGATGAAGAAATTATTGAATACAGTGCTGAAATTTGGGTAAATAGGAATGCTTATTGAGTGGATAGGTGGCCGAGTGGTTAATGGCAACAGACTGTAAATCTGTCGAGCGAGGCTCTACGGTGGTTCGAACCCACCCCTGTCCACCATTTTTTATTTGCTATTTTTAGCAACTGCGAGCACACAAAGCGCAGTGATTGTTTTCATTTTGTTTTGCTTAATGCTGTTTGTTGCGTGAAGATTTAATGCGCGGGTTTTGGCGACGTTTGTTTCTTTGTGTATCGTAAAATGCAAAATACGGGACACAAACGGGCTATATGTTTTTTTCCATTCCGTGAGACTCAGTAGATCAGGAAAACAGTAAATCGAGGCGTGGCGGCCTCGCCCTTGGCGCAAAGTTTCAAGCACCTCATCAACAGTGGCTTGTGTCCCCTCGATTTTCGATGATAATACAGCCTCGTGCGTTGTTAATGGCGGTAGCAATATTGTCGGATTGGGAATCCCTAATTAGTAGTCCGTCATAGTACCCGATTTCCTGCTCGCTTGACTATTAAGCGGCGACAGTCTCTGATAATCCAAATCTGTCAACGGCAAATGTTCCAGTTGATATGATGTCATTTTAGGAGGCTTTCTGTTTACTGGCCGATTCGGAGAAGGCTGAAAACGGCAACATATGGGACAAACTCAACTACTCCGCATAAGCTTTTGAGAGTTCCTAAACTTTACACAATTTAAAATATTATGACAAATACAGAGCGTGTTTAGTACAGTTCCCAGTTTGACAGAGAGACAATGGTTGCGAGGTTTCGCATGATGCGAACAGCGTCAGCGCAGACAAGCCTCTCAGAGCTGTCGCCGATGTCGTTCACCAATTTGATTGTGGCACCGTCTGTAGAATTGAAGTTGAATTCGCCGATGTTAACCCATTCGCCACCATTGTAGATTTGGTCAATTTTGACGGTTGTCTCGCCATCGCTGTGTGTGACGACAAATGGCGCTTGCGTTGAACGGTTGGATGCGTTGGGGTAGAAGGTCGAAACTTTGTACAGTCCTGTTGGGATGTTACTGAAGTGCCATGTCGCGGAACTTGGTTTCTCGGAAGCCCAACTGTAATGATAGGTCGGGCCATAGCGATTCGCCTGCGATGAAGCGACTGTCCATGTTCCTTCGGTGCTGAAGCCTTCTTCCCCGTCATCGATAACAATGGGGATGTCATATTCGATGTCTAGATCGTTGACTAAATTGACATTGGTGGTCAGCGTCGCGAGAACTTGATTTGAGGCGTCATAGGTAATCGCTTTTGCTTCGTAGGTTCCAGTGGCGAGTTTGGAAACGACATTGTTCAGGACGATACGCCCAGCGGCTTTTGTCGTTGATTCGCCGATGGCGATATTGTTCAAAGTAAATGATGCGTGAGTCACGAGGGGATGGGCAAAAGCCTCAAGTCGGAATGGTGTTCCTGCGTTGATGGTTTTGAAATCGTTGACGACAAGGTCGCCATCCTTTGGGGGAATCTTGACCGTGTCAGAACTCTTCCAGTGGATGGGGGAATTCTCGCTGACTTTGTTTTGGAGTTCGTGCAGTTTTGTCAGATTCAGGAGTGCGCGGTTGTCTTCGTTGTCACGTCTCATCAGTCCGGCGGCTGTTCCCGATGCGCTGCCGATGACCCATTCGATGGGGTGCAAACGATAGGCCGCATTTGTCAGGAATGTTCCGGCGATTTGTTTGCCACCGACAAGCAAATTGCGAATGTTGTTCGAAGCAAGACTACGGTAGGGCAAATAGAATGGAGCGACGTTTACCATCGTTGGGGACAGGCCGCTTGTATTTTTGATTGGGTGAATGTCTACGGCGTAGTTGCCGATGCCAACCGAATCGTAGTAGCGGAAAGACGTGGTTGGCGAGACATAATTACTTTTAGTAGTGTCCACAAAATAGCGGTTCATCATGCGGAAGTTGTCGATGCCAAGGATGCGTCGGCAGCAACGAATGTAGGGGAACTTCGCAATTCCGCTTGCGGTTGCCATCATGTTTTTGTCATCATCAAAGCCGCATGGGAAGCGTGTTTGCCATGATACGTCGGATGGTTTGTTGTTCTTCATGTAGAAATACCAAGCGACCGCATGCTTCTCTGCCGTTGCCAAGTGTTCCATGTCGAGACCGCCGTACCATCCGTCAGTCCCGTTATATTGCGCGGTTGCGTCAGCTTTGTTGAGGTAAATCGAGCCATAGGGATAGTCGTTACCCGGATACCAGTTTTGCATGGAGACATCGCCGACATTGGGATTGTACATTCCTGTGTTGCCGTCGCAATAGATGCGACGATACGTCCAAATGGATTTCCAAGTGTGCGAGCCGAACCCGAAATAGTAGTCGCGTTGTGTGTTGTAGTACGACTCGAAGTTAAACCATGGTGCTTTCAGTGATTCCTCATTGAGCGGCGTGGTCGCGGTTACGCCCGCCATGCAATGGACGAAGACCGTCGCTTGGCTGCCATGTTCCTCGTAGGCTGGTAGCGAGTTGTCGTCGCCGATTTCTTCCGTCGTCAACTCGCGTCCAACCGTGTAGTCCGCTCCGGCCGGAACGATGATATCGCCGGTTTCCGAGGTGTCAATTACAATAAGTGGTATGGCGGCATTGGTGGATGTGACGGTGTAGACGGTTTTGCTAAAGTCAGCCGAATCCGTCACGCTGTAACGGTCCTTGAGTTCTTGCGAGAGCATTTTTGTGTATGGGATATATCCGCTTTTGGGTGTACGCTGAATCAATGTCACCGAGCGAATGCGTTTGCCCGTCCCATAAGCGTCGGTCACGGATTCAGTGACAACATCTTTGGCTACGGTCATTTTCATGACGGTTAGGTTGGTCGGAACCGCCGTCATTTGATCCAGTACCCATGCGGCCGTGCGCGGGTCGAAGCCTTCGCGTGTGACCCATGCGGCGCCGTTGGGAACCATTCCGGTGCCGGGAGCACCAGATGGTTTGTTCTTGATCGTGTCTAAAAAACTCAGATAATCCGCGGGATAATAGGATGGCGGATCATTGCGCATGATTGAGGCGCCCGGGTTGTGCCATGCGTTGTCGATTGCAGAAACTCCCTGCGCCGTTGCCTGTCCTCCGAGCCAATCCTCGGGTTCAGCAAGTAACACTTGCGCGGATGGATTTGTTCGTGCGGCAGCGAGTGCGGCTGCGGGGGCGCTAAAGGAGCCACCGATGACGAGGATGTCCGTTTGCAGAGATGCCGGCGCGGCAAATACTCCGGCAGTTATTGACAGAGTGCCGACTAAACAGAATGCTTTACAGTGCATCATGGTACGAAGTATCTTTCTAAATTACTAGTTACATTACATTACTAAATTATTAGTACCCTATATCGCGTGAGAAATTGATAAAGAGCTGTCGTTTAGAATGTGCTAATAAAAGGGGATAAGATTGTAGAATTGAGTGTTAGCCATAATGCGTGGCGGCTTTTATCGATTGTGAAGTGCAGATTGGGGAATCGTTTTGTCGAGCGACAATACCGATAGTTTAGATAATGTGTTAGACGAAGAACAGTGTTCGAAATATCGTTTGGTTCGAGATTCGTTCTTGGTCGGGATTGCTGTCGGGTGCATTATTGTCGCTTATCGCTACTTGTCTTTCCGTTTAGGTAACGAGTTTGTGTCACTTTACAAGGCCTGCGATGCTAACTGGCATTTGATTCCCGGAGTGTTTATTGTTTTGGCGGCATTGGCTTGGATTGTCGCAAAAGAACTCAAGCATGAGTCCATGATAAGTGGCAGTGGAATTCCCGTAGTTAAGGGAACGTTGCACAAGCATCTGGCCGTTAAGTGGGGCGCGGTGCTCTTTCATAAGTTTGTTGGTGGGTTGATTTGTTTGGCGGCTGGGTTGTCTGTTGGGCGTGAAGGTCCATCGGTGCAAATGGGTGGCTGTGTGGGCGAGGGCGTTGCCAAGACACAGAAGAAGTCACGGTCTGAGGTACGCTATTTGATTTCTTGTGGAGCCGCTGCGGGATTGTCCGCCGCATTTTCCGCGCCGTTGGCGGGCGTGATGTTTGCGTTGGAAGAGCTTCACAAAAACTTTTCGCCTTTAGTGTTGCTGTCCGCGATGATTGCCTCGCTATCTGCCGACTTCATTGCGCAGCAGTTCTTTGGTTTGATTCCGTCACTGAATTTAGGCGAGATCCATTCGCTTCCGTTGAAGTATTATTGGTCGCTGCTTTTGTTGGGAGTGTCGGTCGGCGCCAGTGGTTTTGTGTTCAATAAAGGAATTTTGCTCTCGCAACGGCTGTTTCGCTTAGTTCGGTTGCCTTTGGAAATAAAGATTCTGATTCCGTTTCTTTTGACGGGTGTTTTGGGATTGTTTTCTCCGTTATTGCTTGGCGGTGGATATGATTTGATTATGAGCCTGAAAACGACCCATTTCACCTTCGCGATTTTGTTGGGTTTTACAGTCGTGAAATTTCTGTTCACCTTTGTGTGTTTTGGGTCGGGCGTTCCGGGCGGCATCTTCTTCCCGCTTCTTGCGCTTGGGGCATTGATTGGGAATATCATCGGAATCGCACTGGTCGTTTGTCTTGGAATTCCGGATACGTATATGGTCAATTTCATTATTCTTGCTATGGCGGGGCACTTCGCGGCCATCGTCAAGGCGCCGATTACAGCCGTCATTCTGGTTACGGAGATGACCGGTTCCCTTGAGCATTTGCTGGCGCTGTGTTTGGTTGTTGTTGTCGCACAGTTGATTTCTGATATGCTACGGACTCGTCCTATCTACGATGAATTGCTGGATAGCATGCTTGCCGTGCGCAATGAGAGTAACACAACACGGCGAAATCGTTTCGTTGAGCAACTGAGGTATAACAAATGAATCTTTTGTACACAGTCGAACGTCAGCAGCCACTGGTCGGTGGCGTGCTTGTCAAGAGGTATAAGCGATTTCTGGCAGATGTGAAGCTTGATGACGGACGGGTTGTGACTGCGCATTGCGCGAATACGGGTAGCATGGAGAGGCTTGCACTGCCCGGGACTCGTGTGTGGCTTGAGCCGGTTGCGGAGGATAGCTCACGCAAACTCAAATGGTCGTGGATATTGGCCGAACTTGATGATGGGATGTATGGCGTTGATACAGGGTATCCCAATCGCATGACGGGCGAGTTGTTGCGTCAGAATAAGCTGCCGTTTTTGGGGGAGTGGGCGGTGGTGCGGCCTGAGCAAAAGTATGGCGTCAATAGTCGTGTTGACTTTTTGTTGGAGAATCCTGTTGCGATTCCTTTGGCGGAGAAGGCTATGTCGACGCTCTATCTGGAAATCAAGAATTGCCATTTGCGTTATCCAGATGGTTATGGCTATTTCCCGGACAGCACCGGTGCTCGGGCAACAAAGCATTTGCATGAGCTAAGCGCCATGACTGCGCAATCGGGAGTCGGTGCTGCGGTGATGTTCTTCGCGCAAGTGCCTCATCTGGTGGCGGTGCGTCCGTCTGATGTGCACGATGCCGAATTCGCGTCGGTTGCACGGGATGTGGCGCGTGGAGGCGTGCGATTCTTTGCGTTGCAAGCAAAGCATTCGCGTGATTGCACAGAGTTCTACGGGCCTATTCCCGTAGACCTTGCTCCGTATGACGTCGCTCCGATTTTGGCGTGGCGTCAGCAGTGGAAGAGCGCCGCCACCTCTAAATAATGAAGTTTGTCCAGACGCGATTTTCTTCCGCCGGCAACGGCAACCCGGCATTCTTGATGGACTTGAGCATCCATGCCATATGCGTTCCGAGAGTCCGCATGACCTGCATTCCTTCGAGGTCTTTTTTGACATCAGTGGGCGTGAACCCGTGAGTCGAATTCCAGTACTGCGACGAGACGACCGGCATTTTGCTGATTGTGAAGTATTTGTTGAGTCTGTCGAAGGCCGCACTCGCACCGCCCCGACGACAGTTGACAATCGCAGCGGCCGGTTTGCCTGCTAACGTTCCCGCACTGGCATAGAAGACACGGTCGAGTATCGCGCAGAGAGCCCCGTTTGGGCCTGCGTAATAGACAGGCGAGCCGATGACTAAGCCATCGGCTTCGCGTGCTTTTTGTAAAATTGTGTTTGCGCAGTCGTCATCAAAAACGCAGCGTTTGAGTTCACTGCATTTGCCGCAGTTGATGCAGCCGCGAAAACTAGCCGAACCAATGGAAATAATCTCGGTCTCGATGCCTTCGGCTTGGAGCGCTCCGGCAACTTCAGACAATGCGGTAAAGGTGCAGCCTTTGGCATGAGAGCTGCCGTTCACAAGTAAAACCTTCATCATAATACTCCTGTGTTTTTGTGTGATGTTGCGATTAGTTAAGCTTTGACAGCTCGGTGCTTCGATCTGTTGCGGCCTTGATGCAATTGAAGACCAGTTCCTTCATGTCGCCTTCTTCGAACTGCTTCAGTCCCGCTTCTGTTGTCCCGTTGGGTGTCGTTACATTCCGTCTTAACTGTGACAGCGAGAGAGGCGAATCCATGGCGAGTTTGCCGGCTCCGTACATGAGCTGTGTTGCCATGGTTGTTGCCTGTTCCATGTCCAGTCCCATGCTGACAGCCGCTTCAATCATTGCTTCGGCAAAATAGAAGAAGTATGCCGGTCCGCTTCCGGTGAATCCGGTGACGAGATCGAGTTTGTCTTCTGTGACGGAGATGGTGACGCCGACCGCTTTGAACATCAATTCGACTGTCTTGACATCTTCAGGAGTCGCGTATTTGCCGCCCGCAATTGCGGTTGAGCCGAGACCGACAAGAGCCGGTGTGTTCGGCATCACACGAACGACACGAATGCCTTCGCCGAGTTTTTTCTCATACGATTCCGTGGTCAGTCCAGCGCAAATCGTGACGATGAGTTTGTCTTTCGAAACGGCGTCTTTGATGGCTGCGCAGACATCGCCGGCGTGATATGGTTTGACTGCAAAGACAATGATGTCCGATTGCTTGACAAGGTCGACATTTGATGAAACGCCCATTCCGCCCCGAGTTGCTTGCTCGAAAGCCTTCAATGCGTCGGAGGAAATATCCGATGCCGCGATGTTTGCGGATAAAACGATTTCTTTACCAACAAGTCCTCCCGCAATTGCCCGAGCCATGTTGCCCGCGCCCAAAAAGCCCACTTTAGCCGTTTTAATGTTCATGTTATTTCTCCGTACAGAGTGATAATAAGTTGTAAGATAACAATACATCCAATGCGTCCTAAGCATAGATATAGATTTTGTTATAATGGAGATGATGTCAATGACGATTGCAGAACGAGTTTGCGCTATTCGTGAGCGCATGGCGGCTGCAGCGATTCGTAGTGGTCGGAGTGCTGATGATGTCGTGCTGGTTGGCGTGACGAAGAATCATCCGGCCGAAGCAGCGGCAGAAGTTCTGGCTGCAGGTGTTTTGAATCTTGGGGAAAATCGCATTCAGGAAGGTGTTCCAAAGTTTGACGCATTGTCACAATCCGGGATTTGTTTTCGCAAACATTTGATTGGTCATTTGCAGACGAACAAGGCGAAAATCGCAGCGAAATCGTTTGATTGTATTCATTCTGTGGAGTCCACCAAACTGGCTTTGGCGCTTGAGCATGCCGCCGAAACGCGGACGAATGCGCTTGATGTTTTGCTCGAAGTAAATGTGAGCGGTGAAGCGAGTAAATTTGGTTTGACCCCCGAGCAGGTTCCGGCGCTTGCTGAGTTTGTCATGACGCAGTGCCCTCATCTACATGCATGTGGATTGATGACGATGGCGCCACTCGAAGTGGATGCGGAGGAGACACGTCCTGTTTTTGCCGGATTAAGAAAATTGTCGCAGGAGATTCAAGAGAAATTTCCGGGTTTTGGCGCAGAATTATCTATGGGTATGACCAACGATTTTGAAGTTGCCATCGAGGAAGGCGCTACAATGATTCGTGTCGGCACGGCACTTTTTGTCAACTAAGAATTTGATTGAATAATCTTTGCGTATAGATATATTTGCGTTTGCTGTAAAATGACACAGGCCAGTAGCTCAATTGGCAGAGCACCGGTCTCCAAAACCGGGTGTTGGGGGTTCAAGTCCCTCCTGGCCTGCCATTCTTTACAGAATAGTTGACGTGGTACAAACGAGACCCGACCGGTGATAGAAATTCTCTCATGGGGTCGGGGAATTTTTGTTACAGTGAGTTATACTATTATTTTTGTGTATACAAATTAGACTTTCCGGTTGGAGAAAATGGAAAATAACAAACCCGGTTTCTTTGGCAGTATTGCCAAGTATGTTGGAGAAGTTGTCATTGAGACCCGCAAGGTTACTTGGCCGAGTCGCAAGGACTTGTATGGTGCAACAGTGGTTCTCATTTTTGTTGGCTTCATGTTGACCGTTGTTTTGGGTGTCATCGACTGGGCATTCGGAACGGTGCTGATGAGCATCCTGACTTCAGGAGGCGCCGGATTATAAATGGCAGACGAAACCACAGAATGCAGATGGTTTGTACTCCACACATATTTTGGTCGTGAGAAGAAAGTCTGCGAACTGATTAAGGAACAGGCCGAAATTACCGGCCGTTCAAATCTTATCAAGCGGATTGTTGTTCCTTTGGAAAAGGAAATGAAAACCAAGACCAAGGATGGCAAAGAGATTAAGGTTGAGGTGGAGAAGACATCCATTTCGGGCTATGTTCTTATCCAGATGGTTCCGGATAATGCACTGATTGATGACATCTCCAAGGTCACAGGCGTTACCGGTTTTCTTGGTAGCGACTTTAAGTTGACGCCTGCGTCGGACGAAGAAGTGAAGCGTTTCCTGAAGGAAGACAAACGTAAACCTCGGAAGTCACGCACCGTGCTTGAAATCCGCCCGGGTGATGAAGTTAATATCAATGATGGGATCTTTAAGGGTAGTAAGGGTATTATCGAATCACTTGATTTTGAACATGACAAAATTATCGTTCGGATTGATGTTTTTGGTCGTCCAACTCCAACAGAGTTTTTTGTTCATCAAGTAGAAAAAATTAGCAAGTAAAATAAAAAAGACAACAAAGTAATCAAGTAAAAAGTAGAGAGAAACAATGGCAAAGAAAATCGTCGCCCAAATTAAATTACAAGTTCCTGGCGCCCAGGCAACACCGGCTCCTCCGGTAGGTCCGGCTCTTGGTCAGCATGGTGTGAACATCATGGAATTTGTCAAGCAGTTTAATGCTCGCACAAAGGATAACCCCGGTCTGATTATCCCGGCCGTTATCACCGTGTATTCTGACAGATCGTTCACCTTCATCACGAAGACACCTCCGGCTGCCGTTTTGATTAAGAAACTGTCCGGTCAGGCGTCCGGTAGCGCAACCCCCAACAAGGTTAAGGTTGCCAAACTGACGAAGGCTCAAGTTGAAGAAATTGCCAAGATTAAGATGGCCGATTTGAACACGACAAGTCTCGAGAACGCCATGAGCATGGTTGCCGGGACAGCTCGTTCGATGGGTGTCGAAGTCGAAAAATAGTTTTTGATTCTCTTTTGCCGGAATCGTTTTCGATGATGGCGAATGATAATTGACGTTGAAAATGAGGCACTATATGCGGAGCTTATCAGTAGCAATTTGTTTGTTTGCGTTTGCATTGGGGTTTGTGGGGTGTGATACATTTCCAAAGCCAATGTGGCACAATCCTACGCCAGGTCATGGCTCAATGAGTGGTGGCGGCGCACAGCCAGCTCCGATTCAGAACGGACAACCTGACAACCCGATGCCGGGTGACCTTGGTGGATATGCACAGCCGCAACAGCCTCATATCGTTACAGGTCCCGGTTCGGCATTGCCCGCGCCGCGTTCCTATTAGGATTTTATGCTTTTATTTTAAGGGCTTATCTCGGTTTGACACGAGATAAGCCTTTCATTATATCTATCAGGTGGTTATTATGTCACTTCTCTCAGTCGCATCAAATCGTGGTATCCTCGACACGGGGAAACTACGGATGGTTTTTACAACAGAAAAATCTTTTCGGTTGTTGTCGCTTCATGGTCCCGGCACAGAGTTCATCAATCCCATTGCTCAGGGCGATAGTGCACTGTGGCGTCTTGTATTGATTGGGCCGGACAAGGCGAATCCCGCTTTTCTTCCGGCTAATGGCATATACGAAGGCGTGGACATTTTGGATGATACGCCCGATGTGGTGCGTTTTTGTTTGAAGTGGTGTTTGCGTCCGGCAAAAACACTGAAGATGCCGGTGCGTGTGATTGTTGAAGCTCGTCGTGATAGTGGGCTGAGCTATTGGCATTTTGAGACCGACCTTCCCAATGGTTGGAGTGTTCAACAGGTTGATTTCCCTCGGTTCATTCATCTCGATGCCAACATGCCCAAGGCACGTTTGCTTGTTCCGTCCGGCTGGGGCTTGATGTATGAGTATCTACCGGGATATGTTTTCGAGGGTGCGTACCCGTCTTGTTTGCAGGGGATGCAGATGTTCGGGTTGGAGTCCGAGTCGAACGATTTTCTGTATGTCGCGGCTCATGACAAGTTCGCTTGCCTGAAGACATTTCGCGCGAGTGTCGGTCAACGTTATGGCGAAATGCGCATCGAAACTCCAGCGTCGGTTGCGTGGTCACAAACTGCGGATGGACATTTTGTTTTGCCGTGGACTGTCGCAATTGGAATTCATGATGGTGGCTGGCAAGCAGCGGCGTTGGATTGGTATCGGCCGTTCAGTTATGAGACTGTGTGGGGCAGTCGGAAACTTGATTTGTCCAAGTATCCGCAGTGGTTGCTGAATGCGGATTTGTGGCTCCGTCCGGATTTCGCTACGGAGGAGATGCGCCGTGATTTGAATCGTGGTTTGGATTACTTTGGCACGGAAGTTGGTCTGCACTGGTATCGCTGGCATCAGATTGAATATGATACGCACTATCCGGACTATTTCCCGCCGTTGACTGACTTTCCGCCGATGGTGCGGGAGGCTCGTGAGCGGGGGACACATGTGGTGCCGTATATCAACGGGCGTCTATGGGACCCTGTCAGTGACAGCTGGAGTGCCGATGGCGGCGCGCAATGGGCGGCACGTAAGTTTGATGGAACGCTTTATTGTGAGGTCTATGGTTCGATGGTGGCAAACGCTGTTGCTTGCCCATCGACAGCTGTTTGGCGTGGTAAGATTTCCGGTCTGGTCAAAAGACTTCATGACGAGATTGGTGTGGATGGCGTTTATATCGACCAGATATGCGCTGCGCCGGGTGTGCCGTGTTGGTCAGAATCGCATGAGCATCCTGCGGGTGGTGGCGATTGGTGGCATCAGGCATATCGCAAATTGATTGGTCAGGTGCGAGCCGAGCAGGATAAACCTGTTGTGTTGACGACCGAAGAAAATGCCGAGTGCTTCATGGACTTGTTTGATTTTCTGTTGCTTGTCAATACCCCACAAGATGGGTCACAACCCGTGCCTTTGTGGTCGCTGATATATGCGGATCGTTGCGTGATGTTTGGCTTCCAATATTATCATGCGTCCGAGCCGAAGAATGTCCTCTCGTTCCGAGTGAAAAACACATTGGCTCTGTTGTGGGGCAGTCAGCTTGGATGGATTAATCCGACGCAGATTCTTCAGTCCGGCTGTGAGTCGGAAGCGGCGTTCCTTCGCGATTTGGCTCAGTTTCGTCGCGGTCTTCATGACTTGATTTACGGCGGTAGATTCCTTGGCGAGGTGTCGGCTGTTGGCGACAATCCTGTTATCGAGGGCAACTATACAGGGCCTTTTGATGGCATCATTTATCCTTTGCAGACGTTGGCGGTGCGTGGCGCATTGTGGCAGAGCGCCGAGGGCAAGCGAGGTGTGCTGTTGGTCAATCTTGATGCGGCTGACCACGATGTCGATTTGCCGGATGAACTTGGTGGTGGACGATTCCATATCGCTGCCGGACAAGGTCTCAGAATTGAGTTGAAAGACAAATAATAACGGAGAGTTTTATGTTAGATTGGTTTGCTTCATTATTCCTACCCATCGTTCATGGTGCTCCAAATACACATCCGACGATGCAGTCCATTATGGTGTTGATGGTCGTTGCCGCGGTTGGTCTTGCGATTGGCAGAATTGCTATTCGCGGAATTTCCGTTGGCATTGCTGGCGTACTGTTTTCGGGTCTGCTGTTCGGACACTTCGGGATGAACATTGACTCGGATGTTTTGGGTTTTGTGCAGGAGTTTGGATTGATTCTGTTTGTCTATTCCATTGGAGCACAGGTCGGACCGAGCTTCTTCAGCACATTACGCAAGCAAGGGACATCGATGGCTCTCGTCGGTTCTTGCGGCATTCTCATTGATTGCGTTCTGGTTATTCTCTTCGTGAAAGTTTTGGGTTATCCTATCGCGGAAGCGATTGGCGTTTATTGCGGTGCTGTCACCAACACGCCGGCTCTTGGCGCGGCGCAGCAGACTTTGTCGGAGATGACCGACTCCGCGACGGCCGCGATTCCGGGGCTTGGTTATGCCGTGACCTATCCGTTTGGCGTGCTTGGAATTATTATGACTTTCATTCTTTTGAAACTTGTGTTTAGGATTGATATTCCGGCTTCAAAAAAGGCCTATGATGAGGCGCATGGGCGTGGTCGCAAAAAACTACAGAATCTTGACATTGAGATTGCTGATAATGTCTCCGATGAAGAACTGAAAAAAGCGCTCGAAGAATCGACTGTGACGGTGTCGCGTATGATGACCGCCGGAGAGATTCGCTTGGGTGGCGATGCGGAGGATATTGCGGAAAAGAATCCTGATATCATTCATGTTGTGGGCGACGCTGAGGAACTGAAAGCGCTCGAAAGTAAGCTCGGACATAAGGCTGGACTGGATTTGCGGGCGATGGCGTCGGATATTGCGAGCCGAGAAATCATTGTGACTAATACCCCGCTTGTGGGCAAGACGATTGATGAACTGAAGTGCGTTGATAGCAAGAGCGTTGTGGTGACTCGTGTTTCACGGGCGGCAATCGAGTTTGTTCCCGATGACGATATGGCGCTTGCGTTTGGTGATCGCCTTCGCGTGGTTGGTGAGCCGGAAGCGTTGGATGCCGCTGTCAAGGAGCTTGGAAATTCGGCACAGAAACTCGACAATACGCAGATGATTCCTGTTTTGTTGGCCATTGCGTTTGGAGTGTTTTTCGGCAGCATTGGTGTGCCGGTTCCCGGGTTGTCTGCTCCGCTTAAACTCGGACTTGCCGGTGGTGTGCTTGTGGCCGCAATCCTGTTCAGTCGCATCAACAGAATTGGCCCGTTGGTTTGGTACATGCCGATGGGAGCAACACTTGTTTTACGCGAACTGGGCATTGTCTTGTTCTTGTGCTGTGTTGGCCTCAAGGGCGGTGGAAAGTTCGTTGAGACGTTGACGCAAGGCCCCGGATTGAGCTGGGTCGGGTTGGGCGCGTTGGTCACGGTGACCTCGCTTGTTATGGTTGGCGTGTTTTGCCTGAAGGTTCTGAAGATGAATTACCTAACCGCAATTGGTTTCATGTCCGGTTCGCATACGAATCCGCCGTCGCTTGCCTATGCGTCAGGGTTGATTGCATCGGATGCCGCCGCGTATGGTTATGCGACCTTTTATCCGTTGGCGATGCTGTTGCGTGTGATGACAGCTCAGATTCTTGTGCTTTGCCTTGCGTAAACATTTTTCGGATTTGAGTTTGTTAGGCGTTCGGCGCGTGTTAGTACGCAAAATTCCTTCTAATATATGTCTGACTGAACCGTAATTAAAATTTAATATGTCTGCAAATCATTATGAAATACTTGGGGTTAGTCCCGAAGCCTCAGATGATGAGATAAGGAAAGCTTATTATCATTTAGCTCGTGAGTTTCATCCGGACAAAGCTTCTAGTCCCGAAGAGGCTGTTGCCTTTGATGAGCGTATGGGTATTGTGTCCGCAGCATATAATGAACTTAAGGATCGCGATCGGCGTGCGCTCTATGACAAAGCCTTGTTTGGAACAGGGACACGGAATCCCTCGGAAACTCAACAAGAACCGGCTATGAAGCCTCCCGCTAACCCCGAACTCGCGCCACCGCCTCCACCCTCCGTGCCTGCCAAAAAGACTGCGACATCTGCTTCTATAACTCAAATGAGTAGTGCGGGTAATCCGGATGCGAAGATCACGACCGCAAAACGTTCCTTTGCAAAGGGGATGTATTTGATGCTGAATGGCAATCCTGCGAAGGCTGTGATGTTTTTCGAGGCGGCGATTCAGAACAATGACAAAGAGCCAATTTATTACGCTCGTCTTGCGCAGGCGATGATGCGTAGTCATAAGAGTTTTGTGCGTATGCTTGAAGTCGCCAACAAGGCCATTGAACTTGACCCTTATAAGAGTGATTATCATATGATACTGGCCGAGATTTACGAAGCCGCGAATATGCCCGCAAAGGCAATCGATGCCTATCAAGAATTGTTGAAATGGGATCCGGAAAACGCTCATGCGCTTGCTCGATTGGCAGAGTTGAAACCGCCAGAAAATATTCCATTTTGGAAAAAACTTTTTGGTAAGGGTTAATGATTCTGTCTTGGTATATGCTTGCGTATGGATAAGATAATTGGCATAGATTTGGGAACTACCAACTCGGTGGTCTCGATATTCGAGAACGGCTCGCCAACGGTTTTGCTCAATGCCGAAGGCTCGCCGAGCACACCCTCTGTTGTCTTGTATCCGAATGACAAAGGGGATATTCTGGTTGGCGAGCTTGCCCGTCGTCAACAGGTGCTGCGTGCAGGCAGAGTCGTTCGTTCGGTCAAGCGTTTTATGGGACGGCATTATTCAGAACTCACACCCGAACTGATGTCCATCGGTGTGAATGTCAAAGAGGGTCCCAATGATAGTGTGCTGCTCGAACTGGATGGGCTGACTGTGACGCCCGAACAGGTGTCGAGCGAGATTCTCAAGAAGATGAAGGACACCGCCGTTTCTTATCTTGGCGAAGATGTTTTGCGAGCGGTCATCACTGTGCCTGCCTACTTCAACGATACGCAACGACAGGCTACCGTTGCCGCCGCGAAAATGGCAGGGCTGCAGGTGGCTCGTATTATCAACGAACCGACCGCGGCTGCTTTGGCGTATAGCATCGACGCAAAGAAGCATCAACGCATTGTCGTTTTTGACCTTGGCGGCGGGACGTTGGATGTGTCGATATTGCAACTGTCGGATGATGTTGTGGAAGTGTTAGCAACACGCGGCGATACTTATCTTGGCGGCGATAACTTTGATGAGGTTCTGTGCAAGTATGTTTGCGAGAGATTCCAACGACAAAACGGGATTGATTTGACGCAGGATTTGCAGGCAATGCAGCGGCTGATGGAAGCTATCGAAGTTTGTAAATGCGAATTGTCTACCGTGCAAGAAACTGTGTTGTCGCTACCGTTTATTAGTATCAACGAGAAGGGGCTGATTCACCTAAATCAAACGATAACGCGAGACGAATTTGAATCGTTGATTTCGTGTTTCATGACTCGCATGAAAGAATGTTGTCATCAAGCCCTTGACGATGCAGGATTGACGCCCGGTGATATCGAAGTGATTTTGCCGATTGGCGGCAGTTCGCGAATTCCGTTGATAAGGAACTTTATCACTGATTTGTTTGGGCGCGAACCGCTGACTACTGTAGATCCGGAATCCTCCGTGGCGATGGGTGCGGCGGTGCAGGGGAGTGTTCTTTCCGGCGCTCTGCGTGAGGTGCTGTTGCTCGACGTGACTCCGCTTTCCTTGGGAATCGAAGTGGCGGGCGGCGTTTTCTCGGTACTCATTCCCCGTAACAGCTCGATTCCGGTTGTGTGTACACGCAAGTTCACAACAGTGCGAGACAATCAGCGTTCGGTAAAGGTGCATGTTTTACAAGGTGAACGGCGTATCGCAAAAGAGAATCATACGTTGGGTATTTTTTCGCTAGAGGGCATTGCGCCTGCGCCACGCGAAATTCCCGAGATTGAAGTGTCGTTCCAGATTGATAGCAACGGAATTCTGAATGTGTCCGCAGTGGACACGACAAGTGGCGTGAAAAGCTCGATTACCATTGTGTCGTTTGGCGTCGTGGATATGGAAGAAGCCCAAGAGATTGCCGCAGAAGCCGAAGCTCAGACTGCGGCGGATATGGCGTTTCTGCAAGTGGTCAAAGTCCGCGCAAAAGGTGATGTTCACGCAAATGAATTGCGGAGCTACCTCGAGACGTTTGACTTGCCTGAAGACCTGAGAAAGGAGACGACGGAGATGATATTCAAGTATGATGTGGCGTCGGTTGCCAATGATATCGATGAGATGGAAGAACGTATCATCGGGATGATGCGCTTATTGTCGCGATTTGAAGAGAGTCGTTTGGTCAAGAAAAATTTGAAAAAAATATAGCACGGGAAAAGGATGATTTCGATGTCGTGTGATGAGAAGATTCCTGGGTTTGGTAAAAGCATTGCTCAGTTGAGAGAAGACTTCATGTCGCTCTCGCAGACAACAGACAAACTGTGGTCGGTGGGCAAAGATGGCGTTAGCGCAATCTTGACACCGAAAGACAAGAAAGTTGAGTTCGTCGTTTTCGCGGATAAGACGGTGGCTTATGTCAAGTCGGCCATGGGGCATCCCGCTATGTATGAATTGCGCGAACCACGATTTGAGGGGCCTGCACGGGCGTTGCTGATGGATTTAGACGGGACGAGTGTGCGTAGCGAAGAGTTCTGGATTTATATCATCGAACAAACAACTGCACGGCTGTTGGGAAACCCCAAGTTCGAACTTGAAGAGGCCGACCAACCTCATGTAAGCGGGCATTCCGTGAGCGAGCATTTGCAGTATTGTATTCGTAAGTATTGCTGCGATAAAAAGGTGGAGACAGCCCGCGAATATTACTTTGATATTGTGCATCATGAACTTGATGAAATCATGCATGGTCGCGGCCGTGCAGACGCATTTACTCCGGCTCCGGGATTGAAAGATTTCTTACTGGAACTGAAAGCTCATCAGGTCAAAATTGGATTGGTCACGAGTGGTTTGTACGAAAAAGCATGGCCGGAAATTGTCAGTGCCTTTCGGACATTGCAAATGGGTGACCCCTTGGAGTTCTATGACGCGATTATCAGTGCCGGTTACGCAATCAAGCATGGACAGGTTGGCACGTTGGGCGAACTCGCGCCCAAGCCGCATCCATGGCTGTACGCAGAGACGGCACGAGTCGGTCTGGGAATCGCACCCGAGGAACGGCATCGCGTCGCCGGAATGGAAGACAGCGGCGCAGGCGTTGTCAGTGTGCGGCTCGCAGGATTCTCGTGTATCGGAATCGAAGGTGGCAACATTGATTCGAGCGGGACACGCTCACTCTGCACACAATGTTTCAAAACATTAACGGACGCAATTCCTCTTTTGCTTGGATGAATATATTCCGGCTTCGAGGATAACATATATACCGCAAAATAAGTGCACCAGTAGCTCAATTGGATAGAGCATCTGACTACGGATCAGAAGGTTTGGGGTTCAAATCCCTACTGGTGTACCACTTTTTTTATAGCCACAATTTGATTTCCTTGTGTGTGAAACTGACTTCAGTTCATAGATTTCCCAACATAAACCTCATCGTGAATTTTTCATCATATATAGAAGTGATTGTGAAACAGGTGGCGTTTGTGTTTTACTTTGTACGCAAGATGCTGTTTCGGAAGAATGACAGGCTTTTCGCTATAGAGGCAAATTGTAACAATGAATATGTTTAGATTTAAAAAGTTTGCTTTGCCGATCATCCATGTAGAGGATTATGACCAAGCTTGCCACAATTTTGATATCGCTCTTGATGCGGCTGTCGATGGCGTTTTTATCATTAACCACGCCAAAATTTTGGAAGAATTAGTTTCGCTGTATGAGAAGTTGCGTCAGGATTATCCTGATGTTTAGATGGGTTGTATATTTTTGGCAAAACTTCGCAAGATGCGCTGCAAATGGTGTCCTTGTCGCGGCGGGGATTAGCACAACATTCACGGAATTTGATCCCCGGACGAGTGAAGACACTTGTAGAGCGGATTCACGGCTATCAGCGATAGAACATCGCTCGAGTCGATGAAGTTGTAAAGTGTGGAAAATAAAGAATGGTGGCGGCGGGTGGACTTGAACCACCGACCCCGGCATTATGAGTGCCGTGCTCTAACCAGCTGAGCTACGCAGCCATTCATAAAGAAAATGGTAGCGGGGGGAGGACTCGAACCTCCGACCTTTGGGTTATGAGCCCAACGAGCTACCAACTGCTCCACCCCGCGTCATCGTGCCGCATGAGCCTGTCAATGCTTTGTAAGCAAAGCTGTTCGGCCAACGGCGTCTTTAATGTACGCCTATCTCGGGAAATTCTTCACGAAATGCGAGAGAAAAGTTGATTTATTGAGTCGGTTGCTGTTTTTGTTCCGATTTGTTCGCGGTCGTGGGTGTTGTCGGCATCTCGGCCTTGTAGAGAAGAGAATCCGTTGTGCGCCCAAAATCATCAATGGGGATAACGATTTCGCCGGGGATGGCGTAGCCGAGTTCGTTTCGAGCTTGAATGATTGTCATCATCTTGTGGGGATTGATTGCATTATGTACCGCTCTGTTGCGCTCGGCGCGTTGCTTCTCCAAATCTTGTAAGGCGAGATTGCGTTCGTTTCGAGCGGCAAAGAAGTCGTCGATAATTGGTTTGTTGAGGATGCACCAAAAGGCGGTGATGAGCAGTATCGCGCCGCAGAGGAGCAAGAACTTCAGAGCGACGCTGCCATTGTTTCCGTTGCGCTGTGAAAAGCGATTCCGCACTATTGATATCCTTGTGAGAGTGTAATTCTACGATATATATACTCAAACAGAGCGGAAATTTTGAGAGGTCTGTCGGCATGATAAATAAAGAAAACGGTCAGAATATGACTCAGTGGCAGAAGTCAGATTGGCGCTATGAACTCGTTCGGCGTCGTGCCTCTGTGTCGTCCGAAGCCCGTTTGATTGCCGAGAAAAAATCCTGTAAGAGTTTGTTGTCTTTGTTGCAGGTGATGCCTCCGGCTGCGGTCTTTCTGTACCGCTCGTATGGTAGCGAGTTTCCAACCTATCCTATGATTGAAGTGTTTCTTGAGCACTCATGGACGGTTCTTGCGCCGTCAGGTGAGGGCTCCAAAACGTCAGTCGATGAGTTGATTTTCTATAAGTCGGGTGACTGGCAAACTGCGGCGTCATCGGAGGCGGAGGAGATGCGTCAAAAGACGACGGTTATCTTGCTTCCGGGTTTGGGTTTTGACGGATGGGGTAACAGGCTAGGTCGTGGCGGCGGTTATTATGACAAAGTTCTTTCGCTGTTTCCGACGCAGGCGTTGCGTTTGGGCGTGGGATTTCTCTGTCAGTGCTTGGGCGATGGCATGCGGTTGCCGTGCGAGTCGTGGGATGAGCCTGTTCATGTTGTCTTGACGGAGAACGGCTTTAGAGGTGTTGACCATGTCTGTGGCTTTTGGTGCGAGTGGAAACCCGAAACGAAATAAATCTTGTTTTGTGTTTCGATTTGTCTTGCAATTGTGATATATCTGTGTTAGGATAAGGGCATAGAATATCATAATAGGGAGTTTTGGATTATGAGTGATTTTAGTAAAAAAGCTAATGTCGACAAAAATGTTGAAGGCATTATGCAAGAAATACGCAAGTATATGGTTCTTCGTGAGCAGCAGGCTTGCCGTATGAATCCCTCGTTGAGCGGTGTCATCACTGACCTTGTTTGGATTCAGCTGAAAAAACTATCAGTTGTACTTCAGGGCTACAAGAATTACGGTCCGGAGAAGTATCGTGTTGCGGATATCATGGCAAGTTGGGATGATGCCAAGAAACGTGAATTCTTTCAACCGGCCAATCAAAACTCCATTTTGCATGAGATTTCACCTCGTGATGATGGCGATAAGAAACATCAGGTTGGCGATGTTGGTATCACTGACTTGCGGACGCTGTTCAAGGCCTTGAATCCACAGGTCGAGAGCGTCGTCGGTTTGATTGAAACTTGGATTATTTGGGATCTTCAGGACGCGTCTGATGTTTTCAATTATTTTGAGCAAATCAACCGTCTGAAAGTTTTGCGTGTTTCGACCTTGCCCGAAGAAGTGTTCAGTCAATATGCCGTTGAGATGTCTCTTTCTGCGGGTGAGCGGCCGACGCAGTCACAGGTATTCGCTTTTGAATTCAATCGTCTGAAACATTTGCTTTCGCGTTTTGCGAGTCGTCGTGCGGCCGAGCAGCCACACCAGATGATTATTGCCCGTCAGTCACAGAAAGACAGTTCGGCTGCAGACCAAGAGATTACGGCGATTGCTCGCCATTGTCGTGCGCTCGAGATGTTGCGTGCGTTGCCGGCGGATGCTCCGTTGGATGCGAAGTATGTCGCGTACTACAAGAACCATCTTGGCATTGATGAATCGATGGTGACTGTTGACCTTGCCCGTGAGTATGAGGTAACTCAGATTCGCGAGGGTAAAATGAAGCTTCGTCCTCAGCTTGCGAGTGATGACGACAGCGTGCCGTATGATTACAAGAAGATGCAAGAGCAGGAACTGATTCAGATTGCGAAGAATGAGCAAATCGCCGCCGAATCTTATTTCTCGAGTGTCGAGGGCGTGGCGTCCCCGGATGCCGCAACCGCTCCGGTTTTGCCGTCGGTTGATGATTCGATGACTCTCTCAGGTATTTTCAAGCTAGACAAATAGACCTGCGGAATTGCCAGTGGGCGCTACTATTGCGCTTTGATGATTGCTACGTTGCCGATGAGTGGCTGGCTGATGTCGATGTCTGTTCGTGCGACCGGGAGCGTCTCGCCTTCAATCATGAGGCGTACTGCGCTGATTTCGTCAATGTTGACCATGAGCGTGTTGATAATTCCATAGACGGCTAGCGCTTCCATGTTGACTCCGTCCGGCATATTGTCGATAAAGTCGCGACTCAGGCTGAGTAGTAGTTCGGTGTTGTGCAAGAAAACGCTTTTGACTTTTGTGCCTGAAGGGACAGCCGTTCGTGCAAACCCGGAGCCTTTGCCCTCGGCGAGCGCTTCAATCAGCATTTTGGCTTTTTCGGGAGTGCCTTGCGAAATCTTCGGCAAGTCGACGAGGATTGGCTCCAACGTCTGGTCATCGTTCGTGTAGAAGAGATACGATTTTTCCGTTGTGTTTTTGTTCACGACGACATCGCGCACTTTCTGCGGGAGAATGTTCATTAGAATTTTACTGTCGCCGACTTTTGTAGAGAACTCGGAAAGTTTGATGTTTCCTTCTTTGTCCGCGAGGAACCACATCGTTGCCATCGCGATGAGGCTGAACAGGATCGCAATGGCGATGATGCTAATCGCGAATCGCCCGAAGTTGGCATCTGTGCGATGGTGTCTTGGATGTCTGATTCGTGCCATATTATTTGCTCTCCTTATCCGCGTTCAGTTTTGTTTCGGGAAGGGTGGTTGTTGTCTCCGGTGTTACGGGTGTTGCCGGTGTCGTCAGACCGAATTCGACAAGCGTCTTGGCAATCGCGAGAGACATCTCTTTCATTTTGTCACTGTTACGGAGTTCCTCGGCATCGGCGGCGTTGGATATGTTGCCGCCATAGATAACGACGGATGGCATCGGCGCCCGCCGTCCCGTCCATGTTGCCATTGGTATAGGCTTGACGGTGTCATCTGCCGGATACAATGCCTTCACAAGAAGCTCAGCGAGCGTTCTATTCTGCATAGCGAAAACCTGATAGGTGCGCTCGGGTGTGACTTTGTCATTGATGAACGGTTCCGTCGCATTGGCATCGACACTCTCGTTCATGAAGAAAATCTGTTTGCCACCGCCACTCTTTTTGTGGCCAGTTCCGACGCGTACCGCAATCATCACTTGTGCTTTTCCTTGATTCTGTTTGATGACCTCCATGCGCTCGGATAGATGCGATTTCTCGCCTTCACGTGCTGTCTTCACCGTTTCGACGCCGAGGGCTTTGAGTTCTTCGGCGATACTCTGCGACAATCGTGTCGAGATGCTAAGCGCTTCAATGGCTTGTTTGCTTGTTGCGCCACAGTCCGGCTCCGGGTCGATAATCACTCGGCGGAGCGAGGGCGCTTTTTGCGCGACCACCAGTGCAGAATCCGTTTGAGTCTTCAAGTCGATATTTTCGATAAGTTTTCGTTCGTTCACCAGACGGTCAAAAGGAGTTCCTTGTACAGTTGTCGGCAACGATTTGACATCAGATGGCACCGTTGTTTCCGTTGTTGACGTGGCTTCGTCTGGCTGAGGTGTCGGAGTCGCGACAGGTTCCGGGGTCAGTTCCGGTGTTGGTTCTGGCGTCGGCTCGGGCGTTGGGTTCGGTTTTGGTGTTGCCTTTGCGACGATTACCGGAATATTTGCGTCCGGGTCATTGTTGGGTGTTGGTTCGGGTGTAGGTTCAACTAACTCGATTGATATCGACGTCGGTTTTTGAGTTGAAAGGGATGATGTTGTATCATCAGTCAGTTCGATTGTAATTGGTGTCGGCGATGGTGTTGGTGTCGGTGTGGCCTTGGGTTCGACGGCAGTCTTTGCCTGATTCTCGATGATGGTTGCGAGACTGGGGGGTAAAAAGATTTCGCCATCATAGAAAGACAGCGTTTCCTTGGTTTTCTGTGGAACGCCGTTGATGACCATGTATTTGCTCTGTCCAAAGAGCGCTATTTTCTGCTTTGCGCATTCGATTCGCAAAACTTTTCCATCCCATTCGATGGTTGCCTTTGGGTCGATTTTGCGGAGATTCTGTGCCAGTGTTGGCATACTCACCATGATTGGCAGCTGTTGTTTGACGACGGACTGCAGTGTTACTGCGGTCGCCGCCTGTGCCGAAGCGTCTGATTCTTTCATGGGATCGGCAGAAACATCATCATCCGCAATCGGCTGTTTCTGCGTTGTGGCGTTTGTCGGAGGATAGAGCAGAGGCGCTGCGGAATCATCGTCTTGGGCATACATATGGAACGATAATACGCAGACAAGAGCAAGACAAATGCTTATGGTTCTTATGTTGGTAATCATCTCACACGAAAGATACAAACTGAAATAAACTTATGATTGATTTCCGAGTTAAATTGTCTACTCAAACCATAGAACTAAAGGACTAACGAGGTCTTCAGAGATGACAATGCAAAGCGGCATCGATTTGAACGAATCATTATTTTATGATAAGTATTATGTGATAAAGAAGTCACGCGCGGCAGATTTGGCGAACGAGGCAGTGCGGATTTTGACAGAGGAAATGGGCGGCAATGATGGGGCGTCGTTGGAGATTGTTGAAATCTTGGAGCGGATGTACGATTTGCAGGCAAAACAGTATTTCTGCCTCAATCTTGACGAGGCTGCAAGCCTCGAGGCGATGAAAACTTACTATTTGTCCAAGTATGATCGTGAAATCGCGGAGCGGTGCATTGAGCATATTATGAAGAAAGAAGTCGGGCGCGAGCTTGTGTTCAAGGGAAAGTGTCTGATTCGCGGCAAGGTGAGTGATGTTTGGTATCACCCCGATGGCGGCAAGGTTTTGGAAGTGAAGGACAAAGACGGCAAGGTGCATACTGTCCCGGAATCTTGGGTCGTCAAGTGGCTTGACCCTGAACTGAATGTGCAGCAACCTGATTCGCTATTTCCGGGAGAATAGCACTCCTCGAGAATATGATGAGCTTTTGTGTGGTATTATCAAAGGCAATATGGTGGGTGTAGTTCAGTTGGTTAGAATGCCAGATTGTGGCTCTGGAGGTCGTGGGTTCAAGTCCCACTACCCACCCCATAACTTATCAGCTCAGCCCCTTGAAATAAGGGTTTGAGTTGATTTTTTATTGCCATGAACTAACGCAGAAAACGATATCCGCTGTGTTCATATAACCGCCCAACGTTTTGCGGGGCAAAACGGATTGCTTTTATTTGCCTAAGATATGGCGTATGCGCAGAAGCCATGGACGCATGACGGCTTCCATGATGACGGCTTTGCTCATTTTGCTTTGTCCCTCGCGGCGTTCGGTATAGATGATGGGGACTTCGCAGATGCTTTTGTTGGCGCAGAAAACTGTGTAGAGAATTTCCGACAGGAACGAGTATCCACTGGAATTCGGTGGGTTGGTCGCAATAAGCCGAATGGCGTCTGCCGAGTAGGCACGGAAACCACTGGTGGCGTCCTCGATTCGGATGCCGAGGATTGTCTTGACATAGAGGTTTGCAAAGATACTCAAGAGGAGACGTGACTTGGCCCAGTTGATGACACGAACTCCACTGATATATCGTGAACCGATGGCAACATCATGTTTGTTGTCGAAAATTACCTTTTGCAAAAGCGGCAAATCTTTTGGGTTGTGTGAGAAGTCCGCGTCCATGGTGATAACGACATCCGCGCCAAGCTCGTTTGCTTTTGCGAAGCCAGCGAGCATGGCTGTGCCATAGCCGGACTTTTGCGCTCGGATGAGTGGGATAAGTCGTGGTTGTGTCGCGGCGATTTCGCGCAGGTAATCCGGTGTTCCATCCGGTGAGTTGTCATCAACAATCAGCAACGAAGCGTCGATTTCGGCCAAGACAGCCGGAATCAACATCCGAAGGTTTTCTAGTTCGTTGTAGGTCGCGATAAGGACGATTGTTTGCATGTTGGCAATTACCTGTCGTGGACGTGATATAATCTATTTTGTTGGTTTGTTGTTCAGTGCACTGTACCATTCCGGCATGAGCTTGTCGGCAATGCGTTTGATTTTTCCTGTTTCGTCAATGAACGGGTGCTTCGTGTATCCCGTCGTCAGGAGTTCGTTCGTTTCGTCATTAAAAATCTCGTATGAGAAGACAGCCGCAATCTTTGACAATGACGTCAGCGTCGTTTTGATTCGGAGTACATCGTCATAATGAGCCGGTTTGTGGTAGTGAAGGTGACATTCAACGACAGGAAGAAGAATCTTGTGTTCTGTCTCCCACAGCTTATAGGTCGCTCCTGTGCTTCGCAGGAGTTCCGTGCGCCCGATTTCGAAGAAAGTAGGGTAGTTACCGTAGTAGACGACCCCCATTTGGTCTGTGTCGTGGTAGGTGATGCGAATCTTTGTTTCGTTCGAATTTGAGAAATGATTTGTATTGTTCATTATCTGTCAAATACAAATAATTGCGGTATGTTGCCTATTGGTATAAAATTATTATGTTGTAATTTGGAAGATAATTTGTAAGTATAATTTAGGAAATTGGCTTGACATTGTCAAGCTGATAGATGTATGATAAAAAGAAAAGTTTGGATTTGGTGTTTGCGTGTGTGCGTTTGCTGCCAAATAGAACGACTACATTAAGGATATGGCGTATGTCTTTGCGACTTGATATGTTACGCTCGGCGAGTGTACTTTTTGCCGCGCTCTCGGTGTTTATACTTTCGGAGTCTTCATCTCAGGCAGTGATTGTTGAACCATTGGATTTGTTGCAGTGTGAGTATCGCGAGAATGGTTCGAGTGAGGCTGAGGCTGTTAGTAATGCTGATTTGCGTGCCGTTCGCGCTGGAGTTGGCCGGTTGCTTTGCAGTGATTATGGTCTTCAGGCGCGTGAACTACTGACTCCCTATTTGGAAATCAACGCGAAGAAATATGTTTCTTCCAATATGGTTTTGGATCGTCGTGTTGACCGCAATTGCACCGGTGTTTTTGTACGTGTGTTGGTTGCAACAGAGAAGATGATGCGTGATTTGCGCGAGAAGAATTTCTTGTACAAACCTTCGCCTGTTCCTTCAATGGCCCTCTTTATCAATCAGTTGGCGGAAGACCATACAATCGAAAGCACGGAAGCACGTGGCTTTGCCGAGAAGAGCATTCTTGAGCAAGGTGGTCGCGTCGCCAAGATGGAAGTGCCCGGATTGTCGCAGAACAGTTTTGCGTTGTTGGATGCGGGAACTGCCGCTCAAGCGCTTGAGACGGCCAGTCATGCTGGCGCAGAGGTTGTATTGACGGCTGTTGTACAGACCGGTAAAGTCGGCGAAAAAGAAGTTCTCTTTGACCCAATGACCACTTACGAAACGACAGTGACGATGATTGCTTTCCGCAAGGATGATGGAACGGTTACCGGCAAGTCAGAACATGTTGAGCGTGCGACGGATAAGGTTGCCGAGACCGCTCGTGCTCGCTCGGTTGAGCTTGCGGTGACGAGTGCGGCTTCCGCTGTGACGCTCGATACGATGAAAGAATGGAAGGCTCATTATCAGAACGGCGCAAACTTTAACGTATTGCTTACGTATGCTGACAAGACGCAGACCGCTGAATTCAAGCGTCATCTGGAAATGACGATGGGCAGAGGAACCCGTGCGTATCTCAAGAGTTGGTATGGCGATGTTGCTGTGTTTTCTGTTGTGACTCCATGCGGTTATGAGACCCTCGAGAGTGCCATTAATTCCTGCACGATTGGCAATATGCGTATCACGAATAGAACCGGAAAACGTATAATTGTTGAACCCCGTTATTAGTTGAGGTGTTCATTCGTTTTTTTATAGTTGTCCTCAAACGAAATAACTTAAAAAAAGGTATATAAGTGTGTTATCAGTGATAGCACACTTTTTTGTTATAATAATCTAATTATCAGGATGGATGAAGAATTGATGAACAATCATCTGTTTGGCCGCAAAATATCGTTACTTGTATCCCTGTGTGTTTCCGCGAGTTGTTGCTTTGCTCAATCGGAAACGACCTCGGAGACAATGTCGCTTGACGCGCTGAGCACAGGTGTTCCCGAAACCGTTTTGCCTCCGCTGAGAAGCGAGCAGACTCAGAGTGTAGAAGTTTCTTCTTCCCCGTCCGATGTCTCCGTGACAGTGACGGTTGACCCCAATATCGCGGACTTGGAAAAGGACTTGACGGCCTATCTGAGCGAGACCGGTAATGTGACAACAACGACGTTGGCCGATTTCGAGAATCTGATGCGTGAGCGTTATACTTCGGAGCAAACGGTCAATCTGAAGACGGTTGTTCTTGGGACATTGAAGAATAGTAAAGATATCATTCTTTCCGGCTACAATGTTCGCACTGCGCTCAATAGCGTGATTGCCGAAGAAGGCATTTATGATTTGCAAACCTATGCGAGTGCCAATGCATCTGATTCGGAGACGCCTGTTAACGTCTATCGCAACACAACGACCAAAGAAGGTCGCGCCGTGTACCGCCTTTTGGAAGAGCAATATTCGCTGAATGCCGGGATGAGTCAGTTGCTGGCTAGCGGTGGCACAGTGGATTGGAGTGTTGACTGGGAAAAGGACGTGACGAACGATAGCAATACAGTTTCGCCTTCTTGGTATAGCGGCACAAAAGTTTCGATTTCGCAGCCATTGCTGAAAGGCTTTGGTCGCGATGTGACAGAGTATGGTATTCGTATGGCAGGCTTGGAGCATTGCTTGAGCACACAGGCTTTGCGTCAGTCCGCGATTGACGCTGTGGGCAATGCGATGATGGCCTATTATGATTTGGTGCAGGCGAATGCGACTGTTTTGGTTCAGCGTATCGCGTTGGCTCAGGCGAATGAGTTGTTGCGTGTGAACATGGCCAAGTACAAGGCCGACTTGCTGCCGCAGCTTGATGTTCTGCAGGCGCAGGCCGAGTTGTCACAGCGCGAGCAAGACATCGTTTCCGGACTAAAATTGACGGGCGACGCATCCGACCAACTCTTTTTCTACTTTGGCGATTTGTTGAGCTCGAAAAATGTGGCGCTGATTCCGCAGGATATGCCTTCGTTGCCGGCTTATGAACTTGATGAGGATAAGTTTATGGCTGATGCACGCCGCTATAACCCGACTTACTTGCAGACGCTGATTAATATCAATAAAGCTCAGGAAACGGAGCGTTATGCTTATGACCAGATGCGCCCGAATCTGACCGCGAATGCGGGAGTGCGGGCGAGTGGTGCCGGTCGTGATGGAATTGCGCCGATTGATGGTGTGCTCGATAACAAATACACGAGTTGGAATGCCGGTTTGGCGTGGCGTTTCCCGCTGCAAAATCGTAACGCGACAGCTAACTACGCGTCGTCTTTGATTGGTATTCAGAGTGCAGGAACAAACCGCGAACTCACGGAGTTGAATTTGCTGACCAATATCCGCGAAGGAATTCGTCAGGCTCAGGCGTCGTTTGCAAGAACACAGTTTGGTAAGAGCACGGTTGAGTACAATATTCAGAAGGTTTCGGATGGCGTAAAACGGCAGACAGTCGGCTTGGCAACAAGCTATGATGTGTTGCAGTTTGAACAAGATTTGGCGAATGCCCGTATCTCGCTGATTCAGGCTCTGTGCCTGTACAATAAGAGCATCATTCAACTTGAGATGATGAAGGGAACTTTGTTTAATCGACTTTGCATTACTCCCTGTGGCGATTTGGTTTTGCTGAATCCGAACTCGCTGACAAAAGTTCCTATGTAGAGATAACACTCGGAATGGGGTCGCGCTATGAGAATTGAGATGGGCAAGTTGCAGCGAGTGATGCAATGGAAAGTTCTTTTTGTGTCCGATGATGAGACAAACAAAGGATCCCATTATGAGGCCATTCAAGATGCTTTGTGTGCGGGCGCCGGTGCGATTATCTATCGTGACAAGCGTTCGACCTTTGAACAACAGATTGAGACAGTGCGGAATCTTTTGCCGCTCATCAAAGAATATAACGCTTGCTTGTTCGTTTGCGATAATCCTTATTTGGTTTCGGAAACAGGCGCGGATGGCGTGATTCTGGGGCAGTCGGATATTCCTGTGGCCGTTGCACGTGATGTCCTTGGCCCTGACGGCTACATTGGCTTGGCTGTGCATCATTGCGGCGAGTCGGCTGAGGCTTTGCTGTATGACGCGGATTTCCTTTTGATGGGGCCGATTGACAGAAGATTCGGTGGGATTGAACCAATCTCGATGAAAGATTTGTCGTGGACAACTCTTGCTTCGCGTGTGCCTGTTTTTGTTTACGGAAGTGCTCCGACGAATGATTCCGTGATCGCGTGTCTGGACAAAAAGGCGCGTGGCGTTGTCTGGATTCATGACCCGTTACAAGAGGTGTCTGCTGCTGTTGAGGCTGTTGTCGCGACGGTCAAAAGAAAAATGAGTGAGCTTCATCCTGATGACCCCTGTTGTGATGAACTCGATGACACTTAGGGCCATTGATTAGCGAATCAGTTATGGACGCGAACTCGGCAGAGTTGACTGTAGGTCAAATTGGGGAACGGAAACTGATTGAACGCCTGAGTGTGTTGCTGATTTCTGTTGAGAGCGATATTCCGCTTGGAATCGGTGATGATTGCGCTGTGGTCAACGTGTCCGAAGCGCCTTGGCGGCGACAGGTTATGACAACAGATATGCTGGCCGAGGGAACGCATTTCGTTGAGGTGGAACGCGCTGATATGTGTTTGGTGGGGCACAAGGCCATGACTTCCAATATCAGTGATATTGCGGCCATGGGCGGCAAACCACAGTATGCGCTCGTGAGCCTTGCGGTGCCGAAGGAAACAAAGGTGTCGAAGGTTGAAGATTTGTATCGTGGGATGGCCTCTGAGGCTGCGGAGTTCGGCGTCAGTATCATCGGCGGCGATACAATCGGGGTCGGCGATGGACATGGCATTGTTTTGTCGATAACATTGACCGGTGTGTGCCGTGACGATATTCCGATTCCGATGCGCAAAAGCGCGCAGCCCGGGCAAAATGTTTATGTTACGGGGCGACTGGGTGGCAGCCGCGCCGGAATGTTGTTTTTGATTGATTCGCAATTTGCTTCGGCTTTTCCCGATGCAACAATCGCCGAGACGCTGGTGCATCGGCATCTTGCCCCGAAAGCCAGAGTGAGTGCCGGTGCAGTGATTGCCGGGTTGTGTGATGATTTGGCAATGATTGATATCAGCGATTCTTTGATGAATGAATTGGGTTTGATTTGTCAGGCAAGTTCTGTTTGTGCCGAGTTGAGTGCGCCGCAGCTTCCTGTCTTTGACGGTGTTGCCGCAGTCGCGCAATTCAGACATGAATCTGTTGAGGATTTTGCCTTGTATAGCGGCGAGGAGTATGAACTTTTGTTTTGCACCAAGGTGTGCGAAACTGAATTGCGTTCGGAACTTGATCGGGCTGGATTGCAGGGATTGGCATTGAGCCGAATCGGGACAATCGTCGCTCGTGATGATTCGCGTGAAGGGCCGGTTCGAGTACTCGATGCGGATGGCCGCTGCCTGCCATTGGATGATTTGACCTTTAAGCATTTTTAGTCGTTATTGACCGGTTTTATCTTGCATTGAATTGCGTAGAAATGATAGTATATTTTGTTAAGAGAAAGACCGCAAAACAGTATAACAAGATATGACAAATTTGGCGAGCACACCGATGAATACTGCCGATGATACCCCTTTGCTAAGGGTCAAGGATTTGCGCACGTGGTTTCGCTTGGATGGTCATGAGTATCATGCCGTTGATGGTGTTTCTTTTGATATTCGCGCAGGCGAGGTTCTCGGACTTGTGGGCGAGTCCGGTTGCGGCAAGTCGGTTACTTCATTATCCATTATGCGCCTGATTCCCTCGCCGCCGGGGTTCATCAAGAGTGGCGAGATTGATTTCTGCGGGACGAATCTTTTGAGTTTGTCGGCGAAAGAAATGCGCAAGATTCGCGGGGACAAAATCTCGATGATTTTTCAGGAGCCGATGACGGCCTTGAATCCACTTTTGACGCTTGGCACTCAGGTTGCGGAAGTTCTTCAAATTCATCGCGGGATGAAAAAGCAAGATGCCATCGCCAAGACTATTGAGTTGTTTGAGCGTGTACGGATTCCGGACGCCGCGAAACAGGTATCTTGTTATCCTCATCAGATTTCGGGCGGAATGCGTCAGCGTGTGATGATTGCGATGGCTCTGGCTTGTCGACCATCGTTGCTTATCGCGGACGAACCGACGACGGCTCTGGATGTGACGGTGCAGGCTCAGATTCTGGCGTTGTTGGAGGAACTTCGCGGAGAGTTTGAGTCATCGATTTTGCTCATCACGCATGATTTGGGTGTTGTCGCGCAGGCATGCGATCGAGTGGTTGTTATGTATGCGGGGCAGGTGGTTGAGAGCGCGAGTGTGTACGATTTATTCGAGCAGCCACGGCATCCTTATACGCATGGGCTGATGCTGTCTATCCCGCGTCTGGAGAAGGGCGCGGCGGAGGCGAAGCCTCTGAACTGTATTCAGGGAAGTGTCCCCGAACCGGATAAGCATCCGAATGGATGTCGGTTCCATCCGCGGTGTCCGTATGCCCGCGATATATGTCATGAGGAGATGCCCGAATTGCGCGTGGTGGGGACGTCTCATTGCGCGCGGTGCCATTTCGCCGAGGATATCAAGTTAAGTAAAGTAAAGGATGCGATTCAATGACTGAAGTAATGAAGCCGACAGAGAAAACAAAAGTGCTGATTATCGGGTCGGGACCGGCCGGACTGACTGCGGCGCTGTATCTGGCTCGGGCAAATCTGTCTCCTATCGTTCTTGAGGGCGATGGTTTCCTGAACACTATGCCCGGCGGACAGCTGATGATTACAACCGAAATTGAAAACTTCCCGGGGATGGTCAGTTGGGATGATAATGGGGTTTTCAGAGGCCATTCCGGTCCTGAGATGATGGATATCATGCGTCGGCAGTGTGTGCATTTTGGCGCCCGCTGCATGAACGAGCGTGTGGTGGCAGTGGACTTTGCGAAGTCTCCGTTTAGAGTCGAGAGCGACGAGAAAGCGTGGGAGGCTGATGCTGTTATTTTGGCTGTTGGCGCAAGTGCCCGCTGGCTGAACATTCCGTCTGAAAACGAATACCGCAATATGGGCATCAGTGCCTGTGCCACGTGTGATGGCGCACTATTCAAAGGTAAACATGTGGTCGTTGTGGGCGGTGGCGATACAGCCATGGAAGAGGCGGGGTATCTGACAAATCATGCAGCCCGTGTGACGATTGTTCATCGCCGTGAGGGGTTCCGTGCGTCGCCGGTGATGCTCGAGAAAGCTCGCAATAATCCCAAGATTGATTGGAAACTAAATGCGGTTATCACTGAGGTTTATGGCAAGCAAGAAGGGTTCAGGAAGTTTGTTACGGGCGTGAAATTGAGCAACCCAAAAACGGGTGAAGAGGAAGATTTTTCTTGTGATGGTGTGTTTGTCGCGATTGGTCATACGCCCAATACGTCTCTGTTCAAGGAGCTTATCAAACTTGATGCCGCCGGTTATATCGAGACGGAAGGCAAGACAACGAAAACAAGCGTGAAGGGGATTTTTGCATGTGGTGATTGTCAGGACCCGAGGTATCGTCAGGCGATTACTTCAGCGGGTTCGGGATGTGCCGCGGCAATTGATGTTCAACATTTTCTTGATGGAATAGATTAATCAACAGAAAAGTAACGGAGGATGAGCATGATATATCAGAAACCAAAAGCTTTGCAACCGGGAATGTGTGTTTCGGTGATTGCGCCTGCGAGTGGGTTGATGTCGGACGAACGACTTGATCTCGGAATCGAACGTCTGAAGGCTCAGGGTTTTCGCGTCAAGGAAGGAGCGCATTTGCGTGAGCGCCTTGGCTTCCTTGCATCGACAGATAAGAATCGTTTATCGGATTTGCTCAACGCGTTTGCGGATCCGGAGGTCGATGCGATTATGTGTATGCGTGGTGGCTACGGAACGATGCGTCTGTTGGATTCCATAGACTATGATTTGATTCGCTCGAATCCCAAAGTTTTTGTCGGCTTCAGTGATATCACGGCGCTGCATCTGGCGTTCTTGAAGTGTGTCAATCTTGTCAGCTTTAATGGACTGATGTTGACGACAACCCTGGGCGCTACCGAGCCGAGTGCCTATACGATTGAGCGTTTCATGAGTATCGTCGGCTCGCCTGACCAAGCGCTTGGTTCTGTCTGGGGTGATCATCCCGATGGCAAACGGTTGACAGTACCCGTGACTTCGGGCAAAGCATCGGGAATTCTGACCGGCGGGAATCTGAGTCTTGTTGCAGCGACCATTGGTACACCTTACGAAATCGAAACAAAGGGGCGCATCGTCTTTCTGGAAGATGTGGATGAGACGCCGTATAAGTTCGATCGGATGTTGACGCAGATGATGCTCTCACGCAAGTTATATGACGCTGCGGCCATTGTTTTCGGTCGAAATGTTCCTGACCGTGAAAGCGAGATTACGGAGAAGGAACTGGGCTACGAAGGCATTAAGGCTTCGGTCGAGAAGTGCTTCCCCAAAACCGCCGAACGCTCGTGGTATCCGATTATTGATCAGGTTATCGCCGACCGGTTACGTCCGCTTGGGATTCCTGTTATTATCGGGTTGCCGTTTGGTCATATCGATCATTATGCGACCTTACCTATTGGTTGCAACGCAACGATTGATGTTGACAGCGGCGAGTTCACGATTGATGAGCCTGCTGTGATGTAACTTCGGGGGGCATGATGTTTAACCGTATCGACTCGACCAGATATGTGGATGTGCTGCGTAAGTGGGTTGAACAGTGCCCGCGTGCTATGGCTGAGTTTCATCGTCGTAATGCGACCGGTTGGCATACGTGGAAGAACTCGGAGTTTAAGCGTTGGCTTTTTGCGTTCAGTAAACGCGCTGATATTGCGACTCCGGTCGGTCGTCGACTCGTTCGTCGATACATGGATATGCAATCATTGCAGAAGTATTTTTCCGATGAAGACAGATGGCTTGTTTCGGAGAACTACGATGATGAACCTGATGCGCTTCCGGAAGATACCAAAGAGGATGAACCCATTTCCGCTGATGTCCAGAAGTGTTTGGAGTGGTTTCTGGATTCACCGGCGATTGATGACCCTTACTATGTAAGTTCCAATCTGCTGAAGTGCCAGAATCCACCTGAGGCTGTGCGCTGGAGTCGGAGTGTCTTTCCGTTTTTGAAATCGGGAACACGAGCCTATGATTATCTGGCGTGTGTTGGCTATCCCATTGGTGTGCCGCATACGGCTGTTCGGCAGATGATGACTCGGTTGGGGTGGAATGCCGCAAGAGACCCACGTGGCGAGATTGTCAGTGAGGAACAATATCAGGATTATATTGCGAAGTTGGCTGCGGGGACATCGGATTCACCGGCGAGTATTAGCTTGCTGTTTTCTTTGCAGGCAGGACAGGAAGCATGGCGGAATTTCAGTATCGGTGGCGCTTGTCATAAGGTACATCCGGAGTGTGATACCTGTGTGCTCAAATCTTACTGTGAATATGCCAAGACTCGCGCCGATGATGAAGTAAACAGTGAGAAGAAAAACCGGAAGAATTCCGGCAACGGGCTGATGATTCGCGATATGTCTGATGCTGAGAAGCCTCGCGAGAAGCTATTGAGGAATGGCGCCAAGTCTTTGCGTGATGATGAATTGTTGGCAGTCATTTTGCGAACAGGATTGCCGGATTGTTCTGCAATCGATTTGGCTAATAGAATCATCAAGAGTTTTGGTTCGCTGTCGCGGGCGCAGAATGCCGGGATTGGTGAACTGATGCAGATTCCGGGCATCAAGGAAGCCAAGGCAGCGCAGATTGTCGCCGCACTCGAATTGGGAAAGCGCTCGAAAAAACAATTCAACGAGGAACGAATACTCAATACCGAGAGCCTCTCCGACCCCGGTAAGATTTACGAGGTATATTTTTCGAAATATTATGACGAAGTGCAGGAGATTTTTGTCGTCTTGTTACTCGATGTCAAGTTGCATTGTTTTCGCGAGTTTGAGGTGAGCCGCGGCACAGTATCCAAAACAGCCGTTTCGCCTCGCGAGGTTTTCCGTGTTGCCATTCGCGAAGCCGCTTACGCCATCATTTGTTTGCATAATCATCCGAGTGGGAATCCGGAACCGAGCGCTGAAGATCGCAAAATGACGCGGGCGCTTTTTGAGACCGGAGAAGCCGTTGGCATTCAACTGTTAGACCATGTGATTCTCGGTCGGGATAACTATTACAGTTTTCAGGAGCATGACGCTCTCGAAGGATAAAGAAAACGGCGCCCGAAGACGCCGTTTGAATCATTATTCCACCGGTTGAAGTTTAGCGATGAGCCGCTCAAGTTTCTCGAGGAACAACTTGATTTCATCCAATGTCACATCGAGAGGTGGCCGCAACCGAATGGCGACAGGACCTGCTCCGAGCAAGAAAAGGTCTTCGTCCTCGAGCGCCGAGTCAACAAGCGTTCCCTTCTTATATGGTGGTTTGATGTTGAAGCCCTGATACAGACCCCAACCACGAATATTAGCGACTTTCTCGGGATAGCGCTTTTGGATTTCAAGCAGTCCATTCGTCAACAGTTTCGCTTTTTCCGAAACCTGTTCGAGCAACTTTTCTTCGGTGACGATTTTCCATTCTTGCATGAATCGCACCATGTCTGTCAGGTTGCCGCCCCATGTGGAATCGAGAACGCCCACTTCGTCCATGGGGTAGCGCATGAAGACAATGCCGTTGCCGAACTTCTTGGCCGTCGAAACAGCCTGCGGCGGATAGGCCAGATTCATCAAATCGCAAGCCCAGATTTCGCCCACTTGTCCGCCTGATGTTTGCACTTCATCAAAGCCGAACGGAATGTCGTGTTTGTGCAGTAACTCGCTCATGCTACGGAAGAAACCATCGACGGCCATGCGTTGTCCGCCGGCACCTTGCATTGGTTCGACGATCAAACCGACGATTTCGTCTTCGTATTTGTTCAGGAGATCTTCGAGAATCGACAGCGTTTCCTTTGCGCGAGCCTGATTCTCTTCGGGCGTTTGGTCGTTATCAAAATATGGGAATGGCACTTTGAGGTTGTCTTTGATGATTCCCTGAAAACTGGTGGTGATGAGAGGGGCATGGGTCATGAGCGTGACGTTGAGCGCGAACACTGTGCGTCCATGGAATGACTGGTCGAAGTAAATCATTCGGCGAGTCTTGGGTGTGATGCCCTTTTCTTTGCAACGCTTCTGATGCAACTTGATGAAATACTTCATCATGTTCTCGTTTGCTTCCGCCCCAGAGTTGATTGCATAAATCTCAAGATGTGGGTTCTTCATACATTTTGGGGCAAGACTATAAATCAATCTGTAATAGTCCAAACAGTCTTTTGTCAGCAAATCCGGGTTAGGCATTTTGTTGTTCGCGACGATTGTCAAACGCTTAATATACTCGGGTTCGTACATCTTTGGGTGATTGTAGCCGATGAGCTTGGATGCGTAACATCCGCACCAGTCGAAAATGGTTTGCCCTTCAATTGTATGGAGATACATTCCACGCGAATGCTCCAAATCTAAGACAAATGGGTAAGGTTCGACGATTATATAATGCCCGAGTTCGTCGAGCATTTCCTCACTTTGTTTCCCCGGAAACTGCGGTTTCTTTGCCGCTTGATTATTAGTCATGATTAACAGTCCTCAACATATTACGAAACTTATTACTAAAATACTATTGTGAGACACTTTTTTAAGTCAAAAGAAGTTGTGGAAACTGTCACAAAGTGAGAGCGTTTTGAGGTGTACCTATCATTAACAAATATCTATAAGTCAGACAGGAATGAACCATGAGTATTATTCACCCAACAGCTATTGTTGACCCCCGTGCCGAGATTGAATCGGATGTTGAGATTGGGCCTTATACAATCATCGAGGGCCCTGTGCGTATTGGTCGCGGATGTAAAGTCGGCTCAAACTGTCGCTTGTGTGGTGATTTGGTGATGGGCGAGAACAATATTCTGTTTCATGGTGTTGTCCTTGGTGAGATTCCGCAACATCTGGCTTATGACCCCGCCTCGCGTACCGGTGTGCGCATTGGCAACAAGAATACTTTCCGTGAATATGCGACGGTTCACCGCGCTTTTGAGCCTGACCACGACACCATCCTTGGCGACGAGAACTATCTGATGTGTTCTTCGCATGTCGGTCATGACGCAATTCTGCATAATCATGTAATTCTGGTCAACAGCGTGTTGCTTGGGGGACACACGGAAGTTTTCGATGGCGCGATTCTGTCCGGCAATGCGATGGTTCATCAGTTTACCCGTGTGGGCGAGTACTGCATGATTAGCGGCGCGAGCAGAATTGTCATGGATGTTCCGCCTTTCTGTACAATCTGTGGCAACAATGCGATGGTTGGTTTGAATTCGGTTGGTTTGCGTCGCAACGGTTTTGATGGTGCGGCACGCAAGGCTATCAAAGAGGCGTACCGCCTGTATTTCCAGACGATGATGACAAAAGAAGAAGTGCTGAAAGAGTATGACGAAAAGTTCAAAGATGTCGCCGTCGTTCAGCGCATTGCGGAGTTTATGCGTACTACGAAACGCGGTGTTACGCGCAAGTTCGGCAACAACAGTGACGATTAGTCAACAAAAAACTGCCGTACATGCTACGCGCGCATACGGCAGATATCATCGTTTGAAATTGTCGATTAGTATTTGACCGGCGTGATGAGTTTTTCCAGTTCACCTTGCCTTAAGGGCTGAATCGTCATCTTGTATTTCCAGTCTTCAAAGTACAGGTTGCGTCCATTGCTTTCGACTTCGCCACGTTGGAAGTCAACCGTTTCACTGCGGAAGTCTTGTTTTTCGGGATAGAACTTGCACCCGTAATCAGAGTTGACCGTCATGCGGTAGGGGTCCTGATTGCAGAATAACCAATCGCTGAGAAGCTGCTTCTGGTCGGTTGTCAGGAAGTCGTCGGATGTGGTTTGCGTGAGTAACGCGATGTCCGGGTCGACCGGCATCCAGCCCCATGGCTCGACATAGATTTCCGTCCAATCGTGTAGGCCTGCTTCATGCTCGGGCAGATAGAAGAACCACCCTGTTGACCATCGCGCGGGGATGCCGTTCATGCGGCACATGGCGATGAAGAACATTCCATGCTGTCCGCAGTCACCGGCGCGTCGTTTCGCCGTATAGAGCGAGATGTTGTCAAGTGTGCTGTATTCGCGAGCATATTGATAGATAATGTTTTTGCCCATCCAGTCGTGAATGCGTTTGGCAACCAACAGAGGGTTTGTCTCCTCGGCAACGATTTCATGATTGAGCGTTTTCAAGTATTCATTATCCAAGTCCAGATGTGGTGGTCTGCTCGCGGTATACTTCTTGTAGATGGGGTTCTCTTTGTCGTATGGGAGAACATCCTCCGGACGTGGATTAAAGGCGCGTGTCCACGAGCGATACGCATAAGATGCGGTGAAAGTCGTCGGCTCGTTGTCCTTCGCGATTTGCTCCATGTAGATGGAACGGTGCGTCGATTCGGGCGGCGCAAGAATCGCGGGATTCGATGTGCCTAACAATACGAAGTCGGATTGATTGGGTTGCATACGTGGCGCGGGCAGCCATGCACGGAGGACTTGCCCCGCGGGCACGGCGTTGGGCTTGACGGTCAGCGTGTAGGTGACTGCGACATCGTATGGCAGAATCAAGGTGTTTGATGTGACTTGCTTGGCGTCGATGGCCTGCTTGGCAACATCATAGAGAGGCGAATAGAAGTTTTCCTTGTCGCCGATGGAACGCTTGCGCAATTTGATATCGCGCTTCAGCAGATTGGACGCCGTCGCGTTAACATAAAACTTTGCGCCATCGATAGTCATCGAGTCCACTTCGCCGTTGCGCTCAAATTGGTCAAGTTCCTCCGAGGAAAAGTCCGGAATTAGTTTTTGGATTTGTGCCATGACATCGTCGCGAGTCTTTGTGTAGTCCTGACGAATGCGGCGGATGCGCTCGATTTCGAACTTAATCATCGAGGTTTCTTCCGGTGTTAGCGTGTTAGATGTGTTTTGCTCCAACGATGAGTTGAGCAATGCCGTCGCGTTCGCGAATGCTCCTTGGTCACGTTCGGCGATGGCCTTGTGATAGTTATCCAATCGATCGGCATAGCCACACATGACAGGCAAGCAGAGCGCCAGTGTGAGCGCAATGTGTCGGCAATGTAAAATATGCGTAATTGTTGGCATCATGATTTACGACCTCTAATGAATTTTGAGTTTTTGATCTATAATTCTCTGTAGAATCATCGGACAAGCTAATTCACACAAATCAATGACATTCTCGAAATCTTTTTCATCGCCATAGTACGGGTCAGGTATTACGTGAAGGTTTTTCGGGTTGCCCGCGAAATCCATTGTGTCGGCAACGGTGGCGCGTAGAGATGTCGATTTTTGTTGTGCAGCTAACTGCTTAAGATGCTTCAGATTTTCTTCGTCCATGCCGAAGATGTAATCGAAACGCAGAAAATCGTCAGGCGCAACGGTTCTTGCACGATGTTCCATTCGGTATCCGCGAACGCCGGCGTGTGACCTCATGCGGGCATCCGGTAGGCTTCCGCGATGCCAACCGCCAAGACCGGCGCTATCGACTTCGAGCGCATGGTCGAGGTTTTGTTTGTGAATCAATGCCTTCATGACGGCTTCTGCCATGGGTGAGCGGCAAATGTTGCCAAGGCAAACAAATAGAATCCGGATTTTATCCTTGCTCTTCATCGGCCAATTATTTGTTTGTCGGGTTGCTGTTCGGAACAGGCGGAGTGACGATGCCTTGCGCCGGAGTTTGCGTTGTTACTTGATTCTCTGCTTGTTCTTCAGAGACGTCAATAGGCGTGCTCATCAGCAAGGTGTTATTAAAGTCTTCCGTGACTTCCTTGTGCATCTTCGTAATCATGAGTTTGTCAATTCGGTTGCCATCCATGTCAACAATCTCGATTTTAAGCGAATCGATTTCGAGGACTTCCGCAATTTGTGGAATGTGACCCAATCCGGCAAGGACATATCCCGCAACCGTCGTGTACGCAGCCCCATTCTCCTGCAGTTCTTCGATGCGTTCTTCCATGTGAAATGCTTCAAAGAAATCCGATATATCCATTGCTCCGTCAATCAGGAAGCTACCGTCCGAGCGTGGCGTAATCTCCGAGCGGCTGTGAGCGGCCATTGACTTTTGAGGCTCATTTTCGTTATTATGAGCGACGCCGCCAGCGATGTTCTCAATCAGGTCATAGAGCGTCACCACGCCGGTGACGTTGCCGTATTCGTCAAAGGCAATGGCCATGTTCGTCGGGTTGGATTTGAGCAGTTCAAGTAGTGCCAGCGCATTTGTGCTGTCCGGAATCATCACATATGGGCTGCTGTTCGCGAGCAGTGATTTGCGTTCTCCGGTTCCATCTTCCAACACGTAGGCAATCAAGTCTTTCAGTTCGATGATGCCTGCCAAGTTTTCCAATTCTCCGTCGACAAGCGGATAGCGGCTGTGTGGTGCTGTGTTGATGATGTTGCGAACCGTTTCGGGTGTGTCGTGGATATCAATAGCGTGAAGGTTCGTGCGTGGCGTCATCATGCTGCCGATGCGGCGTTCGCTAAGCTTGAGGGCATTGGAAGCCAGTTCCGATTCAATGGCGGAAATCCGTTTGTCTTTGCCTGCGAGGCGAATTTGCAAATTCAGTTCGTCGCGATCCATCTCGCGAATTCCGGCACCATCCAGACCGGCTACGTGACCCGTCATCCAGTCGAACAGAAGTGTGAACGGCATCGAGAGTTTGTAGATGCGGAAGACTGTGTTTGCGCTGAAAAGAGCAACTTGAAAAGGATACTTGCTCGCGACGACATAGGGGATGAAGACGGAAAATATGAGGATGATCAGCGCGAGAGGAATGGTCGAAAAGATTGAGTTGATGCTCTCTGGAGATTCGACTGTGAACAGCTTAAGAAAAATGGTGTGAAACGTTCCCTGATGAACAACAGCGATGGCCATTGCCAGAAGGATGACAACGCCTCGGAGGATGGGTAGCAGGTGGTCCGTGTGGATGAGCTTGAGCGCAATGATAGCTCGGCTGTCACGTTTGATGTGCTGTCTCAGTTGACTTTGCGGCGCATTGCTAAGTGCAGTTTCCGCCGCTGTAAGAAATGCGACTGCCAAAATGGCTAAAAACAAAAATAGGAGTTGTATTGCCACTACAGGCGTCTATCCTCTAAAAATCTTTATTTGAGTTCATGCAATAATTCCTAATTGATGAACCTCATTGATGGTACAATTATACCATGAACAAGCGATTTTGTTATAGCCTAATACTGATTTCTTCGTTATTGTCCGGAGGGGCCGAGTTTATCTCCGCGCAGAGTTTGCCGGTCATACGCAAGGACGAAGCCCCGTCCTATGCTCGTCCCGCAGACAATCTGCTAATCATCGTTGCGGACTTGCAACGTCATGTGAAGGATGATGTTTATACGCAACCATATGCTGTCGATGTCACGGGGCAGAATGTGTTTCGCGCTTGTTTAGTGCGTTTGGCCAATTACGAGAACTTGTATTCCGGGCGTGAGTCGGATGTTGTCGCAATGGCACGTGCACAGGCTTATGAGCGGTTGTGCGATTTTGCGAATGCCTTGGCAAATTATGAGAAGGCGACGCAGAGTAGCGACAGCGGAGTCGCGAAGCTAGCCGAAAGTTCCAAAGAACGGGTCAATAAGTTCCTGAAGATTCTGGCAGTGATTCCGGATAGCTCGGCGGCGCGGCCATACGAAAAAGATTTGCGTGTGCGTATTCGAGATTTGGAGGCGCTGGCGCAGGAATACAAGGGGACATCGTATGAGTGTTTGGCGCTTGTCGAGAGGGAGCGGGCGCAAGAACAGTTGGCGGATTTCCTGATGCGTATGCGTGCCATGGCGCCTTACTCGCCGAAAGACGCGCTGACAGCGCTGAAGGAATTGTTGGACAATAATCCCAAAAGCAAAAAGCGGTATTCTCATCACTTGACTTTGGGGGATTACTATTTCGATCAGGCCAAACAGTATGCCGTGTTGCATGACCCCGATGCGCCGGGTTTTAAGGACAGCGAATTTCAGCAGTATCTGGCACCAGCACGCTCGGAGTACAGCATTGTCGCACAGGCCGACGGCTTCGCGCAAAAGTCCGAGGGTGTAGCTAAGTTAGCGGCGCTGGATGCTTTCTATGAACGGATTCTGTCGGCTGCGAAATAATCGTCTGTGACAAGACGGAAACATTTGAATCCTTACAGAAATAGAGCTATCTATGTGTGTTAATTCTACCATGTTCATCTATGGATTGGAGAATTGATTTTGCAAGATAAACCGCCGCTCTACAAGACCGCTCTTGATTTGCCACTGAAGGCACGGGGTAAGGTGCGTGATGTTTATGAAACGGAATTGGGCCTGCTGATTGTCTCGACAGACCGGCTGAGTGCCTTTGATGTCGTTTTCCCAGATCCTATCCCATGCAAAGGCGAAGTCCTGACACGTCTCGCGTCGTGGTGGTTCAACCGGACCGGGGGCATCATCCCCAACCATTTGATTGACGCGAATCCGCTCAAGGCTCTTGGGTTGGAAGCGTCGCATCCGGAGTTGCAGGGGCGTTGCGTCCTCGTCAAAAAGGCAAAGATGTTTCCGGTTGAATGCATTGTTCGTGGGTATCTTGAGGGCAGCGCCTACGGGATGTATAAGGATACCGGCGAGGTTTGCGGAGTGAAGTTGCCGCAGGGATTGACCCGTCGCGCCAGATTGCCCGAACCGATTTTTACGCCTACCACGAAAGCGGAAGCGGGACACGATGAGCCTGTTTCTTTTGAGGAAACAAAGAACTTGATTGGCGCCGAGAATGCCGAGACTATTCGCCGTGTCAGTATCGAACTCTTTAGGTTCGCGCATGATTTGCTCTTGAAAAAACAGATTATTGTCAGTGACACAAAGTTTGAATTTGGCGTGACTGAAAATGAGGGAATCATCCTTTGCGATGAGGCACTGACGCCGGATTCGTCGCGCTTTTGGAAGGCGGAAACCTACACCGCCGATGGTAAGGCAGAGAGTTTGGATAAGCAGTATGTGCGTGATTATGTCGAGTCAATTGGATGGAACAAGCAACCGCCGGCGCCTGTGTTGCCGCCTGAGGTTGTTGATGGTATGACCACGCGTTACAGACAGATATTTGAGTTGATCACGGACGATAAATTTTAGGATATGGATGAGAAAAATGATTAAAGCAAAAGTAATTGTTACCCTGAAGGACGATGTGATGGATCCGCAAGGTCAAGCCGTGAGCGAGGCCATCGGCAGCATGGGCTATCGTGATGTGAAAAGCGTTCGCGTCGGGCGTTATTTTGACATCGAGCTTGATACGGATGACGAGAATGAAGCCAAAAAGCAGTTGGATGTTCTCTCTGATAAATTGCTCGCAAATACCGTTATTGAGCGTTATGTGATTTCGACAGAAAAGTGTTAGGGGAGAGCTATCGATGAAAACGGCCGTTGTCATTTTTCCAGGGTCTAACTGTGAACAGGATACCTTGTATGCCATCGAGAAGGTTAGTGGCGAGAAGGCCATCCCCGTGTGGCACAAAGACCGCATTCCGGCCGGTGTCGGTCTGGTCGTTTTGCCGGGTGGTTTCTCTTATGGTGATTATCTGAGATGCGGCGCGATTGCGCGTTTTTCTCCGGTGATGCAGAGCGTGATTGAGTACACCAATGCCGGTGGTTTGGTGATGGGCATCTGTAATGGTTTTCAGATTTTGGTGGAAGCCCGTTTGTTGCCCGGGGCGTTGATTCGCAACCGTAGCTTGCATTTCATCTGCAAATGGGTTTGTCTCAAGCGCGAGAAATCCATTTCTGTTTTTACCGATTTTGACAAAGACCTTTTGCATATTCCGATTGCTCACGCGACCGGTAACTATTTCATTGAGTCGGATGGTTTGCTTGCGTTGGAAAAGAACAAGCAAATTGTTTTCCGTTATTGTTCGCCTGAGGGCGAGGTCGGAAGCGCTTGGAATCCGAATGGTTCGCTGAATAATATTGCGGGGATTTGCAATGTCAACGGTAACGTTATGGGCATGATGCCACATCCCGAGCGTGCGCTTGATGATGAGTTTCCTTCTCGTGATGGTTGGAACTTCTGGCAGCCGCTGCTAGATCGCGTTAAGGCCGGAAACTTCAAATAACCAAAGCCGGTTATTTGTCGAGCTGAATTCCTTTGGGAACGTTGCAATTGGGCATGATGTACAGCCCTTTTGCAACAAGCACAAGTTCTTTGCACTGTTCGTAGTGTTCCTTGGAAATGCCCTCCTGAGGCATCGAGTATCCGACTCGGCTATTCGTGCCAAAGCAGACATCCTTGTCCGAAATAACGCCGTCAAGATGCGCTCCCGCTTCGACAGTGCAGTCGTGCATCAAGACACTGTTGCGCACAACAGCACCTTTGCTGATTTTGACGCCGGGAGAGAGAATCGAGTGTGCGACCGTTCCTTCGATACGGCAACCCGGCCCAACGATGGTGTCGTCGATTTGCGCGGACTTGGTAAAGAACGCAGGGGCACGGTATCCGGAGTTTCTGTCTTCGGCATTCGTCAGGATGCCCCACGACTTCAGAAGTTGCAGTCCCTCGCCACGTGTCAACTTTAGTTGGCAATCCTGATAGGCAATGGGATTACCGAGATAGTTCCAAAAATCTGTTGACTTGTATGCGTAAGTTTGCAGTTGTCCGCAGTAAGGTTGCAGAACGTCACGAGTGAGATTTTTCTCGGCGCTGTCCTGAGTTTCTTCGAGTAACTCAAGTAATACTTTGCGTTTGAAAATATAGGTGCCGTTGCTGACAAATCCGTTCGCCGGAGGAATCTGTGGTTTTTCGATAAATTTTTCGACGCGGTTGGAACCTTCTTTGAGAACGGCATATCCGAAACGGGAAGACTTTTCTTCCTCGGGCAAATCTTTGACAATCATAGTGATGTCAGCGTTGTTGTCGTGGTGGAAACTGAGCGCTTTATTGAAATCCTCATGGAAGACATGCTCGCCGCTGAGTACCATGACCGTGTCCGGTTTGAGGTCATCGACAAAGGACATATTGCGCGAAACAGCTTCGGCGGTTCCACGATACCAACTCGTTGAACCGGTGCCGACAAACGGCGGCATGAGTTTGAGCGCGCGACCATAACCGTGAAGATCCCATGCACGACCCTCGCCAACATGTTCGATGAGCGAGGAGGGTAGGTATTGAATAATCAAACCGACCTTGTCGATTCCTGAATTGCGCAAGTTGGACAGGGCAAAATCAATGATGCGGAAATTGGACGCAAAGTTCAAGGCACCCTTGACGCGATTCTGCGTCAGGACTCCATATTCCGTGGAACGACCACCGGCTAATATAAGTGCAACAACATTTTTCATAATCTATAATTATCTTTATATCTTACAGTTCAAAATATGTGGAGTTTTTTGCGAAAAGACACAATTAATCTTTTACTTTGCTTTTGACTATGATAAAACTGAGGTAAAAGTAGAGAATCAACAGCGGCCAAAGTTTGAGGCTCATGCATACGACCGGTAGCCCTTGGCAAAACATCGGGGCTTGGAAGTGCCAAGGCATGAAGAGGCTGCCGAGGAGGATGAAAAGCAGAAATGCCGTGATGTAGCGTTTGTTTGTGCAGGTGTGGGCAATCAGCCACCAGACGGGTAATATCGTCAGTAGGATGTAATGATCCCACAGTAGGGACGGGAAAAGTAGCCCAAGGAGTAGCGCCAAATGAAATGCAGCTTCCTGTGTTTGGGATGTGCGGGCACGGTGTGCGCATATTACGAAAATAACAATCAAACAGAGCGACGCAATCCATGTCGCAATGTTGGCGGCGCTTTGAGTGAGGTTCACCCAAGGTGTTGCGATTCCGTTATCCGCGACCATTATGTGGGTGAAAAAAGAGTTGAGGGATTGATTCGTCGCATCTTTCCAAAAGATGTTGCCGAACTCGTGCCACGTTGATTTGCCATAGCTCATGTCGCGCAACATTGGCAGGAAATCGGCGTGTGTGTCGATGCCGCAAATGAGTACACTGCCCATGAGCAAAATGAATGCGGTGATGAGCATTGCAAGAAGAGCTTTGAAGTTGCGTGTCAGGAGTAGGTAAATCGCGAAGATAAAGGGCGCGATTTTGAACATGGCCGCATAGCCCAGTATTGTTCCGGCAATGAGTGCGCGATTGCGCTGTATCAGGAGGAATGCTATGGAAATGCACAGCAACAGGATGCAGTTGAGTTGCCCGGCGGTCAGTGTGCGCATCAACGGATGTGCGGCGCCTGTGATGGCGCATAGGGCCGCAAAGGCGAGCGGCAAGAGATGAGGAGATGGGGCAAGGGACGTTTTCCCGTGGCATGCTTGGGCGATGAACCACAGCGCAAGAAGGGTCGCGAGGATGTTTGCCCAGAGCATGCAGTTGCTTGCCTGACGAATGTTCAGGGAGTAAAGTGGCGCAAACGATAATCCTGTGAAGGGCAGATAGACATAGGGGTTGAGCGGTGTGTCGGGGCGCAATCCGGATTCTTTCAGAGCATTCTCCATCGAAGCAATGCTGTAGGGACTACCGCCGTCAACGAGCGTTTTCATGCCAAGGTAAATGTGCTTGAAGTCGTTGTCGTGGCGCGGCGACAGACTGAGCGGCACTGTCTGGCTAAGGAAAATCGCAATGCCAATGAGAACGATTATGATGTGAAGTCGTTTGCCGCTATTCATTGGCGCCACCTTGTGTGGGAGTCTGCGCAGTTGTTGTGCCCTCATCGCTTATGTGGATGAGACGCACCTTCTGCTGAATGGGGACAACCGTCGCGCCCTGTGATTGCGCATATGCGGGGAAGTCAAGAATCATTTTCCATTCGTTGTCGGACAGGCGATCGGTGTAGGTTTTGCCTTGGAGCTTCAGCTCGATGTCATTAATCATGACCCAATCAAAATGGTCGTCCCGAAGATGCTGGTAGAATGCGTCAACGGTGTCAATCTTATTCGCTCGCATGTAGTATGCCGGGGCCGGTGTGTTGAACCAATCCGACCAGAAGGCGGCAAATTGTGCGCCGTAGAGACGGTGATCGCCTATCACGAAGACTTTCGTGTTTTCGTCCGAGCGCTTGTTCAGGTAGTCGAACGCCTGCCAGTAGGACAGTGAGCGACTCATGTATTCATCGCGACTGATGCAGCCTAGAAGATACTTCGCGGGCGGCACCGGCTTTGCTTCGACGGCCATCCATTGAATTGTCCATGACATGCTATAGATAGCGCCGAGTGTGATGCTCCATAAAAAAAGCTGATAGATGCCACGTTTTGTGTGCTTGTAACACAGCGTGACCATCATCATTGCGAGCGGAATGAAGAAGGCGTAGGTTGGCGCGCTGAGTCGGTTGCTTTGATATGAGAAAAACCACATGACCCACCAGAATAATCCAAGTAGAAAGATGAACGAGAGGGAGAACGATTTCATGTAGGTCGGGATGAGAAACAGGTGCCGGAAGTATTTGGCCGTAGTGCTTCGACCGCAGCGTATCAAGGCATACGAGAATAGGAGGATTGCACCGGCGATAATGGCGAGCGCAAATACAATGAGAAATACTGCTCCGGGGTAATGCGCTTCGTACATAAGCCAGTTGAAATTGCAGTCCCACGGGGCTGTGAACAGGTTGGCAAGCGTTTTGGGGAAGCCTTTCGATGCCATGCGTTCCGCATAAAATAAGGCATTGTCCGGCGTCCAGTCGCCTCCTCCAAAAAGATTATTGAGCAATGGGTAAAAGGGATTACGCGTTTGCAACTGGTTCCGTAAATACCACCATACACCGGTGCCGATGGAGGCAATGAATATCGTCGGGACAACTGCACGAAGCAGATTGAAGCCGACTTTGTCGCGTCGGAAAAGTGTTGAATGTGCCACGAAGAGAATCAGTGTGCCAAGGATAAACGGAACCGCTGTGTACTTTGTGCCAATCGCTCCACCAATCATGATGCCCGTGATGCAGGCTATGCCACCTAAGCGAAAGTGTTGCAGTCCGTTGTAGAGGTCATCGCTGTCGGGATTAGTGTGATTGCGCATGGCAATCTGTTTTTGCTTGATGACAATATAGGCGGGGAAAAGATGATGCTCGAGCATGACCAGACTGTAGCCGGTCAGTACCAGAAACATTACCGTGGCTTGGTCTGTGAACGGCCAGCAGCCGACGATGTAAACTGCCGGTGTCGCGAGATAGAGCGCAAATGCAAGGAAGGACAACCCACCGGGGAGATGTTTGTCGTCCGTGCTTATGAATCGTGATACAAAGCTACCAATGGCTATGGCCGTGATTAACATGCATGTCCAGTGCATGAGGTGTGTGGCTTCGGGGACTCCCAGCGCGAGCGCCAAACCGTAATGCATCTGCAAGAGCAACGGGAATTGCGTAAAGGCGTTGAGGGGGATGGATTGAATCGAATTTGCCTTGAGGAATTCTTGCGGCGCAGTCAGGTGATAACGCATCGCATCACTCTGGATGGGGGGCGTCAGACAATACAGGAAGCCGGCGAGGAGCAACAGCACAACCGTTATGAGCAAGAGCCTAAGAGGCCATTCACGGGGGAAGCGAACCATGGATTTGAGTTTGTCCCAGCTGCGCAGATAGAGGCGTTCATACAGAAAGGAACTCGTGCCGACTGTGACGATAAGTTGTAATGTCAAAAGGATGCCGAAGATTTTTGCTCCGGAAAATCCTAAGGCGAACAGAGCGAATATCATGAGGCCGTAATCGACGAAACCGCAAGCAAAACCGAATGCCAGTAATTCAAGCGGGTTGGTTTTGTTGGGGAGTAACTGATGAGCAATGATGATGCCATTGCCGGTGATTGCGAACACCCATGCCAACCAGACGCCAATAGCTAACAGGGGGATGTTGAAGAAGTTGCCGCTCCATCGGAAGTATTCGGAGAACACGGCCATTGTTTGCCATGGATGAATGGCGGAGTTGAGCGCGGTGGTGTCCGTCGACGTTGCGATAAATCCCTGTGCCCATGCAAAGCAGTATATCAGGATGAACAGCACAATTGCGCAGGCAAATAGACAGCAGTGCTTTAGTATCAGGCCGACAGGAATTCTTTTTATCATATCATTATATAGAATACAGCAAATCGCGGCGCTGCTTGCTACGGATGACTATTCTTTTGCGGCGGCTCGGCGCATACGGTCAAGGACACCCATCCATTTGTCTTCTTCGGGTGGTTGATCCGCGACAATCACGTCCCAGACCTTTTCTTCGTCAACCTGATGCAGAATGGAATAAAGGGTTGCGGCCGCTTCTTCGGGAGTATCGGGCAAGAGCATCCGAAAAACCTTCTTCCCTTCCCAAACCAGTTCCGCCATCTTTTTGTCTGCCTCGTTTTTCGGAACCAAAATGAGAGGCGTTTGCGGAGCGTAATGCCGCGTCAAGAGACCGGGCGAACGTAAGGGACGGTCGGTTTGCGGCTGATGTCCGCCGAAGCGAACCGTCACGCCGAGAACCTTTTCGAATTCTTGTGGCGGGATAACGCCGGGACGCAGAATCCGCGGGTCTGATGGGTTGGTGATGTCGAGAACAACGGACTCGATGCCCCGAATGGTTGGCCCTGCATCGAGAATCATAGGGACTTGTGCGGGCGTAAAATCTCTTGCGACGTGTTCGGCCCGCGAGGGGCTGATGTGCGAACTCTTGTTGGCGCTTGGCGCTGCCACCGGGAACCCACAGCGGCGCAACAGCGCCAAGGCCACGGGATGCGCGGGAATGCGAATCGCGACGGTGTCGCCGCCTGCGGTGATGATATCAGGAACGCAGGACGCTTTGGGCAGAATGAGTGTCATTGGCCCCGGCCAAAACGCTTGCGCAAGGCGTTCCGCCTGTTCCGGCCACTGCGAGACAACTTGCTGCGCCGATGATGTGTCGTGAACATGAACAATGATGGGGTTGGTGGGTGGACGTTCCTTGGCTCGGAAAATATTGGCGACGGCGTCCTGATTGAACGCATTGGCGCCAAGACCGTAAACGGTCTCGGTGGGGAACGCAACCAACGCGCCGTCAGCCATGAGCTGTGCGGCTCGCGCGATGATTGATTCATCCGGATTGTCCGAGGAAACCGGAATGATATTTTCGAAAGATGATGAGTTCATTGTTTCTGAGTAGTATAAAATGTAAGAAAGAATCTTCTATTCATCAGATAGGTCGGCGAAATAGGTGATAGCGGCAGCGACATAAATATTATTAAAACTTTCAATGTGTTGTATTGTTAAGCAGTATATTAGCAAATTGCTTTCTAAGGATAAAGAGGATTTCTGATATGAAGCGTGCAAAGCGTGTAACACTTAAAGATATCGCTGAAGAATTGGGAATGTGCTTTACTTCTGTTTCTCGTATTTTGCGTGGTGACCAACGTTTTAATGCCGAGACAGTGCGTTTGGTTCAGGAAAAAGCTCGCGAGATGAATTATCGTCCGAACATCATGGCTCGTGCTCTTGCATCCAAAGAAACCAGTTTCGTCGGCCTCATTGTTAACAGTGTTGCGGGGTCGTTCAATCCCATGATTATCAATGGCGTTCAGGATACATTAGAGACGGATGGATACAGTATTCTTCTGGGCACAAGCCGTTTTAATGTAGCGACCGAACGTAGGCATTTGCGGGTGATGGTCGATAAGTTTGTCGATGGTGTCATCATCACCCCGGCCACAACGGATCAGGATAATCAGGCGGAATACAATGAACTGATTTTTCAAAATATTCCATTGATTATCATTGGGCAACCTAAACCGGGTGTTAATGCTCCCTTTGTGTGTGTAGATAATATAGCCGGTGGTCGTCTGGTCGCGAAGCATTTGGTTTACACGGGGCATCGCCATATGGCATATATCACGACATCAATGCAGGAGTTGAGTCTCCAAACTTATCACGAACGGAATTCTGCGGGGTTCTTTATGTCGGAGAATAAGTCGCGTTATGATGGATTTGTCAAGGGTTTGAAAGAGTTTAGTAATGGCACTGCAACTTGCGCGGGGCTTGATGCTCATGGGAGCGAAGGTGTGACCGAGCCTATCGTGCAGCAACTGCTTGCGCTTCGGCCAATGCCAACCGCAGTCTTCTGCTATTCGGACACCTATGCATTGCAGTTGATTCGTCTGTTACAGGCAAAAGGCATTCGGATTCCTGAAGATATTTCCATTGTTGGTTTTGACGATATGCCGTTGGCGTCATTGACAGGCCCGGCGCTGACGACCATTCAGCAACCGAAATACGAATTGGGTACGACTGCGGCGCTTAAACTTTTGGAAATGATTGGTGGTACTCGTCCGGTGGATTGCATTTTGCAACCGCAGTTGATTGTGCGTGAAAGTACCTGCCCGCCTAAAGCGAAATAGATTTGCTATTCGTTTGATTTGGACGTATTGCCCGGGGCATCAAAAAAACCGAATTCGATAAAGTTTGCGGTCTTCTGGATTGTCGACTTTTCCAAATGGATAATCATATGATGCAATGGAACGATGGTAAAGCATTTCGCGCCCTTGAGTTTAGCTTCTTCCGTCGCGACCAGTCCGTCGTTGTCACCTTTGATGAGCGGATTCATTCCATATTTGGTACCCGTCCCACCTGCGATGACGGCGAATTCTGTGTTTGGAAAATCTGCCGGTTGCGCAAGTCCTTTTTGACTGTCAGAAGCAAGCTCAATCGCGGCCGGACCAAAGGATTTCTTGAAAAGTTCATAGTCAGAAAAAAGTGAGGCGATAGAGGCTCCGGAATTGGGCGTTCCAATCATGACGACTCGTCCAACGTTGGTTGGTTTGAATTGGTCCATGTAGGAACGAATCACGATTCCGCCCATAGAATGACCGACAAAATGAATCGTTGTCATCGGTGTTTTGTCAATCAATTCTTTCAATTGTTTGCCAAGCTCTTTAATTGAAAAACGGTCGGATGCGTAGCTCCAATTGCATGTTTTATAACCACGTTTAACCAACTCTTTTTGCAACAACATCATGTCCTGATTGTTGCGCATGAGGCCATGCAACAGAAAAACTATTTCTCCCTTGTGCGGTTTGGCGTTTGCGGGCAGAGTCGAAGCTTCTTCCGAACGTTCTTTGAACAATGCCTTTCCACCGGGTTGTCGCGTATTGCCATAAACGACACCCGCAAAAGAGCACAGAGGAACCAAGAATAATGTGAGTATTCCGATGGTCCACGCTTTGGCTATTCGCAAGTAATCCAGCATCCTATTCGCAGTTAACAGAAAACGGCTAGATTATTCCGTTGCTGTGTTTGGTTGTGCCGTTTGCGGAACAATGTCGCCGAGCAACTGTTTGATAACATCGGCCGCACTGTAGGAGCTACTACCGTCGCGTAAGAAGTTTCTGATGTCCTCAATAAATGTTCCGGCGGTAACGATTGGCTTCTCGATATACCCGTCCGGCCTGACTTGAGCGTATCCGACAGTTGCTGCCAGACCGTTGCACAAGCACACTCTGTTGAAGGTATCTTCGATTTTGCCACCAAGGTTCTTGAACATCTCGATTGGTGCAGCCGGGCAGCGGTAGGAAACATTGCCTGTCAAGTCTTTGAATGCTTGCCGCAGGACGCCCATATCGCACAGGCGTTTACGCATGCTGTAGTTGACCTTCTCGGTGATGCTTTCCATAATTTCCACAACTTTGAATGGGAAGCCCGTTGGCGAAGCCCAAGGCGACGTTGCAACATGCAATTTGCCCAGATGCAACGCTTCAAATACAGATTTCTTGATGCTTGGCGTGATGCCGGATTCTTCGCAGAACGCGAATGCCGTTCCGACCTGAACTCCCGCCGCTCCACCGTTCAGTGCCTTGACTAATCCTTCGTGTGTGCCGAAGTGCCCGCCCATCCAGAAGGGGAGATTGAGTGCAGCGATTTGTTCCATCAACACTTCGTCGCGTGGACCATAGATAGGTTCGCCGGACTCGCTCAGTTGGAGTTGTCCGCGTGGTGGCGCATTGTGTCCACCGGCGCTGTGGTGCTCGATGACAAAACCGTTCACTTCGCCTGTTGCACGGCGTTTGAGCATTGTACCTAAGCTGACAGACGAAATAATTGGCAGGAAGTTTGGCCGCTTCAAATTGCTTACATCTGACCCCAGAAACTTAGCGGGATTCAGTTTGTTGGCATAATGTTCTTCGGGGCTTGCGCCTTCGACATAGAGAGACATTTCCGCTATTTCGCCATTGGCAAGGCGGTCAAGAATTCCCGGTTCTTCGCGGGGTATGCCTGCCCCCATGAGAACATAATCCACACCGGCGAGCATAGCACCGTAAATCGTGTAAAGATTGGACAACTGAATCTTCTCCAACAGGTTGATTCCGATTGGATTATTGTGTCCTTCTTTGGCTAACCACACTTCGACGAAACCGGCCGCGATTTCCACATCGATTAATTCTTGCGGCGGGTCGAGAGTGAACTTTGGCAACAGCTTATATGAGGCTTGCGGTTTTCTGCCTTCCTCAATATAAAAATCATCGATAATCCGTTTTGCGATATCTTGCCGGGGGAACTGCGCAAGAGCGCGACGCATATCATTATTTGTGTCTCCGTTTTGCAAACGACGAATTAAAACATTTTCTAGTCCGACGCCAGAGACGACACCGAGTTGTCCCAATTTGGCAACAGTATTAGCAAGGTGGTAGTTGGACACAGCAACGCCCATTCCGCCTTGGATGATAAGTGGTCTATTAGTTGTGGATATCATGATGATTGAATACAAGAAGAACGCTAACTCAATCATAGGTTTAAGTTAGCGTTCTGATAATTTCACCGCGAACGAAATCTCGAGCGAAAGCTATTTCATGATTTCTTTCACATATTTATAAATGTCGGTGTTGTCACCCTTGCCGTTGAACTTTTCGGCGCCGGGGCCCATGGCCCATACCATCACCGGCAATCCGGTATGTCCTTTGGTGTTGTGCTGCATCTCAATGATGTCGCCCTTTTGAAAGATTTTGCCATAACCCTTGTTCAGCGTGAAGCCGCCCGTCTCGTGGTCAGAGGTGACAATGATGAGCGTTTCATCAAGCATATTCTTCTTTTTGAGGTAGTCGACAGTTTCCGCGACGCATTCATTGAGTTGAAGTGTTTCCATAATGGCAGCTTGAGGCATTCCGCTGTGTCCGCCACCGTCAATACTCCCGGCCTCGGTCATGAGGAAAAATCCGTTCGGATCTTGTGCCAACAATTCAACGGCCTTGATGTTCAGGTCTTTCAGGTGCGGCTCGTGGTCATTGTCCTTGGTGCGTGATGTCTCATAGTCTAACATTCCGCCGGAACGCTTCTTCTTGTTCTCGGTATAGTTAAAAATGCCGAAAAGTTTCCCCTTTTCTTTCCCTAATTTCTCTGCGTCAAGATTTGCCAACTCATCTTTTGTTTCAAGAGTTGTAAAACCAGTTTCTTTCGCCTTGGTGTAGACATCGTCAATCGTTAGTTTTTTTACGATGCAGCCGCCGCCCATCAACACCTTGAGGAAGGGAGCTTCGAAGGCCTGTGAGATGATTTTGTCGGCATGTTCGCCGCTTGCACGTTGCTCGTTGTGCGCGTAAAAAACCGAAGGTGTCGCGTCATTCACGGAGACGCTAGTCACGACACCAACAGACTTGCCGATTTTGCCTGCCACTTCGCCGAGGTTTTCGTGAGGTACTTTGTCCTTGTCGACACCAACGGCGCCGTTATACGTCTTAATTCCGCATGCTATGGCTGTTCCGGAGGCGGCGCTGTCTGTGATGTAGCTGCTTGCGCTGTGATTTGTGAGGTAACCGAATACGGGGAACTCCTCGAACGAGAGTTTGCCCGGGTCACCTTTCAGGTTAATCTCCGTGCCGTTCAACTGGTCGCTAGCTGCGGCAACCGTGCTGAATCCCATACCATCGCCGATAAACAGGATAACATTCTTCGCGTTGTCAGCCGCTTGAGATGCGGTGGCTAAGGCGAAAACGAGAGATGCAATTGCTAAATAATGTTTCATTTGGTTTCCTTTTTCATTATGAGCTAAAATATTTAGACAAATTTCAGACATTTTCAGTCGAGAAAAAAGCTAATGAGTCTGTTGTCTTTGAGCAAAAATGTCTTTAGTGCTGTAAAAACATAGAGTATAATGAACCACGCAACGTTAGAAAAAAATCAGAAGTTTGTCCGCAACTGGATTGAGAACCATACGCCGATGAAAGGGCGTGTGCTTGATGTCGGTTGTGGGCACGGCGACCTGTTGGCACAGCTTCTGGTGTCGCGCCATTTGACTGTGGCATCGGGCATCGAGATTGATGAGGAATGCGCAATCAATGCGTTGTCGCGGGGCATTTCTGTGCATCATGGCAATGCCGATGATGTCTTGAGCGATTATCCGGATAAGCTGTTTGATATTGTTGTGATGTCCATGACAATTCAGGAACTGAGTGCTCCTGATGCAGTCTTGCGAGAGTGTATGCGCATCGGTCGTCACGTGGCCGTCGTCTTTCCAAACTTTGGTTATTGGTCGGCACGTTGGCAACTTGGCCTTTGCGGTCGTGCGCCGAGTACACCGGAGTTGCCACATCAATGGTATTCCTCGCCGAACAAACACTTTTTTACGATTTCCGACTGGGAGGCATTTTGCGCCGAAGATGCTGTCAATTGCCGCGTTTTGGACAAAGTGTTTGTGACATCGGGTCAGCGTGTCAAGTGCTTTCCCAATTTGCGCGCAGAGCTAGCGACTTATTTGCTTGAAAGTAAATAGCATGTTCGGCAATACTGATAAGTCGCGTGAGCGAGTTTGGCTGTGTCGTGACAAGAAACTGTTGCTCGGCGATTCGCCGTTGATTATGGGGATTCTGAATGTAACGCCGGACAGTTTTTCCGATGGTGGCGAGGCCATGACCGTTAGAGACGCAATGGCGAAAGCTCGCCGAATGGTCGCAGATGGCACGGATATTATCGATGTCGGAGGCATGAGCACTCGTCCCGGATTCGCTGATGTTTCGGAGGAAGATGAACAGAAACGGGTGCTGCCGGTGTTGGCTGCGTTGCGAACTGAATTTCCGGAATTTCCGATTTCGATTGATACCTTTCGTGTCGAAGTCGCTCGGCGCTCTCTTGATGCTGGGGCCGATATTATCAATGATGTTGCGGCTTTGGTTGCTACAGACTCAACAGAGATGTATAAACTGGTTGCGCAATATGGGGCAGGGCTTGTGATAATGCATGCGCCACAGGGGTTGACTTATGGTGTCTGCGATGAGCATGATGGAACAGAAAAGGACTTCGTGTCATGCGTTGTCAACGATTTGAATGAGGCGGTTCATCAAGCTTTGCAAGCTGGTGTTGACGGCAAGGCGATTGCTTGTGACCCCGGGATTGGTTTTGGCAAAACTCCGGATTTGGATTTCAAGTTGCTGACCTTGGGGATCATCGCGCTCCGTGGTTTGCCGTATCCGGTTTTGATTGGTGCCTCGCGCAAAAGCTTCTTGAGCAAAATCACCGGTGCCGTCGCTGTCGAGGAACGCATCGCTCCATCGGTTCTTGCCCACATGATGGCGTGTGTTTGTGGCGCAGACATAATACGTGTTCATGATGTGCGTCAACATCGTCATGCGCTTGATGTTTTAATGCGGGATAACAAAGGCAAGCCGGGCACTAGCTGTATATAATGATGAGGACGTATGATTGAAAACCGCAGATGTGACGAATGATGACGCAACGCGAAAGAGAATGATGACGTTTCTCCTGACGGAGGAACGCAAGGCTCTGTTGTGCGCGTTTTTGGAACGAAACGGTTTGGAAAACACCTCGCTGGAATTGCTCGAAGAGGCTACCACGCATCGCAGTTATGCCAATGAACATCAGACCGCGTTTCACAATGAGCGATTGGAATACCTTGGCGATTCTGTTATATCGTTAGTGGTTTCGACGGCACTCTATAAGGATTTCCAGACGATGGATGAAGGGGAGATGTCGAGGCACCGTTCATCCATTGTTAGCCGTTCATCATTGGGTCGCCGTGCGCATGAGATTGGTTTGCAGGACATTATGTTACTGGGCGTGAGTGAGGAGGCTAACGGTGGACGTGAGCGTCCGACGCTGATTGGTTCTGCGCTTGAGGCGGTTGTAGGCGCTGTTTATTTGAGCCGAGGAATGGCAGTCGTAAAGAAGTTTATTACTCGATATATTTATCAGCCCGGTTTGCCCGAGGTTGATATGCGCGAGTTCATCGATTATAAGTCGCGCTTGCAGGAGTTTGTGCAGAAGGTTTACCACACGACTCCGGAGTATTCTGTAGTACGCGAGATTGGGCCTGACCATGATAAACAATTTGAAATCGAAGCTACTGTTCTCAACGAGCGTGTGGGCCGTGGGTTGGGGTCACGCAAACGACTGGCGGAGAATGCCGCGGCGCAATCGGCTTATGAGCAGTTTAGGAAAATCTTCGCCGATGAAATGCAAATGAAAGAAAACAAATGAAAGAGTTTATAGCAAAACTGTTCGGGTTACGAAAAGACGACGCACTCCGCGATATGAGGATTCTGAATCTGGAGCCCAGTTATCTCTGCAATCTTAAATGCTTAATGTGCCAGCGCAATGTGCGAGATCACAAGAAAGGCCTTATGTCTCTGGATTGCTTCAAACAAATGGAACCGTATTTATCGCGTTTTACTCATGTTGTTTTGACCGGTGCAGGCGAACCTCTTTTCAACAAGGACTTGCCCGAGATGGTTAGACGTGTTCGCGCACAAGGGGCACTGCCTTGCCTGACAACAAACGCGACCATGCTGACCCAAGAATTTGCCCATATGCTTCTATCAGCGGGGATTGACCATTTGACCGTTTCGATTGATGCGGGAACAAAAGAGACTTATGAACATATTCGTGTTGGAGCAACGTGGGAGATGGTTCTCGAAAACGCGAAGCAGTTCAATGAGTTGCGTAAAACTTTGCCCGGCAATTTGTGTCCGAGTGGTACGATGTGGGCTTTCGTTTTGATGCGCGATAACTTCCGCGAGTTGCCAATGGCTGTTCGCAAAGCGGCAGAATGCGGGTTTTCTGCGGTGTTGACAAACTTCATTTCTATCAATATGGTTGACTATGAAAAGACGCAGATGTTGCATTCGGATGATGGCAATCTATTGCCGGATGTGAAAGATGAGTTTGAGGCTGTGATGAAGGAGGCAAAGGCCGAGGCTGATCGCGTCGGTGTTGCTCTTACTCCGATGCCGTATTTCATGGAGAACACGGGTTATGGCTGTCAGTTCGCAATCAAAGATATTTTCATTGATTGGATGGGAAATGTGACTCCTTGTTGCTTGCGTCCTGTTCATGATGAAGATGCAGAACGTTCTGCGGATCACCTCTTTGGAAACATTATGACGCAGAGTTTTGAGGATATATTGCGTGGACGTCGGTATCGTGCTTACCGTCAGGCGTGGTTATCGCATACGTTGCCGGCGACTTGTCGAACCTGCTATATGCGTCATCGGATACATCCTTCGTTTTATCAGGCCGGCAATTCCAATGGCTCGGGCTGTTGCTCTTGCTGTAAGGAGTAGGTTTTAATTATGTCCGCTGTTGACGACACCACGCAGAGTTTCGATGTGTATTCGCGCTTGTTCGCAATCAAAAAGATTATCGGACAACATCCTTCCGTTCACACGATGCTTGATGTCGGAGGGCATCCGGGTATGTTGGCGCAATCTCTTGGCGATACCTGTCAAGTGTTTACGATGGATTTACCTTCGTATGGTTGTCCGCCATATGTTCGAGGTGGTGGCGAGACCTTGCCCTTTGCGAGCCAAAGCGTTGACGCCGTTGTGGCAAGCGATGTTGTGGAACATATTCCGACTGCGTTACGCGCAACCATGTTGGCGGAAATGGTTCGTGTCGCTCGGGAGTTAGTGATTGTCTCCGGTCCATGGGCGACGGCGGGTGTGGCTGAAGCTGAGGCTTGTGTGTGCGAGTTGCGCGACAAAGCCGGGCTGTTCGCGGACAGATGGCTCGAGGAGCATCGACTCAATGGACTGCCGGAGATTTCCACCACATGGGATTTCTTTACGCAGAACGGTTGGTCATGTCAACTGGTTGCCGAAAACGATTTGATTCAGTGGTTTTCGATGTTCGCGATGGAAATACTAACGGCAACCATGCCCGATGGTGATTTGCCGTGGAAAGAGTTTATGCCTGCATTCAACACTTGTTTGTTGCGCAGCGACACGAAGGCTCCCGCCTATCGTCATATTCTGATTGCGGCATGTCACAAGGCGGAGACGGTTGCCGAGAACTGGCAGGGGATGTACACACCGGACGCAGAGACTGCTGTTGTGAGTGGGATTCACGCGATTGCAAAATTGTTTGGAGAACTGTTGTCAAGAACGCGTCGTCAGGCTGGTGCGGGCGCTGATGCCGCGTATGTCAACCAATTGGAAATGGCTATCAATTCGATGAAAGCACAATTGGAAGAGCGCAAACATGGCGGTGCTGAATGTGTCGTGTGCAAGTCAGTGCGGACGATGTGGGAGAAATGTTTTCGCAAAGGCAATGACAGCAAATGACTTTCGTCGTGATGGGATTCAATGACACAACGGCGTGTCGGGAGGGATGGTATGCGCTTGAGCGTGATGGGCGCAACGGCGTTGCATACCGCTGGACGCAATATCCCGATGCCGTCATTGAGTTTACGACGGAATCGGCATTGAGCGAGATTGTGTTGTTTGTCTGTGGCGCTCCTGAGTGTATGAATTTGAATGCGCAAGTCGTTGAAGTTTGTGATGAACAGAGCCGCGAAATACTTGGCTCGGCGGAAGTGTGTGGTGATTTGTGGCAAGTTTGTAACGTTCGGTTATCGCGGACACTTGTTGCCGGTCGGCATCGTTTGGTGTTGCATCTGAGCGGTGATGTATACGTGCCGGATCGCTGGTTAGGCAACGGAGATTGCCGCCAGATGGGCATACGCATTGGTGGGGTTCGCGCAAATTAAGCGAGCGTCTTGTTGTAGTTCGAGACAAACTATATAAGGAGGATATGAGCATGAAAAGACTGTTTGAAAGTGTGTCTGCGTTTGTGCTGTTCGTGGTGATGATGAGCCCATTATCTCTTGGTGCTCAGGCGAAAAGCGCCGATGTTTCATTGATTACTGATGCTGCTTCATTGGAGCAAGGAAAAATGACTGTTGGTGTGCTGTTGAGGATTCATGACGGAATGCACATCTACTGGAAAAATCCAGGCGGCGAAACTGGCTTCCCAACTTCGGTGAAGTGGAAATTGCCGGACGGCGCCAAAGTGAGCGATCTGCAATGGATGACGCCAAAGTCCTTTAAAAATGCGGATGATTCTCTGGGAATTGGTTATGAAGGTGAAGTGCTGCTAAAGGCTGAAATCGATACTACTGCTGCCAAGGACAAGAGTGCAATCAGCGCAGTTGTCCGTTGGCTCGCATGCAAGGATGACGCCTGTTTCCCGGGGCGCGCGGAACTACAGCTTGCGACATCTCTGGAAAAAGCAAAGGCTGCCGAAGCTGTTTTCAAGAAGTTCGAGCATTCGTTTCCTGTCGCTGCTGCGCCTGATGTCGCGTCGAGTGCGATGGGCGCCGGGTTGACTATCGTTGCACCCGAGGAGTATGATTCAGCACAGTTTTTTCCTGATAGTGGCGTCGCATTGGCCGAGAAAAAGAAGACGGCTGACGGAAAGTTTGTGTTTGAAACCAAAAGTAAAAAAGGCGTTTTGGCACTGAGTGGCAAAAACGGCAAAAAAGCATTTGAAGTGAAGTAGGGTAGTCCTATGGCAAAACTGATAAAGATGCCTCGTGAAGAACATGGTCCCTCACGGCCTGTCGACTCGCCGTATTTCGCGGCACAAGTCGCAGAACTTGCGCACGAAATATGGTCGGAACACTATGCGAAGATTTTGAGTGCCGAACAGATTGACTATATGCTCACAAATATGCAATCGGCGGAATCGATTTGGAAAGATATCCGTGAGAACAATTATCACTACTATTTGCTGTTGCATGAGGGAATGGCTATTGGGTATTTCGCAATCAAATACGAAATCGAGAAGCGAACGATTTTTCTGAGCAAGATTTATGTCCTGCAGAAATATCGTGGGCAAGGCTATGGCAAGTGGATCATCAAATTCATTTCGCGACTCGCAAAAATCAAGGGTTGCGAGAGTATCTGGCTGACGGTCAACAAGAACAATACGTTATCCATCCATGTGTATAACCAACTCGGATTCAGAACGATTGATAGCATCGTTACCGATATTGGTGGCGGTTTTTTGATGGATGATTATGTCATGCGCAAGGAATTAATCTAATACGATTTGACCAATGATGGTCGTAGAAAAATGACAAAGAACCCATGCGTCAAAAGGATATGGCGCATGGTTTCCAATGTTTTACAGAATTGTTTTGAAAGCTTCGTCAAGGTCTTGAATGATGTCGTCAACATTTTCAATTCCGATAGACAGGCGCACTGTATTCTGTTTGATTTTTTGCTCAGCAAGTTCTTCATCATTGAGCTGTGAGTGCGTCGTAGAAGCCGGATGGACGACCAGCGATTTGGCGTCGGCAACGTTTGCAAGTAGCGAGAACAATTCGAGATTATTGACGAAACTCTTGACGGTTTCTCTGTCGCCTTTGATCTCTATAGTAAAGATTGAACCCGCTCCATTGGGGAAGTATTTGTAATAGAGCTCGCGTTGAGCCAAATCTGGATTGACGGACGGGTGATTGACCTTTTCGACCTTAGGGTGATTGTAGAGATACTGCACGACTTTAAGCGCGTTCTGTACGTGACGTTCCACACGTAACGAGAGGGTTTCAAGCCCCTGCAACAAAAGGAACGCGTTGAATGGCGAAAGTGTAGCGCCCATGTCGCGCAATGTTATCGCACGCACCTTGGTGATGAACGCCGCTTTACCAGCCAGTTTTGTGAAGCTCATGCCATGGTAGCATGGGTTGGGTTCGGTGATTGTCGGAAATTTACCAGATGCATTCCAGTCGAAGTTTCCACTATCGACAATCACGCCGCCCATCGTGGTGCCGTGTCCTCCGATGAATTTCGTCGCAGAGTGAACGACAATATCCGCGCCCCATTTGATTGGCTGAATCAAGAATGGGGTGCCAAAGGTGTTGTCGATGACAAGCGGAATCTTGTGGGCATGCGCGATATTCGCGATGGCTTCGATATCCGTCACTTCAGAATTCGGGTTCCCAAGCGTTTCGATATAAACCGCTTTTGTATTGTCACGAATGGCGTCTTCGATTTGCTTGAGGTCAAATGGACTGACAAACGTTGTTGTGATTCCCGACTCGGGCAAGGTGTGCATCAGCAGGTTGTAGGTTCCGCCATACAGGTTGTTCGCCGCAACGATATGGTCACCTTGCTGAGCGAGGTTGAACATGGTATATGTCACCGCCGCCGCACCGGATGCCAACGCGAGAGCGCCGACACCACCCTCGAGCGCTGCCATGCGTTTCTCGAAAACATCGACGGTTGGGTTCGTCAGTCGGCTGTAAATGTAGCCGGGCTTGGATAACTCAAAAACTTTTGCAGCATCATCGCAACTATCGAAAACATAAGCAGCGTTCTGATAAATCGGGACAGCACGTGACCCAGTCGCCGGATCCGGTTTTTCCTGGCCGGCATGGACTTGAAGTGTTTCAAATTTGAACTTGCGTTCATTTCTTGGTATTTTGTTCATCATAATTCCTCGTTAACTCTTTTCATTAGGATTCAAATAGCGGTGTTGAATAGTACCTGTCTCCACTGTCCGGCAGAAGGACAACGATGACTTTTCCTTTGTTTTCCGGGCGTTTTGCAATGGCGATTGCCGCATGCAATGCAGCGCCGGAGGAGATGCCCGTAAGGATGCCCTCTGCCTTGGCAAGTGCCTTGGACGCGACGAATGCATCATCGTTTTTTACACGGAAAATTTCGTCATAAATAGCGGTGTTCAAAACCTTTGGTACAAAGCCCGCGCCGATACCTTGGATTTTGTGCGGCCCCGCCTTGCCCTCCGACAACACAGGCGAGGTGTCCGGTTCAACAGCGACGACTTTGATTGCCGGATTCTTTGACTTCAGGTATTCGCCAACACCGGTCAGTGTGCCGCCTGTGCCAACTCCGGCCACAAAGATATCAACGCTTCCCTCTGTGTCGTTCCAAATCTCAGGGCCTGTGGTCATGCGGTGAGCTTGGGGGTTTGCCGGGTTTGTAAACTGTCCGGGAATGAAGCTGTTGGGGATTGACGCCGCGAGTTCTTGCGCTTTGTCAATCGCGCCTTTCATTCCTTTTGCCCCTTCGGTAAGCACGATTTCCGCGCCATATGCTTTGAGGATATTGCGACGTTCGACGCTCATCGTATCGGGCATTGTCAGAATCATCCGATACCCCTTGGCTGCCGCGATGGATGCCAACCCGATGCCTGTGTTGCCCGAGGTCGGCTCAATCAAGACGGAACCTTCTTTCAGAATTCCACGCTTCTCCGCATCTTCTATCATCGCCTTCGCGATACGGTCTTTGACGCTTCCGGCGGGATTGAAGTATTCAAGCTTGACAAGTATGGTTGCCGGGATTTGCATGTTTCTCGCAAGATTCGCGGTTTCCATCAACGGTGTGTTTCCGATGAGTTCCGTTGCTGCCTTATATATTTTCTTCATAACGCTTACCTTCTTGCTTCTAAGTTGTGAGAATCTAGTAATTCTCAATTCTGATTGTAGATACCGCCGCGATACTTTGCCCGAGGAAAATTCCGGCAAGTTTTGCAAATCTCTCCGCACTGTCGCTCACGTAATACGTGTGTTGCGGTTTGGGATGTTCATTTCGCTTAAGTTTGTCCGTCGAAATGTCTGTGGCTCCATCCGCGAATAAATCATATTTCGCAAGGATGTTGACGATTGTGCGGCTGGCTTCTTCGGCCGGATTGATGAGTGCAATATTATCGCCTACTACTTTGCGCAGTGTCTCGGTGAGCAGCGGATAGTGGGTACAGCCGAGAATCAACGTGTCGATATTTTTATGAAGAAGAGGCTTCAAATAAATTTCCGCGGTTTGTCTGGCTATATCAGTGTCTGCCCACCCTTCCTCTACGAGTGGAACAAAGAGCGTACAGGCCTTGCTGAAAATGTGAAAGTTCGGGTTGACTTGCAGCAGCAAATCTCTGTACTTCTCGCTCGTAACGGTTGCCTGAGTGCCGATGACTCCGATGTTGCCATTTTTTGTCGCACTAGCCGCCATCGCAACGCCGGGAGTGACAACTTCCACGATTGGCAAATCAGGAAAATCCGCACGCAGTCTCTCAACACAGTTTGAACTGACTGTGTTGCAAGCGACAATGATTGCCTTGACATCACAAGTGCAAAGGAACCGAATAATCTGCGAGGAATACTTGGTAACGGTTTCTTTCGATTTTGTGCCGTAGGGTACACGCGCCATGTCGCCAAAATAAACGATTCGTTCATTGGGCAAAATGCGCATCACTTCTTTCACCACGGTCAACCCGCCGACGCCCGAGTCAAAGATTCCAATGGGTCTGCTGTCCATAGCCCCTTACCCTTTCGCTTTCGTCTCGTTATATTCGGCGAGAAGCCTCTCGTAAATACTGAGGGTTTCTTTGTCAAAACAGACAAAAACAATCAATTGAACGCACGTGTCCGGATGCGCACTGACGTATTCAGTTACCGCAGCAAGTGCCGTCTGCGCCGCAGCTTCCTTGGGATAGCCATAGACTCCCGTGCTAATCGATGGGAACGCAATGCTCTTACAGTGATTCTTTTCGGCAAGTTCCATGCAGTTGCGATAGCAGCTAGCAAGGAGTACCGGTTCGTTGTTCTGCCCGTGATGCCAAATAGGCCCGACCGTATGAATCACGAATTTTGCTGGCAGATTGTATCCCGCAGTGATTTTGGCTTCCCCTGTAGCGCAGCCGTGGAGAGTGCGGCACTCTTCGAGAAGTTGTCTTCCCGCAGCGCGATGAATCGCTCCGTCCACGCCGCCACCTCCCAGAAGAGAATTGTTCGCGGCATTCACGATGGCATCCGTGTTATAACGGGTAATATCACCCAGTTCAAATCTAATCATTTTGCCCTTGTTCCTTTTGCGATTTGTTCGCAAACCAAACCTGCGATTGTTCAATCAGTTTGGGCAGCTCATCTTTGTCGCATACGCGCTTCAGTTGCTTCATAAACTCTTCCATGATTTCCGTTGTCATGGGATTCTCTCTCGTCAGGCGCAGAAACATATCTGCGTCATTGACTAGGCTGACTCGTGCTGCTTCGATGCGCCGCTTGACAGATGGCAACAGGAAAGGTTCGAGTGGCGTCGGATCCCCGAGAGCCGCAAAGTAGGCAACAGTGCTGAGGAAGTTCATGTTGTGGAACGCAGCCATCGCGCGGTCATGCGCCTCGGAAGTGGCACGGTAGGTTTCGTTGCCAAGAGACGTGAAGACACGTTCGACATATTGTGTCGCATTCTCGTTCAGGGCATCCGGAACGATGATAACACGACGTGGGGGAGACCCAGCCGGAAGGTCATATGGCCCGAAGAGAGGATGTGTTCCAACGACGGGTCCATCATAGAGTTCACGCATCCTCTTGATTGGAAGCATCTTGACCGAACCGATGTCCGCCAGAACTGTTTTTCCATTCAAATATGGGAGCAGAGAATTCTTGATGACTTGCCCGATGACATCCACATGAATGCAGAGGAAAACCAAATCGGCATCGCAAATCGCTGCTTCACAGTCTTGCGGTGCTAACGGTATGTCAATCCCTCGGATTTCACGGGCGTTAGTTGCCATCAATCGCGAGGCAAAGTAGTCGCCCATGCGACCGTGCGAACCCACGATTGTGATAATCCCTAAATCGTTTGTGGGAAGACTGTTATGCTGGTTTTCTGCCATCTTTTTGTCTTTCTCTGATTAAATATATACATTTGAATGGAATGGCAAAGTGAAAATCATGACTCTTTTTGCGTTTGCGGCACAGGATTTCCACAAATTTTGTTCACGCTCAAGACTACCATTATGATGTTATGGGAATGAAAAACAGAAGGCCAATCAAACTACTGGTTACGGATATCGACGGCTGTCTATCGAATGGTAGTTTCAGTAATTACGACCTTGATGTGCTGCGTCGGATGCTTGAACAAAACGAGCGCTATTTGGTCGGCGAACCGGGTGTTCCGGCGATTACCTACTGTACGGGACGCCCCCAGAGCTATGTTGAATGTCTGGCTCAGACGACCCTTTGCCCTTATCCGGCGATCGTCGAGGGCGGCGTGATGATGTTCACGGTTGAAGGTCATCGGATTGATACGCACCCGAGTGTTACTCCACAAGAATTGAAAATGATTCGTCGTGTAATGGATGCTGTCGATGACGCTTTTGCAGAGCGGGGAATGTCGACGCTATGGGAGCCGGGCCGCGCATTGAATCAGGTGCTTTTGATTTTACCACCGAACAAGTCTCAGGATTTCCTTGCGTTGGCACGTGACGCGGCGTTACCCGTTTGCGGCGACGCGATGATGATTGATGCCTCGCATCTTTGCATACAGTTTGTTTTGTCACGTTTTGACAAGGGCGTCGGTCTGCGTTGGTTGTGCTCCAAAATCGGCATCGATTTGAGCGAGTGCGCCGGTTTCGGTGATGCCGTGTTTGATATTCCATTTTTGGAATTGTGTGGTCTGAGTGGTGCTCCTGCAAATGCGGATGAGCCGACAAAGGCGGCTGTCGATTATGTATGCCAAAAGACGCAACCGTGGGGGATTGTTGAGTTTATGGAATATGTGATTGACTATAATCGGCGTTTGGAGCAGGAAGGGACGGGGCACGGGTGCTGATGAAAGTTGGACTGATTGGGTATCCCGTTGGGCATTCGCTGAGTGGAATCATGCACAATGCCGAGTTTATGCGACTTGGGCTGGATTGGCATTATGAATTGTGGCAGACGCCAGCCGAGGGACTGGGGGAGCGTGTGCAAACCTTATGTGACGACAAAAACGTTCGCGGTTTCAATGTTACCGTGCCACACAAACTCAATGTCATGAAGTTCCTCGACAGGATCGATTCCGAAGCGCTACACATCGGTGCTGTCAACACGGTCGTTCGTCAGCCGGATGGCACGTTTGTCGGGCGCAACACAGATTGTGATGGTTGGTATCAGGATGCTTGCGCCAACTTTGGACAGGATTTTCTCGCAGATGGCGGATGCGTTTTACTTCTTGGATGCGGTGGCGTTTCCCGCGCCGTCGCCGCGGCTTGTGTCAAGAATGGTGCACAAAAGGTGATTGTTGCTTGTCGCCGCCGTGATGCTGGCATTGCTCTTGCTAAAGAAATAATGAACATGAGCACGGTATGGGAGAAACCACTCCTAACGGAAGTTATCAATTTTTCAGAAATTACACAAAAAAGGCTTGAGGTTGTCCGGCTGATTGTCAACTGTACACCGCTTGGAATGCATGGGCTGTACGAAAACGAAACATCTTTACCCAAAGCGGACAGTTTACTGAATGCGTGTCATTTTGTATACGATACTGTTTATACGCCCGCGCAGACGAAATTTTTGATGGATTGCCATAAGTCCGGCTGTCGTGTCGCCGGTGGATTGGGGATGTTGGTTGCGCAAGGCGCTTTGGCGTTTGAGCAATGGACGGGAATCACCCCTGACCGTGAACTCATGAAAAAGCTGCTGCTTGAAAAAAGTCAAACTTGTAGTGGGTAGGTATAGTTTTATAAATTGTCGTGTTTAGTGTATAAAATATAGATGTTTATTGAATCACACAAGTGTTTAGTGTGTTTATAATAGCATATCACACCGGCATATAAGGTTGGGAAGGTTTGGAATGAGCAATACGATGTTGGCAAAATTACAGCGCTTGGTCGTTATGGGGATGCTGTTTTCGACAGTAACAATATTTTCTGCCGATGCCTTTGGAGAGTCGAATCCGTTGCCAAATTACGGCTTTGGTATGATGTCATCCAATGTGCCAAAGTTTAATTATACTCAGCAGGGCAATGTGGTGATGGAGAAGCGCTACGATGCCAATTTGACCGCGGATTTTCTTGGGATGAGAAAGAAACCGTTCAAGGCGAATGTGCGTGGTTTGAAGCCGCAGGCTAAATGTGATGTTATGTTCCGCACCGCAAATCATATTTTCACTGACCAGCAAAAAGAAATTTTGCAGGAATGGGGACAACCGGATTATGTTCGTGGCCCCTATCGTAGCTCGCGTGGCGATCAGGTCAATGAATGGGCCTATTTGCAAGCGAACCATATCTTCCAATTTGTTAGCGGTGAGATGGTCTTCGAAGGCCCTTTGACGGATCAAGATCGCTGTCTGATTACTTTTGGCGCTCCGAACGAGCATACCGTTACGCAAGCAGAACCTGGCGTGAGACAAGAATTATGGATTTATCGTCCGTGGTATTCGACAAAATTCAACGAGAGAATTTTCAAATTCTCTAACGGAAAAATGATTTTCCGTCAAGAAGCTCCTTAATTTGAAGAGAGTGAGACTGATGTTACAATCTGAATCGAGTTATCGTATATTGGGCAGTTTGCTAATGATTAGTTGTCTTGCCCTTGGGTCAACAGCAATTGCGCAATCGACTTCCGCACAAACCAGAAATCACCATTTTGATAGTCTGGGCAATATACGTGCGGCCTATAACAGCTTTTACCACACAGGTGTTCCTGAGATTGTCCGCGAGACGATACCGTACTCAAGTGTTGTCGTTCCAAAAGCCGGTTTTGGGGTGAGCCCAAATCTGACGACAGGACAGTTTCGTGATTATCCGGTCGAGATAGAAACAGATTGTTACCCTGTGCAAATCACTTTTGGGGCAGGCGTCGAGAAACGCTTTCGTGGTCGGCCGTTGCTCTATAATCGTTCAGGGAAAAAGAATGTCAATGACGAAGTCTTGATTCCTGAGACTCGTGCCGAGCACGAGAAGCCTTCGGACAGCACCGGTGGTGGAGCAGATGATGCTCCGATGAGTGTGCATGAACCGAGCGCGGCTGCTGTCAATGCCGCAGCCTTCAGCAAGGATGCCGTTCCACAGCCTGAGGCCGAAAAAAAAAACTACATAAGTAAGCGTGATGTTCCTACCATTTTGGGAACTGCTGATTTTCATCGTTTTAATGCGGAGCGTTTTCGTAACCAACAACGTTGGGTTGATGCCGCCGAAGAATATGCGGCTGTGTTGGCTGCATGCCCGGGCGATACGGCTTCGCGGGCACGCCACGCGGAGGCCAACTGGATGGCCGGAAGACGTGACCTCGCATCGTCAGAGTTTCGTTCGCTAATGAAAGTCCAAGATGCCGAAGCACAGTTTTTGTGTGGCAATTGGCTTCGCGAAACAGGTAAAAATGACGAGGCCGTTCATGCTTATCAAAATGCTATTAGTCTGAAAAAAGATAACGTGCGGGCCTTGAACAATATGGGCGTCGCCTATATGAATCTGAACGAGGACGAGAAGGCCAAAGAAACTTTTTTAGAAGTTTTGAAAATTGATTCGGCGTTCGAGAATGCTCTTCTCAATCTGGGAGTTTTGTATGATGATGTTTATGCAGACCCCGTGCAGGCCATTCCTTATTACGAGTCATATTTAAAAGTTCCGGGCGCTTTGCGTAAGGGCGAAGTTCGTCTGTGGCTGAGTGAAGCACAAAAAAAGATAAAGGATTAATCTGTCATTCGTGAAGATTCTCCAACGATATCTGCTTCGGGAACTTTTTGGCCCATTGTGTTTGGGTATCATTGTTTTCACATTCGTGTTCATGATACAGCAGATATTCCGATTTGTGGATTTGCTACTCAATTCGGGCGTTCCTTGGTGGATAGCCAGCGAGATGGTCGCGTCCATGCTTCCGGCGGCGATGACATTGTCGATTCCTATGGCCGTACTGGTTGCTATTCTGATGGGGATGGGTCGTCTGTCCGCCGAGCGTGAGGTGTTGGCGATTCGCATGAGCGGCGTCAATCTGATTAGCGTTGTCTGGCCAATCTGGCTATTTGCCGCAGTATTGTCTGGCATTATGATTTGTGGCAACTTCACACTGGTTCCCTATCTGACACTCAAGACAAGTGATTTGGCAACACAGATCCAGTTCATCATTATTGATAACATTCCCGCCAATCGCATCTACGAGATTCCTGAAAGTGGCGGACGAAATACTTCCATCGTTTTTGAATCGCGCAATGAAAATCGTGATATGATGAGTTTCAATTTGCGGACAACGGTTGCTCCGGACAACATTGATGAGTTGCGTGATGAAGCCGATGAACTCAAGACAAGCATCTCGATTGAACAGAAAAAGGATGCTCCCGACTCAATGCGGTTGGAGGCCTATACCGCGCGTCTGAAGAAAATCAACGAAGAATCCGGCAAGATGCGTGACGTTTTTATTACGGCTCATTGTGGCAAACTTCATCAGGATATTGCGCAGCGATTGGTTGAAGTCGAGTTGATGAATGGCGAAGTGTCCATTGGCGACGCGAACGATACTTCCTCCTTGACGTTGATACGATTTGACCGATTGACGAAGGGTTTCATTCCACGTTTCGACCGCATGCGGACAGGTGTTTGGCGCAAACGTCCCATCGAGATGACCGTTCCGGAATTGATTGACAAGCACTCTACGGAAACACCCGAGACCTATGGCGACTACGATGAAATCTGGCCGGAATTGTGGTCGAGGTTTTCGTTGCCCTTGGCTTGTTTAGCTTTTGCGCTGATTGCGATTCCGTTGGGAATCTTTATGCGTCCCACCGGCAAAGTCATTCCATTTGCCGTTTCGTTCTTGTTAATTTTGATTTACTATGGCATGTTGCAATTCGGCCGAACCTTGGCAAAAGATGGGTCGCTTTTTGGTGCCTTTATGGTATTTTTGCCCAACATTGTTTTGATGTTGACAGGTTGGTGTTTGACCTGGCGCATGACACGCAAATAACTCTTTATATTTTTTAGAAAATAACACTTATTACTGCACAGTTCAGTCCAAATCTTGTATTCTATATTCATAGTAGAAACAAGATATGAACCTTCGTAGAACGCTGTTGATGCATACGCTCCGCTGTGAGTTTCTGGCTGTCGGTATAAGCCTGTTAGGCATACAGACGGCGATTAACAACATCGTCTGTGCTCAGGTAGCAGATGCAGAATCTACAACTTCCATTTCATCCGCAGCCTTTCCTGCTGCTACTGCGGCTCCCACTAATACGCAAACGACTGCCGCTGCATTTGATGCAGCGTCCGCAACAGTTCAGGATGAGAAGCGTGCCGTCGAGGCTCCTATTATTGTTGCACCGAAATCGTTGACACACAAGGCCGGCAACTACGCTACGCCTATTGTTGCGCTTCAGCCGCTTGGCGACGAAGCTCCCGAATCTATTGGTGATGGGCATGATTCCTTGCCGACAGATTGGGATGAATCCGATTTATCTGCTGAGGAATTAGGCGAGGATGAGATGTTGCGCTTGTCCGGACGCGAAGGCGATGAGGCTGCGTTTGCGACGGATCAGTTGGCGATTGCTCCGGCGCATCCCGTGTCGATTGAAGAATTGCTCTCGGCAAACAGAAAAGACAATCCGCTGTTTTACAAAGAGTCCGTGATGGACAAAGGTATTTCGCAGTATAGCGGCGAGCTTGATAGCGCCTTGCCCTCAAAGGATTTTCGTATTGAATCCGCAGATTTCCTCGACTATGATAGCGAAACGAATTTGCTCTATGGTTCCGGTGGAGTGGTGGTTCGCTACGGGCCTTATGCTCTGTCGTCTGAGCGCATGGTATTCGATTCGCAAACACGCGAGTTTCAGGCGGCGGGCAATGTTATTCTCTCGAATGATACTTCGTATGTGAATTGCGAGTCACTGCGTTTCAATGCCAATACAAATCAGGGTGTCGCCGATGGCGTGCGTGGTCGGACAGGAACATTGTATTTCCTTGGTCGTCCGGAAAAGGATGGAAAGTTTACATTCAAGCAACTGAGCAAGGATGAGTCATTGATGTTCGATGCAGCGGTGACGACTTGCGACTTCCCAAAACCACATGTGCGCGTGCAGGCAAAAGAATTTACTGTTGTGAATGAAGATCGTGTGTTGGCCAATAATGCTGTTTTGTATGCGGGCGATATTCCTGTGATGTGGTTGCCGTATTTTACGTGGTCGCTTGATGGTGACAATCCTTGGGGCGGCACTATTGACGTCGACAGCGAGAATGGCACAATGCTACGTGGCTGGTATCATTACTACGACGAATATGAGACGTTGGATCCTCTTGATGAAAGCAAGAAAATCAAAGTTGCGGATACACACGCTCGTTTGTTTGCGGACTGGTTTAGCAGCCGCGGCAAAGGCGCCGGCTTGGATTATACGTATTCGTTCTTTGATGGCGCAAGTCGCGGCGACACGAACTTGTATAAGTTCAGCGACACAAAACGCGTGATTAATGGAAACAAGATTTCGGATAGATATTTTTACTCCGGTTGGAATCGTACTCGTCTCGGCAAGAGCAATGCGGAGATTGTTTCGTCATTCTTCTATCCATCGGATCCTGATTTGTTCTATGACATCCTCGACCGTTTCCGCTCAGGTAAGGATCCAAAGCGTGATCGTCTCATGGAACGCTACGCGAATTTTGGCGTCGAAAATACGCATGATAACTGGTTCCTTGGTTTCAACTACAGTATGCGTGATCGCATTGGTCGCAATCGCACAACGAACTATGCGGAACCGATTTCGGACGATCGCGATTTTGATCGTGGTTACAACAGTGAATCATATTTCGAGACACTTGGTGGTACATTGCAGAATCCGTATGCGGGTGTGTACTATGATCCGCTTTCTTATCCGGGTACGTTGGACAAAGGCATCGATGCCGAGCGCTACGGCCGTGTAAGTGAACGTTATGAGGCCAATGCCGCGACCAATCGCATTAAACTTTCCTATCTGCCGTTGTGGTATACAGCGAACCTGAACATTTTCCACAATTTGGACAAAGGTCTGAACACTGTCGGAACCGGCGATGATGCTTTTGTGAATGGCTTTGATTTCTATCAAGCGTTGACGCATCAACTCCGGTTGGGCGAGCGGACAACGCTGGTCACACAGTTTGGTGTGGGTGGCGGTGTTGCCGAACGCGAAAAAGATACGTTTGACCTTGTCCCGGATGATGCGGTCTTTAATCCGTATTACATCACCGGTGGCGAGTGGAACAATGGCATCCTTGATGGTGTGCGTTGGGTGGACAAAGACACGATGCTTGTCGGGTCAGAATTAAAGAGTTTGAAGGATGTCAAACGCGATTTTGGTTATGCCGATGTGAATAGCAAACTCACGACGCGACTGACGAATAGCATCACGGCCTATTGCGGTGTGCGTATGCGCGAGACGACAAAAGATTCTCTTGGCGATTTCTACAAAGAAATAGGCGCTGTGAAGGCATCCGATGATTTGTATGCGTTCAAGACAGACGAGAAATGGATGGAGTCAGGGTTGCTTTTCCGTTCGCTTATTCCACGACTTAATGCGCAACTCAGCACGGGATACAACTTCGAGAGTTCGTCGCATCATACGCCTAATGAATTGCTCGGACGTACCGACTTGCGGATGAACTGGACGAACCGCATTCGTACCGTGAGTTTGTCTGCGGGTACCGCGCTCAACGAAATGCAAGTGCGTCACAACTCAGACCCGAATCAGTTCAATCAGAAGAGTCTGGAGTATTCCGTTTCCGGTCGTTTGAATTCACGTCGCAAGAATATGTACGCTCGGACGTCGGCGGTGTTTATCAACAACAGAAGCCATGACAACCCACTGCATCTGAGCGGGACCAGTTCGTCTTCGAGTGACTTGGATAACAAAGATGAATCCGTTATCAGTTTCGGTGTCGGCCGCGAGGTTGGTCGCAAGTATCTGGTTGAGTATACCAACAATTATCGTTCGCGTGATTCCGGCGACACAGAACAGTTCGTGACCGTTTCGCGAGACTTCCATGATATCGTCGCATCGTTGGGCTTTGGCATCAAGGGCGGTGAGTTATCTTCGGATAGCGAGAATTCGGAGAAAGACACATGGCAGTTTCGCTTTAATATGCGTTTCAAGAAGTCTTCCGATATGGGACTGCTACCGTTTACACGTAGCACGAGTATCTACTCTCAACGTGGCTTAGGAGCCTTTGAATCCGGTAGCTAAAGATTATCTTAGCAAGATGTAGAAAACGGCTGTATGACCTTTTATTTGGGCATACAGCCGTTTGTTTTTATCATGTTGTTTTTTCTTTTCTTTAGGGGAGAGCAGATGTGTGATGATGTGTCCAACAAACTTATTATGGCATGAGTTCTGACTGTTCATTCGTGTGGGTGTGATGATTGTCGTTTCCGTTTTGATGTTCTTGTTCATATGATAGTGAAACACCCCGAAGCAGTGTGCTTCGAGGCGTTTGAGACATTCTGTATGTTTGTATTAATCCGAACCGACGATATCATACTCGCGGTCGGTTGGTATATTGGGGGGCAACGGCTTGGGCGGTGCGGGTTGGGTGTACTTAATCTGATATCCATCTCTGCCGACAACATCATAAGGTGTCAGCCGTGTGCTTTGAACGCCAATCTGTTTTTCGTTCAGGTTGTTGTAAGGCTCGCGCCCGAAAACATATTCCTGATTGTCGATGGTGATTGCAGTGCCCAATGTAGAGCCGATGTTTGTTCCGCGATACCAATCATCGATATTGATGTCGCCTGTGTTTGCATCCCATGTGCGTCCGTTCTGGCGACGTGCCATTGCTTCGGCCTGCTTGACTGTATTGTGCTTTTGGTCTTCATGCCATGCAATGTAGGCTCTGCGATTGTCTTCGCGTTTTTCTAAACGATCAAAGAAGTCCAGAATTTCATTCCGCTGTTGAGTCGCGTATTCTTGCGAAAGCTCTTCATACTGTTCTTTATCATCCTTGAGTGCTTCTTCGAGATTCGAAGTCGAGTACGCTGGCTCGGGGATATCGCCTTCAAAACCGGCAAATGCGGAGTCACGCACATAGCGATAGTGTAGTTCTTTTTGATGGAAATAGAAATCCCAGTTTGCCGTGTTATAGAGCGAGTAATAATCCTGCGCTTGTCTCTGTGCCATCACTGCTTTCAAGTTCGCCATTGTGGCAGCAGTTGTCGCTTCGGTTGCTTCTCTATTGTAGCGAGTTCCGCCTGCGGTTCTGTTTAGTTGTCCCAGCTCCTGCGCGTTTGTCGAGAGTGTTTGCGCGTTTGACTGGGAGCTTTGCGCGTTTTTTTGGGCTTCCGTCAGTCTGTTGAGCATCAGTGCGAGCACAACACTTTCCTTGAGTTTGATGTAATCTTCGCGACGCAATTTCTCGCGGCGAACATCACCGTTTTCTTCAAGTTCACGATAGAAGAACACATAGACATCATTGTCAGATGCAATCGAAATACCTTGTCCTGCCGGTGTGTCCGGTTCGACGACGGAGGCATCGACAACTTTTCCTTCCTCGCTTAGAGGAGGTGGATTCTTTTCTTTTTCGGTTGCCTCAAGAGAGGCCGTTGAAGTGGGGTCTGTGGCAAGCCACGGCAATTTTGAACCGGGCAATACGACGGGTTCAGGCTCGGGTGTTGCGACAGGTGCTGCTTGTTGCATTCCCATACCCATTCCCATGCCCATTCCTTGCATTCCCATTCCCATAGCTCCGGGGTCACCGGGTACTGGCATTCCGGGCATTCCAGGCATTCCCACGTTCATCATTGGGTTTTGAGCGGAAGCGATTGCTCCCATTCCAATGATAAGTGAGGCAAACGCCAAACTCAGAATTCTCATCCTCATGTTACATTTTCCTTCGCGCATGACTAACTAACTAATATTATAATTACAATCCTACATTAAGATTAAAGTAGAAAACTGCTCATAAAACAAGCCGAAAATACTGAGACCAATTTATGTATGCTATTATTCTTTATCCTTATAGAGTACGTTAATTCGCTCCTGAATTAACAATCGTACTCTTTCTATTTCCTCTGGGTCAGTATTTTTTGGGGGGTCAAATACCGTATCCGCAAAAATCTCGACTTTTGAGAACGGTTTGGGAATCTTGGTTTTGTCCCATGATTTGATTCTCCATGCGTTTTCCGCTTTGGATACAAGCAGACCGATGGGGACTTGTGTTACTGCAGAGGCGTATACGATTCCCGCTGTCATCTCCAATGCCGGGCCACGCGGACCATCAAAACAGATGATAACCTTGGCTTTCTCCTTGAGTTTTTCGAGAACATTAAACATTGCCTGCACAGGGTTTTTGTTGGTGCTTCCAATGACGGAACTACCGCCCAGAAGATGCACCATTTTTATCATCAATTGCCCGTCTTTACTGGCACTCTGCAAGACGACAACGTTCTCAGACTTGCGAATCTCGCTTGCCCCGATAAGAATTTCGCAGTGAGGAAGGGCAACCAGTATAGGTGCAATGTTTGCGGCTTTGCCAAATCGTTTTGTTTTGCGCCACGAAAAAAACAACAGGCGCAATATCAGAGTTATCACCGGAACCAACACATGCAAGGTAATGGGATGCATGAGGTTGCGCAACTTTTTCTTTAATTTCACGCGCTGAAAATCCTTAACTGTACAATTTCATTTAATTACAACTTGAGCCGTTATAGGTTCAAAAAACTCAAAATTTCATCAAGCGTCGGACAATCCATGCAATGCAGAAAAACGCGAATTGAACGACAACAATGGCGGCGCCTGCTGGCCAGTCAAATTGCCACGCCATGGCTAATCCTAAAATCGTTGAACAAATGCCGCATACGATGGACATGAACATCATGAAGGGAAACCGGCGCGAGACAAGCCATGCCGTTGTTCCGGGCAAGATAAGGAACGAGCTGATAAGGATGACCCCTATCATGCGGACACCGGCAATAATCATGACCGAGAGCGAGAGGAGCAGAATCATTTGCAGGAGGTTGGTGTGTAGGCCTGACGCGGCGGCCATCTCTTCGTCGAATGTGTAGTAAAGTAACTGACGCCGCAGAAAAAACAGGACGAGAATTACGGCAGCGCTTAAGCCAGTGATGACGTAGAAATCCATCTGGGAAATCGCGATGATGCTGCCAAATAACAAGCTGTTCGCATCCTGTGTGTAGCCCGATGTTTGCTTGAGAAAGATGATGCCAAGCGCCATTGAGAAGGCGAAGAAGACACCAATGGCGGAGTCCGCGCCAAGACCGCCGCGGCGCGATGTATAGGCAATGCCAAGTGCGACGACTAAACAGAAGAGAAACGCGGTGAGTTGTATCAGTAGTGTCGAATGCGCGGATGCCGAAAAGAGGAGTGCGCCAAGAGCAACCCCACCGAATGCGCTGTGGCTGATGCCCTGACCGATGAACGCCATGCGTTTGAGGACAACATAAACCGAAAGCATGGAACAGACCGCGCTGAGCATAAGACCGCCCATGACGGCACGACGCCAAAAATCCAGTTCAATCAGATCCGTGATAATCTGCGGCAACATCTATGAAACTTGTCAACTTTCTTCGGCAATAATATTGTTAATATATTTTTGTGAATGGATAAAATGCGAGCGCAAAAGGGGAGTCGATTTATCCCTAAAGAAACATCCGGTTCCATTGGATTGGAACCGGATGATGTCGAAACTTACGTGTGTAATGCGACTACGCTTCGGGAGCGTCTTCTTCAGCTTGAGCCGCGATTTCTTCTTCGTTAACTTCGGGCATAGCTTCGTCTTCCGCATCCTCAGCGCCTAGATACTTCTCTTCGGCAAGCAAGGAGGCTTCCAACGTCTCATAAGCGGCCATTGGCATTTCATCCACTTGCAGCTCGTCGCCCATCTCCTGACGGGTCATCAGACCTTCGACAACGCTCTCAGCGATTTTGCCGGCGATGAGTTTGACTGCGCGAATGGCGTCATCGTTGCCCGGGATAACCCAGTCGATAACATCAGGATTGCAGTTTGTGTCGACGATGCCGACAATCGGAATTTTCAGTTTGCGGGCTTCGTGAATGGCGATGGCTTCCTTGTGGGGGTCAACAACGAAAACGATATCCGGAAGGCGTGTCATCTTCTTAACGCCGGAAAGATTCTTCTCGAGAGATTCCTTTTCCTTGACGAGCATTGACTGCTCTTTCTTCGTATAATTCTCGATTGTTCCGTCCTCGATGATACGCTCGAGTTCCATCAGTCTTGCGACGGACTTACGGATTGTGTCAAAGTTGGTCAGGCAACCACCCAACCAGCGGTTGTTGACATAGTACATATTGCAGGTCTGAGCGGCTTCGAAAACGGAGTCCTTCGCTTGCTTTTTTGTACCGACGAACAGGACTGTCTTGCCTTCCGAAACAGCGTCCTTGACGAATTTCATTGCGTCGCGGAGCAACTTAAGGGTTTTCTTCAAGTCGATGATATAAATCCCATTACGTTCGGTGAAGATATAGGGCTTCATCTTGGGATTCCATCTGCGGCTCTGGTGGCCGAAGTGCACGCCTGCTTCAAGCAGTTGTTTCATTGTAACATTCATTAGTGAATGCCTTTCTTTTGTTTTTCATCCTCTGCGTCCGTCTTACCGTCGAACCCCCACATAGAATCTGTATGTGGGAACAATTCATTGGTCGGGTACGCATGTGTGATGTTGATGTGCGCCTGTTATAGCGCAAACAACAATTAAACAGTTGCAGGATTCTTATTCACGGGAGTCCATTCATCCGGCAACTGAATTGTAAATCGAACGCCATCTGGTAGATTCTCCTGAGTCAGGGTTCCTTGGTGTGCAAGAGTGATTTGTAGAGCAATGGGTAGCCCTAACCCGGTGCCACTTGCTCCGGTCGAAAAGAACGGCTCGAAAATTCGGCGTTGTGTTTGTTCGTCAATGGGGGTTCCTGTGTTTTCGACGCAGACTTTGATGGGGAAACTACCGACCGCTTCGTGGCGCACAGAGACAAGAACATGACCGTCATCATAAGTGTGTTGAATGGCGTTGTTCAGCAGATTGTGAATGGCTTGGCGCATTCGGTCGCTCGATCCGTAGCACATGGCCCGGTCGATTTCGTCAGCTCGGAACTCGATGGTTGGATTGTGAGGACTGTTTTCGCTCTGCGCCTTGAATGCATTCAGCGTTGCCCGTTCGGTTGTTACTGATTTGGCAAGCTCGACAATATCAAACTCTTCGGGAGGCTCCGATTCCTTATTGTTCTTCGCAGACAAATAAACAAAATCCCTGACATCCTTGACGATGGATTCAAGGCGATGCGTCTCGTCATCGATTGAAGAGGCGTGGTCGAGAAGGAACTCCTTTGACTGGTTATCAGAATCATTCATGTTCTCAATATCTTCGCTGAGCATTTGAGCACGCAAACGTATTGTTGTCAGTGGCGTCTTGATTTCGTGTGCCAGCCCGCGAACAAATGTGTTGAGTGTCGTTGCCGTTTCTTCGGTGAGGATTTGTTGAAGAAGAAAATCCTGCCGACGCAAGTCGGTCATTGCAATCATCCAACTTTTACTTGTGGTGTCAGCATCATGCAGGGCGGTAATTTTGATGTGGACACGGTGTGAGTTCTCTAGTTCCGGTTTTAGCCCCGTTGTCGAGTGGAGTGTGTCGCTTGGCGAATCATAATCCAGAGAGATTACATCCGTCAATTCATCAAGTTTGTTTTTCTCTGCGGAATCAATCAATTGGTTCAATTTGCTGTTCATCGATAACAGCGAATTGCCGTGTGTTTTCCGTAAGATTCCGGACTGCGAAACCGCATCATTTACTCCGAGCATCACATTCGCGATTTGGTTGATGGCCTGAATATTCCGCTCGCCATCGATGATTGCGATGCCAATTGCCAGTTTCTCCATAAGCTCCCTGTTGTGGTTGCTGACCTCATGGCTGATTTGCATGAGCGACTCCGCAAAACTCAGACCAATCATGCCAATTTCATTGCCTTTGTTCGCGATTGTTTCGATGTTTTTGATGTTCACCTGCGCAATTGGTTTCCCCGAAGCCGCTGCGCGCCCAAGTGATTCCAATTCTTTGAGGGGACTGAGAATGTTGATTGCCAGACCAACTCCGATGCAGGTTCCCACAATAAGGCTAAAAATCAGGGCGAAGAAAAAGGTGCTGTCGTTCGCGTTTGATTGTGAGTCTTGAACGTTGAGGTAGAAAATCGTCACAAAGGGTGTCAAGACGACGAGGATGACGAGGGCGGGAATGGCCACCCACATCCGGAGTCGAACGTGCCGGACGACGGACTGCGCATTATGCATGTATGACTTTTTCTCAGTCGCAAGTTTCTCCGCTGCCATATGGTACAATTCCTCTGTTTATAATCAAACCATTATTAATAATGTAATGCTGTCATGATGTAATTGTATTAACAAAATTGCAATATTATCATTGAAATTCGTTTTGAAAGGTTCTTCGAACTCATGAAAGAGTTAGATTTGTGCGTTGCAGTCATGGGCGCAACCGGTGCTGTTGGCCAGCAAATGCTGAGAGTGTTGGAGGAGAGAGCTTTCCCCATCGGGAAGATTCGTTTGTTGGCGAGTGCTCGGAGCGAAGGCAAAAAGATTCCGTTCCGTGGACGCCTTGTTCCTGTCGAGGTCTTGACCGAGCAATCGTTTGAAGGTGTTGACCTTGTTCTTGCCAGTGCCGGTGGTAGCATATCGCAGAAGTTCGCGCCAATCGCAGCCGCAGCAGGTGCCGTGGTTGTGGACAACACTAGCGCATTTCGCATGGATCCCAATGTGCCACTGGTTGTGCCGGAAGCCAATGCTCACGCGCTTAAGAACCACAAGGGAATTATCGCCAATCCTAATTGCAGCACAGCACAGATGATTGTCGTTCTCAAACCTATTCAGGACAAGGTTGGCATTCGCCGCTTAGTTATTAGTACCTACCAAAGTGTCAGCGGAACAGGGCAGAAGGCAATTGACGAAGTGCTGCGCCAGAGCAGAGCAATCCTCGATGGCGAAACAAATTTTGAGAAAAAGGTCTATCCGCATCAAATTGCCTTTAATGTTTTGCCGCATATCGATGTCTTCCTCGATAACGGTTACACTAAAGAAGAAATGAAGATGGTCAACGAGACCCGCAAAATTCTTGAAGATAATTCCATTCAGATTACCGCAACTACAGCCCGTGTGCCGGTGTTGCGTGGTCACAGCGAATCGATTAACATCGAGACTCGTAAGAAAATCACCGTAGACGAAGTTCGCGAATTGATGAAAACGGCTCCGGGTGTGGTTCTGGTGGACAATCCCGCGGAGAACGATTACCCGACGCCTGCTTATTGCAAGGATTGTAATGACACCTATGTCGGCCGTATTCGCAAGGATATCTCGAACGAGAACGGCATTGACTTGTGGTGTGTGAGTGACAACCTGCGCAAAGGTGCCGCGTGGAATGCGGTTCAAATTGCCGAAGAACTTATTAAGCAACGGTTGCTTAATCGTATGAGATAAGCTTTGTCAATTCAAATTAGCAAAATGAAAAGCGGTGCTGCATCACGAGGAGCAGCGCCGCTTTCTGTTATGTAAAACTCTGTTTATTTCCAAATGCGCAGCAGTGTAACACCGTGCACGGGAACATCTTTGCAAATGCAATCTTTTTCATCATAGCTGACAAGGTCTTGCTGACGCCATACATCGCGGACACGCGAAGGCTTCTGGCTGATGCCCAGTGTATTCCACGGAACACTGATTGTAAGGGGGTCGGTCTTGTAGGACTCACTGACATTGAATGCGGCGATGACGATTGAACCGTCTTCCATGTTTCTCGTCCAGAATTCTTCCCGCTTGGTAGCCTTGATGCATTTGGCCTGTTGACCAAGAGTATCTTGGTTGATGTCTATGACTTCGTTGTTGGCGATAATGTTCATCGTGAATTCGTCAAGTTTCGTCAGGTCGCAGCCGAGCAAAAGCGGCGAATTGAGGATTGCCCACAGTGTGTAGTGCGAATATTGTTCGCTCGGTGTAAGACGGCACGGACGCACATTGCCCCAACCCATTGGGCCAACGGCGAGCATATCCGGATCGTTCCAGTGTCCCGGGCCAGCATAAGGATACAGTTCATACTGTTTCTTCCAAATATTGCGGATATTGGACCATGTGTCATCGATGTCACCGCTGGTACGCCAACAGTTGCCATAGACTTTGTCGCCCCACTTCCAGACATCGGCGTTGCCGTACTGGCAAAGACTGAACACGATGTCGCGGTTGGCGTTTCTGAGGATGGAGCCCATCAGCGCGTACGGTACGATGTTCGGGCGGAAATCAGGATACTGTGCCGCGAGTTCTTCGAGAGGCGTCTTGGACCAGTCGATTTTACGAGTGCGGGTCTTCTCCATGTCGGGAGTATAGGTGCACCAGTCATATTTGATATAGTCCACACCCCATTCCTCGAATTTCTTGACATCAAGGAATTCGTGGTCATAACTTGCTGTACAACGTCCGCAAGTGTAGGGGCCGGGGGAGGAGTAGATGCCGCCCTTGAGGCCGAGGCTGTGAAAGTAATCATAGAGGGCCTTCATGTCCTTGAAGCGTTTGTTGATGCAAATGTTACCGGCTGCATCACGCTCTTCGCCAAGCAAATCTTTATCTTCGGAGGTCGGCTTCATTGACCAGTAGTCGTCAAGATTAAGGAAGTTGTAGCCATAGTTAATCAATCCGCTGTCAACCATAACTTTTGCGGCGGTGCGAGCCTTGGCTTCGCTAAGGTTTCCGCCAAAGCAGTTCCAGCTGTTCCAGCCCATAGGCGGCGTGAGAGCGATTCTATCTCCGCACACAATCTTGAATTCCCGCTTGTCGGTTCCAAGCGAATTCTTTGCGACAAAGGTGACAATCGTCTCGCCCTTTTGCGCGAGTTTACCTGTGATAATTCCGGTCTCTTTGTCTAGTTTCAAACCTTCAGGCAGATTCTCGACATCAAACTCCATTGGGCGTTTGCCTGTTGCGGGAATTCTGTAAAGGAAAGCATGGCCCGGACGAACACCAAAAATCTTGGCCCCATTGATGCGTGGTTTTTCGGGTGTTTTGGGGGTCAGGATGTAGGGTTCTTCCTTTTTGGGGGAGAAGATTTTGAGGACTTTGTCGCCATCATAAGTGAATGTTGTGTCGAGCCAGTTTGCGTGGTCGTAGCAGTTGCCGTTATCTGCGGGGTCGATGACCAACGTCAAGAAACTGACATCCTTGACATCCAGTGTGCATTCTTTGGCCGGGGTGCCAGTCTTCATTATTCCGGAACTCCACAATTCAGTTTCGTCGCCGATGACCTTGAATTCTGCACTGCCAATTTCAGGTAGTGTTTCATCATCTAGACCAACAAAAGTATGAAACTTGACCGGCATCTTGTCCAATTGAATGATCAAAACGCTTTTTGCATGTGACCCCATGCCATTGGGGTAGACTTTCTTAGCGACCGTCAGCGGTTTTCCATTGACTGAATTATTCGCGGTTGCAGCACCAAATTCCTGAGCCACTTTCGACAAATCAAGGTCTTCAAGTCTGACAACAGTAGCATTTGCGCTTGTTGGGGCAAATCCTGCAAGCATAAGGGCAAGAACCATTGTGCCTGTCCATGATGATTTCATGAGAATTCTCTCTTTCATAAATGTTATTTTTTCCAATTTCAATCGGATTGACTAAACCCATTATGCCACAATCGGATTCACTATGTAAACAGAAAAATGGAAACGATTGCATTTTGTTATGTCGGTACATGATAAAAACAGAAATATGTCGTGAAATATGGTTATTGCTGTGAACTTTTTACGGACTTATATTTACTAAGGACATAATGCCAAAACATAACTATTGGGAATGGATTTGTTATGCAGGTTAATGTAAAGACGGCTGCGCGGCTTTTGAATGTTTCAGAAAAAATGGTTACACGGTGGATTACGCAAGGTCGTATTTCGGCGCAAGAAGTCGATGGTCAGTATCAGATTGATCGCGAGAAGTTGCTTGAATGGGCTACCCGTGAGCGGATGAATATCTCAACGGATGAAATCCAGAATGAGAATCCTGAAGAAGAGATGATTCCAAGTTTGGTTGATGCCGTTCGCACGGGAGGCATTCATTATCATGTGGCTGGCAATGACAAAGTTGCCGTTCTGCAATCCGTCGTCAATCTGTTGCCCGTTCCCGAAGACGTCAATCGAGAGTTTTTGTTTCAGGTTTTTCTTGCACGCGAAAGCGTTGGCAGTACCGGCATTGGGCAGGGTGTTGCCATTCCGCACGCCCGCAATCCGGTAGTGCGCCATCTGTCCAAACCGATGGTCGCACTGTGCTTCTTGGATAAACCGGTTGAGTATCAGGCCATTGATGGTCAGGCTGTCCATACATTGTTTGCCATTGTTAGCTCATCTACAAAAGCGCATTTGGCATTGATATCGCGTCTGATGTTTGTTTTGCAAAATCCTGAGTTTCGTCTACTGATTGAGAACAAAGGTTCGCAGGAGGAAATCCTTGAGATGCTTGGCAAGATCGAGGATATGTTAGCTTCTGCCTTGGTAGTAAATGAAAAGGCCTGATGTCTCCGATGTTGAGTAATCTCAGTGTGTGGTGGTATCAAAATGCCGTTCGGGTGCCGTGGATAAGCAGCATATTTTTGGGGATACTTTTTGGTATTCTGTTCACGTTGCTATCCATCCGAGCCGCCCGTCGTTTTGATTTTCTGGCCCGGCCAAACTTCCGTTCATCGCACACGATTCCGACTCCGCGAATTGGTGGTGTTGGCATTGGCGCTGCTTTTCTTGCGGTGATGTTGTGCAGCCAGTTATTCTTTCCGTTTGGGAGAATGTACCCCACTGACTGGTTCATAGCGCTTGTTGTTGGTGGGATGTGGGCTGCGGTTGGTGGCTTTCTGGATGATGTTCTGGAATTCCGTCCGGCATGGAAAGCATTCTTCCAACTGATTCCGTTGGCGGTCGTGTTCTTGTTTGGGGTGACGCTCAAGAGTTTGTATATTCCCTTTGTTGGTATTGTTGTGCTGCCCTACTGGCTTCAGATTGCCTCAACGGTGATTGTTGTCATCGGTCTGATGAATGTTTACAACTTTATGGATGGCATGGACGGCAATGCCGGATTCTTTGCTCTGTTTGTTTTGTTCGGCATGATTATCTCGATTGCGGCAGTGCGGGTTCATTTGTATACGACCGAGGTTCTGGCGATTGGCGCGTTGATAGGCGCGATTGCCGGATTTCTGCAGTTCAATCGTCCGGGGACACCCATCGAACGAAAGACCTTTATGGGGGACAGCGGCAGCCAGTTTGTTGGTTTTGCTCTGGCGGTGTTAGCGTTGCATGGCAATGATGCTTGCGACCGGACGCCTATCCTTGGGTCACTGATTTTGGTTAGCCCGTTCGTGTATGATGTCACTTACACACTGACGCATCGGCTTTGGCGGCGTGTAAATGTTTTCAAGGCGCATCGCGAGCATTTATATCAGCGAATGCTCATCCTCTGCAATGAGGATCATGGGACTGCATTGCATTTTGCCAAAGGGCAATTCATCCTCGCAATGTCACTGGGGCTACTCTACAATATCTTCAATTGGATATTGGTCATTCCGTCACGTCATCCTTTGAGCGAGGGGAAGGTCAATCTTTTCAACTGGTGCTTAGTGATACTCTTGACAATCGCATTGCTCTGCCTTGTTTCGGATACCATCTATATTCGGCGCCGCGAACGCAAGGCACGCGAGGAAGCAACCGCTAAAGCGATTGAGAAAGAATAACGAACGGAATCAGAAGAAGTTCGTGCTGGGAACTACTTTTTAGCGGCGCTCTTTTTGTTGGTAGGTTTTCCCGATTTTGCGGTCTTCGTAGGAAATGCGTTTTTCTTGGCTAGTTTATCCGCGCGTTTCGCCGGAGCCTTAGTAACCGCAGGTTTGCTCTTGGCCTTTTCTAAACGCTTCGCAAGCTGTTTTGCCTGTGCTTCACGGATGCGTCCCGCTTCCTTCACTTCAATCGGCATTGCGATATCACTACGGGTTTTCCCCTTGGGTTTGACGCTGACAGCTTTGGGCGCATCAGGTGTCGCCGGTTTCAAGATTGATTCGGAAGCAACGGCGTCGGCATTAAACTGAATGAACGCGATTGCGTGTTTGAAGAGGAGGATTGGTCCGATTTCGGGGAGTACGAGCGAGATGCTGAAACGGTCAAAACCTTTCACGTATCCTTTGATTTTGGTTCCGTCCACGAGAACAATCAAAACCATTTTCTTGTCTTTGCGCGCGTCATTAAAAATACTGTCTTGTCTTGCAGTTTCCGTAGTGCTCATTCTTCGTTTCGTCTCCTGTTGGCTTTGATAGCCCTTGCTATCAAAAGCTCCAATGTCAAAATTCTCTATTGTATAATGCTCAAAAATAATATTACAACAGGCTTATTATACCCTAATAACTTGCCTTTTTGCAAGAGATTTTTACAAGCTGTTAATGATAAAATTTGTTTTGTTTCCGCTTACTTGTTTCGGCGGAGGAACGAGCTTAACGTTTTTTCTTTTTTTTGCTGCGTTTATACCCGAAATTGTTCAGGTCGAAATCATTCTTGCGCCAGTTTGGCCGGACTTTGACCCACAATTCCAAGAAGCAAGGACGGTCGATAACCATCTCGATTTCTTTCCGTGCATCCAAGCCGATTTTCTTGAGCATCTCGCCTTTGTGCCCAATCACAATTCCCTTTTGCGTATCGCGTTCAACGTAAATAACGACTCGAATGAAATCCTTTGAGGTCTCTCGTTCTTCAAAGACTTCTGTCTCAGTGTGAACGGCATAAGGCAGTTCGTCCGAGAGATTCTCGAAAACCTTTTCGCGAACGATTTCCGATGCAATGAAACGTTCGTCACGATCTGTCAGTTGTTCTGGGTCGTAGAAGAGGGGGCCGGGCTCAAGACACTGAACTGTCTTTGTGATAAGTTCGTCAAGCCCGGTTTTGCGTAGCGCACTGATGCGGATGACGTCATCGTATCCCATCGGAGTGCAGTCCTTTTTTGTCCATGCGTTCGGCGCCAAATCGATTTTGTTGACGACCAGGAATTTGTGCGCGGACTTGGTGCGCTGAAGGAGTTCTTCCATTTTGGAATTTGTCTCGTTCTTGTCAGTCGCGTCCACCAGATGATAAAGAATGTCCACATCCGCGAGCGATTCCTCCACGCGGGAGATGAGCGTTTCGTTTAGCTTGTCATTGGGAACAATCACGCCGGGCATGTCAACAAAAACAATCTGGTATTCGTCAGTCGAAAGAATTCCGAAAACTCTGTCCCGTGTGGTTTGTGGTTTGGCAGAGACGATACTGACCTTGAGGCCAACCAAAGCGTTCATGAGTGTGCTCTTGCCAGCGTTTGGCTTCCCAAGAATTGCGACAAATCCCGATTTGAATTGCGTGTCGTTCATGCTATTGTTATTCTTCTTTTCCCTGTTTTGATAATATAAAGGTGTGTATTCGCAGTAATGTGTTATGAGTAAATACACAAGGAATCAAACATAATGTCAAACAAGTTGCCTGTAAGTATTCGTCGGGCGGTGCCTAAGGATGGCCCGGAAATTAATCGACTAATAGATGCTTTGGCGGACTATGAACATTTGGAGCGTCCTCTTCCCGATGCGCGTCAACGCATTTTGGATCACTGTTTTGCGGAGAATCCATTCATTGAAATCTGGCTAGCTTTTGTTGGCGACAAGCTGGAACCCATAGCGTATTCGGTTATCTGCAGAACATACAGTTCGTTTTTGGCGAAACAGACTTTGTTCATGGAAGACATCTTTGTGCTTCCCGAGTATCGCAAGTATGGCGCCGGGAAAGCCTTGTTTGAAAACAATGTTGCTCTTGCCAAACAATATGGCTGTGGTCGCATGGAATGGCAGTGTCTGGCGTGGAATGATCTCGCACACGGATTCTATTCGCATCTCGGCGGGCGCATTGTCGATGGTTGGGTGAATTATCGACTGACTGAACAGCAACTCAATGAGTTCGGCAAAAAATAGCCGTCTTGTGTTTTGATTTTGTGATTGTATTTGGTACAGATATCCAGAAAACTCATTATTAACTTAAGGAATTACTATGCTGCTAAAGGACTCACGCTTTTGGTGCTTCATCTTTGCGATTGCTGCGACTCTCCCCGGTATTGCCGTCAGATTATGTGGCTATGAAATGACTCCGCCCATGATGACCCTCGTTTCCGGAGGCGCGATTTTGGCAGCATCGTTTTTGCTTCTTTGGGCTTGTGATGCCTCGCAGGCAGATATTCCCCAGTCGCTTGCACTGGCCATTGTCGCTCTGATTGCGGTTTTGCCCGAGTATGCGGTGGATATGTATTTCACATGGATGGCCGGGAAACATCCCGAGAGTGATTACGCGCATTATGCTATCGCGAACATGACCGGCGCAAACAGGCTACTGATTGGTGTTGCTTGGGGTGCGGTGGTTTTGATGTATTGGCTGCGGTCACATAAACCGGTCGTGCTAGAAAAAGAGCGCCGGACGGAATTGTTTTTCCTCGGGCTTGCGACGATTTATGCGGCTTTCGTCACGTTCAAGGGCACCTTGGCTTGGTATGATGGAATCGTTTTTCTGGGTATTTATGTTTGGTATGTCATGCTCGCGAGTCGTCGGCCTTGCGAAGAGAGTGATGCCGGTGGGCCTGCGGAGTTGCTGATGCAGTTGCCCAAGGTGAAACGGCGTTATGCGACAGCGGGCGTCTTTTTGTTTTCGGCCGGGGCAATTCTTTGCAATGCGGAACCCTTCTGTGAGGGTTTGGTTGCGACGGGAAAACTGCTTAGAATCAATGAGTTTCTACTTGTGCAATGGTTGGCGCCTATCGCTTCGGAAGCGCCGGAGTTCATTGTTGCCCTTATGTTTGCTTGGCGTCGTCAGGCGGGCGTTGCCTTGGGGAGTTTGATTTCTGCGAAACTTAATCAGTGGACACTGCTAGTGGGCATGATCCCCGGTGTGTTTGCAATTTCGCATGGATCATTTGACACCCCGATTCCAATGGGCGCATTCCAGATGCAAGAATTGATGTTGACGGCTGCACAATCATTGATGGCGGTCGCATTGTTGGCAAGCATGCGCTTGACCTTAGGGGGAGCGTTGCTGTTGTTCCTGCTCTTTATTGGGCAATTCGTCTTGCCCGAAATCGTCGATTTCTATCCGCATTTGTTCTTGGGAGTCAATCATGATTTAGTGCATCCGCTCTTCTCTGTGATTTACTGTGTGGTCGCATTTGCAATTTACATTCTGCATCCACGCCCGGTACACCGTTTGCGTGAGGGATTGAATGTCCCACGTCTACCCAAAACGAAAACGGCCGAGTAGGTTTATCGGTTGCTTTCCATTGCACGAATTATTTGTTCGAAACGGTTGTCGACTTGCGTCCACAGCCAGTTGTCACGAACGTATTTCTCACCGGTACACGCCATCTTGTGGCGCATTTTCGGAGAGTCGAGAAGCATTTGAATGCTCTCGGCGAATGTTGGATAGTCCTCAAACCACAGACCACCACCCGATGTCAGGACATGATGTCGCGTGACAGCACAGTGCCCATTGACCAAGGTTGGACGCTTGTTGAGCCAAGCTTCCATCAGTACAATCGAGAATGATTCCATCAAACTTGGCTGAATGAGGATGATTGCGTCTCGCATGGCCGCATAAACTGAGGCGCTGTCCACGCATTGAATCGAGTGAACACGGTGTTTGACGGCAGCGGGAATTTCGAGTTGACCATCGCCTATGAGGACAAAATCAAGGTTGGAAGGTAACAGATTATCGTTGACCATTTGCGCATAATATTCAAGAGCGATATCGCTTCCTTTGCCTTTGACTTTGCGTCCCACGCAGAGCAGATAGGGATTCGTGATTTTGGGAAAGGCTTTGCGAAAGATTGTCGACGAATCCGCAACGCATTTGTCTGACAACCCGCCACCCAAAAGAAACATCTTGCGCGAAGGTAAATCGAACAGGCGCAAGGCGACTTCTTTTTCCGGCTCGCTCAGGAAGAGCACAGCGACAGCTTTATCGAAGATGCGCTTGAAAATGTTCAAGCGAGCAATGGGTTCGTCGTGAAGGCATGGAATGAGAATCCCGGTCCCATCGGTAGCCGCTTGCATTCCGTTGATGGTTGTCCCGTACAGATAGGGAACAAAGCAAAACAGATATTTCTCGCTGTTATCATGAATGAACTTCATCATGTCGGCGCTGTTAATCGAATTGCGAATCATGTTATCTTGTTCTTGTGGAGTGAGTTCAAGTCCGGCATCCATGCTGCGCCACGCCTGGGCAAAAATATCGGCGTTGCGTTTGTCGCATTTGAACCGCCGCACGGTAATCCCATTCTCAGTGGTTGTTCCTTCGGGCAAATCGTTGGTGCTCCACTCCACAAAGGCACTGCTGCAACAGGTTGTCAGAACCTCGACTTGATGTCCGCGCTCGGCGAGACTATGCGCCAGACCTGAACAATAGATTTCTGCGCCGCCTTTACATTGTGGGCCAAACCATGGAATGACAAATGCGATGGGTTTCATGCGAAAACGATTCTTATCTACTTTTTGCGAGCGGCAATCGCGTAGTTACCATACGAGAACAACACGCTGTTGAGATGCTCAATGTTTTTATTTATCTGCAACAGCAAGTTTTTTTCGACGGGCCGAATCGGTTCTGTTTCGGCCAGAGGTTGAAGTGCGTCTTCTTTGGGTATGGGCGCCGACAAAATCAACGTCATGCCATCAAATCCATTGGCCGCACACAGAAACTCCAGTGTCTTGGGATGTACAGGGCGAATGTGCGTCGGATCCGCATAAAACGCGCCCGAGAACATCGTGAGGCAGGTGGGATTCGGCGTTTCCATAATCACAGCCGCGCCCGACTTGAGCTTCTTTTGCAGAAGCGCAATCAGTGCCATGAGGACATTGGTAGGCAAATGTTCAATCACATGGCCTAAGAAAATGCCGCCGAGTGAATCGCCGGGAAGTGAAGAAATGTGGGTCACGAGGTTTTCTTGAAGAACATTGAGCCCTTTGAGTTTGCAGTGCTCGACCATGGATTTGTCTGTGTCAATACCATAGGCGTCAATGTTGTGCGCCCGGAGGATCTCCAGAAACTCGCCACGGCCACAACCCGCGTCCAATACGGGCAGAGTGGCGTCAGCGAACCATTGCGCATATGTTTCCTGTTCCTTATAGATGCCTTTCTCCGAGCCACGTGTGAAGCGCTCCCACGCAAGGAAATCAAATTCGCTGTCAGGTACTCCATCGGGGAGAGTATCTGATTGGAGCGTCATCCCGGCAGAGGAAACATTATGCAGTTTATCAACAAGGGTACTCAGACGTCGATTCAGTTCCTGTAAATCAATTTGCAATGACTTGTTCAAATCGTCTTGCGTCAGCGACTGCTCTTCAACCATTCTAAGGCGAACGTTCAGTGCCTCGGGCACTTGCGCCGTAAGTTGGGCATACTTGCGGACTTCCTGTTGCAAATTCTCTAAGGCTTCGTCCGTTTGAGACGAATGCTCCCTCAAAAGAGATAGGGTGTTCTCCGCCTCAACCCTAGCCGCTGACAGTTGCTTCAATTCGTCCAGTGTCCAATCCAGACGTTGTGTGTGTTCAGCGATGACTTGCTCGCACGTTGCCACAATCTGACCCAGACGGTGTGTCTGTTCGGCGATGACTTGCTCGTGCGTAGTCGCAATTTGAACAGTTTTCTGTAACTCATCCAGTGTCCAATCCAGACGACGATTGTGCTCGACAGCGATTTTCTCGCAAGTCGTCGCAAGGGAAATCTGACTGTTTGCAAGTTGGTCTATTGCGTCCTGATACTGCTGAACTTTGAGGACAAATGGTCGCATGATTCTATAGAGCAAGCGTCGCTTGAAAGAATCCTGTTGACTTGGCGGCGGAAAGATGGCTTTCTGGCGTAGGAGTTGCGCCTGTTCGGTCATGTCTTGAATTGCCGAACTCAGTTCCTCAAGAGCACTCCTCGAATTATTGCGCGTCTCATCAGTCATAATTACATCTCCAGGGATTCGGGAAAAGAAATTTCCTCAATCTTTTGAGGCGGAACTTTGATTGTCTCAACAAGCATACTGATGGCCATAAATGCATGGCAGAGCAAATACAACGGAATGATAAAAATGGAATACTTTGTCGTGGAAACAAAACATGTCCAACTGATAATTGTGTCGGAGATTACGATGCCGAGAATGGAGAGTATCATAAGAATTCTTGGTAATGGTCTAAACCCGATTCCACATGCGAGGGCAAGCGAGAGCACGGAAATAATGGTGTAGGAAAGACCGGCAACAAAGAACCATTGGTGCAACCTGAACATTGGAGTCAATAAGAACATCATGGTGTAAATCATGTATCCCGTCAGCAAAATTCCCAATGACATGAGCATCGCGTTATTATGCTTCAGATGCCTCAAAAAATAGATGCAATAGCAAAGATGTGCCAGCCCGAAAAAGATGATTCCCAAAATAAAGATGTGCATGGTAAATTTGTCCGAATTCTTCATGCAGAAGTCTCCGGGAATGGACAGGAGTAACCCAATCGAAAGAAGCCAACGGTCTCTCCCTGCCGCACAAGTCATTATAGCTACAGCGGCAACGGCCGTTAATGCCGAATCACATTCAAAGTTGTTGATTATGATTCCAACAACGTACAAGACCAAAATGAGGAAAATTTCGATGTGGGTCAGTTTATTGCTCACTCTATTGTTCCTAAATATGATTCGACATCAGAGCAGTAACGGTGCCCACATACTTGCGTTGTTCCGCAAGAGCAAGTCTCGCGTGATGCTCCCTGTGTTTCTCTATCACAGATTTTGCGCTGTATTCAGCTAATTGCGACTGGTTGCACTGCGTACTCCTGTGCAAAAGCATGACTTGTTCGATGTTTCTACCCGTGGAGCAATACATTATCTTGTCCAACGCATCCTGAGCTTGGTCATTGCTGAGATGACCTTCGTTTCCTAAAACCCGATTAATCAGGTAGCGTGGTCGGCCACTGTTCCGCTGCATCTCGAGATCATGGTTGAACTCAAGCCCGAGAACATCGCAATTTGACAAGTCGGAAATGATGCTGTCCGAAACAAATCCTAAATCGGCTGCATAGCCAAAACGAAAAGCGCCTTGATTGAAGTGGAAAACAAATCCATGAGTAGCAATGCTGTCATGGGACAGGGCAATAGGCAGGATTTGCAAATTGTCAAATGGGCTGATGACATTCTTTCGATAGCATTTGATGAGACCCGCTTCACGCATCTCGGAGAAGTAGCTATAGTGGCTCAAAGTCTGCATATGGTCGGCATGAGCATACAGTGATACTTTGTTTATGAACAGTGTCTTGAGAACCGTTTCATGCAGGTGATCTGAATGTGTATGCGTAAGGAAAACAGCATCCAACCGTGGCTCGCCTTCGGCAAAAGTAATGCCTGCCCGAAATAGCTCTCGCTTCAGAACACATGGCCCAATCCCGATGTCAATCGCAATAGAACGGTTCCCATAGCGCAAGAGAGTGCAATTGCCTCGGCTCCCGCTTGTTAGGAAATCAATGTGTATTCTGTCCGGAGCGGCTTGTGGAATTTCTGTCGAAAAGGTGGTCTTCATATCTGAAACATAATTTACCATGAAGTCGAAAAATGAATTATGATTTTGTCAAAATCCAAGAAGGAAATGATATTTTTCGCAAATTGAAAAAATCATCTGCTTAGGGGTAATAGGGTATTATTCAATAACAACAGAGACAGACTATCTATTATGACCCACGAAAAACAGCAGAATAACCAGAATTCTTCTATGCCTGAAGATATCCTAGCGGAAGAATTTTTCTCCGAGGATTCGACCGCTGATTTCGTAAATATGCCAGACGAGAACGCCGAGACAGACGATACGGAGACAACTGCCGAGGATGTGAATGAGTCTGAAGCCGAAGTCGTTCCCGAAGCTGTTGCTGTTCCGCCTGAGAAAATCATCGCTGAGTTGAAGGATAAAAACAAGCTTCTTGAATCCAAGGCTGATGATTTGACAGGGCAGTTGGCCAAGGTCAAAAACCAGTTAACTTTGCGTGAGGGTGAATTCGAAAAGCTTGCAGATGCCTATCGCAAGTTGCGTGAAGCTTTGGACAAAATCGAATCGCAACACAAAACAGAGTTTGATAACTATCGTCGTCGCACCGAAGACGAGAAGAAACGCATCAGCGACAAGTCCGTTGGGGATTTCGTGTTAGCGTTGCTGCCGTCTCTCGACAATCTTGATCGCGCGATGAAAATGCTGGATTCTGCCAGTGAGATTTCGACCGTGCGTGATGGTGTTGTGATGATTGCAGATGGTCTGAAACAGGTCTTGGCGGCAAAGGGGTTGGAACGGATTGAGTCAGTCGGCGAGCCGTTTAATCCCGAGTATCACAACGCGATGGCGACTGTGACGAGCACTGATGTTCCCGAAGGTTATGTCGCGGATGAGATGCTGCCCGGCTATACCTTGAAAGGCCAGTTGTTACGCCCCTCTATGGTGAGGGTTGCGCACGCTCCGGATGAAGAGTAATCACTTTTCGCCAGAGAAAATTGCATAATGTGCATTTTTCTCTTGACATCTAATGTGGCAATTTGATAAAATACACATTTATCCTAAAAATAAGAGTGTTTTTCTGTTGTAGCAAAACAAGGCTAAATAAACGGGAAAGACCTATTAGTCACTGGGCAAAGGCCCATTGCTAGCAATGGAAATCGAACCCATTGCTTAATTGAAAGGACACATGATAGTGGCACGCAAAACTCCCCTGCAACAAGTTCGTAATATAGGTATTATGGCGCACATTGACGCAGGGAAAACAACAACAACCGAACGCATTCTGTTCTATACGGGGCGTACCCATAAGATTGGTGAAACCCATGATGGCGCTTCCGAAATGGACTGGATGGAGCAGGAGCGCGAGCGTGGTATCACGATTACGAGTGCAGCAACTCACTGCATTTGGAAGAACCATGCCATCAACATTATCGATACTCCCGGCCATGTGGATTTTACCGTTGAAGTCGAACGCTCCATTCGTGTTCTTGACGGCGCTATCGCTCTGTTTTGTTCCGTTGGCGGTGTCGAGCCCCAAAGCGAAACCGTCTGGCATCAGGCCGACAAATATGGCGTTCCGCGTATCGCATTCATCAACAAGATGGACCGCATTGGCGCTGACTTCTATCGTGGCGTTCAGATGATGCATGATCGTCTGGGTTGTCATGCTGTTCCGATACAGATTCCTATTGGTAAAGAAGATACCTTCAAGGGCATGATTGACTTGATTAAGATGAAGGCCTATGTTTGGCCGGACAATTTCTCGCCCGACATCGGTGACTACGAAGAGACCGAGATTCCCGAAGATATGAAACCGCTCGTCAAAGAGTGGCGCAGTAAGCTCGTCGAGAGCATTGCTGAATATGATGATGATTTTATGGCAATCTACCTTGGACCCGAGAAGCATATGTTTACTCCGGCCGAGATGAAAGAACAGATTCGCAAGAGCACCCTGTCGTGCAAAATTACTCCTGTTATGTGCGGTTCGTCGTTCCGCAATAAGGGTATTCAACAATTGCTGGATGCTGTCCTTGACTATATGCCGTCACCTGTTGACGTGCCGCATATCACGGGCATCGACCCTGAATCCGGCGAAATCGCCGAGCGCAAACCTGAAGATACCCAGCCGTTCTCAGCGTTGGCATTCAAAATCATGACCGACCCACATGTCGGAAAGTTGACTTATTTCCGTGTTTATTCCGGCGTTTTGAAAACAGGTTCTTATGTCTACAATTCGTCCAAGGAACTCACAGAGCGTGTAGGTCGTATTCTGCTGATGCACGCTAATGACCGCGAACCCATTGATGAAGTTCGTACCGGTGATATCGCCGCAGTTGTCGGTTTGAAGCACACAAGCACCGGCAATACACTGTGCGCCGAAGACCATGAAATCTTGCTCGAATCCATGTCATTCCCTGACCCCGTGATTCATATCGCCGTCGAGCCGAAAACCAAGGCCGATCAAGAGAAGATGGCAAATGCGTTGCAGCGTTTGTCGGAAGAGGATCCCACTTTCCGTGTCCGCAACGATGAAGAAACCAATCAGACAATCATCAGCGGTATGGGCGAGTTGCATCTGGATATTATCGTTGACCGTATGAGACGCGAATTCCATGTCGAATGCAACGTTGGTAAACCGCAGGTTGCTTATCGCGAGACTCTGGGAACGGGCATTGACAAAATCGAAGGCAAGTATATTCGTCAGTCCGGTGGTCGTGGTCAGTATGGTCACTGCGTACTCAAAATCGAGCCGATGGAACCCGGATTCGGATTCGAGTTTGTCAATGCGATTGTTGGCGGTGTGATTCCTCGCGAGTACATTCCCGCTGTTGAAAAAGGTATCGTTGGTGCAATGAAGACCGGCGTTTTGTGCGGGTTCCCTGTTGTCGACGTGCGAGTAACTTGTATCGATGGTTCGTCTCACCCCGTCGATTCGAGCGAAATGGCTTACGAGTTTGCCGGTTCGATTGGCTTCAAGGAAGGTGCACGTAAGTGCTCGCCGCAGCTTTTGGAACCGATGATGGCTGTTGAAGTTGTGACCCCCGAAGAATTCTATGGCGCCGTGCTTGGAGACTTGAGCGGACGTCGTGGCAAAATCGAGCATTCGGGAACACGTGGCGTTGCGCAAGTTGTCAATGCGGTCGTTCCGCTGAGCGAGATGTTTGGTTACGCAACCGATATGCGTGGATTCACGCAAGGCCGTGCGAACTACACAATGCAGTTCTCGCACTATGCCAAGGTGCCGGATTCAGTCGCCGAGAAAATCATCGATTCGATGAGATAGTATCAGTTAGCAAAAATCTTAGAATGCGAGAGGAAGTCCCTCTCGCATTTTAGTTTATGCACGAATCAGGAGAGTCAGCGTTCCGATGACCACCAGACACAGGCCTGCAAAGGATTTGAGGCGCAGTTTTTCCTTGAGGAACAGATATGAGAATGCAATGGTGAGGACAATGCTGAGTTTGTCGATTGAAACAACGATGCTTGGCTCACCCTGTTTGAGTGCACCATAGAAGCAGAGCCACGACAGACCCGTCGTGATTCCCGACAGGCAAAGAAACAGCCAACTCTTTTTATCGATGCGGCGCAATTCTCCGATTTTCCCGCTACCAATGACAATCATCCATGCCATGATGAGGACAACAACTGTGCGGATGGCGGTGCCCAAATTTGACTCGACGCCATCAATGCCGACTTTGCCAAGAATCGCTGTCAGTGCCGCAAAGACTGCGGACAGAACGGCAAACAGCATCCAACCCTTCTCATGATGGGCTTGCTCGGGGGAAATATTTTTTTTGGTAATCATCATCAGTGTTCCGACGCCAATCGCAATCATTCCTATCAGCTTGAAAATGGTGACCGTTTCGCCCAGAAATATAAACGAAAGAATGATGGTCAGCACTGTGCTTGATTTGTCGATGGGTGTGACTTTGTTCACATCGCCGAGTTGCAATGCCTTGAAGTAGCAAAGCCATGAGCCTCCCGTTGCCAAGCCGGACAATACAAGAAAGAGCAACGTTCGGTTGTTGATTTGAGTGATTGTGTTTTGCGACCCGACGATAAACACCATGAGCCATGTAAAGCCCAGAATGACAACCGTGCGGATGGCTGTTGCCATGTTCGAGTCTGTATCGCGAATGCCGATTTTGGCAAGGATTGCAGTGATGCCTGCGAAGATTGCTGCGGCAAAAGCGAGGAAAATCCACATAGGTTATTATCTCCTTAAGTGAGTTAGCATTTCAGACAAGTCTGCCGCTTTAATTGGCTTTTGCAGACAATCTGTCATGCCATATTTGATGGCTTTAGTGCTGTCTCCGTCATGTGCAAAAGGACTCATGCCAATGATACTCATGCTCTCGAAACGTGAGTCGGCGCGAATCTGTTTTGCGAATTCAAATCCTTGATCCTGTTTTTCCATGTGGCAACTGACAAGCAAGAAATGATAGCGCACCGTTTCGAGCATATGTTCGGCTTCGGTGGTTGTTGCCGCGACGTGGGTACTGAATCCAAATCGTTCGAGAATAAGCTTGATGTTTTGGCGGTCGGCTTCGATATTGTCCAGAATCAACACACGCCCCCGCGCAGTCATGGAGGATGCCGACGAGAACAGCCGTGTCGGAGAAAAACGCTGTTCGCGGCTTTGCGCGATAAACTGTTCGGACTTTTGCGCCTTTTCCTTTTCCCATTCTTCTTTTGTGTTGATAAGCATCTCAAGCAGCAATTTACTGTGAATCGGTTTGCGCAGAACATCAATATACTGTTCAAAGTCCGATGGCAAAACATCTTGTTCGTTGGGCATCAGTGGCTTGTCAAGTAGGATAAGCTTGGGCGGGGCAAATTCTGCCAATGATAGGAGCTCCGTTGCATATCCATCGACAGCAATATCCCTGTCAATAATAACGACATCATATGGTTGCTCCATGCCGGCTTTTGCTGCGACACAAACGGAGCACTCTTCTGCCGTATCAACCGACTGGACTTTGCCACCCAACGATTTAATGTGGATTTCCAGAGATTTCCTGCGTGGTTGCGTGATGCCCGCCAACAGGATTTTCTGTCCATCGACTTTGGGATGCTTGGGTGGTTCATAATCCGGGTTGTAAAGCAAAGCTAAGGGTAAACTGAAAAAGACGTTTGTGACCGGTTCGCCCGGCGCTGCATTAGGATTGGATGTGGCACCCATTGTGCCGCCCATCAGATGCAGAAGTCTCTCGCAGATAAGCAGACTCAGACCGAATCGGCTGAATCTGTTCGTCGTGTTGTTGCCGATGGCATTCACTCTGCGGAACAGATTCGCCAGCACTTCTTCCGAAATGCCCTTACCGGTATCTATTATGCTGATACACAGACGAGATGACCCGTCATCCAGTGGCTCAATTTTGACTTGTAGTTTGATGTAGCCTTTGGTGGTGTGCTTGACACTGTTTTCCAAAATGTGATCAAGAATCTGTCGAATACGCCCAGGGTCTCCGATGGCCATTTCCGGTGCGAGAGGGGAGTAGTCCAACACGATGTCAATCCCATGTGCAAAAGCCTGTGGAGCAATTGCTTCCAGACTGTTCTCGATGATCTCACGTAATTCAAACGGCATGGGATAAATGCGTAGACTCTTACTTTCGAGCATCGAAAAATCAAGAATCGAATTCAGTAATTCCAACAAGCGTTCGCCGGAGTTGCGGATGCTGTGTAGATAGTCACGCTGTTCTTCACTGAGCGCCGTTTCGCCCAGCAAATCAACCATGCCAAGCACACCACTCATGGGGGTGCGTAGCTCATGGCTAATCATGTCCCAAAAATCAGATTTGTTCTTGTTCGATTCTCGGTTTTCATTAATCTCTTTAGCGATTAGTTCAGGGTCATTCGTGCCTACGAGATTATAAAGCTGTTCGAGTTGCGATTGTGCTTGGGCAAAAAAACGTTCCAACCGGATAGCACGAGATTGTGCTTGCGCAAGTTCCTCGCGCAAAGTCTCCAATTCATTTCTGTTGTTATCATTTTGTGCCATGTTGTAGAAATATTATATACAATCAGATTGGTTTCTTGATAACTTACGCAGTTATGAAGACTTGCCGCCAGGCAAAAACCCGGCGGCAAAATATACTTGAACCCCAGAATCTATCTGTGCAGTTCTTTGGCTTTGACCGTGTCTGATTGTAGGTCGAAGGTCATCTCATATTTCTGTTTGACCTTATCCGTCCATGTCAATACGACTCTGTTCTCACCATCGAGCTTGGCCTGGATGTTGTCAAGAGTTGCAGTCTGACCTGTTTTTTGCGGAAGCAATACAGTCAGCATTTTAAGCATTCCCTTATGTGTCTCGGGCCATGTGACCTTCTGCCACAGATGCCATTCGGGCTTTGTCGAGGCATGAGGATCCGGGGGCAGCGAGTATTTGTCTGTCATTGATGTTTGCAGATTCATATCTCCAAAGCAATATGTCGAGGCGTTCAGTGTCGCGTATTTTGCCTTGATGCCGAAATCCCCTTTCCAATAATCTTTGTCTTTTGTGTCGCTGAACTCAAACGGCGAGCGCGCATGCCAGACCAATGTTGCCGATTTTGTTTCCGGTTTGGGGTCTGTAACGGTCAGGACCGCAATCATTGTTCCCTTGTGTTTGTCTTTTCCATCATAGAAGCCAACCATGCGTTTCGAGGTCGTTGCCTTCGTCGAATAGGCGGCGCTCATGTCGGCTACAAACCAGTGGAATGGCTCGTCCGGAGTTCCACCATGATTGACAAAGCTGGCTTTGGCCAGAGGCGACCGAAGCTGTCCCTCATTATTGTCAAACAGCAGAGTATTGTGTGACAATGTGTTCCAGTACCATTCTTTGCAATAAGGTCCGCCATAGACATCGCGAACGCCGGTATTCACAAGCAACGCATCGCCATAAGCACCCAAAACGATTGCTCCTTGGTCTTGATGCGAGTGGCTGCGATTGCCGCGTGGCGAGGCACGCATGGACAACTGCACATTATTCTCGGTGGTGCCATAGTCGGAGAAGACAGTGGCGTAACCGGCGATATTGAGAATATGATGATTGGTCTTGTGCTTGGGCGGAATGGGAGCCGGCTTCTCGCGGAAAGCTCCAAGATAATTCCACCAACCTTGATAGTCGCCCCATCCGATTTGGTCAGCATACCATTGCCATTCACCACGATTGGTAAGCGATGCGTAATAGGCAAGGATGCGGCCACGGCTCATCGGGGGCTTGCTCTCGGCGAAATCGCCGAACAGAGAAATGGGGCTGCCCGGAGGGGCCATGTAATAGCCTTGCCACCCAATGGAAGAATAGACAGGCTTGTTCGCCGGATTCACTTTTAGGATGGTTTTCATCTCTTCGAGCCAAGTTGTCACGAGTTCGTTATAGCTGCAATAGTAATGCATGCCCTCGCTCCACCCGCCTTCGTTGTCACCCCATGCAGGATACCAACCATAGAAAATCATCATGGCGTAATCGAGCCATGTTTTGGCCTCGGGAATCTCATGATAGAAAACAATGCCCGCTTCTCCAATCATATGCCAGATGCGGCCGTTGTGGCTGTCGAACGCATACTGTTCAAAGTGACCATCCGCGCGGCAGAGTTTGTTCTTCATACCATCTTCACACTTGGCCTTAATGATGTCGCGGACAGCCTGTTTTTCCGTTTCGTTCAGTAGGTCATTAATCCATGAATACGTGCGTGTGCATCCCCAAATCATCCCCATGGTGACCTCATCATTTTCCTTCATGCTCGATGTCCCCGTGGTTGATTTGTCCCAGCCCGCCATATTCATGAGATGCTCTTTGGCACGTTCACCGTACTTTTTGTCATTCGTAATCATATAAGCAAACGCGAGATTCTCCATTGAATGGCAGCTGTCCGAGATTTGTCGAAAATACTTCAGCCATTGCTGATTGTTCCATTTGCCGTTTTCCCATGCCTCCGGTTCCTTCATAATCGGAGTGCTCATTGCCTTGTCAGCTTTCTCTTGCATCTGTGCCCAGTCTTTGGTCATCGTCTTGCGAGAATCACGCAACGCTTGGAGATTCTCGGGGCGCACAAACGCATGGGGATGCTCGACTGGAATATTCTTGGCGACCTCGCTTGTCTCGGGGCGCGGGCAGGTCGGAGTGTTTGCCGGAATCGTGAAGGTTCGTTCGATGCTCCAATTCGATGTTTTGTTGTCTTTGGTAACAAAACGATAGCGCCATTTGTAGCTCCCCTCATCCATCACCTTTGTGTGGGTATAGAGAAGCCAAGGGGTCGTGATATCGAATACAGGACTATTCCAGTCCTTTGCGTCAGCTTTGGCGACTTGTAGATTCCATGTAGCATCGGCGGTTGCCGCTTTCTCAGGCATCCAAGCGATTGCCGGTGGGTTGACTGTCGCTGTCTCAGGTGGAAGGTAGCCAATCACATTGTCGTCAGTTGGAGGATTGGTAATAACGAGTGAATTGTCTGCTGCGTAGGATGCGTAAGCTCCTAAGCACACAGCTAATGTCAATAATAGTCTTTTCATAGAGTTTATCACTTTCTATATGTGCTGTAGCAAGTTACAGATTGGTCAGTCGTATATTATATACTAAATATCACAGAAAACACAACTTGGCACCCGGAACGTTCTCCGAGTGCCAAGTCCGATTTCAGTCTGTTGCGTTGATTAGAGTGACTTATGATAGTCTTGCAGGCATTTGACTTCGTGTTTCTGCTTGAGCATTGCCTCGATGCCGTGCGCTGCTGCCATGGCTCCCGCCATTGTTGTGATGTAGGGGACATGATATTTGATTGCATTTTTGCGGATGTACGAGTCGTCGTATTCGCTCTTTGCGCCAGCCGGTGTATTCACCAGTAACTGGATATCTCCGTTCTTGATGCAGTCGACAATGTCCGGGCGACCTTCATATGTTTTATGAATTGTCTTGGATTCGATGCCGTTTTTGGCAAGGAAGTCAGCTGTGCCCGTTGTGGTGAAAAGCTTGAATCCATTAGCTGTAAACAAGCGAGCCACTTCGAGTAGCTGTTCCGTCTTGTCATCATTGTTAACTGTCAACAGGACGTTACCCTTGAGTGGTAACGGTTGGTTGGCAGCTTCCTGTGCCTTGAAGTAGGCGGCGCCAAAGCTGTCGCAGAGTCCGAGAACTTCGCCTGTGCTGCGCATCTCCGGGCCAAGAACAGGGTCAACTTCTTGAAACATATTGAAGGGGAAAACGGATTCCTTGACACCGAAGTGTGGGATGGGTTTGCGTGCCAGGCCGAAGTCTTTGAGTTTCTTTCCCATCATAATCTTCGTCGCGATGTTTGCCATCGAAACATTGCAAACCTTGCTGACAAGCGGAACAGTTCTGCTTGCGCGTGGGTTGGCTTCGAGTACGTAGACAGTGCCATCGCAAATCGCGTATTGGACATTGAGCAGTCCGATGACGCCCATTTCGATTGCTAATCTGCGCGTAATATCTTCGATGACAGCGATGTGTTCTTTGTCGATGCTGACCGGTGGGATACTGCAAGCGCTGTCGCCGGAGTGAATCCCTGCCAGTTCGACGTGCTCCATGACTGCCGGAACGAAAGCGTCCGTTCCGTCACAAATGGCGTCGGCTTCGCATTCGATTGAGTTCGAGAGGAACTTGTCGATAAGGAGCGGGCGTTCGGGTGTGACGTCAATAGCGGCCGCAACGTAGCGTCGAAGCATCTCTTCGTCGTGAACGATTTCCATCCCACGACCACCGAGAACAAAGCTCGGCCGAACCATCAGTGGGTAGCCGATTTTGGCGGCTGCGGCAAGTGCCTCGTCGATGGTTGAAGCCATCGAGGATTGCGGCATTGGAATTCCAAGTTTTTCCATGAGCTTACGGAACAAATCGCGATCTTCTGCCAGTGCGATTGTGTGCGGGCTTGTGCCGAGTATATGTACACCGGCATCCTGAAGCTGCTGCGCGATGTTAAGCGGGGTTTGTCCGCCGAATTGGCAGATGACGCCTTGCGGTTTTTCTTTTTCGTAAATGGAAAGAACATCTTCCACGGTAAGCGGTTCGAAATACAACTTGTTCGAGGTGTCGAAGTCTGTGCTGACCGTCTCCGGATTGCAGTTCACCATGATGGAACCGACGCCAAGGTCGCGCAGAGCGAATGCTGCATGTACGCAACAGTAGTCGAACTCGATGCCTTGCCCGATACGATTCGGGCCACCGCCGAGAACCATGATTTTCTTTTCGCAGTCGACAGGTTCGGTACTGTCGGGGGCATTGTAGGTGCTAAAGTAATAGGCCGCATCTTCGACGCCGCTGACGGGAACCGCTTCCCAACCTTCGGCGATACCCAAGGACAGGCGCTGTGCTCTGATTGCTTCTTCAGTCGATTCAATCAATTTGGCGATGTAGCGGTCAGCGAAGCCATCCTTCTTTGCCTTAATCATCATTTCGTCAGGCAGCTGCTTGCCTTTGTAAGCAATCATTTCCTGTTCAAAATCGACGAGTTCTTTCATCTGTTCAAGGAAGTATTTCGTGATTTTGGTGCGAGCGAAAATGTCATCGACAGCTGCGCCCTTGCGGAATGCTTCGTAAATCTGGAACTGGCGTTCACTGTTTGGAATTGAAATGGCATCCATCAGTTTGAACAGCGGCCACGAATTGAAATCCTTGACGAATCCTAAACCGTAGCGGCCACACTCGAGCGAACGAATCGCCTTTTGGAATGCTTCCTTATAATTCTTACCGATACTCATGACCTCGCCGACAGCGCGCATTTGCGTTCCCAATTTGTCCTGTGAGCCATGGAATTTTTCGAATGCCCAACGTGCAAATTTGACGACGACATAGTCTCCCGACGGGCTGTACTTTTCGAGCGAACCATCACGCCAGTAGGGGAGTTCGTCTAGTGTCAGACCGGCTGCCAAAAGCGCCGAAACGTAGGCGATGGGAAAACCGGTTGCCTTGCTTGCGAGAGCAGACGAGCGCGATGTGCGCGGATTGATTTCGATGATAACCACACGGTCGGTGACACGGTCATGCGCAAATTGAACATTTGTGCCGCCGATGACGCCAATTGCTTCCACAATTTTGTACGAGTAATCCTGCAGGCGTTTTTGCAATTCCTTCGGGACGGTCTGCATGGGTGCTACGCAATAGCTGTCGCCGGTGTGTACTCCCATCGGGTCGACGTTTTCAATAAAGCATACGGTGATGATATTGTTCTTGCTATCGCGGACGATTTCAAGCTCGAGTTCTTCCCAGCCAAGCACACTCTCTTCAATGAGTACTTGATGAACAAGACTTGCGCTAAGGCCACGCGAAGCGACAGTGCGCAATTCTTCCAGATTGTAGCAGATGCCGCCGCCTGTGCCGCCCATGGTGTAGGCAGGGCGTACGACAACCGGATACCCGAGTGAGTTAGCGATTTTCTCCGCTTCCTCAATCGTGTAGGCAGGCTCGCTCTTAGGCATATCGATGCCAAGTTCGTTCATGGTCTTCTTGAACTCGATGCGGTCTTCGCCGCGCTCGATGGCGTCGACCTGAACGCCGATGACTTTGACCTTGAATTTGTCAAGCACGCCGGCTTTGGCCAACTCGCTACATAAATTAAGACCCGATTGGCCGCCTAAGTTCGGCAGAAGCGCATCGGGTCTTTCTTTCTCAATTATGGCAGCCACTGACTTTAGATTGAGCGGCTCAATATAGGTTTTATCCGCGATATTAGGATCAGTCATAATTGTTGCGGGATTGGAATTGACAAGAACAATTTCATATCCTAATTTGCGAAGGGCTTTGCAAGCCTGAGTTCCACTATAGTCAAATTCACAGGCCTGACCGATAATAATAGGACCTGACCCGATAATCATTACTTTTTGAATGTCTGTGCGTTTGGGCATTCTATCTGTCCTTAGTTGTTAATTTCAATTTGTGGGCACACAAAAATACTCGTATTCTGCCGAAGCTTGAGACGAGGTGCCTTTTGTATTAGCTTTATGTATATCAACACTGAAACGCAGTTCTATTTAGAAGAAAAAGTGAAGACAATGCGAATTCTGACTTCGATGTCGATTTGTCATCCTGTTTTCAATATCGTTACCGGAAAAAACGCGCAATAGCGGCTTTGTGCGCTGTTGCGTCGTGCATGAAAATAAAAAGGACACCCTCGGCAGGTGCCCTTTTCCACATCAATTTAGTGTTGTTAGTTTGCGCTAAGCGCTGCTTTATCAGCATCGGTTAGCTGTTCCAGTCCTTTGTCCGGTGCGACTTCAAGGATTGTCCCATTCGAAAGCTTCAAACGGAGCTTTTCTCCGGCTGCGAATGCGGTCTTGATTTTGGGTTGGAGTTCTGCTGCCATGAACCATGCATCACTCATATATTTGATGACAATGGTTGCTTTGTCAGAATCAGAGAGAGCTGTGTCGACCCAGATTCTGTCGCTATTCAGGCGAAGCGTTGTCGACGCATCAACTTGATATTCCTGTTCGCTGATGTATCTGTCCGTTTCCTGAATCCTATCGGAGGTACTCATCGATTTCTGCGCGACCGATGCGTTGACAGCATTGACACCAGAGTCCATGCTTTTCGATACGGACATCGCGCTTTCAAGAGCGCTGGTGCCGTGTCTCTTGCGATTGAGCGTTGCGGGCCTGAAACTATTGTATGAATGTTGCTGTTCCTTTGTGTCTTCGGCTACGAGCATGCTTGAGAAGGGTGTCGCGATATTGTACTTCGTGCCGAGTGCAATCAGTTCATCCTTGAGTTCTTGCGAATTATTCCCGCTGCGAATCTGCTGCGATAACCAACCGACTTTACGCGTCGCCCAGAGTTTTTCGAGGAATCCGGTTTTGCCAAGATTTGACTTGTCGGCGAACTCTTTCTTGAATGTATGCGTTTCTTCTTTCCCTTTGCGCTTCCCCGTAAGAGTCATAGTGGCTGTCGTAGGCTTGTCGTATCTGCCGATGACGGTCAGCTGTGTGCCATAGAGGAGGTCAGGAAGATTGGGAGGATACAACTGGCTTGTGTCGGCGCCTTCGATTTTCAGAGACAGATTCGTGAGAGCTGGACGCGAGACTTTTCCAAACAAACGACTGACAGGGACTTCCATGTTTTCTTCGGGGCGCACATATTCGACGGCCGCACGTGTCGCGTCAGCGATACCGTCAAGGAGCCGTGTGTTGACATCGTATCCGATTCCGAAAGTGAAAATGCGCAAGTTGCTGGAATTCTTCTTCGAGAGTTCCTCTAGAATTTCTTTGACGTCGCAGGTACCGACCGTTGGCTGTCCGTCGGTGAGGAAAATCACCGTCAGCATACGCTGTTGTTCTGACGGCGATGTCTCGTTTGCACGCAGAGTCAACGCTTTTTCGAGTGAACCGCTGATGTTTGTGCCCCCGCAAGCCTCAAGCCCGTCAATCCAACTTGTGGCGCGTTTTTTGTTATCCTTGTCAGCACTTGCGAGCGTATAGTTATTCCAACCATCGACAGAGGACGCGAAATTGATTGCGGCAAATCTGTCTTGGGGGTGGAGAATCGCGATGCATTGGTTGATTGCGTTCTTCGCTTGCTCGATTTTCTCGCCACTCATGGAACCGCTCGTGTCGAGGACAAACACGACATCTTGCGCGTCAACGGGTTCTACTTTTTCTTTGTCAGATACGGGAGGGTCAATCACCATCATGAACGTTCCCTGTGTGCTGTTGAGATCGAATTCCGACAGAAGACTCATGGCAAAGTCCTTATTGTCTTTCTCGTAGTAAAGAATAAAGTCCGCGTTTTTCTTCTCCTCTTTGTCGATTTGCTTGACAGTCACCACGACGGGTTTATCCTTGGTATCGGGTTGGTTGATATCGATTTTATGTGTTGGTGAATAGATGTTTCGATACTGTCCATCAGCATTAGGAAGAAGCGAGACTTGAATGGATACGCCTTTGCTTTGTGAACGGAACATCTTGTCAGATACCTTGATAGGAATTCTCAGGCAGTTTGCGCCTTGGTCGGCGTTGAGTTTTTGCATTAATTCACATTCAAAACTCATCGATGATTTCGGTTCGACGGGGAACAAACGGATGTGTGCTAATCCCTGTTCGGTGAACTCAAGCAGTCCGGGGTCGCGCATCTCGCGAACAATGTCCTCGTATATTTTGCGAGCCTTGTTGCTTTCGAGCACTTCGCCCTTTTGCATCTTGCCATTGATTGTGACAGAGAAGTCTGTGATGCCGGCATCAACCGGGACAGGAATATAAACATCGGCTTCGAGCCGGGATTTGTTCGGGTTATAGAACGACTGGTAAATCCTAGTACGTGCGACATCGCTTTTGATGGTTGATGTAATCGATGTTTCGCCCAGTTCTAACTTTTGAATGGGGGACGGCATGGGGATTGGCACCGGCGGACGGGGGATAATAATGATTGCGTTTGCAGACGAAGCAGATAGAAATACTCCTGTCGTCAGGCACAAAAGCGAAAAAAGATTGAGGGACACATGACGAATCTTGTGGAACATAGTTAGTCTCCGGTTTCAAGAGTCTGACGGAAAATATCTCCGTATAGAAAAGAAATAATGTCTATAATGTAGCTTCTTCATGAATTAAGTCATTTGCCATAATAGCAAGAAGACAGAGAAGACTATGAGAATTACTGATTTGACTCATCATATCACCGAAGCTATGCCTGTGTATCCGGGGACAGAACCACCTATCATTGCCCGTGCCAATACTTTGGAGAAAGACGGGTTCGCGGAGGCGAAGTTGACGATGTTCTCGCATACAGGGACGCACATCGATGCGCCCGCTCATATGCTTCCCGGCGCTCCGACTTTGGATGAGCTTCCCGCCGAACATTATGTGGGTCGCGCTGCCGTTTTGGATTTCTCCCAGCTCGGGCATAATGGCGTTATCACTCTTGATGAACTAAAGAAGGAAGAACCTGTTATCAGTGCTTGCGATTTCGTGATTTTCAAAACCGGTTGGTCTGCGTATTGGGGCAGGCCGGAATACTTCGGGGCGTTTCCCGTGATACATGCGGATGGTGCGCAATGGTTGACGCAGTTTGGACTGAAGGGCATAGGCGTTGACGCGATATCCATTGACCCCGTTGATACTGTCGATTATCCGGTACACAAAATTCTGTTGGCAAAGAACACGATTAGCATTGAGAATCTTACGAATCTGGATGCTCTCGTTGAACGGTTCTTTACCTTGAGTGTGCTGCCGCTGAAAATGGTCAAGGCCGACGGTTCGCCGGTTCGTGCGATTGCTATTGAATATTGACCCTGTGTTATGGGATGATTTATCCTAAGAATGGAGATGTCTATAAGATATGAGTCGGATTGCGGAGTACTATGAAAAAACGACTAAGCTTGTGTCCGGTCTTTGCCTGATGGGGCTAACCTTATCGGCTGTTGACGATTGCGGTGCCACCCCCATCAAGGTGGGATTGTTTGCGGATCCGGTCGCGACGGACAAGCGCAGTTGCAACGGCGTCCAACAGGTGGTTGGCAAGGCGACGGACATGATCCTCGAACGTATTACGTCGGAAACAGTTTTGAGCGATAAGCTTAAAGCCTTTGATGTTCTTGTTTTTCCCGGCGGCACTGCCAATGGCGAGGCACGCGCACTCGGCAAAGATGGCGGCGCAGCTGTGGAGGCGTTTGTCAAATCAGGCAAGGGCTATATTGGGATTTGCGCGGGCGCCTATCTGATGAATGAAGGATGGAACGAACTGACCTCATCGGTTCAACTCATCAATGGGTATTGCTATGACCTCGACAACTGGCAACGCGGCGAGGGGCAGATTCATCTGAAATTTGTCGAGCCATACGAGGATTTGTTGACAAGTGAGACAATTTGGTACGAGAATGGGCCGATATTTGCTCCGGCAAAATTGGATTTGCCTGCCTATACAGCGTTGGCGCGCTTTACGACGGATTACACGGCCGATGGCGGAACCACCGGCACAATGATAGGGCATGACGCTATTGTTGCTGCGCCGTATCACAAGGGTCGTGCTGTGGGCTTTAGCCCGCATCCCGAACTGTCGCCGGCATTCGGCAATATGTTGCTAAGCGCGATTCGGTGGGCTTCGTGTGGCAATGATGGCAGTCAGCCAACGGTCAAGTCTGTGTTGCTAAATAACGATAATAAAAGCAAATTGAAACAGGAGAAAACAATGGAGAATCATTTTGGCAAGGCTCTGAAAATCGAGGGAAACAAGTTCACTTTGGATGGACAGGATTTCGTGATTCACAGCGGAGCAATGCATTACTTTCGGACGATGCCGGAGGATTGGCATGACCGTCTCGACAAAATGAAAAAGTGCGGCTTGAATACGGTCGAAACTTATGTGCCGTGGAACTTGCATGAACCCGAGGAAGGACAGTTCTGTTTCGAGGGTTTGTGTGATATCGAGCGCTTCATCAAGACAGCGCATGATGTCGGATTATATGTGATTGTGCGCCCCGGGCCATATATCTGTGCGGAATGGGAATTCGGCGGCTTGCCTTATTGGCTGCTGAACGAGCCGGGGATGTCCATGCGATGCAACGACGCAAAATACCTGAGTAAGGTTGACGCCTACTTTGATGAGTTGATTCCTCGCATTGTTCCGTTTTTGTCGACCAAGCCCGATGGTAATGTCCTTGCGATGCAGATTGAGAATGAATATGGAAGCTATGGAAGCGACAAAAAGTATCTTGCGCATTTACGTGACGGCTTGAAACGCCGCGGCGTGGACACACTGCTGTTTACCTCCGATGGCGACAATATCACAATGTTGAGCGCCGGAACGATTGACGGCGCGTTCAAAACAATCAATTTCGGGTCTGGCGCACAAGAAAGTTTTGATGTGTTTGATAAACTCTATCCGAACAAGCCAAGAATGTGTACCGAGTATTGGGACGGGTGGTTTGACCACTGGGGCGAAAAGCACCACACTCGCGACGCCGAGTCTGTTGTGAAAGACCTGAAGTATATGGTTGAACATGGCATTTCGTTTAATTACTATATGTTCCACGGCGGCACGAATTTCGGGTTCATGAACGGCGCAAACAGCGCCAATGACGGCACAAAGTATGAACCAACAGTCACGAGTTACGACTATGATTGCGCCATGAGCGAATGGGGCGAGCCAACGGAAAAATACTGGAGTATCAAGGCCGTACTTAATCCCGATGATAAAGTCGATTTCCCCAACAAATGCGGCGCCTTTGGTAAGTTCTCGTTCAATGCCTATGCGGAGCTGATGGAAAATTTGGATGCTTTGTCCAAGCCCGTCGAGACGCCCAACCCACTCACTTTCGAGAAACTGCATAATCCCTATGGATATGTGCTGTACCGTCATGTTTTTGAGCGTGATGGTGGCAAACAACCGGTTGTTCTGACCGGGCTTAAGGATAGGGCGCAGATATATGTCGATGGTAAATTTGTAGGAGACAGTTCCCGAAATGACTTGGTGAATCACGAGGTCGAGGCGACAAAGGGACTGACACTGGATATTCTTGTCGAAAACATGGGACGCATTAACTATGGTGCCAGCTTTGTGGAATAAAAAGGATTGACACATGGCGTATGGTTTGGTTGCCAGTATCTGCACGGGTTTGCTAACTACGCCCTGCCGATGAATAACCTCGATAAGCTCACATTCAAGAGTGATGATTGCGAAACGAGCAACCCCATATTTTTGAAATCGGATTTCGAAATCAAGAACCCCAAAGATACGTTCCTTAAGTTGCATGGTTGCACCAAAGGCGTCGCTTATATCAATGGGTTCAATCTTGGCAGGTACTGGGAGATTGGCCCTCAGCAGACACTTTATGTACCGGGCGCATTATTAAGGGATGGCAAGAATGAGTTGATTGTGTTCGATCAATATGGAACAAAAGACGCTTCGTTCGAGCTGACTGACAAACACCTTCTTTCCAAATGACATATGAATTGTACCTATTACCGATAAAAAGGCTGTATAAATGACAAACACAACAAAGATAATTGATATTCCTCAGGTAAAGTCGCCACGCGCTCAAGCATTGGATGCATTGCGCGGTCTGGCGATTATAGGCATGGTTTTTTCAGGTTCATTGCCTCATAGCTTGCCTGCGTGGATGCACCATGCGCAAGTTGGGCCAGTTTCAAACTTTGTCTATGATTCGAGTATTTCCGGCATCACGTGGGTCGATCTGGTCTTCCCGTTCTTCATCTTCTCGATGGGAGCTGCCGTTCCTTTTGCGATGAGTCGACGCCTCGAAAAGGGCTGGCCGGTTTGGAAGGCGATGCTCTCTTTGGTCAAACGTTGGCTTTTGCTTTGTTGCTTCGCCATTTTCGTCGGGCAGTCGTCGGCGTGGGGCTATGACCTCAAACTCTCCGACAGCAAACTGCCATGGGCATACAGTCTGTTCTCCTTCATCGCGATATTCCTCGCTCTGTGGCGAACGCCCGAGGCTTGGCCTAAATGGTCACGTGTGGCGATTTCGCTCGCGGGCTGGGGCATAGGACTACTGATGTTTTTTACCATCAAGTTGGATGGCGGCGTGTCGATGTCCATCGAACGGAATAATATCATTCTGCATATTTTGGCAAACATATCCATACTGATCGGATTTGCTTGGCTGCTGACACGCAAAGGCATTTTGTCTCGGTTGGTTGCGCTTGGCGTTGCGGTGGCCTTTACGCTTGGTGCCGGAGCCGGTGGATGGCCGTCAGAAGTTAATGAGTTCCTCAAGAATATTCCCATTGGCTTTGGTCACAAATTAGGGTGTCTTCTTCGGATTGACATGATGAGCTATCTGTCGATTTGTATCCCCGGTTCGATTGCCGGTGACATTCTACTTCAGTGGATGCGTGGTCGCGGGGCGATTCCGCTCAGCTCTGATTCCCCGACGTGGAGCAAAACACGTATGTGGTGTATTGCCTTGCTAGGTTTTGTTATTGTAGGCGTAACCTGCGCAGGAACATTGGGGCGTTGGGTTGGCCAGTGCATGATGATTTGCATGTGCCTGTCTTTGGTCATATGGTCGTTAGTGCGCGATGCGAGAAGCGCTACCGAACAGACCGTTCGCAAACTTTTCCAATTCGGTGTGGCTCTGTTGTTTATCGGTTTTGTCGTCGAGCCTTATGGTGGTGGCATCAAAAAAGACCCCGCAACATTGAGCTATTTCTACGTCTCCGCCGGCCTTGCCTGCTACGTTCTGAATTCGTTCATCCTGATTCTTGACGAGATGAAATTTTGTGCGCCGTTTGCTCTTGTCACCGGTAGTGGTCAGAATCCGATGATTGCCTACACGTGCGGGACACTGTTCTGGCTTCCGGTTCTGAATTTGCTTGGCATTGGGCCTATTATTAGCAGAACCGTTGAATCTCATGGCGCTTTCGTTGGCACAGTCTGGTGCGCAACATACACCTTGTTGGTCATGTGTCTTGCAACAGTTTGCAGCCGTTCAAAGATTTTTTGGCGTAGCTAATCCTTCGCCACATCAAGACAAAGAATCAGGGCTAACCTCCATCTCGGAGATTAGCCCTGATTTATATCTATTAGGTATCCCGTATTAGAATGGAACCTGTTGTCCACCGGGAGCACCGGGAATAGGTGCCTGTTGCATTCCGGGAGCAGCTCCTACGGGTGCGCCGGGTGCGGCGGCGGGCATACCGGGCATGGCTGGTTGTCCGGGCATTGCTCCGGGTGCGGTCATTTGCGGAGCAGCAAGCTGACCGGGTGCGGCGGCATTCATCGCGTTAGCGGGCTGAGGAACGCCCGGTGCGCCTTGTTGAGGCGCGTTGGGGTCAGCAGCTCCGGCAACGGGTGCGGATGTCGTTGCATCTGTCGCAGATGTGGCGGCGTCAGCGGCCGTAGGTGTTGTCGCGATGTAATCGTAAGAGGTAATGCCGAGGGCAGTCTTCAGGTTCTCAGACATCGCTTCCTCAGTCTTTGCTTCTTGCAGTTCCGTGAGATACGCTAACACTTTTTTGACGGCAACCGTTTGGCATCCGGGGTTCGCCAGATATGCATTGCCAATCTCAATTCCTTCGGCAATGAGCGACCCGGACGTCTCGAGATTGCTCTTGTAGGCTTCCTTGATTTCAGGCCACTTGACAGATAGCAACTCTTGCGCCTTCGGCGACATTTCATTCGGCAAAATATCCTGTGCTTCGGTAAGAAGCTTTGCGGCTTCTTCCTTGTTGCCCTGAGCGTATTCAAGGTCTGCTTTTGCCAACAGCAACTTTTGTTTCTGTGACTTCACTTCGAAGTTGGTTTCCGTAATACCGCTCAGATAATCTTCTGTTTCTTTCAGATACTTCTTCGCCGGTTCAAATTCCTTTTGCGCGGTCATCACACGTGCCGTCAGAATGTAGTTCATCGGGTTACCGGGCGAGAGTCGTCTTGCTTCGCGTAAGGCTTTGCGGGCGACTTCGAGTGGTGTTTGATCTCTGAAGAAAGAGTCAGTCAATTTGCAATCCTGATGCTCCAATCCGTGAGCATAGGTTGCTTCGGCCAGTGCGTAGACAGGTGCCCATTTGCTTGTTGCAGCGTTAATCGCGATTTCCGCGATAGTTGTTGCTCCGTCATAATCGCCATTGAGCATACTCAGCCATGACAGCATTGCCTGCGATTCCCATTCGCGTTTATCTCCGCCAATGTTGAAGTCCATACAATCCGTCATTGCTTCTTCACTCTCGCCGATGTTGCCGCGCAACCATGCTTCCGTCAACAGCGAGCGACGCTCGGAACGCGAACTCTGCGACAAATGCTTGTCCATGTTATTCCATGCGGCGGCGTAGTCACCATTGTGTCCCATGAGGATACTGCGAAGAAGATAGAAACTGTCGCCACTTCCACCACGAATCTGGTCAAGCAATTCCGCGTAATACCCGGTGTCAATCTTGACCCACTGAGTTTTTTCGAGACTCATCAAGCAATCGCTCAAGGCATCATATGCCTCTGCGCCGTTACTCGAAACGGCATCAATCAACTTGAGGCATTCGCCAAAGTAAAAGATTGCTTCCACATATTGACGGTTGTCACGCAGTTTTTGACCAAGCAACAGATTGTATCTGTATTGATCGGCGGGCGTCAAATCCGCTTTTCCTTTGCTCAGCCACTTCTTCAGAATTTCGACACCTTTGGCTTCTTTTGTTGAGTCATTAAGCAGCGCCATGCCATAAAGCATCCATGCTTCGACGAGTTCTGGATCTTCCTCAGTTGCGGATGCAAACTGCTCCATCGAGCCGGTCCAATTCTGACGATTCGCCGCGTCTTTTCCGCGTCCGATATAAATCTTCGCAAGCAACTTTTGTGTATCGGCGGCATACGAACTGTTGAGACGGAGATCATTTCCGGCCGATTCAACGATAGCAAATGCTTCATCGTACTTGCCGTCATTATAGGCCTTTTGAGCTTTGTCAAACAGCACCTTTGCCTGAGCATTCATTTGTTCGGGAATTCTGATTTCGATGGCGTCGATTTTTTTCTGAATGCGAACACCGGCTTCACTGTCAGCGGGAACTTGTCCCTTGGCCTTTGTCAACAGACCCAATGCCTGTTTTAGACGGTTATTCTTCATTGCAGTGTCTGCGGTTACTTCGTACGGCAGCAATCCACTATACTCAAGAGATGCCACTTCATCGAGTGGGAAACTCAGTCTACCCAAATCTGTTTGGATTTGTATTTCGGTGCGAGTTTTACTGATGACGGCACCACTCATACTCTTGCCTGATTTGAGCACAAGCGTGTCTGCGTTCGCATCTACACCCATTGATAAAGCTACTGCAATTAAGCTAAATACGCCTACTATTTTCATTTTGATATTTATCCTCGTTTCCAAAAACACAAAGAACCTACTAAAAACTTATACAGAACAGTTGATTTAATTATAATATCATTAGTAATAATTTATGACCTATGGAATTGCTTTTTACTAAAAAAACCGACTGTCAGGCTAAAAATTTAGCAGATTTGATGATTTTGACTAAAAAAACATCTGCCGGTGCTAATTCAACAGTGTCGAGATTTGCAATGTCAAGCCACAAAACTCTGTCGTGATCAGTCAAGCGCATATTGGTGTTTTCCAAGCGAACCCAGTAAGCCATCAGGTTTATTTTCTTCGTTCCATAATCGTACACTTGCGCTCCGACGAATTCTTCAACATCTGCTTTGACATCAAATTCCTCTGCCAACTCGCGCTTCAGTGCTTCCGCCGGTATCTCGCCTTCTTCGACTTTGCCACCGGGAAATTCCCACAGTCCACCACAGTGGAGCATTGATTTTCGGCGAGCGAGCAAGATGCGACGTTGTTCATCGTGAGCAACGGCAGCGACAACTTGAATGATTTTGTCTTGAGCGGATGGCAATTGATTGGATGTCATAATTCTGTTCACAAAAAAAGACGCGATTTCCAAGCGCGCTCCGACACACGACAAGAGATCTTATGGCTGCTTCCTTCCGGACCTGACCCGTTCAATATTGAACCGTCGCCGGAACGCGCTTTGACACCGCATCTTATGTGTATTAGCATACCATATTTGATAGACATTCTTCAAGCGAGTAGTAACAACAAACGCATTTTCATTTATCTGAGTGTTGTATTTATATTAAGTGGAGAAATGATAATGAAATTACTGAATTCTTGTTTAGCAGTTACCTTGATGTTGAGTGCGGGCGCATCGGTTTATGCCGCATCAGAAGATCAAAGCATAATGGATTTTTACAACATGATTGGCCCGTCGGAGATTCTGTCTACCGATGATTCCGGAACACAGTTTCGCAAAACGGTTCATCACTATATTGCCTCGCCGGTGACGATTGCGGCTTCCCCTGTGCTAGGGTTGCGTGATGGTTTTACGAATGGATTGGCGGATATGAGTATGGCAACAAATCCCGGCGAACGCATCGGAAAAGGGCTGCTGATTTTGCCCGAAGCACTGATAACCGCGCCTATGTATTTGCTCAAGTCCGGTGGCGTTCTGAGTAGTTTGCATCTGGGTGGCGGCACTCCGACGGCAACAATGGGTAATACCTATGGCAATCCGTTAGCAGTGAATACGATTCAGCAATCCTATGCGGCCGGGCAAGCCAAGCCCACAGCGGGCATGGCGCTCAACGTAACGCCGACGACAGGAATGGGAGCGGCTCCCACCAGTTCGAATCAACCTGTTCGACCCGTGTCTGATTTTTGGCATGGACTGACAGGACAGGCGAATTAGGCGTTGATGATGCGAAAATGCAGTTTGCATTTGCTTGACGCATGGGGCAGTGGTTCTCCATCTGAATTGGCAGTTGCCATCGATGAACGACAGAAAAGTGGATTACCGCTTTTTGATTTGGTCAATACTTCCGTGCAAAAAGAAGGATTTGAATTTGACCAAGACTTGTTGGCGGAATGCATGGCGGAAGGTGTTAAGAAATCCCGATACTACGTTCCTCATGCGCAGGGCAATCCAGAGGCACGTGCCGCCGTTGCCGGGTATCATGGACACGACTGTTCGCCCGACGACATCATCCTGACGCCCGGATCGAGTCTGGCGTATTATTATGCATTCCGCTTACTCGCCAATCCCGGCGAAGAGATCCTTTGCCCGCAGCCCACATATCCGCTTTTTGATGATCTCGCTTTTCTGGCGGGAGTGCGTGTTCGGCGGTACTATCTCAATGGAACCAACGCGACCGGTTGGCGTTTTGATGCTCATGATTTGGAGTTTCAAATCACACCGGCAACGCGGGCGATTGTGATGGTTTCACCTCATAATCCTACGGGTATGGTTATCAACCCACAAGAGATGTCAGCCATCGCGGATATTGCTCGACGTCATCATTTGCCAATTGTTTTTGATGAGGTTTTCAGAGAGTTTACACATCTGCCGAATTTACCTGTTTGCCGTCCCTCCGAATTCGATGTTCCTTTGTGTCTCACATTGAATGGGTTTTCCAAAATGTTTTCTTTGCCCGGAATGAAAATCGGTTGGATTGTTGTGGAAGGGGCAGACACGGCGCTTAAGAATCGGTTTTTACAAGCGATTAGTTACCTAAATGATTCGCTACTTCCTGTTCAAGAAACAACACAGGCAGCTGTCTCAATGTTGTTTGAACGTGGAATATGCTTTTGTCAACGTGCCGCCGACCTTAGCACCGAGCGTGTTCGTGCCATGTCTGCCCATTGGCGTTCGTGCGGTTGGAGTGTGCCGGAACCGGAAGCCGGTCCATATTTAATATTGGATTCCAATGGTGGACTGGAAACAAGACAAGAAGAACTTGACTTCGTCAGACGGCTTGTTCGAGACGAGGGGATTGTCTTTCATCCCGCGGAGTTTTATGGTCTACCGACCGGAGCAATTATTTGCACGGCTGTCTCTCGCCCCCCATGGCCACAGGTTATTTGTCCTAAGTAATACTATTTCAAAAATAGAAAAAGTCCATATTTGTCAGAACTCTGCATTTTTAGCAAGAAAAAGCAAATAGCTAATTAATGCACTGATATACACTAAAGTAGTTATAAAGCTTTTTGTACATCACTATCAATATCTGAATTGTGATGCATCCAGATGGTGGCGATGACTCCAACAATCTTCTGCCGATACGGATATGGCGATGTACGGGGGCCTATGGCGTGAACTTGGACTGACGGATGTGACAGTGTCTGTCAATTTGTCGTTCAAGTTGTTCTATTACGACAGACTGGTGCCCATGATTAAGAAGATTCTTAAGCAGACATCATGCCCGGGATCCGCGTTGATTCTTGAATTGTCCTTCTGTAGTTGAAGGTGTCAAGGGTCAGGATGAACTCGATATGATTAAGTCACTTGGCTACTATTACTTCCAGGGATTCCTGCTCTGCGAGCCGTTGTTAGCGGAGCAAATCATCAAAAAACGTCAAGTCTAGAGGCGTTTGGGAATTGCCAATCAAGGCTAAAACAGTCAGTACAAAAAAGGTGCCGCGGCCGGTAAGCCGAAAAAGGCAAACTCCGCAAGTGCTGCTCCCAAGAAAACTAAAGAGCTAAATAGAACGTAAACAAAAGCTCCATCGGGCATCACGTCCGGCGGAGTTTTTGTACAAAAAAATGGTGTCCCCAAGAGGAATCGAACCTCTATTTAGAGATTAGGAATCTCTCGTTCTATCCGTTGAACTATGGGGACAACAAGTCATTTTACAAAGTCAAGAATGGTAGCTTCATGTGATGTGTCAAATTTCTAAAAAAGGTTTGACAGTGTCCACGAACACTTCCGTTTGTTCCAATGAGGGGAGATGTCCGGCATCCTCGATTTCGCGGATTGACGCGCCCTCAATCGCGGACGCCATCGCAAAAGCGACGTTGGGCGGGGAAACCGTGTCCTGACTGCCAACGATGATCATCGTCGGAATCGTTATTGTCGCAAGTGTCGACGTACTGTCCGGCCGTGTGCCCAGAGCGTGCAATGTGCCGCTGAGAGCCGGGATAGGAATTGTCGTCGCGATGGCTTGGAGGCTCCGAAGAAGCTGTTCATTTCGGCGTGACTCGGGCGCCAGAAGTCCATTAATCATTGCGGTGATGATTTCAGTTGCGTTGCCTTCAACAAGCTTCTGCCGCTGGTCTTTTCTGTTATTGCGGGCGGCTTCCGAGTCAGCATTGGCTCGACTGTCCACGATAAAGAGGCGCTTGATTCGTTCGGGGTATTTTCGCCACAGCTCAAACGCAATGTAGGCGCCCATCGAACTGCCCATTAGAATCAGCGGAGTGTTGTCCGCGATTCCGTTCAGGGCGAGCGATTCGATGATGTCTTGAGCGAAAACTTCGATGCTCCATGCGTTGCAGTCTTCCTCCGGCGTTGGCACCGGTGTGGCATCGTAGCCGCGTAAATTGGGGGCAAAAACGCCAATCGGCAAGTTGTGTAGCGTCTCGATAAACGGATTCCACATTCGTCCATCGAGTGGGAACGCGTGCATCAAAATGAGGGTCGGTGCATCTGCGGTGTGGGGAGATTTGAAGTAGCCTGATAGTTTCATGTCATATTCTCTTAGCGCGAAATCTTACTAAATACATACTTCCCACGGGCGCAGATTCTGCATCCGTGGGAAGATAAAAACAAACAACTATTTGTTGTGCGTTATTTGGCTTTGGGGCCGGCGTTTCTGATTTCATCTGAAGCTTCGAACTTGCTGAAGTTTTTGCTGAAATCTTCTGCCAACTTCTTTGCCGCCGCATCGTAATCAGCCGGATTCGGCCATGTGCTACGGGGCTGCAGAACTTCGCTCGGAACACCGGGAACGCTCTTCGGCACTGCAAATCCAAAGATAGGATCCGTGACGAAATCGCCCTTTTCCAGTAAGCCGTCAAGCACGCTGTTGACGATTGCGCGAGTATAAGGCAAGCTCATACGTTTTCCGGTCTTGCCGGCAGGGCCACCCGTCCATCCAGTGTTGATGAGGTAACAGGTGGTGTTGTGCTTCTTCAGTTTCTGACCAAGCATCTCGGCATATTTCGCGGGAGACAACGGCAAGAATGGTGCGCCAAAGCAAGCCGAGAAAACCGGCTGTGGCTCGGTGATGCCGGTCTCTGTTCCGGCGACACGGCTGGTGTAGCCGCTCATGTAGTGATACATGGCCTGCGCTTCGGTCAGTTTTGCAACGGGAGGCATAACGCCCGTGGCGTCCGCGGTCAGCAGAATCACATATTTAGGATGTCCGCCAACGCTCGGAATCACAGCGTTCTCAATGTAATTCAGAGGATAGGCCGTGCGGGTGTTTTCCGTGATGGATGCATCCGCGAAATCGGGTGTGCCGTTCTTGTCGCAGACAACGTTCTCAACGATGGAACCAAAACGAATGGCATCATAAATTTGCGGTTCTTTTTCGTGCGTCAGGTCGATGCACTTGGCATAGCAACCACCTTCGAAATTGAACACACCATCGTCGCCCCAACCGTGCTCATCGTCGCCGATAAGCTTGCGCGTATGGTCGGCCGAAAGCGTCGTTTTTCCCGTGCCGCTCAGACCAAAGAATAGAGCCGTTGAACCATCGGTGTGGCTCATGTTCGCCGAGCAGTGCATGGTCAAAACATGACGCAGTGGCAGAACATAATTCATGTAGCTAAAGGCGCTCTTCTTGATTTCTCCACCGTACTTGCTTCCGCCGATGATGATGAGGTTTTTGTCGAGATTGAGCAGAACAAACGCTTCGCTGTTCGTTCCTTCGGTTGCCGGGTCAGCCTTGACATCGGGGCAATCGATGATGGTAAAGTCAGGTTTGAAGCCTTCGAGCTCTTCATCTGCAAGTCCAATGAACATGTTGCGGACAAACAGGTTGTGCGACGCATATTGAGTCATGATGCGAACCCCGTAACGGAACTTGGGGTCTGCGCCCGCATATCCGTCATAGACGAACATGTCATGGCTTTCGACATAAGCGCTAATCTTTTTGTAGATCTTGTCGAAATTCTCTTCGGTGATAGGAGCATTGTTACCCCACCAAATCAAATCTTTATTTGCTTCGGTACGCACAAGGAACTTATCTTTGGGCGAGCGGCCTGTGCGTGGTTGCGTGTTGAACAACAGCGAGCCAGTGTTCATCAGGCGTCCTTCGCCTCTTTTGATAGCTTGTTCCACTATTTCTGCGGATGAAAGGTTATAGAAAACCCCTTTAGGCTGAGGGTTAAATTTTTTGCAGCATTGATTCATGATTCTGATTCTCCCAAATCTGGATTAAGATAATCCGAACTCTAAAATACCGTCCGGATGTGATTTCAATTAGTAACAGTTGTTAATAAAACAAATCAGGCGTCACTTCGCTCTAACTTGCGGCCTTTTCCGGTGTTGCGCGCGGAGTCCATACAGGATCCGCGCTCATAGTTATGGTATCTGTATCAATCGTAACTTTACCGGTATTCTCAGCACGTGAAGGAAGGTCATACATAATGTTCAGCATGACATTTTCCAATACGGCGCGGATGCCTCTGGCGCCCGTATCGCGCTTAATTGCTAAATCGGCAATAGCCTCAAGAGCGTTTTGCGTAAATTCAAGTTCGACGTTTTCCATCTGGAAAAAGCGTGTATACTGTTTGATAATGGCATTCTTGGGCTGCGACATAATCTGAATCATCTGTTCACGATTCAGTCTGTTCAACGTCGCGAAAATCGGCAGACGCCCGACAAACTCGGGGATAAGCCCATAGCGAATCAAATCCTGCGGCGTGACCTGCGCAAGCAATTCTCCGATATTACGCTCGGCTTTGCTTTCGATTTTTGCACCAAAACCTAAACTTTTGTTCGACACACGGCGTTCGATAATGTCATCCAAACCCGTAAACGCTCCGCCACAGATGAACAGGATGTTCGACGTGTCAATACGGATATACTCTTGTTGCGGGTGCTTGCGTCCGCCGCCCGGAGGTACATTTGCGACTGTACCTTCGAGAATTTTGAGTAATGCTTGCTGAACACCTTCGCCACTGACGTCGCGCGTAATCGAAACATTGGAGGTCGTACGGGCAACCTTGTCAATCTCATCGATGTAGATAATGCCTCGTTCGCACTTTTCCCGATTGCCTCCGGAGGCAATCCAGAGCTTGAGCAAAATGTTCTCTACATCTTCGCCCACGTAACCGGCTTGCGTAAGCGTCGTGGCGTCCGCAATAGCAAACGGGACATGAAGCGTCTTGGCCAGTGTACGTGCAATTAGCGTTTTGCCACTGCCCGTCGGGCCAATCAGCAAGATGTTGCTTTTTTCAAGTTCGACATCATCTTTTGCTTCAGGCGATTGTTTGTCCAAAATTCGTTTGTAATGGTTGTGAACGGCGACACTGATGGCCTTTTTCGTGTAATCCTGCCCGATGACATACTCATCTAGAGCAGCTTTGATGGCATATGGTGTGGGCAAATCCCGAGCAGTTTTCAGCGATTCCTTGGTCGTCTCGACGATTTCCGTCAGCGTATTCGCGGCATCCTGTTGCGAATCTTGTTCGACGATTTTGTTACATTCGCGAACACAATCAGAACAGATAAAAACATCGGGGTCTTGTGGGGATTGTTTGGGTGCGCGAAAGAGGGCACTCACTTGGTCGCGTGAGCGTCCGCAAAAAGAACAACATATTTCGCTTTGTTTATTATCCATGTTTTTGCCGTGCACCGACACCCTAAAGGGTGTGCGTGAATATAATTTTACACATGTGAACAATGTGCATTCAATCGCCGAAAAAATAGTCTAGGATAACAGAGAAAGCGTTTTGATTTGTACGTATGAAGGTGTAGTTTTGCATAACTAGCAAGAAGAGATATAATGACAACAGTTCAGCACAGGATAGATGAACCCTGGATAGAATTAGAGGAGTTCGTCAAACGTGGGAGTCGTCACGGAGCAGAATGGTTTGTTACTTTTTTAACACCTTCAGAGGTGCTTGGAGCGGTTGGACGTTTATCTCCCGAGAGACGTCGAATTCTATTTTCGCTACTGTCAGATAAAGCGGTTGCCCGTATTCTTGATATCCTGTTTGAGGGCGATTATCAGGAGACTGATGAACTGTTGCACACGCTGTCGAGCGAGCGTCTTGCACAAGTTACCCGCCTGATGCGTAGTAACAATACTACCACATTGGTGGGAACACTGACGAATCTGCGGCGGACGGATTTGTTTCAGGGGCTGTCCGACAAAGAGGAAACCCTTATTCGTCTCCGGATAACATTCCCCGAGAATACCGCCGGCAGTCTGATGATTAATGAGTATCTGTCGTATGACGCCTCTCGTACCATTGGCGAAGTTCTACGTGACTTACGTGCCCAGCAAGAATTATACGCGGAGTACGATGCGCAGTATATTTTCGTAACTGAGGGCAAAGATAAACGGCTGTATGGTGTGGTCTCACTTCGCGACCTTGTCTTCAGCAGCTCTGACCTTTTGATTAGCGACTTGAGTCATGTCAAGCCGAATGCTCTGCCTGTTATGGCAGACATCCGCGCGATGCAAGAGTATTTCGAAAACAAGTCATTTCTTGCTGCCCCGGTGATTGATAGTGCTAATCAGTTGCTCGGGATTGTCTTGCGCTCAGATGTAAGGCGACTCATCACACAGCAGCGCGAAAAAAGTTTCATGAAGTTTAGCGGTTTCATTGGTGGTGAAGAGAACCGCAGCATGAGTTTGATGCAGCGTGGACGCAAGCGGCTGTCGTTTCTTGTTATCAATGTTCTGCTTGCCAGCATGGCCTGTAGCGTGATTTCTATGCACGAAGGTACCCTGTCGAAAGTCATCTCGCTTGCCGTCTTTTTGACCGTCATCAGCAATATGTGTTGTTGCTCTGGGCAGCAATCAGTGGCAGTGAGTATACGTGAGATGACCTTGGGGTTGCTCCGTCCTCGTGAGATTTGGCGTGTTATCAGCAAAGAATTCCCACTTGGCGTTTTGCTTGGTCTGTTCCTTGGTCTGGAGCTTGGTTTGATTGCTTGGTTGTGGAAAGGCAGCATCTGGCTTGGCATCGTTGTTGGGGGCGCACTGTTCCTCAATACGCTAATTTCGTGTGTTGTCGGCGGTGTCGTTCCGTTGGCGGCCGCTCGGTTCAAACTTGATCCGGCGCTCGTGACCAGCCCTGTCGTCACATTCATAACCGATTTGTGCGGTTTCATGATTGCATTAGGTTTAGCAGTGTTGATGATGCCGCTGTTGACTGCATAAAAAACAGCCACGAAAACATAAGTTTCCATGGCTGTCAAGTTTAGCGCTTTTGTTTCAGTTGCTTAGCGGACTAATCCTTTTTCGACCAATTCACTGTGGGCTTTGGTCACCATATCGACCGACTCCGCCGTCTTCGACCATTCAATAAGCATCTTCAGGCCGTCTTCCAAGCTGATGCGATTCTTCCAACCGAGTGCGGCTAGTTTCGACCCATCGCCGTAGCAGTGGCGAATATCACCCGCGCGATACTTGCCGATAACTTCCGGCTTGATCTCCGGGCGACCCAATACTTTGCTGAGCATTTCGGAGATTTCTCCGATGGATGTTCCCTTGCCTGTGCAGATGTTGTACATATCGTTGACCGCCTTGGGATTCTCAAGAAGGAATTGCTTGGCCTCGACGATGTCGCGAACATGAATGAAATCGCGCATTTGCTTGCCATCCTCATAGAGCAATGGGCTGTGCCCGTTCTTGATGCGCGACAGGAAAATGGCCGTTGCGCCCGTGTAGGGATTTGATAGTGATTGTCTGGGGCCGTAGACATTAAAGAAGCGGCAGGCGACTGTGCTCAGGCCGTGAATGCGCCCCATGCACAGAACGTACTCTTCTTGATCTTTTTTGTTAAGCGCGTAAATAGATGTGCAGTGCAGCGGCTTCGTTTCCGGTGTTGGCACCGCGATGAGATTCTCGCCCGTTTCGGGGTCTCTTGGATCCCAGTCACGTCTTGCCATTTGCTCTTCAGGTCTGGGCGTGGGATAGACGAGTTTGTCATCCGAGGGCCGTTTGTAGACACCTTCGCCATAAATGCTCATCGAACTTGCGACGACAAGGCGTTGCACATGCTTGCATTCGTTGACAATCAAGTCGAGAACCTGCGCAGTGCCGCCGACATTGACGCTTGTATAGCGGGAAATCTCGTATTGTGATTGAGCAACGCCAACCTGCGCAGCGTCATGAACGACTGCATCGCAGCCCTGCATGGCTTTTTTCAGTGCGTCACGATCTAGGACATTACCACGAATGAACTCGGCTTCCTTGTTCAGATAGTCGGGGGGAGTGTCAGTTTCTCCATGAACCTGTGTGTCAAGGCTGTCAAAGACGCGAACCTTGTATCCCTTCTCAACCAATAAATCAACTAAATGCGAGCCGATAAAACCGGCACCGCCCGTAACAAGTACTCGATTAAACATTTCTTCTTATGCAACTCCTGATACAGTGATTGTTCTATTCTTGAACAAACTCAATAAACAAAACACAGTGCATCTGATTAAAAAATCACCTAAAAACAAAGGACAGCCCATTTCTTGCTACAGACTTATCGGATAACGTCCCCATTTTTCGCCAGCGGAAAGCATTGCCCAATAGTTTTCGAACTTGACATAATCGGGAACACTGTTGCCACTGCCAAGGCAGTAACCGCCGCCCGGAGCTACACGCTTGATGCGGTCGTGAACCAACGCTTCGACTTCCTCGGTTGTACCACGAGCAAGTGTATCCATCTCGATACTGCCAACTATTGACAGCTTGTCCTGCGCAAATCGTGTCTTGACTTCATAGGGATCCATCGCCTTTGGTTCAATCGGATGCAACGAAGTGACCCCGCAGTCTATCAAATCCGGAATGAGGCTGTAGAGCAACCCATCCGAATGATAAAGGAACGGGATGTCGCGTTTCTTGGCGAGGTCACCGATGCGACGAACCCACGGAAACAGATATTGCCGGTAGTATTTGGGATTGATTATTGGACCGCCGATATAGGCTAAGTCGTCACTGTACCAAAGTGCTCCGACCTTGTTCGACGAGGCCATTGTCTCGAACATACTGTAGATGAGCGTCCCAATGCGATCAAAAAGTTGCTCGACAATTTCGATGTCCTCATCATCGTAGAGGGCATAGGAGAAACTCTCGAATCCCATCATCTCCCAGACCAAAGTGAAGATGTCGCCATACTGACCGATAATGGCCATGTCATCCGGGATGAGAGTACAGGCTTCTTCAAATCGCGTGTAACTGATATCCGAGATTGTAGGCCAAGAAAACTTCTCCACGTCCTGTAGGCTTGTAATCAATCCCGAACCGTTTTCGGTTGCCCAGTTTCTTTTGCCGGCGTCTTCGGTATGCCCGTTGGCAAAGGTGGGTAACAGTGGCAAGCGAGGTTGCACCTTGATGTAGTCGTAAGCCGCATGCCGCGCAAATTCAATTTCATCGGCGACACTCACGCAAGGTCTGCCTATGATTGTGCTCTTGTGCATGGGATGAACGCCCAATTCCAGATTGGGTACAAGGTCCGGCTCGCCCTCGCACAACAAGGCGCGGCGTAAGCGTTCAAAATTCGGAGTTCTGTTAAGTTTGTATTCCATTGTTTCCGGTTTATATCTACCAATCTAAATAGCGGTTTGTCTTGCGAAAGAATGATACTTGAAGTTTTGATGCATTGAATGCTCATTTTGATAGTAAAAATATAGTTACACTATTTTGAGTTAAGGATGACTTTCATGGTTTGTAAATCGGCAAAGATAGAACAGATAGCTCCGATTGCGCAGTGTATCAGGGACAACGACGAGTTTATTATCGTAGGACATTCGCGTCCTGATGGCGATTGTCTTGGCAGTGGACTTGGTTTGATGCATGCCTTGCGTTTGATGGGAAAAAAAACACGTTTTCACACCCCCGGACCTATTCCGGATAATCTGAAGTTTTTGCCGGGCGTTGACGAAATCCTTCTCGAACTTCCTGCGGATTTGCCTCTGACGATGATCGTAATTGATTGCAGTGATGAGGAGCGCGTGTCCGATGAGTTCAAGGCTTCCGGATTTGTCTGCTCCATCGACCATCACAAGAGCAACGTCTACTTTGGAAATTTGAACTGGGTTGACGAAGAAGCCGCAGCTGCTGCGGAACAGATATACCAGTTAGTGGAAGAACTCGGCATCACGATGTCGCAGGAAGTCGCACAGTGCCTGTACACGGGAATGTTCACCGATAGCGGCGGATTTCGTTTTGGTAATACCGACGAACCACTGTTGGTGGCCGCAGCGAAATGTGTGCACTATGGTGCGAATCCCGCGGAGATTGCCGAGCAGGTGTATGGCTCGGTGGCTTATGAGTCCGTCGAATTGACCGCGAAGGTCTTGGGGAATCTGCACTTTGAATATGGCGGAAAGCTTGTTTGGAGTGAGCTTCGCTGGTCCGATTATTTGGCTGTTGGCGGTGAAGATATGGAGCCGGAGGGATTGGTCAGCGACATGCGTGCCATCAAAGGTGTTGAAGTTTCGGTGCTTGTTCATGAAACCGAAGAGAGCTTTGCCCGTGTCGGTTTCCGTAGCCGTGGCGGCGTGGATGTTGCCGATATCGCCGCAAAGGTTGGTGGCGGCGGACATCGTGCGGCAAGTGGCGCGTTAGTGCGTGTGAGTCCTTTCGCGGATGCTCGCGACAGAATTATCAATACCGTTCGGGAATCGCTGGAAGCGCAAGGTTACAAAAGAGACTAATCGTTTTCCGCAGGTGGTTGTTTGCGTTCTATCAAACGCACAATCCAAAGCGAAATCTCGAACAACAACACGAGTGGCGTTAGCATGATTATCATAGAAGCTGGGTCCGGCGGCGTGAAAACGACAGAGCAGATTGCCAGTACAACGATGGCGTGTCGATGATACTTGGAGAGCATCTTCGAACTCACAAGTCCGAGTTGTGCGAGAATCACCAGAATCAGAGGAAGCTCAAAAAAGATTCCGGCGACAATCATTAGGGTGAGGGCAAAGCTGATGTACTGCGATACGACGAGATTGGGTTCTATGCCAGGCAACTGGTCACTGAGTCCAATCAAAAACTGTAGCGCAAAACGAATGGTATACCAAGCGAATGCGGCGCCAATCGGGAAAAGAATGACGGAACAGACCAGAACAGGTTTTGCGACGGCACGCTCTCTTTTGAGCAATCCCGGGGCGATGAACAGCCATGCTTGCCAAAGAAAAACCGGAATTCCAATGATGCCGCCAAGAAGAAACGAGGCCTTGAGCAGAAGCATAAAGGGGTCGGTCGGGCTAAGGTAATAGAGATTGTTGGGCGTCCTTGTGATGTTGCCCAGACTGATGGTTTGCGATGTCCACGGCACTTCCATCATGAGCGAATCCTTGCGCATGTGCGACAGATTCTCCGCGTTGAACTCGCTGCCATCGCTGAGAGTCGGCAAGAGTCTGCCATCGGACTGAAGTTTCAGAACGAGGCAACTCGTCTCTGATTGCGAAGAGGAGAGGCTGCGGATGGGCTGTGTCAAAACATCAATCAGCCATGGAGCAAAAAAGAAGCCAATGACGCTTGCTAAAAAAAAGGTCGCGATGACGATGAAAAACCGTATGCGCAACTCCTCGAGATGACCGGTAATCGTCATCGCATGTGGGTCTGTGTGATCCGATTGATTCATGCGTCGGGAGAAAACTACTGTTTGTTTTGGTCCTGCGCAGACTTGTTCTCATCAGCAGATTCCGTGGGGGAAATCACAGCCGATTTCTTTTCAACGGAGTCATTCCCTTTTTTATCCTTGTCCTCTTCGTCGTCGGTGACACTGTTCATGGCGTTCTTAAACTCACGCATTCCGGTGCCAAGCATACGACCGAGCTTGGGTAAGGATTTGGGGCCAAACAAAAGCAAAACGATACACAAAAGTATTACAAGCTGCCAGGTGCTGAATCCCATTTTATTACTCCGATTTACATTGATATGTAATAAAAACAACCGTAGTGAAACAGCATTCTTTATAAGTCGTAATTATTCAACCGTAATCATATCAACAGAATCATCAGTCAGACAGTGACCACCGTTTGGCGTGACATGATAGGTGTTCTCCGTGCCAACCATGCCAATGCCTTTGATGCCTTTTTTGGGTTCGATGGCGAAGACCATATTCTCCTCGACGGGCTTGTCGAACTTCTTCGCAATGATTGGCGTTTCGTCGCCTTGCAAGCCCAGACTATGCCCCAAAAACGGGACCGTTCTGTTGCCATAGCCCATAAAGTCTTTGAGAAACTCCGGAGTTTGTTCGCTCATTACCTGCTGATAAATCTGCGATGGAATCGCTCCCGGAACAAGCATTCGTGCGGTTTGTTTTTCAATCGCTACGCATTGTTGATGTGCCGCGAGTGCTTCACCGGTCAGAATATTTCCACCAAAGCAGTACAGCATTGTCTTGTCCGTGTGATACCCGGCAACACCGAAAGCAATATCGATAAAGACCAAGTCTCCCTTGCGCAAAAAACGCGTTTCGCTGCCCCAAGAAGGCACTGCAGGACTCAGACCACGATGTCCTCCTGGACCATTGAAGCTTGTCGGATAAAGGGAATTCTCGCCAAAGCAAATATGTCCCGGAGTGATGTTCGTATCAAACATTCTCAGACGAAATGTTCCGTGATGTCCATTCTGCATCATTGCGGCATAGAGTTCCGTGGCAAGCTGCGCTTCGCTGATACCTTCACGCAAAAGTTTGGGAACCACTTTGTTCATGATGTGTGCATGCAGAACGCCCGATTTTTGCATACAAAGCAGTTCGGACGGCGACTTGATTGAACGCAGTTCCCCGACGATGGAGTCAAGTGCTTTTGTGCAACCAAAATTCATATGATGATGAAGGCGATGAACCATGGCAACCGGAACAATTTCTTCTTCAAGATAAACTGTTTGGGAGGAGCAGACTTTCTCTCCAAGCGCCTCGGCCATATCTCGATATCCTTTGGGGATAGGCACAATCTTGTCAAGAGGCGACTCGTCACAAGCCCGCTCGTAGCTCCGCCGAACAAACAGAGTGGCCTCCTTATCACGGGGGATAGCATACACGGCGTCCTGCATGGTGCCAGTGAAATAATACTGATTGACTTTCGAGATGATGAGTGCTAGTGACCATTGTGGGTCGAGGACGCTCAGTCGGTTGCGTAGTTTCAGGGTTCTCTCTTCAAGCTCGGCTTTCTTCGGGTAATAAATAGGGTTTTCTTGCATGTTGTTTTTTAAACATAATACACAACCCTGTTGACTTTGTGTTCTGCGAATTGGGGTCTGTAGAACAAAAGAAAAGCGCAAATCCAATTGTAGAATTTGCGCTTAACATGTTATGTCAACAAGACAATCGAAAACTACTTGTTGTCGTTCTTGTTATTGTGATTGCGACTGAAGAACTTTTCTGTCAATCCATCGAGAACCTTCATCGGCCATGATGCGATTGCTTTGCATTTCATCCAGAAGGCGCTCTGGCTTGCCTGCGCGAAATACGAATAGGCTACAGGGACTGCCAACAATGTTAGAATCAGTGAGAATGTCTGTCCGCCGATAACAACCGCGCTGATTGTGTGGTTCGTCGCGGAGCCTGTTCCTTTGCTCAGGAAAAGCGGAAGCATACCGGCAACGAATGCGATGGTTGTCATCAGGATGGGACGCAGACGATCGTGGTTGGCCTGAAGAATTGCATCATGCAGATTCATGCCCGCTTCACGCAACTGATTCGTTCTGTCCACCTGCAAGATTGAGTTCTTCTTTACAACGCTGAACAGAACTAACATTCCCAAGATTGATAGGATGTTCATTGACTCTCCGAAGACCAATATAGCTAGGAATGCGAATGGAATCGTTAGCGGTAACACAAGCAGAATTGTGATAGGATGTAGCCACGATTCAAATTGTGCAGCAAGAACCAAATACATCAGCAAAATCGCCATGCAGAACACGGTCAGGAACGCATTTAGGGTTCGTGCCAATTCCTTGGATTTGCCCGAAAGCGCACCAGAGTATTCAGGTGGCATGTCCAACTTGTCCACATAATCAACGACTTTGTCGATTAAGGCTTGCTCACTACCGGTTGAAACGATGTCGCTATAAATGGTGACTGCGCGTGTGCGACTCTGGTGTCGAATGTCAGCCGGGCCAAAGCCTTCTTCGATGGTCACGACATCGCCTAGTGGGACCGTGCCATGTGTTGTGCTTGGAACCATCATGAGGTTGAGTGCGTCAATATAGTCACGGGTCTTCTGATTTGCCCACAGCCATACTTCGTATTTTTCGCCACCATCGATGTAGCTACTGTTTTCATAGCCTGCGACCATAACACGCAAGGCCTGAGCAATGCTATTCGCCGAGACGCCGAGCTCTGCAGCCTTGGCACGGTCAATCTTCACGCCGTACTGCGGCTTGCCCTCAACCAAAGTCGAATCAGGGTCAAGTGCCTCTGGGCATTCCGTCTTCAAGTAGTTGATGACCTTATCACTGTATTCTTTGAGCTTGTTAAGATCCGGCCCACGGATGATGTATTCGACGGCGGACTCACGTGCGTTGCTCATGCGCGGTCCGGTCGCGATACTGGTTCTCAGTTTATAGGCATCCACATACTTGGGCAAAATCTTGGTGCGGATATACATTTCCAAATCGCGTTGCGAATACGGACGGTCTTCAATTGGAACAAGTTCCAACATGATATTACCTTCGTTGCCGGTTCCGCTGTGGCTTCCAGCAATCATAATGCAATCTTTGATTCCTTCGAGATTCGATATCTCGTTAACAATACGCTGTACGATGCCGCGCATCACTTCAATCGAAGTTCCTTCGGGGGATTTCATCGATATTGAAACCTGAGACTCATCTTCGTTAGGCGTGAAGTTTTTGGGGATTACCTGAATGATAGGATAGGTCGATGCTAACGCTACAATGCAGGCGACAACAATAACCCAACGGTGTTTGAGCAACCACTCAAGAGTCACCATATAAATCTTTTCAATTGTGCGGAAAATGACGCCGGATTCTTCGTCGGGAGAAATGTCGAAGTGAACAACATCATTCATATCCTCCTCGGAGGGTGGCGGCAGATTGGGATTGCGACGCAAGGTCAGCGCGCACAAACTAGGAACGATGGAGAAACTCACGAACAAACTAATCGCGATTGCGCATGACATGGTCACAGCGAAGCCCGCCATATAACGTCCGACGATACCAGTCATGAAGGCGATGGGCATGAAGACGGTGATAAGCGAAATGGTGATGGCTAGAACTGCCAGACCAATTTCAGCGGTTCCAAGCCTTGCCGCTTCATGGGCGTTCTTGCCCTTCTTTTCAATCCAACGCCATATGTTCTCCAACACAACGATACCATCGTCGATAACAATTCCGACGCATAGCGTCAATGCCAACAACGTAATCATGTTCAGTGTGTAGTCCATAATGTAAATGGCGCCGAACGTCGAGATGACGGAGATAGGAATGGCCAGAGCCGAAATGATTGTCGACCGGATATTTTTCAGGAAGAAGAACACGACGATGGCCGCGAAAATCGCGCCCATAATCAAGTGCTCAATAACGTTGTTAATGGAGGCTTTGATGAAAATGGACTGGTCGATAACTGTCGAAATACGATAGCCCGGAGGGAAGGTCGGTTCGAGTTCTTTGAGGCGCTTTTTGATGTTATCAACAGTCGTGACAGTATTGCCACCGGATTGCTTTTGAGCAATCATGAAAACGGCTGCTTGACCATTACAGAAGGCGTAGTTGCTTTCCGCTTCCATGCCATCTTCCACATCGGCGACGTCCTTGACCAAAACGGTATAGTCGCCTTTCTTGGCTACGGGCAATGTGTTAATCTCTTCAACGGTTGGAACACGACCCAATGTACGCAGTGTGTGCTCGACAGGGCCACCCTTGACAACACCACCGGGAATCTGCAGGTTTTCGGTTGCAAGTGCGCGGTCAAGGTCAGTAATGGACAGACCAAAAGAACGCAGTCGGATGGGATCTGCTGTGACGTTGACACGACGTCCGCGTCCACCGAACATCATAATCTGACCGACACCGTCAACGTTTTCCAAACGGCGCATCAGAATCTTTTCAGCATACTCCGTGATTTCACGTTTGGAACGGTTTGCGGAGACGATGATACCAATGACCGGCTGTGCGTCAGAGTCAAAGGTTCTGACGACAGGTTCGTCGATATCATCGGGGAGTTGGCGACGGATTTGAGCAATCTTGTCACGCACTTCCTGAGCGGCGACATCGATTGATTTTTCAAGCTCAAACTGAATTGTGACAGCGCTCACGCCCTCAGAACTCACCGACTTCAACTCATCGATACCACTAATCGTGTTGACTGAACCTTCAATCTTATTGGTAATTTCGGTCTCCATCTCTTCGGGGGCCGCACCATCCAACGTTGTATACACAACGACGATAGGCATTTCGACTTTCGGGTAACGGTCGACGCTCAGACTGAAAGAACAAAATGTTCCGATAACGAGCAGGAACAACATGAGCACTGTTGCGAATACGGGGCGTCTAATACAGATTTCAGCTAATTTTTGCATAATACTCTACTTCTTATTTTCTTCAATGGTTTTGTTAAGCGTTTCATAGGCGAAATTGATAATATCCTCGCAAGAAACACGATTCTTCTTCAGTTCTGCACACAACTCAGTTCCGTACTTCTCACGCACAGCTTTGACCAGACTGCTTGTCAATTTACGTGCTTCGTTTGGTTTGTCGGACGACGACCTGCCGTATTCCCAGCCAAGTACAATCGCAGCCGCGTTGACTGCGCCGCAGATTGTTCCGGAGTATACACCACCGCCAAGTCCGGAGCCAATCTGCACCGGGATATCTGTGCCATGTTCGGCATTATACGCCTTGATGATTGTCTCGGCGCAGTTAAAACCTTGTTGATGAATTTCGTCTGTTAGTTTCATAGTTACGATTCATTCACAGATTATAAAGCGCTGTTCTTGATAGCGTCAACAAGCTCAGCTGTCTCGGAAGTAAGCGGGTCTTTCGAGACTGTCAGTTTTGCGCCTTCAAACGCTTTGTCTGCCTCAAGAATGACATCGACACCGGACTTCAGACCTTCTCTGATTTCTGTAATTCCCTTGGAAGTATCGCCAACACGGACGACATTTTCATGTGCAATGCCGTCTTGCGCAATCAGAACATAAGTTGCGTCGCTGATTCGTTTGATGGATTTCTCCGGCAACAAAATCGCCTTTGTGTTGGGGTCTTTGATGATATTCGCCTTGACGAAATAGCCGGGCTTGTAGATGTTCTGCGCATTTGGCGCAAGTGCGTCGAGTGAAAGCGCACGAGATTCAGGGTCAATATTGGGATTGATATAAGTAATCGTTGCCTTATTGCTGAATTCCTTTTCGCCCGGTAAAGCGAACTCCACTCCTTGACCTTGCTTAATCTGACGAACAAGATTCTCCGGAACGGTGATTCTCAGGTGGATAGGATCGACGTCCAGCAGACGCACAACTTCATCACCCTCCTTCACATATTCACCGGCTTCAATCTTGTGGTCAGCGACCAATCCCGCAAACGGAGCCTTGATGATCATATCATTCAGTTGGCGTTTCAGGTCTTTGACTGTAAAGCTTGTCGATACATAGTCGTTAAACAAATCCAGAGCGACACGGCGTGCCAACAGGTAGCGTTGTTTGGCGGTCTCATTAGCTGTATAACTCTTGTCGACATCCGCTTGCGAAATTGTGTTGGTTGCCCGAAGAGCAACATTTCTCTCGTGAGTTGTTTTGGCCAATTCCATTTCCGCGATTGTCGATTTGACTTCAGGCAATGTATCTGGGTCAAAGTCAATTTCAACGCTCGTGACACCAAGACGATCCTCAAGTTTTTTCATGACCGATTCCGCTTTATCCAGGGAAATCTGGATAACGGACGGGTCAAGTGTGACCATAACCTGTCCTGTTGTGACATAGTCGCCACGTTCAACTTTTCTTTCAAGGACAAGACCAGCGACACGCGATGCAACATCCGATGCCGCATCTGCTGCAAGAGAGCCAACAACCGAGATTTTCTCCGGGATTGTCCGTTCCTCCGTTTTCAGTAGATGGACTTCAACGATTTCCGTCACTGAATCCTTCTCCTTGATTGCGTCCATTCCGGTCGTCGAGTTATTACTGCAACCCGTAACAAACAATGTTGCCGTCGTGAGCATGGCGACAAACATTCCTAACTTTGTTCCTTTATTCGTCAGATTCTCTTCTGTCTGTTTCAATTTTGAATCTCCCTTAAATCTCGTTGGTTTACGTCCACCAGCATGAATTGATTTTGCAACAACATCAGGTCTCTTTGAGAGAGAGGGGATACGTTGGAAAATGTCTGCCATTGTATTCAATGATTGCATCAGAGCTTCTCTGTCCGGATTACTCAAATCCTCATCCAGAATCTCCTGAAGTCTATTCATATAGCGCTGCTTCAGATTTTCGGTGATAGATTTGCCTTCGTGAGTCAAGATAATGAGAACCAAACGGCGATCCTTTGGATCGCTGATGCGTTCAACATACCCAAGCTTGACCAGTCTCTCCATGAGTACCGTCGCCGCAGGCAAAGTAATACCTTCCTGTCGCGCGATTTGTGTCATCGAAATCGGTCCGTGAATATCAAGGCATAGTAACACTTTTCTCTGTGCAACCGTGAGAAAACTCTCCACATCATTAACTCGCTGGCTCAGGAATATCCTTGTCATGATGGCAAAAATAACCCGACTTAAAGCTTCAGCGGTATTGTTATTTTTTATTGTTCTGTCTTTATCCATTCGAGCAAAAAGCTTCCTTATGTTCTTAAAATAAGTTAATGTTTACACTTCAAGAAATGTTTTATTATTGCAATCACATTGTCTCGCCGGAAGTGACATGACGCAGGTCTTGCTTTTTTAGCTAACTAAAGTAGTAAGTAATTGCTAATTTATTGTCCAAGAACATGCATTCCTAACAAAAAATGAAGCAAAAATTCTCGACTTATCACTTTTTTTTAGAGATGCCATTATATCCAAGGATATCTGGTCAACAAACCTATTCCGGCGGAAGACTTTTTCGAGAAGTATATGTGATAGGTTGGCGTTGCGTTACGCCTTGATGGGAGATTACGGTCTGGGCGTTGTAGAAGACGATGGTCCATCATCGGGAATAATCGCCTCGGCGTTTTCCATTGTGCGAATTCCGACTCGTAGGATGGCGCCTCCTTCGGGGGCGTTCTCCGCTTCGGCCATACCGTTGTGGAATTTAACCGCAATAGTACGCACCCAATCAAGCCCCATGCCTTCACCGCCTTGTTCCTTCGTTGTGTAGCCATAGTCAAAAATGTGTGGCAAATCCAATGGAGTCAGCAGTTCTCCTTCCGCATTACGAATGCCCGGTCCATTGTCGCTTATTTCGATGACAAAGTAGTCATTGATATAGCGGCTAGTGATGGAAATCTGTTGGTTGCGTGGCAGCAGGCCGGCCTCGTCGATTTGCTGACGTAAAGCATGAACGGCATTTGTTAGCAAGTTAAAGAGAGCGAGTTTGAGCAGCCGCGGTTCGACAATCATGGAATCCGGTTGCGCGTTGAGTTCTCTTTTGAAGGTAATATTGCCACTGACTGTGGGCGTAAAGGCATCAAGGAAATCGCCAACCAGTATATTGACATGATGACGCTCGTAGGCCGGTTGTCTGATGTGGCTGAAAGAGCGATAGATATTGACGATTTCCTGCAAAAACTTGGTGCTCTGAGATAACCCCTCGACGGCGTCACGAAGCATGCTGGCACGTGTCTCGTTGAGCGGAGCTTTTGATTCGGTCAGTTTTGCTATCGCCATCAAATCCAACTTTGAGGTTGCGATAATATTGGTCAGGTCATGTCCCAGATTATGTGATAGGGTCATGTTTGCTTCGCTTCTCTGTCGGTGCATTGTAGCGCCCGTCTGCATTTGTGCGAGAATCCCCTGCGCAATACTGCGGCACAATCGCTTAATGGTGCGTTCCAAAAACTTGCCGCCCATCCGTTGGTAGGCGCCTTCATGAAGTTGTCCCGAAATGTAAATCAGGGTGTCTTCGTGTTTCTCGGCAAAGCTAAACTGAGTTGTGTCCTCCATAGAAAACAGCGGATTAACCTCAAATGACTCATCTTTTGCGAGAGTCAACAGAGACTTTTTGGACGCATCTGATGTTTCCGTATTTGGGTAACTCTCGAAAAGAATGATATGGTTGGACAGCACCTGTCCTGTCGAAAGCTGCGTAATGGGGAATGTCTGGCAGATGTATTCCAATGTTTCCTGCACAATCCTTTTACGTGTTTTGAAGTCCGGTTGTGACAGAATGCTCAGATGATTGCGTACATCTTGCGCCAACGCCTGCCCGGCCATGGTATTGAATCCGAGTTCGAGGCGCGAGTGTGGATGTTGAATGAGTGAAATTGTTCCGTCTGATGTTTCTTGCAGCCTGTTGGAAACATTGATTAAGGGACGTTGCCATCTGATGTTGAGCAGTAGGTACAATCCGCCGCAAAGACAAATAATCAGCAGTGCGTAGAGACGATAAATAATTGTCAGTTTTTCGATGGGTTTGTAGTGCTGCGGGGTCGTGTAATACAACTGTAGACGCCCGGCTTTACTCACTGCCTTTGGCGAACGGATACGCAACTCGCTCATGCCCGAAAAAGTTTTGAGGATTAGGTTGTTCCGGTACGAATTGAATTCTCTGTGCTTGTTGGAGTTCTCGCAGTGTTTGACAACTTTATTGTTTTCATCCAAAAGGATTGTGCGAAAAATCGCAAGCGGCCCGTTGACAATTTCAGACAGTTCCTGACTTAGTTTTTTAGTGGCTTCCGTGCGTCGTTCCTCATCAGGCGAATACAGTGCCTCAGTCGAGAGAGAGCTAAGGTTGTCCGGCAACGTGAAAATCTCATAAAAGCTTTCGTTGATGAGATTCCGTTTGGCTCGCATATAGCGTTGTCTGTCTAAATCATAGAGCGAAAATGCCGCGACGAGCATAATGGTAATTGGCAGCAGCCAAAATCCGAACGAGCGGCGATTGAATCTTAACAAGGATTTATGTTTGTGTTTGTTCGTCATAAGCTAAGTAATAGCTATATACAAAAAGGGGGAGATAATGCCGATGATTTTGTAATAGTTTGAAGGACAATTATTAATGACATGGTACTTTGCATATAATGAGATTTGATGAAACACTATTAGAGTTTGACGCTGTTCGAAAGATTCTGAGTGAGTATTGCGTTTGTGGCTTGGGACAGCGTGCGGTCATGTCGATGACTCCTTGTACGGATCGTGGTCGTCTGGAGTCGATGATGACGCCTGTCTCGGAAATGTTGGAATTGCTTCGTACCAACGATCCTCCGCCTATTTACGAGTTGCGTGACTGTACGGAGATTATCAAACGGGCACGCTATGAGGGGTGTGTGCTTGAACCATTGGAGCTTTTGGATATTCGTCATTTTCTGGAAACAGCCGGGCGAATGCGTTCGTTTTTTGAATACGAACACGCAGAAATAGCGCCCTCGTTGCGTGGTCTTGCTTTGCCCTTGTATAATCTTCCGGCACTGGCTCATTCCATCGAGGATAAGATTACCCCCGAGGGGACGGTGTGTGATAACGCGAGCGAACTGTTGGCGCAATTGCGCAAGGATATCACACGACTCAGTGAGGGCATCAAACGCGATTTGCTGAATATGGTGCGCCGCTTTAGTGGGTCCGGAGAATTGCAGGACACTTTTTGGACGATGCGCAATAATCGTTATGTTTTACCTGTCAAGAGCACCCATCGCAGCCGCGTTCAGGGCATTATTCATGATTCGTCCAATTCGGGCGAAACGGTTTTCATCGAACCTCTTGGGATTCTGGAGCAGACGAATCAGCTGGCGGATGTTCAGGTTCGTGAGCGCGAGGAAGTCTATCGTATTTTGCGTGTTATTTCAAGTGATGTCACATCGGAGATAGCTGTTCTGCAAAGCAATGAACAAGTTCTGTCCGAGTTCGACCTTATCTTTGCCAAGGCGCGATTTGCGTTTAGTCATCAATGCAATTATCCGAATCTGACCGACCATAATCGGCCGGTGTGCTTGGTCAAGGCGCATCATCCGTTGCTGTATATCAGCGTCCCGCAGTCATCCATTCCGCTGACAGTGCGCATGCAGCCCCAAGACCGTTCGCTGATTGTAACGGGACCAAATGCCGGTGGTAAAACGACCGCACTCAAAACGGTTGGTTTGTCTGTGATGATGACGCAATGCGCTGTTCCGATTCCAGCCTCTCCCGAAAGCCATTTGCCCGTTTTCGAGAATGTTCTGGTGGCAATCGGCGACGAGCAAAATGTTTTGGAGGGTGAGAGTACTTTTAGCTCGCATATGCGCCGTTTGCGGGATATTCTTAAGGGTAGCGAAGAGCACTCTCTTGTGTTGTTGGATGAGTTAGGAACGGCAACCGACCCGAATGAGGGCGGGGCACTGGCCGTTGCCATCCTCGAAGCGTTGTGCGAGCGCAAGGCGTTATCGATTATCAGTACACACCTGTCGGTTCTGAAGAATTGGGCGGAGCAATATGAGGGGGCTTGCAATGCTTCCTTCCGTCTGGACCCACAGAGCCATCGGCCGACATTCCAGTTGCATATCGGTTTGCCGGGTATCAGCGAGGCCATTGTGGTTGCCGAGGCTGTTGGGCTTCCTCCTGAGGTAATTGCTCGGGCACGTGCTTTGCGCCCCAAAGGTGAGGAAGACGCAAGTGTGCTGATTTCTGGGTTGCAACAGCGTGAACAGGCTATGAACGAGATGGCGGAAGAGGCACGTCGGGCTTTGGCAAAGGCGAAGCGTTATGAAGAGGCTGCCGAAAAACAACTCAACGAAATGCGCGAGGAACGGCGGCTTTTGCAGGGCAAGTTCCTTGCGGAGAAGAAACAGGTAATGCAGGAATTGCGTCATCGTGTGGAGACTCTGCTCGCCTCGCAACCGACCAAAACACAACTGGATGAGGAACGTCGCTCGCTGCGTCAGGAAGAGGAAAGCGCTGAGGTGGAACATTCGGAAATCTCCGCGGCACCTGTGTTGGAGCTGTTTTCGCCGGAAGAATTGCACGAAGGTGATGTCGTTTTTGTGCCGTCAATTGATGATGTTGCGAAAATAATTCGTCTGCGCGCTGACCGCAACGAAGTCAAAGTGCAATCTGGACTAATCAGCTTGACTCTCAAAATCAGCGATTTACGGCGTGTGCCGGCACAGGACGCAGACAACGTGGAGGCAGTGGCTCAGGCGATGCCTCAGGCGTTGAGCGTGATGACGCATAGCGAACGGAAAAAGATAAAGAAACATCTCGAAGATGCCCCGATGTCTTTGAGTGTGATTGGGATGCGCTTGCCACAAGCCGAAGAAGCTGTAGATGTGTTCCTTGGGCGTGCGTTGTCCGGCGGCCTGAAAGAGGCTCGTGTTGTGCATGGTCACGGGACGGGCGCCTTGCGACGTGGATTACAGGAGTATTTCCGCACACATCCGATGGTTAAATCTTATCGGAGTGCTCCCATCGCGGATGGAGGAAACGCTGTAACAATCGTGGAACTGAAAAGTTAAGCGCATTTTCTTCTTGCAGTTTAATAATCATTTAGAGCATTATATTTTTGGTATGATATTTGACAGAGAGACATTATGACAACAACATTGATAACAGGTGGAGCAGGGTTTGTCGGCTCGCATCTTTGTGAACGCTTTTTGGCCGAGGGTCACCATGTAATTTGCATGGACAATCTGATTACCGGGTCTATCGAGAATATCGACCATATTCGCGACCCGAGATTCCATTTCATATTCCAAGATGTCAGCGAGTATATCTATGTCAAAGGCGAAGTCAACAATATTCTGCACTTTGCGTCGCCTGCTAGCCCAATTGACTATTTGCGTTGGCCGATTCAGACACTGAAGGTGGGATCACTGGGAACGCATAAAACCCTTGGACTTGCCTATGCAAAAGGCGCACGTTATCTGTTGGCGTCCACGAGCGAAGTCTATGGCGACCCGCTTGTTCATCCACAACCCGAGACCTATTGGGGCAATGTCAACCCGATTGGTCCTCGCGGCGTCTATGATGAGGCGAAGCGCTTTGCGGAGGCGATGACAATGGCTTATGGTAACGCGCACGGCGTGGATACGCATATTGTCCGCATCTTCAACACATACGGTCCACGCATGCGCCTTGATGATGGGCGTGTTGTGCCTGCGTTCATAAAAAGTGTTCTCGACAACAGACCGATGACAGTGTTCGGTTTGGGCAACCAGACTCGTAGTTTCTGCTATGTGTCCGATTTGGTCGAAGGAATTTTCCGCTTGCTTATGAGCAACGAACGCGAACCGGTGAACATCGGAACTGAGTATGAGATGAGCATTTTGAGTTTCGCCAAGCTCATCAACAAGTTGGCGGGCACGGATCTGCCTATAGAATATCAGTCGTTGCCGCAGGATGACCCGAAGAGTCGTCGGCCGGATTTGACCAAAGCGCGGAGTATTCTTGGTTGGGAGCCAAAGGTTCCAATCGAGAAGGGATTGAGCGATACAATCGAATACTTCCGTGAGAAGAGAACTCTGCAGGATGCCGCTGCAGCAAAGGCTTCGGGGCAGGAGACTCAGCAATGACAGCATTAATCACTGACCCTTATCAAGTATTTGTTTTCCTTTTGACAATCACCGGAGTTGTATTTGGTCTGAGCGAAGTTCCGCATTTGAAAAAGTTTTTTCATTATGTGTCGCCGATATTGTTCTGTTACTTTCTGCCGATGGTGGCGACGACTTGTGGCATTTTACCCGCGGAGAGCCCCGTCTACGGGCTTGTCAACAAAGCGTTTTTGCCTACAGTTTTGATTTTAGTGATGCTTAGCTGTGACGTTCGTTCGATTTTGAAGCTTGGCCCCAAGGCATTGGGAATCATGGCTTGCGGCAGCATTGGCGTGATGGCAGGATGTGTGATTGCCTATTTCTGTTTAGGTGGCAAAGAAACCTTTGGCGAGTGGGGGTGGGCCTGTCTTGGCGCTCTCTCAGCCAGTTGGGTTGGCGGCTCCGCGAACATGATTGCGGTTACCGGTTCACTGGGAATTCCCGATATCGCTCCGGTGCTTTTGGTCGATTCTGTTTTCGTGTACACATGGATGGGAATGCTTATTGTACTTGCAACTTGGCAGCATTCTATTGATAAAAAACTCAAAATCGACCCGGAACTTTTGACGTCAATCACCAAACGTGTTTCGGATTTTGCGGATCAGGTTCCACGCCCGATTTCGACATCCGGTTTGTTGCTGATGTTGGCGTTGGGATTCGGTTCCGGTGCGATTTGCACCTATGCAGGCAACTGGCTATATGACTTGATTATCAAACCGTTTGCGGAGACTTATCCGACAATCAAGTCCTTGTCCGCATTTACCTTGACGATTATGTTAGTGACAGTTTTGGGCGTTTTGCTCAGCATGACTCCGGTGCGTAAACTTGAAGCACAGGGTGCCTCCTCCGTTGGCTATGCGTTGCTTTATCTGTTGCTCCCGACATTTGGCGCACAGGCAGACTTGCGCGTTTTGAGCGATGTCCACTGGTATTTTGCTGCCGGCCTCATTATCATATTGTCTCATGGGTTGTTCATTGTTATTGGGATGCGTCTGTTCCGCATACCGTTGTTCCTTGGCGCGACGGCCAGTCAGGCTAATCTTGGCGGACCAGCCAGTGCGCCTATCGTGGCAGCGGCCTATCAACCCTCGCTGATGCCTGTTGGGTTGCTGTTAGGTGTTCTGGGGGGAATTATAGGGACATATACGGGGCTGATTGTTGCTGCTTTATGCAAGGCTGTGGATTAGCTACAGAGTGCTTGAGGAACGCATAAGTGCCCCTTATGGGTGTTAATAATAGTATATGAAGATTCGAGCCTGTTTTCGCGGTAGAGCAATGTGCCAGATGCTTGGCGTGGTGGCGTTGCAAGTTTGTGCTTTTATGTTTGTTGGCACAATCAATGCTCAAACTGATGCCATGTCCGATAGCTTGTCAACAACGGCTTTGGCGACAAATCCCCTGTTGATTTTGGACAGGGAGACGTCGCGTGTCGCTTCGGAGCAGGTGAAGTCGGAAGAACTGACGACCCGCTCGCAGTATCGCGATGAATCGACTAGCATTTCCAAGGAATCCTTGCTTGCTGATGAATTGAGCACTACCGGTTCGGAGTTCGGTCATCAGACAATCATGGATCTCGGCGACAAGATTGTGGAAGTCACCACCGAGCCTATACAACGCGCCGAAGGTGTCGGGCTTGACGCGATTCCCAAGTATTTGGACAAGAGCACGACTTCGGCGCAATTGATTCAACTGCACCAGTATGAAGAGCGTGGACACATTGGCGAAGCCTATTTGATTGCCCGTGATTTGGTCAAGAACTTCCCGACGGATGAGTATGCCTATGACGCCGCCATTCGCAATAGTTTGATTTTGGGCGAGGGGATGGAAGCAGATACTGAAAACCTCTTCAAGCAGGCGATGGTTATGGTCGACTATCCGGGCAAGTATTATGTGCAATTCGCGCATGTTTTGCTGCGGCGCGAGCACTTAGACGAGTATAGACGGTTGTGCGAAGATTATGCCGAGCTTCACAATGAAGATGATGAATGTACGCTGACTTTGGCTCGCATGTCAAGTTTAGCGGGAGAGTATGAACGTGTGATTGAACTTCTACAACCTCTGCGTCTAGAGTCGGAAGTCTCGCTTGGTTTCCCTGAATGGCAATTGCTTTTCAACGCATATGTCAAGAGCAAGGATTTCGTTTCGGCACGGGCGCTTGCGCTCGAAGGAGTGGAACTCGATTTTGGCGCTTGGGAAAAACGTACAATCTTCATGAGTTTTTTGAAACTGCCGACCATTGATGCCGAAGAAGTTGTGATGATGGCACGTCAGGTTTTGAGTAACGAACAAGACTATCACACCGCCAAACTCGTTGCGAACAAGATTATTGAGCAAGCATTGAACCAGCGTTTCTTTGAGGATTTGCAAAAGCGTTTGGATGAGAGAATCGCAAACGCTGAAGCGAATCACGTTGAAGTCTGGTTAGCGACGATCTTGGCGCAACAGAAACATGACCCAGAGCGAGTTCGCCATTTGCTGACCGAGGTTACCAAGAGTACAACCCCTGTCATTGCCTATGAGAGAGCGCAGTTTTACAAGCAAGAAGGCAACACGACTGCGGCACTGGAGATTATGCAAGATTTGCTCGAGGAACAATGGAGCAACACGGATATCCGGTTGCAGTTGGTGGAACTGTATTTCGAAACAGGCAAACCACTCGAGGCCGCGGAGTTGCTTGACGACATGACCACCCTGTGGGTGAGTCGCGAAGTCATGCGGCGTGTTGGTGTGCTGTCTGTCAAGGCCGCCATGCGTATGGATAATCCTCAGTATCTGATGGATACATGGGTTTCGCAGGCGGATATTGCGCAGTTTTCCGATTTGCTTTTGATGGGCGATCAGGTCATCTTGGAACTGGGAACACTGAAAAATTCCGACGAGTTGCTGGATTTGATTGAACAACGACTCAAGCAGCCAAATCAATGGGCGCTCTATTTGCTCAAGGCGCGGCTACATGCAATCAAAGGCGACCAACGTGCGGTGCTTGAGAGTTATCTTGGGTATCTTGACCATCATTATGACAACATCCCCATGACACAGTTTGTCGCGAAGTTGGCGTCGCAGGTTGGACGGACGCCTATCAAACTTATGACCCGCGATGGCGAAGGGGAAAAAGCAGTCACGATTAGCGCTGTCAATACGAACAATACGGATATCGCTATCGAGCTGTACAAGCGATTGATTCGGATGCAGCCCATGGTGCTCGAAAACTACTCGGCTCTGATGCGCGTTTATCAGTCGCGCGGCGAAGCCGAAAAGGCAAAGTCTACAGCCCTGGAGTTGGCGGATTATGAGTCCAGTTTCCCGTTGGCGACAAATCGCATGGCGGCGACAATCCTTGCGGATAATGGTTTCGCACAAGACAGCTTGCCGCTTTTCCGCAAGGCACTCAATGCGGAAGATAGGTTCAATTATTCGTTATGGTTCCGTTATGCACAGGCGTTGGTGGATGTTGGCGATTATGCCAAGGCAACCGAGGTCTACCATAATTTTCTGCTAAAGGGTGTCAGTGGACATCCCGTCAATCAACCGGTGTTGTTGGCGAATTTGCAAACCATTGCGCAAAAGACAAACACAAATGACTCACTCTGCAAATTTCTTGTTGACCAACGCAACGTCAAACTTCCCGGCAAGCCTGAGTTTTTGCTGAGTAGCGCGAAATTGCTCATGCAACTCGAGAAAATGGATTTGGCAACAACGATGATTGCGGCCTTCCAAGAACAGTATCCGCACCATGAACTGGCCGCAGATAGCACAATCTTGCTGGGGCAGATGGCAGCCGCCAAAGGTCGGCCTGATTATGCGTTAATCATGTTCCAGAGTGTTATCACCAATCCGGAAATGGTCGGCACAACCGCCGAGATTCGCGCTCGTTTTGAGATTGGCGAACTCCAGCGCAAACAAGGAAATCTGCGCGAAGCCATTGCGACTTGGACAGACCTGAAGGCACGATTCCCCGAAAACAACACGGCCATTGCCGGAGTCTACGAGGCGGCGATGCTTGCGTGGTTCGAACTCCACGACTGCACATGGGCAACGGGACTGCTTAACGATTTCATCGCATCCGGTTCGACAGATTTGGCGACAGTGCGCCGCGCTCATGCCGCTCTAGAAGCTCTTGCCAACAAAACATCTGCCGAAGATTTCCAGAAGATTTTACCAAGTATCAACTGACCTGCATGTTGGCTTGCATTTTGTCACAGGAATAAAATAATAGAAGGAATCATTATAGGTGTAGGTTTTCCATAGGCGGGAAGAGATTCCCGCTTTTATTACGCCCAAAATGGTTGTGAATCAGGAGTATATTTATGCCAACTTATGAGTATTTTTGCAAAAAATGCGGGAAGAAATTTGAGTATTTTCAGCATATCAATGACCCCCAGCTTACGACTTGCGAAGACTGCGGAGGGGACTTAGATCGTCTGGTTGGTGCTGGTTCCGGGTTGATTTTCAAGGGCAGTGGCTTCTATATTACTGATTATGCCCATGCGCATACGGATGTGGCGGCGTCTTCGTCGTCCGAACACGAATCGTCGCATACGTCAGAAGCGTCTGCTTCGTCGGGGAGTGCCAAGGACACGTCTGCCAGTAGTGCCTCGGTAGCACCGAAAGCTTCGGTCGAGACAAAGTTGTCTTCACCTGAAAGTAAATAGCACCTATTACAAATTGTTTCCATTACGCCGTTCATGATAATGAAAAGCTTGTCTTGGATGGCGTATTTCATTATGTAGCACATTTCAATAAGCAAAGGTTTTGTTATGTTCAATTGCGGGTGGAGTCCTTATTATGTCCGGTTTGACCAGACAGATTTAGAGGCGGAGTGGTACCAGTGCCGTGATGAGGGGAAGATACTGCCTCGCGCGTTGCGTGAGGAATTTGAACGGTTGCGTTCCGCAGATCTCAACGATGTCAAAGAACAGAATGCGCTGCTGGCGTTGATGGACAAATGTGGCGCAGTGCCTATGAGTGAAGAGTATGATTATATCGAACCATCGGATTTGGATGCGATTCGTGAGGCTCGCCCCACTGAAGATTGTGTGATTGAGGCATTTGATGTTTTTGATACAGAGGCCTTGGAAGACCGTGTGCGGGGAGCTTGGTATGGACGTAGCGCCGGGTGTTTGCTCGGAACTCCGGTGGAGGGTTGGACAGGCGAGCGTGTAGAGGATATGCTGAAGGAAACGGGGCGTTATCCGTTGACTGGATACATGCGATTGAGTGGTGTTGATGAAGCGATACGCACTAAGTACGATTTTGCGCCCGGTGCTCGGTGGGTTGATACCGTTCCTTGCATGCCAGAAGATGATGACATGAATTATACGCTTGTCGGATTGGGCATCATGCGTGAGCATGGCGCGAACTTCACACCGCTGAATGTTGCCGAATACTGGTTGCGTTTTCTACCTCCGTGGCGCACGTGTACGGCGGAACGCATCGCGATTCGCAATTTGATGTTAGCAAAAGAACCTCCGGAAACAGCACTCTATCGCAACCCGTATCGCGAATGGATCGGGGCACAGATTCGAGCGGATTTCTTTGGTTGGGCCGGTGCCGGTAATCCGGTGCTGGCTGCGGAGTGGGCGTGGCGAGATGCAAGTATCAGCCACATCAAGAACGGAATCTATGGTGAGATGTGGGTTGCGGCCATGTTAGCTGCAGCAGCGACAACACAGGATGTTCAAGCTGTTTTGTGCGCAGGACTGAATCAAATCCCAGAGTGGAGCCGTTTGCAAAAAGCTGTTCGTAATGTCATAAGCCGTTATCGCTGCAAGTGCTCATATGATGAGTTTGTAAGTGAGCATCGGCGCCGTTGGAAGGGAATGCAGGTCTATGGTTGGGTTCACACGATAGCGAACGCGGAACTGGTTACGGCGGCATTGCTCTGGGGCGAGGGAGACTTTACGAAGTCGCTCTGTATGGCTGTTCAGCCGGGATATGATACGGACTGCAATGGCGCGACTGTCGGCTCTATTATGGGCACGATGCTTGGCGCGAAGCGCATTCCCGAAGAGTGGATTCGTCCCTTGGGTGGACATGCGATATTCACTTTGGCGGGTGTGGAAGAGATGACCTACGACCGCTTGGTCAGCGAGTCTGTCAGTGTTATCCAAAAGGTTCGTGCCTGACTCAGCTATTAGATTCCGGAATCTCGATTCCAAGCTGATACGCCAGAGCAATCACCTCAAAGACAGTCATCTTGTTGAACTTGCTCTTTTGCTTTGGTGTTGGGTCTGTATCGTCGGGGATGTTCATAATGTGGTGCGCAAGTTGCGCGATGTACGGGCAAAGATTGTCTGCCTCTGCCTCGGCGGTCAACTGACCAATCGTCATTTCCGGGGCGATGATGTCCCAACCGTCGATGCCAAAATCACGTTCGATACAGCGCTTCATTGCCAATGTATAATAGGCAGGAATCTCTTGTAAAGCGGATTTTTCGGTCCATCGCTTCTCCGGACAAACCGGATACTTGCGTTTGAATTGCCGCTCACGTGAATGCTCGGCGAGGTGCAAACACAGAAAACACAAGGGGATGAGTACTCCGGCCACAATCGCGCTTCCCATCCATCCTTGTGGTAACAAGGTAAATAGCCAGTCCGTGCCTACAATCAATAAAACACAACAGAAGAGAATAAGTATAACGGCGATTGAACTTGTCAGTATATGTCTCATTGCTTTCCCCTAAATCAAATGTGGAATCCGGCTAAGTGGATTCCACATTTGATATTGCTAAACTACTTGTTACTTTTTAGTTGTGCGCCGGGTTGGATATTTCTTTGCCGGCCCCTTGGCTATCTTATTCGCGATGAGTTCCTTTGCTTCCGCGAGAGTCACTTCATCCGGATTTGTTCCTTTGTGCAATGTTGCGTTTATTGCTCCATTGGTGACATAAGGGCCAAAACGCCCGGTCTTGACAAAGATTCCTTCGCCCAGATCGCGTCCGCCACCTGCCGCAGCTCCGGCGGATTGCGTCTCAAGTTTATCCTTGAGCAATTTGCGTGCGCTCTCCAAATCAAGCGTATGCGGGTTGACGCCTCTGCCAAGCGAGGCATTCGTTTGACCATCAGTTACATAAGGGCCGAAGCGTCCAGGTTTGACAAAGATTCCTTCGCCCAAATCAATAGGCTCCTCAAGTTTTGTTTTTACTTTCGGTTTGGCTAGCAACTCAAGCGCTTTCTCAAGAGTGATGGTATAGACCGATTCTGGCTCGGGGATGTTGCGGTATTCGCGCTCACATGCTACATAGGGGCCGTAAGGGCCGATGGTCGCAGTGACCGGCTTGCCGTCTTTCTCGCCCAAAGTGCGTGGAAGAGTCAGATATTGAAGCGCCATCTCCAAAGTGATGTTGTCCGGCTCAATATTCTTGACCTGAGTGCGCTGAGGCTTCGGCGCAGTCTTGTCCTGAGGCGTCTCGCCCCGTTGGACATAATAGCCATATCTGCCTTTATAAAGATAAATAGGCTCGTTTGTCTTTGGGTCATTGCCAAGGCAAGTTCCGTTGTTCTTCTTCGTCTTCAAGACTTCGATGGCTTGTTCCAAAGTCAAATCCGCAGGAGGAATATCACTGGGGATGTCTGCCATGGGCGAATCGTTTGACTCGCCAAGTGACAGATAAGGGCCGAAACGTCCAAGCTTCACCAACACTTTAGTGTTTGTTTCCGGGTCGACACCAAGAAAAATTCTCGGTTTCTCGGTCTGGGTGCTCTCGGCTTTTTCGACTTCAGTATTCAATCCGGCCTGAGTTTTGTTGCCATGATAGAATCTGTGCAGATAGTCAATCCACTGAAGCTTTCCTTCAGAAATCAGATCGAGGTCTTCTTCCATCCCTGCGGTGAACTTGATGTCCACATAACGTGGGAATGTATTTCTCAGGAAATTCATCACCATAAATGCGTTGAAAGTCGGGATAAGCTGTCTATTCTTATTCAGTACCACATAGCCACGATCTTGAATCGTCGAGATGATTGCCGCATAAGTGGAGGGACGGCCAACGCCTTCCTCTTCAAGTTTTTTAACCAGCGATGCTTCCGTGTATCTGACAGGTGGCTCGGTCGAGTGAGATTTGGGCACCAAATCAATCAATGTCAGGTCAGACGGTACAGACGCGACGTTGACCGTTTGTCCCTGTTGCATGTCAGGCAGCAGTTCTTCCTTGTCGCTCAATTCCGCGGATGGGTCGTCGCTTCCTTCGACGTAGGCGCGCAGGAAACCGGGGAAGAGGATGCGTTTGCCGGTTGCTGTGAAGACGGTAACAGTGCCATCGCTGGCAACGGCTTCAATCTTCGCGGTAGTGCGCAGTAGTTTTGCGTCCGGCATCTGGCTTGCGATTGTCCGCTTCCAAATCAATTCGTAGAGTGCGAACTGATCCCTGTCAAGATACTTTTCAATATCATTCGGCAGTTTCTGCAACTCGGTCGGGCGAATAGCTTCGTGCGCTTCTTGAGCGTTACGTGTCTTCGTCTGATAACGGCGCGCAGGCATGACATAGTCTTGACCATAAATCTTTGCGATGAGATTTTGTGCGTCGCGCAAAGCTTTCTCGCTCAGTGTTGTTGAGTCTGTGCGCATATAAGTGATAAGACCGATGCGTTCGCCATTGCCTAACTCAACACCTTCGTACAGGCCTTGAGCAATCTGCATCGTCTTGCGCGAAGAGAAATGCAATTTGCGGTTGGCTTCCTGTTGGAGGCTTGAAGTCGTGAATGGTGCATAGGGTCTTTGCGCAATGGGAGATTCTTCGATGGCGATGACCTTCCATGGCAGTCCGGCCATGAGTCCTTGACGCAAATTGTTGACTTGTTCACCGTTCAAATGAACCGTTTTCCCGCCATTCTTGAAGACACCCTTTTCGTCAAAATCTTTGCCGGTCGCAACACGCAAATCGTTGATGGTGCTGAGTGTCGCCTTGAACTGTTTGCCCTCGCGGTGCGAAATGAGGGCCTCCAAATCACTGTAGGTGGCAGACACGAAATTGCGACGTTCCTCTTCGCGTTCAACAATCAGACGCACTGCCGGTGATTGTACGCGACCGGCGCTCAGACCAAACTGGATTTTCTTCCAGAGTAATGGCGACAAACGATAGCCGAACAATCTGTCAAGAATGCGGCGGCTTTCTTGGGCGCGAACAAGGTTCGTGTCAATCTGGCGTGGATTGGCAAGAGCGTTCATAATTGCTTCACGGGTGATTTCATGGAAGACAATGCGCTCTACAGGAACCTTCGGCTTCAGGACTTCCAACAGATGCCAGCTAATGGCTTCTCCTTCGCGGTCTTCATCGGTTGCGAGTAGGACTTTATCCGCCCCCGCCAAACTCTTTTTGAGCATTGTAATATGTTTGCGTTTGTCGGAAGGAATGACATAGTAGGGTTGAAATTTGTCGTCAACATTGACAGCAAAATCCGACCATTTCTCCTGCCGGACATTGTCAGGCAGATCTTGTTTCTGCGTCGGTAAGTCTCGAATGTGTCCCATAGAAGCTTCAACTTGGTAGTCAGGACCAAGAAAGTGTCCTATTGTTTTGGCCTTGGCCGGTGATTCAACGATTACTAATGTTTTCACTGCTATTACCTTTCAATAATCATGCCGTGGGCAACCTGTATGTCCTTGGCGTTTTAGATTTGGGTTTCAGTTAAGCCATAGTTGTCTGTGTTACATATAGACAAAGGCATATTTCAAAAATCCAAGTTAATTCAATTTTGCCAAACGCTCCGACAATTCTTTCACTGTACTTTCATAGTGAGCTAGCTTCGCTTTCTCCTTGTCAATAACAGCAGCCGGAGCACGTGACGTGAAATTCGTATTGGCGAGTTTCTCCGTCTGAATACGGAAATCCTTCTGAGCCTTCTCCAAATCTCTGGCGATACGCTCCTTCTCCTGCTTAAGCATTTGCTCGGGAAGCTCGACAAAGACAGTCGCTTCGCCGACGGTTGCGTGAGCACCGAACGCAGGCGCGACGAAAGTCTCGCAGATGTCAAGCTTTGCTAGTTTTGTCAAAGTCGCGAAGAAGGATTCACTCTTCATGAAGAGCGTACGGTCAGTAGCATTCGGCGTTGAAATAATCACGCGAGCTGCCATGCCGGGCTGAAGCTGCAATTCGCCACGGATGTTACGAATCGCATAAATGAGATCTTGAAGACTCTTCATTTCGGTTTCTGCCGCATCATCGAGAAGATAATCGGGGGCGAAATCGTTCCACGGTGCTACGCAGCAATGCTCGGCACCTTCGAGCACCGCCAACATCTTGCTTCCGAGTGTCGGCGCGGCCTTGTCAAAGTTGCCGGTCATGAAGTTGGTTCTAAGTGTGCTCCATATTTCTTCGGTGATAAATGGGCAAACGGGATGAAGCAGACGCATGACGCCTTCGAGCATGATGACAAGAATGCCTTTGGCCACCATGTCCGGATTCTCTTTATTGTAGAGGCGCGGCTTTGCCGTCTCAAGATAGTAGTCGCAAAAGTCTCTCCAGAAGAAATCATAGATTGACTTGACGAGGATGTCGTAGTCAAAGTTCTCGAGAGCATTGTTGACCGCCTTGATGCAACGTGCATAACGTGATACAATCCAACGATCTTCAACCCGCATGGCCTGTAATCCGGCTTTGTCGGCGGGGATTGCCGTCGCAATCATGTCGGGCGTCAACCCTTCGGTAGTCGAGAAAACGAAACGTGCCGCATTCCAAAGTTTGTTCATGAAGTTTCGGTTGGCTTCGCATGCCTTCTCGCTAAAGGCGATGTACTGCTCGCGTGTCGCATCGACAGTCAGGGTGTAGCGCAGAGCATCTGTACCGTATTTCGCCATCATGTCACGTGGGTCAATCACATTCCCTTTACTCTTGCTCATCTTCTTGCCCGTTTCGTCAGCGACAACCGGGTTGAAGTAAACCTTACTGAATGGGATTTCGTCCATAAAATACAGACCGGTGATAATCATACGCGCTACCCAGAAGAAGAGAATCTCTTTTCCTGTGATAAGAGTGCTTGTCGGATAGAACTTCTTCAGTTCTTTTGTGTTGTCAGGCCAACCAAGAGTGCTGAAGGGCCACAGAGCGGAGGAAAACCATGTGTCAAGGACATCTTGGTCGCGTGTCCATGTCTGCTCCTTAAATTTAGGCTCATCCGGCAGCTCGTCCTTGTCGGAGACAAAGATTTCTCCATCAGGACCATACCATGCCGGGATACGATGTCCCCACCAAAGCTGACGCGATACCGGCCAATCACGAACATTGTCCAGCCAGTAGTTATATTCTTTTGCGCGTGCTTCGGGATAAAACTTAATTCGTCCACTGTTAACGGCATCTTTCGCAGGCCCAACAAGCGGCTTCATCTTGACAAACCATTGTTTGCTGATGTATGGCTCGATGACTGTGTTGCAACGATAACAAACACCAATACGTTGCGGGTGTTCTTCGATTTTCTCAAGCAATCCGATCGCATCCAAATCGGCGACCACCGCTTTACGAGCTTCGTATCGATCCATTCCCTGATACTTAGGGGCAATTTCGTTCATTTTACCATCGGGAGTCAGAACATTGATTTCTTCCAAGCCGTGGCGTTTGCCCGCCTGATAATCATTAGGGTCATGCGCCGGTGTAATCTTCACCATACCGGTTCCGAATTCCTTGTCAACAAAATCATCGGCGATAATGGGAATCAGTCTATCAGTCAATGGCAACTCTACCATTTTCCCGACAAGGTGTTTATAGCGTTCATCGGACGGGTTGACGGCGACTGCAGTATCACCGAGCATCGTTTCGGGGCGTGTCGTCGCGACGGTTACAAACTGACCGGGCATATCCTTAATGGGATAACGCATATACCACAATTTACCGGGCTTGTCCGCATACTCGACTTCATCATCGGCGATGGTAGTCTGACACCTCGGACACCAGTTTACCAGATAGTTGCCTTTGTAAATCAATCCGTCATCGTAGAATTTCTTGAAGACAGTGCGCACGGCACGCGAGAGCCCTTCGTCCATTGTAAAGCGTTCGCGTTCCCAGTCACACGAGCACCCGAGCTTTTTCAGTTGCTCAATGATGGTGCTGCCATGCTCATTCTTCCATTTCCAAACTTCTTCCAGAAACTTCTCTCGACCGAGTTCCTTGCGCTTGATTCCCTGCTTGGCCAGACGGCGTTCGACGACATACTGCGTCGCAATTGAGGCGTGGTCTGTACCGGGAAGCCAGAGTGTGGCATAACCTGCCATGCGTTTCCAGCGAATCAGGACATCCTGCAATGTATTGTTCAGCGCGTGACCCATGTGCAAAATCCCCGTGATGTTTGGGGGAGGGATAACTATCGTATAAGGTGGTTTGTCGCTATTCTCATCAGCATGCCAATAGTTCTTGTCGCTCCAAATCTTGAGCCATTTCTCTTCCGTTTGCGCGGGTTCGTATCGTGTCGAAAGTTCCATAAATTATAACCGAGAACAAATCCAATCATTAAGTTAATGCAATTTCAAAAACTACACTACACTGAAAATCGCTTTCCTAATTATAATAATAGTGCAAAAATGCACCAAGAGCTTTTGTTTGCAAATAATATTGGATTTTTGAACGATTCACGACATGATGGCGTAAATCTAAAGTAAGTATAATTTGTCAGTGTCGAAAGATATGAGATAATGTCCCATCCCGTCAATATGAATCAAATGAGTTCTCGTGCCGCATTTCTATGGTTAGTTGGTTTCGCGATACTATATGCCGGCATTATGATTCCCTCATGGAACCTTGGTCATTTGGATTTCGGCGATGGTAACTACATGTATATTTCGTGGCGAGTTGCCAATGGCGCGTTGCTCTATCAGAACATCCTTGCCCCTCAGCCGCCCATCCACTTTTTGATTGGTTGTGGACTGATAAAGCTTGGCGGCCTGTTTTCGCATCCACTCTATGCGTTTCGTTTGTACAGTTTACTGCTGCATCTGTTGAGTATGTTTTTAGTCTACTCTTGCACAGTACGTATGGCAACGAGTGATGACCGTGATTGCAGTGGGCAATGGCGTGCCGCCGGGGTGTGGGCCGCGCTGTTATATTTGCTTGTGCCGATTGGGTATTGGTGGACAAGTGGATACCAGAGCGAACCAACCGAAATGGCATTTATCCTCGGGGCGTTTTACCTTGTTATGTACTTTAGAGGCTGGCAGGCGTTCTTTGCCGGTGTGCTGATGGCGTTAGCTGTTTTGACCAACATGACGGCGGCTCCGTATGCTTTGTTTATTGGTTTCGGATTGCTTATCCGCAAGCCGCGTCTTAGCCTGTCGTATTGGGCTGCATTTGTCCCGATTGTGTTTTTGACCTTTTTTGCAATGGAACAGTGGACAGGTGCTTGTATTGAGAATGTCTTTCAGAATCAGGTTGGATCCTATCCACGGCCGGAGTTGTTGCCCAAGGGAGTTGGGGTGACAGGCTATTTCCGCAACAAGCTCCTGACAGAGGGATTGGATATTTTGCATCTTGAAGGTGGCTTCATTCTGCTTGGCCTGTTTGGGATGCTGACATATATTACACGTGGTTCTGTATCGACACGGATTCGCGAGTTTGTTGCGACCTTTACGTTTTGTGCCATGCTGTCGTTTTTGTATGTCACCAAAGGTGGTACGGTCGATTACATCTTTTCGATTGCCGAACCTTTCGTCGCGATTATGGGCGGGTGGTTCATTCTATGGTACTGGCGGATGGGTGCGCCGATTATGGGCACTCTCAAGCCATCTGGCGACAACCTGAGTATGTGTGCTTGGTGGGGCAGTATGCTGCTGATATCGATTGTAATTCTTTACCCGGGAATGTCGCACAATTATGCGACGTGGGCGCAGAAATCCTATGAGTGCCCTGAGTACGAGACAATGCAGATTGTGCGCGAAATCACGGATGCCGCGCCGAACGAGCACGACCTTGTGCTGGTGCCGCCGCACTATGCGTTTATCGCGCAACGCAAGATTGCTCTCGATTACAGCGAATTGCTTTTGTGGACACTCAAGTATCTCAACGAAAATCTGGACAAGGTTGATGGACGCGCTAAGCAAACGGTGCGTAAACTTGCGAATATGATTGCGAAAGGCGAGATTGCGTTCATTGCGTTGGACATGAATCAGACGGCAAAGATTCCCGAGATTAAGACAGCAATTGATACGTACTACAAGCCTCTTCGCGAGAAACCCGTGCGGACTCTGAACACAAGTTTGGAATTTTATGTTCCTCGTGAGAAATCGCAACCAACAGTCACAGCGCAGTAAGAGATTTCGCTAGGCGGGAGAAGTGCTCGCCGTTCCTACTTGACCTCAGCTTTTTTTGTTATGATGGTGAAGCATCCGCGTACAAGAATAATCACTGCAACCACAATCAGCAGAATCGATGTGACGAGCAGAGAATAGTTATGTTCGCGAATGTATTTCGGCATGAGCGAAAGTAGCGCGGCCATGGTCGTAATCCCCATGAAAACAGCGGGAAGTAACGCAAACAGATAGGACTTTTTGCGTAGGAGCAGCCAGAAGACAACCACCATGAGTGCGAGTGCTGCAAGGAGCTGGTTGGCTGTGCCGAAGATAGGCCAGAGGGTGTTGAACGCACTGCCCGAGGCAAGCAGAAGCATGCACAAAACCGCAATCGTCGAGTTGAACCAAGGAATCAACATAATCTTGGGCGTCTTGGCGCCGAAAAGCGCACGCCAGAATTCTTCGAGGAGCAGGCGAGTCAGACGTACTGCAACATCGAGAGTGGTGACAACAAAACCTTCGAGCAGTAAAATCGCGAGAACTGTCCCCAACTGAACGGGGATGTTAATTGCTTTGTGGAAGATTTGGGCAGCACCCAACGAGAATGCCAAAATGGGATTGCTCGTACCGGTTGTGGGCCAGATGATGGACATATAGTCAACTTTATCGAGGCCAAAACCGATAATCAACAGAGCGCATACAGCCAAGAAACTTTCGAGAAGCATGCCGCCAAATCCAACGATGCGAGCATCATGTTCGCGCTTGAGCAGTTTGGATGTTGTGCCTGTGCCAAGAATGCAGTGAAATCCGGAGATAGCGCCACAAGCGATGGTAATGAACAACAGCGGCCACATGGCACCAAGTTTCTGATTACCTTCGGCGATATTAAACATAGGGAAGGTTTGTATGCAATCGCCTTTGAACAGAAGGACAAACATCGATGTGACAATCAAAATCACACCAGCGTAAAGAATCTGAACATTGATAAAGTCGCGAGGCTGAATGATGAGCCAGATGGGAAGACCGGCCGCAAGCATTGTGTATCCGCTGATGATGTACATCCATGTTTGGGATTGAACTCTGATTGGTAAATAGACACCGATAATAATGCTCAAAACACAAAGTAGCGAGGCGATAAGGTAAATGAGAATCGTCTTGATGTGTGTGCGTCGAAGCAGTAAGCCGAGCAATGGCGCGGCCAAGGTAATGAAGACAACTGATGCCGAGGCAATTCCGCCGATATGGGCATAGGCAACGCCGCCAATATCCTCGATGTTCAAGATGCCATAATGAGCCTTGTCAAAACCGGGAATCTTGTCGACAGGCCAAGAGGATGTAAGCGCTGTTGCTGTTGCCCGCAAAAACGAAGAATTGACCAACGCAAGCATGAGCAATAGGAAGAAAAGAAAGAACGCATAGGTTGTGTCACCCAAAATGCGTCGGCACATCTCGGCAATCGAGCGGCTATCTTCGCGCAAAGAAATGAACATGGTGGTGTAGTCATGCACCGCACCAAAGAGAATGCCGCCAAGTATAATCCACGTCCATGCCGGCGCAACACCATAGAGGATAGCCATGGTCGGGCCGAGGATAGGACCGGCACCGGCGATTCCCGAAAAGTGGCTCGCAAAAACAACACTCAAGCGTGTCGGGCAGTAGTCGATGCCATCATTATGAGTAATTGCGGGAGTTTTTCGTGATGGGTCTTCTCCTAATTTCTTTGCAATCCAAGATGAGTAGAAGCAATAAGCTACGATGTATAAACAAAAAGGAATTAAAAGTAAAGCTATAATATTCATTTTAAGCGATTCTCTATATTGTTTTCAAACGACTACAAGATATTCAGGTATGGAGCTGTCCCAGCTTCTAAAGCACTGCCCGGCATCATGTCTGACAAAGACCCCGATGAGCCTTTTTGTGGGCTGATGCTGCCCTTTGGCAACGGTTGTGTGGCGAAGTAGCTGACGGAAGGTTCGCTACCGGCCGGCGGTTGCCCATTTGTGCAGCGTATGCCATCGCCACGCAAGTAGTAGAGGTTCTGTTGTCCCTGCATTTTGGAGGGGAACGGTGTGCGTGGATTGTTGATGAACCCACGACGCCAGTCATGCAAAATGCGGATGTTTGCAACAGCGTCAACACCGGCACGAGCACCTTCACTACGCAAGTCAAAGAGCATCTGCGCAATGTCCTCTTGCTCGAATGTCGTGCTTCGCCGACTGTTGATGACGGCAACCTTTTGACCATTGATTGGTTGCGCTCGGAGAGCGACCGATTCAACAGGTCTTTTCGGGCCAAGCCGAGCACCATCGACGGGAATCGCATCACGACCGAGTGTCGCGCATGATGACAAAACAAAGAGAATGCCTAAAGCGGCAATCGTACTGGCAATGTGTTTTGATAATATCATTTCTCTAGATTCTCATCAACAGTTGAGTTTGATGTTTTGGACTTGTTCTGTCTTCTTTTTACAAATACTATAACAAAAATGCTCATAATAATTACGAGTCCTGTTGTTCCCGGCCAATCGCCAAATCGTGTGTAGAACGTATTCTTGCTATAATCTCTGCCTGGCATGTCCGGAACATATGCAATGATGATGCCTTTTTGATTTGATGGAATGTTGCGTAGGATTTGCCCGGTGGACGAGATAAGCGTACTAATGCCCGTTTGTGCGGCGCGAACTGCAGGCAAATTTGTCTCGATAGCACGCATAACAGTTTGGCGCATATGCTGTTCGGGACCGGCTCCCGCCAGACGCTTAAGGAATGGCGAGTCAGTGAAGTCTTTGCCCAGATGAGCGGGATTATACCAAGCGTCGTTGGTAATGACAACCAGCATTTGTCCACCGGCTTGAGCGATGCCTCGTGCAAGGTGAGGGAAGCAGGATTCATAGCAGATAAGCGGTGCGTACTTGATGTTCTTTGTTTCAAACTGCACTTGGTGTGTTCCCGTTTGAAAAGTGCCTGCCTGCATGATGAAGCGGTTGAATCCCGGGATATGTCCAAGTAGTGGCGCCGATTCACCAAAGGGAACAAGTCGCATTTTGTCGTAGACGATGTGCGAGAATCCGGACTTTGGCAAGACATGCCACGCGCTGACAAAGGTGGCCATATGGTCTGACTCTTCGATAAGTTCGCCATCCTTTTCCGAGATTGTCGGAAGAGTGCGTGAGGTCTCGTCCATACGATTGCGGCCTTCCTTGCCAAAGAACTGCCCTTTTTTGTAGCGTTTATAGTAGTTGTCCCAGACTTCGCGATTATCCGCTCCGAGCACAATATCTGCATTCATGGCGTTGGCGGCTTGCTCGAATCTTTTGCGCAATCCTTCCTGATAAACGAACCCGAAATAGGGGGCTGTCGATTCCGGAAGAATGCATAAGTCAATTCCGGAAGAGGTCAATCTGTCGAGCGATTCCCAGACCGGACCAAGTATTTTTTCTTCTAATTCTCGGGTCGGGTTGATGTAGTAGGCGTTTTTGTCCAGTTGTTGAATGTTCGGCTGAATAATCGCGACCTTGAGTAACTTATAGGTGTTTTTCAGCCGGATGTTCTCCATGCGAGTCGCTCCGATAATCATTGCGCAAAACAAAATCAGGAAGGTGACAATCATTGTGAACAGTGCCTGTCGGAAGGGAGGCTTGTTCAAAATGAGAGACTTGCTGCGCGATAGACCTTCGGGATGACGCAGAGCGAATAGCATGTTGGCCAGTGATGCATTGGTCAGCGCAATGAAGAAACTCAGGAGACCGACACCACCGGCTGCTGCCCATTGGGCTATGCTGAGCATCGGGGGAACGGCCAGAGAATGCCCAAGGAAATTCCAAGGGAAAGCCAAATCGCCTATCAGGTGCGTTTGCTCAAAGCCGACCCATATTGCTGCGGTCCAAAATGGGCGTTGCCAAATCGGACTATGACGCATGACCCATGCAGTAGGCAAGGAAAATAGAAGCATCCACACCATTCCTATGATTGGCATTATCAGGATGCCAAGCGGAATAAAGGGATTAAAAACAGTCAGTGTATTAAGCCACCAGAAAATTCCGTAGTACCACGGAAACGCAAAGGCAAAGGTGCACCATACAACCATGCGCCATGTGGAAGCACGGGAGAGCGCATAGTAAAAGGGGATAAGAAAGAACCACGCAAGTATGTAGATGGAAAACCCGGGATAGACGAGAATGCCAACTATGCCGGAGAGCGCACTCCATACAAGCGAGAAACGGTTCGCCTTCCATTCCTCACGAGTGCCAAAGCATGTCTTTAGGAGTTTTCTGAACCGAAAAATGGTCTTATTCCTTAGCCGCAAGTCTCTTTGCGCAATCCAGTGTGTTGCGCATCAACATAGCGATTGTCATAGGCCCGACTCCACCCGGAACCGGTGTGATGGCACCGGCACGTGTGACGGCCGTTTCGAAATCCACATCACCAACGAGGCGTGTGCCTTTGGGGCGTTCCGGAGCGGGAATGCGATTGATGCCTACATCAATGACAGTCGCTCCCTCTTTGATATAGTCGCCCTTGACAAATTGCGGGCGTCCAATGGCGGCGATGACAATATCAGCCTGCCGCACAACGTCAGGAAGATTGGCGGTGCGGGAATGCGCAATGACGACGGTGGCATCACCGCCGGAACCTTTGCGCATCAGAAGTTGCGCCATTGGCTTACCGACGATATTGCTTCGTCCGATGATGACCGCAAGTTTGCCTTTGGTCTCAATCTGATACTCTTGCAACAGCCTAATGACACCTAACGGTGTGCAGGGGACAGGAGCCGGAATGCCGAGGCTGAGCCGTCCAACATTGACCGGATGAAAACCATCAACATCTTTGTCCGGAGTGATGGTGTCGAGAATCGCCTGTTCGTCCAAGTGTTTGGGTAGGGGCAACTGTACGAGGACACCATGCACAGTGTTGTCCGCGTTGAGTGACTGAATAATGTCGATGATTTCTTTTTGTGAAACATCTTCGGGAAGCACTCTGGTTTCTCCGTGCCATCCAAGCTCGTTGCAGGTGCGTGTTTTGTTTGTTACATAAACTTGCGAGGCGGGGTTGTTGCCAACGATAATGACAACGAGACCGGGAGTAATCCTCGTTTGCTTTGTCCAAGCTGCCGACTCTTCTTTGAGCTCTGCTAAAACTTTTGTGGCGACGGCTTTCCCGTCAATGATTTGTGCTGTTGACATGATGAACCTCAAGTATAAAATTAAAACTAAAACAAGGGTGGAACGATGAGCGTCCCACCCGAGAAATGTGTTGCTTACTACTTTTCGTTGTATTCGTCATTCTTTTCCCGTTCGAGCTCTTCTAGAACCTTTTCGGGAATGATGTCTTCTTTTGCGGGGTCATCTGCCGGAATGCCAGACAATCTGTCTGCCGTCTTCTGTACGAAAACATAGAGTTGCGGAATCAGGAAAATGCCGATACACGTGGCGCAAAGCATACCGAAGAACACTGCTGTCCCCATGGACGAGCGGGCACCTGCACCAGCTCCTGTAGATAGCATCAGAGGAACAACGCCGAGGATAAAGGCGAAGGATGTCATGAGGATGGGACGCAGACGCAAGTGAGAAGCCTCGACTGTAGCTTTGATGATGCTGTATCCTTTTTCTCGACGTACCTTGGCGTACTCAACAATAAGAATGGCATTTTTGGCTGCCAGTCCTAACAACATAACCAGACCAATCTGACAGTAAGTGTCGTTGGCAAAGCCGCGAACTGTCTGTCCAAGGAAGGCACCCATGATGCCGAATGGCAACGCAAGCAGAACCGCGAGCGGAATTGACCAACTTTCGTAGAGGGCTGCAAGGAACAGGAAGACGAAAACAATGGCCAGACCAAGCACTAACATCTGTGAAGATGAAGCGTTCTTTTGTTGGAATGCCTGTCCGGTGTATTCGAAACTGTAACCCTGTGGCAAAGATTTAGCGGCTTTCTCAAGAGTATTCATGACGTCACCATCAGAGACTCCTGCGACCCCTTGTGCGGAGATTTCTGCTGTGGGGTACAAGTTATATCGTACCACAGAAATCGGGCCACTTATATTCTTGTTGGATAGTATGGTTCCCAAGGGAACCATATTCGATGCTGCAGTCGGAACATAGATGTGCGCGATGTCTTCGGGCTTGTCACGATATTGGGGCTGTGACTGTACATAAACGCGATATGTTCTACCGAACAAGTTGAAGTCATTGATATATGCGCCGCCCAGATAGGTGTTCAGGTTGTTGAAAACTGAACTGACACTGATGCCCATAGATTCTGTTTTGTCGCGATCAAGATTCAAGAAGATTCGAGGAACATTGGCGCGATACTGTGTGTACGCCATTTGTATCTTCGGGTCCTTAAGTACATCCTCAAGGAACTTTGTCGCGGTATCAGAAAGTTCAGTTGCAGACGCTCCCGAACGATTCTGAAGCTCAAATTGTACACCACCTTGAACGCCCAACCCGGGAAGAGAAGGCATTCCTGTGAACATGATTTTTGCATTTGGAATGCAGAACGTCCGTTTGTAACACTCATACATGATGCCACTTTGAACAGTCGCTGTCGTTTGTCTGTCATCCCACGGTTTAAGAATAATCAGGAATGAAGCATAGTTTGAGGCCGAGATGGAGGAGAAGATATCGTATCCGCCAATTGTTGCGACATCTTCGATTCCGGGAATTCCCATGAGAATCTTTTCGACCTGTGTGCTCGCTTTCGTTGTTTCACTCAAGCTCGTTGCATCGGCAAGTGACATGCTTGCGATAATGAGTCCTTGGTCTTCTTCAGGAACGAAAGAGGCCGGCAAAGATGTCATCAGCTTGAAGGCTGCAAAGCAGACTAATGCGACCGCAATCAATCCGAAAACGGAGAAGCGGGAGAGCTGACGGACAACACGGGCGTAGCCGTTGTTCGTTTTGTCAAAAACAAAGTTGAAGCCTTTAAAGAAATACGCCAATGGGCCACGTGATGCCTTGGTTGGCTTGAGAAACATTGCGCACATGGTGGGAGTTAATGTCAGTGCGACAAATGCCGATAAAATCACGGATGCCGCCAAGGTGAGCGCAAATTGTTTGTATAGTTCGCCGGTTATGCCGCCAAGGAAAGCAACAGGAACAAAAACTGCGGTCAACACAAGTGCAATGGCCACCACGGGACCACCGACATCGTGCATGGCTGCTTCGGTTGCTTTGAAAGCGTCCATGCCGTGCTCCATCTTTTCTGCCACCGCTTCAACCACAACGATAGCATCGTCAACGACAATGCCGATGGCGAGAACCATCGCGAAGAGTGTTAGTGTGTTGATGCTGAATCCCATGACAATGAAGAAGGCGAACGTTCCCAATAACGAAACGGGAACCGCAATCATGGGGATAAGCGTTGCTCGCCAGTTTTGCAAGAAGATAAAAACCACAATCAAAACCAGAAGGAAAGCCTCAACTAGTGTTTGGATCACTTCCTCGATAGATGCGCGAACGAAATTTGTGCTGTCATAGATACATTTTGCATTAACTCCATACGGGAAATCTCTACGTAATTCTTCGACGGCCTTGTTTACGTTTTTGACGGTCTGAATCGCGTTGCCATTCGGCCGTTGATAAATCGCAAAAATAACGGACTCTTTCCCGTTGATTTTACCATATGAGGTATAGTATAATGCGCCAAGCTCGATGTTGGCCACATCCTTCATGCGGATATACGAACCGTCCTCATTGGTCTTGATGATAATGTCACCGAACTCTTCAGGAGTCGACAAGCGCCCCTTTGTTGTGACAGTGTACTGGAAGGCGATTTCATCTTTGAATGGCGGAAGACCAATCTGGCCAACAGGTGCCTGAATATTTTGCGAGTTGATTGCATTGGAAATATCGCTTGCGTCCAATCCCAGTTTGGATAAGACATCAGGGCGTACCCAGATGCGCATGGAGTAGTCTTTTTGGTTGAAGACCGTGACATTGCCGACACCTTCTGTACGCTTTAGTTTGTCGACGATATTAATAGTCGAATAATTCGACAAGAAGGTTTGATCGTAGGTTTCGTTGGGCGATTCGATGACCCAGACCATCAGCATATCAGGGCTTTGCTGTGTGACCATGATACCTTGTGAGTTAACTGCTGAAGGGAGCATTGACGTGACTTGGCTGACACGGTTCTGAACATCGACCTGAGCCATGTCAAGGTCGCGACCCAATTCAAAGGTAATCGATAGATTGTAGTCGCCGTTTGATGCGCTTTTGGATGACATGTAAATCATATCAGTAGCGCCATTGACCTGCTGTTCGATGGGCGAGGCGACAGTCTCTTCGACCGTTTCCGCATCTGCGCCAGGATAGTTCGTGGAGACCGTGATGGTCGGCAGAACAATATTAGGATACTGAGATACGGGCAAGGTGCAAATCGACGCGATGCCTATGATGCATATAAAAATTGCCGTGACGAAGGAGAAAACCGGTCGTCTGACAAAAAACATTGAGAACATAATGGTTTATTCCTTTTCGGTTGCGGTACTCGCTTTGTCGTCTTTGCTGAACGACTTCTCGTACTCGGCTTTCTCTTTATTGCCATCTGAGATTGTTTTATCAATGATGGTGTTGGCTTGTTCCTTCGTGGTTGGCGTCACGGTTGCGCCCGGAGATGTTTTAAGCTGACCTTCGACAATGATGCGTTCGTCGTATGAAAGTCCCGACAGGACAACCCACTTCATGTTTTCCAGACGTTGTCCCATCTCGACAGAGCGCTGTGAAACAGTATTCTTTTCATCAAGTACATAGACCGAACGTGTCCCTTGAACTTCAATCACGGCACTTTGAGGAATAACGAGGCTTGGCTTTTCGTCAGACTTGATGGTTATTCGCACTCTGCAGAACTGGTTCGGCTTGAGTTTTCCATCAGTGTTGGGATGCGAAACACGAACGGCGATTGTTCCGGTCTTTTTGTCGACCTGATTGTCCATCATATCCAACTTAGCCGGTTCGGGGAGAACTTCGGAGTTTTCAAGCACAAGCTCAAAGACCATCTTGTTAACGGCACCTTTAGACTTGGTGTAAATCAGATAGTCGCTTTCGGAAATATGGAAAGTTGCGTATATCGGATTGACTGAGACGAGTGAGACTAGATTACTCGAATTTGCGTTTGCCACATTGCCCACAGTGAGCAGGCGCTGGCCGACTTCACCGGTGATAGGTGCTTTGATTGTCGTGTATTCGAGGTTGAGTTTAGCCACCTGAATGGCAGCTTCGTTCGCGAGAATCTTAGCAAGGTTGCTATCACGCTGAGCAATCTTGACATCCAAATCTTGTTTCGGTGCTGCGTTTTGTGCTACGAGCGGTTGATAGCGTGCTACTTCGGCTTGGGCAAGACTTAGAGCTGCGCTTGTCTGCGCAAGATTTGCCATTTCCTGCTGTAACTGTGCTTCGAAAGGTCTTGGATCAATCTTGAACAGCACACTGCCTTTTTCGACAAGACTGCCCTCCTTGAAAGGTGCCTCCATTATAATACCGGTGACTTGTGGGACGATATTGACAGAATCGACTGCTTTTGTTTGGGCGGTATACTCGGCAACCCAAGGGATAATTTCCTTCTTGACGGTGTCGGCAACTACCATCGCCGGTGGAGTTTGAGCCGTCGTCGCGGCTTGCTTTTCTTTACATGCCTGTAAGCAAAGCAAACTTGCCGCCGCAAGGGATGCTACAATTATTGGTACTATGGTTCTGTGTTGCATCTGTAAAAAATCTCCCAGAAATATTAAATAGTATGTTCTTTTGACAAATTCTACAATATCAAATGCAACAAAAAGCCTTCATACATTCGTGTTGAAAGCTTTTTCTTAAGTGAAAACATTTCTGTTTGGCGGTTTCAAAAATCGTTTGTTGGAGCGTAACTTCCCCACTCCGAGACAAGCGCATTCGTGAGAGAATTGATGAATGCTTGGTTATCCGTGTTGTTTGCCTTGCCGAGCGTCAAATCTTCGCCCTTAGCCAAATCATTTCGGTTATAATCGCTTGCGGATCTCGTCGAGTTTTGGACATAGACGTAACCGTTGTTCTGCGTGTTTGTTAGCAGTGTTTTCCATCCATCCGAAATCTTTGACCACTGCGTCGATGATGAGAACCCATATCCCAAGGCGTGAATGTTGCCGGTCGTTCCGGCTTTTGTGCCCGTCTTAATCATGACAATTTCCGCAGACCCAAGGTCGAAAGTTGGCGTATAGTCAAACAATGACGGATTATTCAGGTTCGCTCTGATAACATTGCCGGAAATAATTGGCGATTCTGACGAAGTCGATGACGACATAGAGAGGGCGATAAGCGTTCCCGCGCTAAGGTTTTTCCATGTGGGGATGTCAAGGAATTGTGCGCCGCCGCCGTTATCGTTATTGGCGCCACTCGAAAAATCCTTGACCCAGTGCCCGACCAAACTGGTGCCGTTTTGCAGAACCAAAAGTTCCACGGCATCGTTCGTGCTGCCACTATTGTACACCTTGTTAATCACAACATAAACGCCGGTTGGGGGAGGGGTCGGAGTCGTTTTTGTTATGAGGCATTGGTCACTGGTTATGGATGTGAATATTGGATTGATATCTTTACCGCCGGTGGTTGAGTACTTTGCGCTGTTCTGCGTGACCATCAGTTGTAATACGCACCCCGAGGTTGCCATGTCCGAAATGGATGCCGTCAGGAAAAGGGACGTCGTCGTTGTGGCGGTAAACCTCGACGGAGAAGCGATACTGAGCGTCATGTTGCTTGAGGTGATTGTCGTGATTTCACCCAACAGTAAATCGCTCGTGCCGTCGAATGTTCCGTTATTGTTTGAATCTCGCCACAATTGAATCGCTTGGATCTGACCGGTGGGCAGTGTTCCCTTTGCCGCAACTTCAATCGATGCTAAATCCCATTCATTTGTGTTCGCCCGCATCATCAACTTAACCATCGGTGCCTGTTGTGTTCCGGCGCCTGCCTGCTCCGGCGCAACAGAGACGCCCGCAAGGCTCAGGGTGTCGTTATCATGGACAACCGTAGGAGTCGTCCCATAGACCATGTCAACGTACTCGGGGTGGTCAATGTATGGATTACGATTTTTTTGGCGTGAATACACGCGGTCATTTCTGCGAATCTCGTTTGTGTCAACCGGATCTTTGTGATGCCAGTCAATGAGTTGAGACTTGATGGCCATTTTACTGCCCGAGATATTTGTCTCATTGACAAGTGAGAATCCACGGTCAGCATAACGGGTTTCCATGTAGAGGAGCGCGCGTGCCACATTCCCCTTGATGTCATCACGCGGTTCGAACATCGAACTCGTCCATTTGTTTCCGCTTTTTGTGGACGAAGGATTACTTACGACGCCAAAAACCGAATTGCCACGTGAGGAATTCAGGCTTGTGTCTTCGGGGAAAAGATGGTGAAGGTCGCTCTTCATGGGCGAGGAACTGCACCCGCGCGATTGTGGCCAGAGGTGTTCTTTGTTCCACGATGAGGATTTTGAGACATACTGCCCCAAATAATAAAGATAAATCTTTGATGTGTCGCTCGGAGCCTCGTCGATATATTTCAACGCTTCGTCACAACTGCTGTAGCCAATAGAATTATAGCCTTTGCCGGTAATGGTTTTGAGAGCCGTTTTCAGTGCGGCACCGGTTTTGCCCTCGGCATCATTATAATATCCGGTTGGGATTGCTGCTATCGCGGTTGTGTTCAATGCGGCTACAGTTATGACGGGAACCATCGTGCGCAGTGCAAGATCGAAAATTGCTTTATGGAATTTAATATTCATCATCGTCTGTGTTTTCTTTTTCCTGTTTTTCTGCCACGATAAAACGGTTTTCTTCCACGATTCTGTGTGCGTGGTTTAAAAAAGTTCTTCGTCCGCTTTTTGCGTTCTTCCGGAGTTTCCTTTTCCGATGCAATGTGCTCTCGCAAAGCAAAGTCAAGTTCCATTTTGTCTGTATTGGCATGCAGAACTGATATAGTTACAGCGTCAGCTAACTTTATAATTGTTCCGGTGGTCTTTCCTCGATAGGACATCTTCTCGTCGTTGAACTCATAGAAATCATCGAGCAAGTTGCGAATCGCGACAAATCCTTCGACAGGTAAGTCGTTCAACTGGACAAAAAAGCCTTGCGGCAATACGGTCGAGATGACTCCATCAAAGGTTTCGCCGACGTGACGTTTCATATATTCTACTGTTTTGATTTGAGCCGCATCCCGTTCCACCTGCTCGGCGCGTTGTTCACGCTCGCTACAATGATCGGCCAATCTCGATAGTTCGTGTTCTGGAATCGTGCAGTAGTTAGGTGGAAGCGTCGATGTTGCCGCTTTACTTGTTGCGTTGGGACGAGCAATTCCGTGTTCCGGAGGCAAAGCCCCGGGTGGGGAATAAAAACCTTTTGACGGGATTCCTTTGGCAATTGAGTCTTTGAGAATCCGATGGACAAGCAAATCCGAATAGCGCCGTATCGGCGAAGTGAAGTGGCAGTAACACTTGCTAGCTAACCCAAAGTGTTCAAGATTCTCGATCGAGTAACGCGCTTGCATCATGGCACGCAAAAGTAGGCGTCTCGCAATGAAACCATGGGGGAGATGCGCTGTGGTATTAATTGCCGACTGAATAGACTTTGAGTCAATTTCCGCTCTGCTCGGAAACTTCAAACCCAGATAGGAAAGAACCGGTAACATCGAATGAATCTTTTCTTGGTCGGGCGGCTCATGTACTCGGTAAACGCACGGCAAATGATGATTCCAAAGGTGTGTAGCAACGACTTCGTTCGCGATTAGCATGCATTCCTCAATAACGCGATGACTCTCAAGACGCTCGGACAAACGCAACTCGACAGGGTTTCCGTTGGTGTCCAATTGAATGACAGGTTCCGGCATATCCAAATCCAAAGCGCCTCGCTTGACTCGCATTTCGGTGAGAACTTTGCGCAAAGCATACAGTTCATCAAAGCGGTCACGCAAACTCCCGATACTCCGGATAAGCTCGGGTGAGGCCGTGTGATCCATGATTGCCTGCACATCTTCATATATCAGCCGGTATGAGCTTCTGATGACGGCGTTGTGAATCGAGTATTCATGAACCATTCCGTTTTCGTCAATGTGCATAAAAACACTGACAACAAATCGGTCTTCGCCGGGACGCAAAGAGCAAATGTTATCGCTGAGTTTGTGCGGGAGCATCGGAATGACGCGGTCAATAGGATAGATTGAAGTGCTCCGGTCGGAAGCATCAGCATCAAGTCCTGTGCCGGGTTGAACGTAATGGGAGACATCCGCGATGTGGACGCCCAACAGCCATTGCCTATCGCACTCGCGGCTAATGGAAATCGCATCATCAAAATCTTTGGCACCGGCACCATCTATGGTGAAGGTGGTGAGTTCGCGCAAATCGAGTCTTCGGCTGAGTTCGTTCTCAGAAAGCGTAGCATCGAGCGCCTCGGCCTCTTGTATGGCTTGCGGTGAGAACTCTGTCTCGACACCATGACTGAGCACTGCGACGGAGATATCTATACCGCAATCTCCTGGCGCTCCAATGCGCTTGAGAATCGTTCCACGCATATCTTCGGACGAGGATGTCCAATCGTCAATGCGAACAAGAACAAAATCGCCATTGTTTAGACTCATTTCCGGTGCAGGGCGAGGTGTGACAATATTGCGGATGATTCGCTCATCACAGGGCGTGACATAACCGCCCCTTTTTATATGGGCGTAAGTTCCTACAACTGTGCAAGCCGACCGCTCGAGCACCTCAAGGATTTGTCCCTCGGTGAGTTTCCGTGTTTCGCCAAGCAATCTTGCACGGACTCTGTCACCGTTCATCGCATCCATCATGTACTTGCGAGGAATGAACACTGTGACCGGTTTTCCAGCAGCGACATCGTCTGTGTCAACTTTTAGGAATCCAAAGCCTTTGCCCGATGTTCGTAGATTTCCCACAACTTCTGTTTTGTTCGAAGGAATCGCAATTGCCATTCCACGCATCTTAACAGTTGTGCCTTCTTCAGTCATTTCCTTCAGAATACGGCGGATACGTTTGCGTTCTGTGTGCGGCAGCCCCAAAGCATCGAGCAATTGCGCAATGTGAACTGCGTTGCCTTTGTGCTTGTCCAACACTTCGCGTATACGAGATTTCAGCTGTTCAAAAGGCAAATCAGTTGTTTCTCAATGCTTTCTGTCCGATGTCAGTTCTGAACTGTGCGCCGTCCCAGTGTATTTTGTTTACGCCTTCATATGCCTGAGCAATTGCCAACGGCAAAACATCACCCCATGACGTAATGCCAAGAACACGACCGCCGTTTGTTATGATCTGCTTGTCCTTGTTTAGTTTGGTTCCGGCATGGAAAACCTTTGTGTGGTCATTGTTGGCTTCGTCGATTCCGTAGATGACAGCACCTTTCTGAGGATTTTCGGGGTAGCCCGACGCAACCATCACGACGCAAATAGCAGGCTGTGGTCTCCATTGCAGAGAGATGGAATCAAGAGTTCCCGAGCAAACCGCCTCAATGATGTCCATCAAATCCGTTTCAAGTCGCATCAAAATCGGCTGAGTTTCGGGGTCGCCGAAACGGCAGTTGTATTCCAACACTTTGATGCCATTCTTTGTTATCATCAGTCCTGCATACAAGACACCTTGATAGCAAATTCCTCGTTTACTAAACTCGTCAATGATAGGCTTCAAAGTCAGTGTATATGCCTGTTCCACCTTGTTCTCGGGAAGAATCGGCGCGGGTGAATAGGCACCCATGCCGCCTGTGTTCGGGCCGAGGTCGCCATCATGCAGAGCCTTGTGGTCTTGTGCTGTAGCCATCGGCAAAACAGTTTTGCCATCCGTGAAAGCCAAGAGGCTGACTTCTTCGCCAACGAGAAATTCCTCGACAAGAACTTTGTTGCTGCTTTCTCCAAATACTTTCTGCTCTAAATTGGCACGAATAGCTTCCGACGCTTCCAAAAGCGATTTGGCAATAACGACGCCTTTGCCGGCTGCCAGTCCATCTGCTTTTATAACAACAGGGAATCCTAGCATTTTTGCGTATTCAATCGCCGGTTCAACTTGGTCAAATGATTGTGACTCCGCGGTCGGAACGCCGGCGGCTGCCATGATTTCCTTTGAAAAAGACTTGCTTCCTTCGATTTGCGCGGCGGCCTTGCACGGCCCGAAGATACGCAACCCTGCGGCTTTGAACGCGTCAACAATTCCATTTGCCAGAGGTGCCTCAGGCCCGACAAAAGTATAATCGATATTCAGATCTTTGACTTTGGCTATAAGCGCATCGTAATTGTCCGCAAGCGGAGTGCAAAGGACATGAGCTTCCTGCGCGATTCCAGCGTTGCCGGGGCAACAATAGACTCGTTTGACTCTTGGACTTTGTTTCAATTTCCAGACAATGGCATGTTCACGTCCGCCGTTGCCTATGACAAGGACTGATAGACTGTTGTTATTCATCTCTTAATTTCTAAACTGTATGTGCTTGTAATCTTATTTTGCTGCGAGCTTTGCTCTAATCATTTCATTGGTATTTTTGGCATCGAAAGGTTTGCCAACTGCCTTAAGTTTCCCCATAACGGAACCGATAATCTTGCCGGTCATACGCGGATCGATTTCGCCGATTTCTGCGAGCGTTTGCTCGATGATTGCCGCGATTTCTTCCTCCGTCATTGCCGCCGGTAGATACTCTGCAATAATATCCAGTTCTTTCTTTTCGCCTTCGGCCATATCTGCGCGATTCGCTGCTGTATACTGTTCGATTGAATCACGACGTTGCTTAATCATGGATTGCAGAATTGCCATTGCCCGTTCGTCGTTGACCGGCCCTTCATTCTTTTCTTTTTCTGCCTTTAGGAATTCGGCACGAATCAACCGGAGCGTACTAAGCCGTTCCGAATCTTTACTAAGCATTGCTGTCTTCATATCAGCGGATATCTTTTCAACCAGCATCTTTATTTGCCTCTTATAACAATATAAATGCTACCATATGGATGTGAGTGATTAAAAATCCTGTCTTGATGAATTGTTCATTGATTCTTCACACGGTTTGTGTATTTGTAAACAAATGGTCACAATTTGGTAATAGGTGGATATGAAAAGTCCGTTTCACATAAAGTTTCTCGTGTTAGGCGCTGCATTAGTCAGTCTTCTTGCCGGATGTTCTGATTTCCGTTTCGTGAATGCAAAACAATCGCAAAAAGAAGACCCTCGCGAGTTGTTACGCCTCATTAATCCTCGTGCGGAACTGACCAGTGGGAGCCGTGTCACAGCCCGCCTTATTGCGCATGAAGCCGTTTATAGTGACCAGCGCCGTAAACTCGAGTTAACCTCAATGACACTTTTCAATTTCGACGGCGAAGGCAATCCACAAGGTAAGACTGTCGCGAAGACCGGAAACGCGTATTTTGCGGATAACGAGGCTGTTAAACGCAAACGGAATGATATCGAACTGAAGGGTTCTGTTACTCATGAGATGAATGACAAAGCCTCGAGTGACACACAGGTTTGGCTCGAGACAGATTCGCTTTTGTGGGACACCGCCTTGGAATTGTTTCGTGGTGACAATCCATTTCATGGGGTGATTACGCAAGCAGACAAACCACCTATGCAAATGCAAGGAAAAAGTTTTGTTGCGACAAAGAACATGCGTAGTTGGCAGATTCGGGCAGGAGCCTATGGCGCCGAGTCCAAAGGGGACCTTGTCGCGTTGGGACAGACAACGCTGAACGATTTGGAGAGTTCCTATTCTGCTGTCACCGCCATCCAGCAACGGGGCGATCCCGAACGTATTGCACGCCTAAAGACGAGCAAAATCGCCGTGCCAAAGGTTTCGCTGCCACAGACAATGCTTGAAACGAGTGCGCCGATTTCCGTCCCTGCGGTCAATCCCGCGCCTATGCCGAAAAATGTTGGTGTGCCATACAAGGATGCCTCCGCACTATAAGTTTTTCGCACGGGTAGATAAGCGAAACGATTCTTTATGTGTATGTAATTATAATGTTACGAAAGGACATTGATATATGAGGATATTTTCCGCATTTATTACGTTAGGACTTATGTTGACGCTGTTTGTGACTGGTGCGACAGCCGAGACAACAACGCCCACGACAACTCAAATGCCGGATGTTAAGGGAATCGCACCAGAACAAAGCTCTGGCGCCCAACAACTGAGCTTCATGGGAGACGAAGATGCTTTTCTGATTACTGATGCAGATAAAGGCACTATCGATTATGAACTCGATGCCGAGACAAAGGAATTGTCCTCAATGGTCGCCCGCAATGGTGTGATTTTGTCCAGCAAAAACTTGACGCTCAACTGCGATTTGCTCGAGTATAACAATGCGAAGACGGAACTGGTCGCGACGGGGCGTCGTGTGCTTTTGCGCTACGGAGACATTATCGCATCATGCCAACTTTTGACTTATAACGTCACCAAGCAGGAATGTACCTTGACCGGTAAACCAACTATTTATGCGAGAAATGAAAAAGGTGTTGGGACACAGACCGGCAACAAAATCGTGATTGGCAACCTTAACGGCAAACCGACAATTTCTGTTCATGGCAATGCACAGGCGTATAATACGCAAAGCAAACAAAAAGGCGTTGCACTTGGCAATTACAAACAGCAGACTTTGCCGGCGGTTCCGCCTGCCGATGCCCGTTCAGCGGCATCGGGAAGTTCGACTCCCGTAACGAATAAGACCGATGCAAATGCTCCCGAGAATGTGGGCAAGATGCTTGGCATTTCGACAGACCCTGTCAACAAGAAATAAAAAAGTTTATTTAGAAACTCAGTCGAGAGGTTTATCCATGCGTGTAATAGTTACAGGTGTTGCCGGCTTTATTGGTTCGAGCATCGCCGACAGAATGCTTGCGGAAGGCAACGAAGTCATCGGAATCGATTGCTTTGTTCCATATTATCCTCGTGTGCTCAAAGAGAAGAATCTTGAGCGTGCGCTTTCGTATGAGAAATTCCATTTTCTGGAATCGGATTTGTGCGATGTTTTTGCCTGTGCCGACGAGGACAATCCCAAAGCCCGCCACAATCTGTTAGACGGCATTGATGTCATTTATCATCAGGCAGCTCAGGCCGGTGTTCGGGCCAGTTGGGGGCGTGATTTCAACATCTATTGCCATAACAATATTCTCGGCACTCAGAAACTGCTTGAGGCGTGTAAAGGTCGCGAAGGACTTCGTGTCGTGTATGCATCGAGCTCGTCGGTTTATGGGGAGACTGTCAAGTTTCCGATGCAGGAAACCGATTTGCCGCATCCTGTTTCGCCCTATGGTGTAAGCAAACTGTCCGCCGAACATCTGATGTGTCTCTATACGCATAATTTCGGCGTTCATACTTCCTCATTGCGCTATTTCACTGTGTATGGTCCGCGCCAGCGCCCGGATATGGCATTCCACAAACTCTGCCGTTCGGTACTTTGTGGCGACGAGTTTTTACTCTATGGTTCGGGCGAGCAGACACGTGATTTTACCTTCATATCGGATATCGTCGACGCGAATATCAACGCAGGGTTGCATGGCCAACCCGGTCGTGTCTATAACATCGGTGGCGGTACACGCATTTCGATGAACGACGTCATTTCGATGATTGAGAATATTGCGGGGCGCAAAGCGAATATCAAACGCTTAGGACGTCAGGACGGCGATGTTACGCACACAAGCGCAGATGTGAGCCGGGCCATTGAAGATTGGGGCTATGCGCCCAAGGTGAAACTTGAGGACGGTCTTGCTCAGGAACTCGAGTTCATCGAGAATGTGATCATCCCGACTCTTGCGTCGAACAAATAGGTCGCAATAGTTATAGAAACAAAAACGGTGGCATTTGAGTTCTTCAGATGCCACCGCTTTATATGTCTGTATTTGGGTTTTGTTATCCAAAAATGCCCGGTAGTTTGATGCCGCCTGTTGCCTGAGACAGAGCCTGCTCATGCGCGACGCGTGCTTTTTCGACTGCCTGATTCACTGCGACAATCACCAGATCTTGCAATGCTTCTGGATCTTCGGGGTCAATCGCTTCTTTGGCGATGTCAAGCGTAATTAATTCTGATTGCCCATTGCAAACCGCCTTGACAGCTCCGCCGCCAGATGTGCCTTCCAAACGCAAGGCCTTCAGGTCGTCTTGCACTTTCGCCATTCTTTCTTCCAGCTGCGATTTCATCTTCTGAATCTGACCAAGATTAAACATTCTTCACCATTTCTCCTGTGTGTCGATAATTACTGTTTCTTAATACATTAGTTGAATTTGTAAGAAAAATTGTCATCCGACAAATTATATCTTGTTTTCATAAACTCGTACAACTGTTTCAATTCCGGATTTTCTTCCAAGTGTTTTTGCAATTCATCATACTTCAAAACATTTTCTTCGGAGGTGTTACCCCTGTTATCTTGCAGTTGTTTTCGCTTATCCCGTTCCATTTGCTCCATAGCCATTTTGCGCATCTGCGCTTCGTGGCGGACCTGAATAGCTCTTTCCTTTTGGGCTATTTGCTCCGAGTCCGGTTGCTCAGACTCTTGCATAACAGCTTGTAACTGTTGGGGGACGACTTTCTGTGCCGGTTTTGCGTTACGTCCGGATGAGGGAGTCGGTGTTGGCGACGGAGACCCATTCGCCGCGGGTACAGCAGAGGACGGGGGTGTGCCTTGTGTCGGAGGGGTACTCGGCACCGCAACCAGACCGTGTTGGCGAATGGCGTTCTCGAGTGCCTGAATTCTGTTGAGCAAGACATCAATATCTTCGACCGCATCAACCGTGATGAGGCGCAACAACGTGACTTCAACCAAGAATCGAATCTGCGAGGCCTGTTTCATTTTCTCGAGCAAGGCAAGCAACGCGGAGGAGGAGTTGAGCAGAAAGCTTATCGGCATGGACAGCGCCAACGCCACCAACTGAGCATGTCTGTCTTGAGCCATGTTAAGCAGTTCAGGATGGTTGGGTGCCGTGCGGGCAATGAGCAAATTGCGAATGAAAATCGTGAGACTTTTGACAAACAACTCAAGGTCTTGTCCTGACGCGACTAGGTCATTAATCAGTCCGAGGAGAGCCTCTGCATTGCGTTCCTTCATTGCGATGAGGAACTTGTCCAACATGTCAAAATCGACAGCCCCCAAGAAACGGCGAACTGTTTCGTAATCGAGTTTATCACCCGTCAAAACCAGCACTTGGTCCAATGCGACCTGAGCGTCACGCATACCACCTTCCGCATTCTGCGCAATCATTTGCAGAATCTTCTCACGGTCTGCGGTATCGACTTTTGTGTGCCGCCGTTCGAGTTCCTTGTCCAGAATCATCCCAAGATGCTGTTCCAACTCGTTGATGCTGAAGCGCCGGAAGTTGAAACATTGACACCGCGAAACGATTGTCTCGGGGACTTTTTGCGGGTCGGTTGTCGCCAGAATAAACACAACATTTGACGGCGGTTCCTCAAGTGTCTTCAGTAGTGCGTTGAAGGCCTGTGTGCTGAGCATGTGAACTTCGTCGATGATATACACTTTATAGCGTGAGAAAGGCGCCAAGGCAACACCATTACGCAAGTCGCGGATATTGTCCACGCCGGTGTTTGATGCTGCGTCAATCTCGATGACATCAAGGTTGTTGGCGTTTGTAATGGCTCGGCATGATTCACATTTCCCGCAAGGATCAGGTCGGGGACCGTGGTCCTGACAGTTGAGAGCTTTGGCAAAGATACGTGCCGTGCTCGTTTTGCCGGTTCCGCGTGGGCCGCTAAACAAATATGCGTGACCAATCTGACCATTGGCAATCGCTCCACAGAGAGCGGATTGAACATGTTCTTGCCCGATTAATTGGGCGAACGTTTGTGGGCGATAGCGTCGAGCCACTACCGTATAGGACTCGTTTGCTTCTGACGATGGCGGGGTAAGGTCGTCATCGTCCGCTCCGTCAAGCCCTAAGTTCGCTTGTGCGGGGGATTTCGGTTCTCTGCCGAGGTCGGACGGTTCACTTTCAGATTCAGGAGGCAACGAATCGCCAAACAGGTCAAAATCACTCATGTCGTTTTTCGCGTTCTTTTTTCAGGATGATAAACTATATTCTTTAATTGTGTAGCAATCTAAAGCGATTGTGTTCAGTAAATAATACCTAAATATAATCATATTTCACGGGAAATCATTTCGGAAGCGTTTTCTTGTTTTATTTCGAAAACGAAACAATAATTTGTCAGCATGACACTATAAAGTTTTGATTATATGGCATCTAACACTATGAAACTTGCGGATAAGGCTGAGTTTCAGCTCGTTACGACGCAAGCTGAGGCCGACGCACTAACGACCATTTTGGCATGTGCCGGCGTTGTAGCTATCGACACAGAAGCCGATAGTATGTACCATTACCATACGCATCTTTGCCTGTTACAGATGACTTTAGCTGATGCTAATGAAAAACTAATTGGAACATGGATTGTCGACCCTTTGCAAGGGTTGGACTTGTCAGGGATGTTTGAAAGGCTATCCGCGGTTCCCGTGATTCTGTTTCACGCGGCAGACTACGACCTGCGCCTGTTGCGCAAGTTCTACGGATGGCGTCCCAGAGAAATCTTTGACACCATGTTGGCGGCTCGACTGATTGGCGAACTCCAGTTTGGGCTTGCGGCTTTGACCGAAACTTTCCTTGGCGTCGTCTTGCCCAAAGAGTATCAGCGCTACAACTGGTCGTTGCGCCCACTCAAAAAAGAAGTCTTGACTTATGCCGCCAATGATACAATCTATGTGTTCAAACTTTATCCAATCTTGCGTCAAAAACTGGCCGAAATGAATCGCACAGAGTGGCATCGCCAGATGTGTGCGCACTTTATTTCGGAAGCTTGGGCCGATGTGCCTACGGCTCCTGACCCGGAAACGTGTTGGCGTATCAAGGGTTGGCAGAGTGTTGAGACGGATAAGGGCTTGGCTGTGCTTTCTGCGCTGTGGGCTTGGCGTGAGAAATATGCCGAGAAGATGGATCGTCCCGCCTTTAAGGTTATGACAAATGAGAATTTGATTGCGCTTGTGCATTGGGAGGAGACTCCGGCGAGTCAACGCGTCGCCCGTCTCTCTCTGCCTAAGAACATTGTTGGTGGTATCTATCGCGACCTGCAACGCTCCCTAGCAAAGGCTGCGGCGTTGAGTCCTTCCAAGTATCCGAAACGAAAACTCCGTAGTAAAGGAACTCGACTGTCGGAGAATGCCTGTCTTGTCATGAACCATCTGCGAAAGAAACGTTTAGAATGGGCGGAGCGTATCGGTCTCGACCCGGGATTTGCTCTTCCCAATGGGACACTGGAGAGCATTGTCAGATGCAATCCGTCGAATGTTGATGACCTGTACAATTGCACCGGCGTCATGCCTTGGCAGACCGATTTGTGGGGCACTGCTATCCTTGATGAAATACGGAAAACGACAGAAGAAAATAAAAAAGCAAGTTAGTGTTTCTTTTTTTGAATGCTTTTTTGCTCTTTGTGTAAATACAAAATCGCTGGTCTGCTAAACAGCATTTCGGCGGAATTGTGTGGGCCTATAGCTCAGTTGGTTAGAGCGCGCCCCTGATAAGGGCGAGGTCGTTAGTTCGACTCTAACTAGGCCCACCATTTGTTTTTTTTGCCAAATATTGCAACACAACATGAAGATATTTTTCATTCGGTTATAAGCATATAGGCACAAAGTAATTTAATATTGGATTGAGGACATTAGCCACATGGCAACAACGATTCGGCTGACGCGTACAGGTCGCAAAAAATGCGCTTCCTATCGTGTAGTAGTTGCGGATACACGCAAAGCCCGCGATGGGCGTATCATCGAGATTTTGGGTTATTATCTGCCTGTGACGGCTGATAGCAAAACTCAGATTGACGAAGAGAGCGCTTTGAAGTGGATGATGAAGGGCGCTCGTCCTTCGGTAACAGTGACTGCTATCTTCCGCAAACTCGGGTTGATGAAGAAATTCCACGAAATGCGTAAACCCGCTCTTTCGCTTGCTGAAAAAGCTGCTCGTCGCGAAGAGAAGAAAAAGGCTAAAGAAGAGGCCGCCAAGTAAACTCACATCAAATTATTGCTGTGGTGTTTCTTCAAAGACTTTTATTGAGTGCTGAGTCATAAATCAATGGCTCAGTACTTTTATTATAATATTATTACGTTGTGATTTGTAAGAAAAAGATAAGTAAATGTTGGAAAGTGATGACTGCAGATGAATGAAGTTCTTTCAGAAGGAAATCAACTCCAGAAGTTGATTTTGTACATAGCTCAGGCGCTCGTAGATCAACCTGAAAATGTTAGCGTGAATCTTGTTGAAGGTGAGAGTTCTATTATTCTTGAACTCAAAGTCGCTCCGGATGATATCGGCAAGATTATCGGCAAAGGCGGCCAGACCGCAAAATCAATGCGTAAGGTGTTGAGCGCAGCTGCCACAAAACTCAAGAAAAAGGCATTGTTGCAAATTGTCGAATAGCGATGAAGTGTCTTTTCGCCAAGGGTCTGATGGTAGTAATCGAATTGTCTTAGGCAAGTTGATGCGCACGCAAGGATTGGATGGTGGCATCCGCTTCTTGCCATACTATGGTGATTTTGACCAGTTCACAAAATTGAACTTTGACGAATGTGTTTTCTATTGGACGGCTCCAAGCACACAGAAGAATGACGCTTCCCTGAAGACAATCCCACTCAAGGTCGTCTCGTGTCATCCACACCAGCAGTTCATTATTCTGCAATTCGCCAATTATGACGACATCGATAGTGTACGTTCTCTGACTAATGGCGAATTGAGCATTGACACCGCCCAGATGTGGCCACCCGAAGAGGGCGAATATCGCGAGTATGAACTTATTGGTATGAAGGTTGTCGATAGTGACTCCGGTCATTTGTTCGGAACAGTGGCTGGTCTGGAGGATGGAATGGCGCACAGTTATCTGCGTGTTGCTCCGGCTGAAGACGGAAAGAAAAGTTTTGTCATTCCATTTGTCGGCGCAATGGTTTTGAGTATTAGCCGCGACAGTCGAGAGGTTCTTGTCTCTTTACCTGACGGCTTGACAGATTTGTAAACGGATGGTTTATTGAGTATGGAAAAAAAGAGTGCAGCGCTCGCGAAAAGCAAGAAGAGAACCACCGGCACGAAGGAGTACCCATGGGTCGGGCTAACGGTGCGTACCGCTGATGCCGATGAAGAGTGGTATGGCTTGCTGGACTGCAGCCTTGATGAATTTTTCAAAATGAAAGATGGCGACTATGTCCGTTTGAATCATGTCGTATGGATTGAGAACTCAGATGAGTTTGGCGAATCGCATATTGTTGCGAACGAGGACAACCTTGACATTCCATTTGAGCACTACATCTACTTTCGCAAGTCAGATGTCCAGATGATTCGTCCGATGAAGTACCCGCTGAATCCGCCGCCAGTCGTTGAGTGAGAGGCATAGCATGAACACGAAACCGGTTATCTTGATTGTTGATGATGAACCACATACCCGTCAGGGGTATCGCTGGGCTTTGGAGAAATTGGATGCCGAATTCCTTGAGGCCAAAGATGGCGAAGAAGCGTTGTTGCTTTTTCAATCGAATCCTATCAACATTCTCATAACAGATTTAAGAATGCCAAAGATGGACGGGAGCAGTTTGGTTGCGCATGTTCGCAAGGAGTATCCCAACGTTTCCATCATTATTATCACGGGTCACGGCACAGTCGAATCAGCGGTTGAAGCCCTTAAGAACGGCGTTGATGACTATCTTGTCAAGCCGGTCAGTATCGATGAATTGACCATTCGTGTGGAGCGTCTCCTGAAGTCTTATCGTCAGGAACACGAGATTGAGCAGCTACAGGAGCGCATTGACGAGAAGTTCGGATTCGCCTCTATTGTCGGCAAGAGCGCTGCGATGATGGATGTTTTCGAGCGTGTTCGTATGGTTGCCCAAACACGAGCCAATGTGTTGATTTATGGCGAGAGTGGAACCGGTAAGGAAATGATTGCGGAGGCCATTCATCAGAATTCTTCGCGTAAGAACAAGCCCTTTATCAAAGTGAATTGTGGGGCGCTGTCGTTGTCGCTGTTAGAAAGCGAACTGTTCGGCCATGAGAAAGGCGCCTTCACCGGCGCCGTGACGCAACGCGAAGGCCGCTTTGAGGTTGCTGACGGTGGAACAATTCTGCTCGATGAAATCAGCGAAACCTCGCCCGAGTTTCAGGTCAAGCTTTTGCGTGTACTGCAAGAGGGAACCTTTGAACGAGTCGGCGGAACCAAGACGATTACTTGCGATGTGCGTGTGCTAGCGTCGAGCAACAAGCGACTGGCCGATTTGGTCAGCGAAGGCAAATTTCGTGAAGACTTGTATTACCGGCTAAAGGTTATCGAAATCGTTTTGCCGCCTTTGCGGGAACGCCAGAACGATATCCCACTTTTGGTTGATCATTATCTGAATGAGTTTGCGAACTATTACGGCCGGACTAAACCGCCCATTACGACACGTGCTCTGCAAGTTCTGGAGCGTGCGCCATGGCCCGGCAATGTACGCCAGTTGCGTAATGTCATCGAGGGTATTGTTGTGATGTTACCCAAGGGTAAAACGATTGATGTCGAGAATTTGCCCGAGGACATAACGCAAAGTCCTCATCACGAGAATTGCGTTCATATCCCTATTGGCACATCATTATCTGATGCTGAAAAAGAAATCATTATCGCGACTTTGAGGGCGAACGGAAACGGTCGAGCCGAGACAGCACGTATTCTCGGAGTCGGCCGCAAAACGCTTTATCGTAAGATTGATACGTATAGGATTGATAGTATATTAAGCGAGGGCAAGGACGATAACAACGAGAAGGAGTAGCGGTTTCTTCTTGTCGGTCATACGAAAGGCGAGACGCACGGAGAGAGAACAATGGACCGAAACATTTTAATCTTTGGTGGCAGTATTGCGTTAATCGGGCTTGTTCTGTTTTGCTGGCAACTTTGTACGCGTTCACGCATAAACGCTGATTGGTCGCACAGCAAGCGCAGACATTATCGCCGGATAATCATCGGATTTGTATTTTTTCTTGTGGGGGCACTGCTTATATGCAACGCCTTCTATCTGTTTGATTTTCATGGACATCCCAATTGGATGGTTGCGTATGTTACCGGATTAATCATGCTCGCACTGTATGCTGTTTTTCTGGCTATTGCCGATGCATTCGAGACATTGCGTGCTTTGAGCAGCGAATTGACACGATTGATTGGACCACTGGAAGTGAATAGTGATAATGCGCCTTTGTCGGATAACGGCTCACCAAACAACGCAGACAACGAAATCATTCAACAAGTCAAGAGTGACAAATGAAGAACTTGATGGCAGACAATTTTGGGCTGAAGTTCATACTGACTGCAATAGCAGGCAGCCTTGTGCTCGTGTTTTGCGTCATTTTGGTTGGCGGACTTTATGTCAACTATCTTCAGGAACAAAATGTCAAGGCCGCTATTGAACTTGCTCGCGAACAGGCTCGCCAACTGGCAATGGATGTCATGGATGTCATGGATGCCCGTGACGCCGGGAAATCGGGGGATGCAACCGATTTTTCGAAAAAGGTTATGAGCATGACGGAAGTCGTCATCCGACATAATCGCGATATTGTGTGGGCCGGCGTGTTTGACGAGAACGGCAAACGCATCATTGAGAACTCCGATAAGAGTGGCGATGTCAAAAAATATAATCTGCTCGATGATAACGCAAAACCCTATCAACACAAATTGTCCGAGGGCAATGAGGGATACGAGATTGAAGTGCGCACTGGCGATAACAATATGCACGAAATCAAGCAACCTCTGAGTCGAGATGGCAAGATATTGGGCGAGGTTGTTCTGCGGGTTAACCAGTCGCCACAGTATATGCGTATGGTCAGTTTTAGCCAGCAAATCAAGAAGGTCTTATTGATAGAAGTCGCGGTATTGTTCGTCTCAATGCTGTTGCTTTATATTGTTCTGTGGCGCGTTTTTAAACGACACATGAAACTCATCAAAAAGAACGAACAACTGGACCGTATGGCTTATGTCGGCGGGATGGCTTCGGGCTTGGCGCATGAGATACGAAATCCCTTGGGTGCCATTAGCTTGAATATGCAATTGGTTAATGAGGAACTCGAGCATCTTGCTGAGCCGGGCGATAATGAGCGTGCTGTCGGGCTTGTCCATGCTGTCGACCGCGAGATTACCCATCTGAATGATACGCTCACGCGCTTTCTTGCGTTTGCAGTCCCACGCAAAGATGCGATTGTTGAGTTTTCGCTAAGCGAACTTGTCGAAGAACTGTTGCAGTTTCAGGCTCCGGCAATGGAGAAGAACTGTATTACGTGGGAGTTGATTGCGCCCGCAAGCAATGAGACAATCATGGATGGCGATCGAGGACTGATTCATCAGGCGTTGACGAATATTATTGTTAATGCCATTCAGATGATGGAGTCGGCGCTACGGCGCAATTTGACGGTTGAGATCCGAGTTCAGAATAACGAACTGGAGTTGTTTGTGCGGGACACGGGAAATGGTATTAATCCCGAGGATTTGAACAAGATCTTTGAGGTATTTGTTTCGCGTCGGCATGGGGGCACTGGGCTTGGTTTGGCGGCTGCGCGACGCATTGTTGAAGATCATGGCGGGAGTATCTGGGCCGAGAATAATCCCGATGGTCTGGGCGCAATATTCTGTGTAGTTTTACCCCGAAAAGGATGTAAATTATAGGTATGATTTCAGAAAAGAAAATAAGATGGATCGAGGATGTCCTGAACCGGCCACGTACCGTCGGCTGGTTTTCCAAATTAATCGTTCATCTACGCCGCAACTTAATTGCCGGTCTTGTCACAGTGATGCCCATTACCGTCACTTTGGCGCTGTCTTATTGGTTATTTGCCATCGTCACCAAGTCACAATGGGTTCGCAATATCGCTAAGGCAACCGGCATTGAGAATACTTATTTATCGACCGTATTGACTTTCCTTGCGATTATCATTGTTGTTTATGTGCTCGGATTGTTGAGCACGACAATGTTGGCGAAAATACTCTTGCGTGTTTCCGAGAAGTTAGTAAGTAGCGTCCCTTTGGTAAAGTCTATCTACGCACTAGTCAAACAGATTGTTGATTCGTTCAAGGGCTCCAACGGCAAAAGCGGTGTCGAGCGCAAAGTTGTGTTCGTCGATTATCCGCGATTGGGCTGCTACAGCTTGGGCTTTGTAACGGCGGAATCCCTCATTGACGGTGAGTTGTATTGTCATGTGCTTGTGCTGACCACTCCGAACCCGACTTCCGGGTGGGTGCTTCTGATAAAGAGCGATGAGGTTTTCGATTGCGGAATGACCCCTGACGAGGGAATGAAGTTCATTTTGTCGGGTGGTATTGTCGCACGGGCTGAATTGAATTTTACGCCATATAAACCCTCTGATCCCAAGATTGCCGCGCTGCTCGCGAACAAACAGGCCGAATGTTCAATCGAACAGAAGGATGCGGAATGATGGCATCAAAGGTTTTGCTGCTAGTCGATGACAATGCGGCGCATTTGGAGTCGATGGTAAGGGTATTCGACAAGGGCGCTTATGAGGTTTTGACCGCTTCGGATGGCTTGAAGGCATTGGAAGTGTTGCAAAGCCGCGATGTTGATGTTGTTGTCAGCGATGTACGGATGCCCGGGATGGATGGCGCTCAACTCTTTCACGAGATGAAGGCACTGCCCGGACTGACTCCACAAATGATTCTGGTGACGGCCTACGCTACTGTCGAAGATGCTGTTGAATTGCTGCATGAAGGGGTGGCAACCTACCTTACCAAACCGCTCAACATGAAAGAGTTTCGCGCTCAAGTTGCGCGTTGTATGCAAGTTCAGGAGGATCGCCGAAAGAATGAAGTCCTGACGGACGAAAACAGGCTGCTGAAGGCGCAGATTAGTGCTCGCAAAGATTACGAGGACATGATTGGTCAGTCTTCGATTATGTTGCAGCTCATCGACAAAATCCGTGTCATCGCCGACACACGAGCCACGGTCTTGATTGAGGGCGAAAGTGGCACAGGCAAGGAGCTTGTTGCCCGTGCGATTCACCGTAACAGTTCGCGTGCCTCAGCGCCGTTTGTTCCCATCCATTGTGCCGCTCTTGCTGAGAGTATCATTGAAAGCGAGTTGTTCGGCCACGAGAAAGGCGCCTTTACGGGCGCTATTGCTCAAAAGAGTGGATTGTTTGAGCTTGCTAACGGGGGCACAGTTTTTCTTGATGAAATTGGCGATGTGCCGTTATCAACACAGGTCAAGCTATTGCGGGTGTTGGAAGAACGTGAGTTTCTGCGTGTTGGTGGTTCCAAACCTGTTCAGGTTGATGTTCGTGTTATTGCGGCCACCAATAAGGTACTTCTTGATGAGGTCGAGGAAGGCAATTTCCGCGAGGATTTGTACTATCGTTTAGGCGTTGTTTGCCTCGAAACGCCGACGTTGCGCAATCATTCGTCTGATATTCCACAGCTTGTCGAGCATTATTTGGAGGAGTTCTCTAAGGAGCATCACGGCTGTCGCAAAATCACCATCAGCAAACCGGCTCTGGAACATCTTTGTTCTTATCATTGGCCGGGCAATGTTCGGCAACTTCGCAACGTTGTTGAGAATCTCGTTCTCTTTGCCCAAGGGGATACCATCGATGAGGCAGATTTACCGCATGAGATTCGCGGCGTAGAGATTACTTCCAGTGAGTTGGAAGGTTTGCCCGTTGTGCGTGGCGATGATGGCGAAATGAAACAGGGCTTTGTCGTGTATGCCGGAGCACGTTTGGATGTGGTGGAACGCCACTTGTTGTCGGCCACATTGACAGCTTGTGGTGGCAACAGGACACGTGCCGCGGAGTTGTTGGGGGTGAATCGCCGCACAATCATCCGGAAAATTCAGGAATACGACCTATAATACGCGAACAAAAGCGGATTCTATTCGCTTTCCGCAAGAGCTCCCTTAACAAGCCTCAGACATCTGTCTGCCCGTTTCGCAATGGTCGGCTCGTGAGTCACAATAATCAACGACTTGTTTTTCTCGCGGCAATTCTTCCAAAGTAAATCAATCACGGTGTCTGCTGTCTGTGTATCCAGATTTCCCGTCGGTTCGTCCGCGAGAATCAAATCGGGGTCGTTCATGAGTGCCCGTGCCAGAGCGACACGCTGTTGCTCGCCGCCACTCAATTGTGAGGACCGGTGACTGAGTCTGTCGCTCAGCCCCAATGATTCGAGTAGTTGCGCTGCTCGTTCGTGCAAAGCGTCCAATCCATACTTGTTCAAAATCAAGCCGGGAATAATGCAATTCTCGATGGCACTGAATTCGCTCAGCAGGTGATGAAACTGGAAGATAAACCCAATGTGCCTCGAACGAAACACCGCCAGGCTCTTGTCGTTCAACTTCGTCAAATCCTCGCCCAGAAGCGAAATGACGCCAGAAGTCGGACGGTCAAGGGCGCCCAACTGATGAAGCAGTGTGCTTTTGCCCGAACCGCTGAATCCGACGATAGAGATGATTTCTCCGGGATTGACATGGAGGTTGACGTCGCTCAATACATTGAGAACTCGGTTGCCGTCCGTATAGTCCTTGGACAAATGGCTGACAGTAAGCAAGGGAGTTGTTGCCGATTCTTGCTGAATGCTGTTATTCATAGCGCAAAGCCTCGACCGGAGAGAGTTTCGCTGCCTGACGAGCAGGATAAAGAGAGGCAATAAAGCAGATTCCAAGCGCCGAAACGATGATGACAGCATTGGTCCACATATCAATAATCATGGGGATGCGATCGCTCAGATACATCTCGCTCATGACATCGATTTTGATGTGGTATTTGAGCAGATAACAGACCAACAGTCCGGACGCCGCACCAACGCCCGTTCCCGTTATGCCTATGAGCATTCCTTGCCAGACAAAAATGCGGTGAATTGCTTCGCGTGTCGCACCCATAGATTTCAGGATGCCAATTTCGCGTGTTTTCTCCATTACAACCATGACAAGGCTTCCGACGATGTTGGCGGCAGCAACAACCACAATCAACAACAGAATAATGAACATTGCCCATTTTTCGAGCCGTAAAGCGTCAAAGAGCATGGGGTTGTTGTCAATCCACGTCTTGACCGTGAAGTCGTTGCCAAGGGCGTTCTGTATGCTGTCACGAGCGGCGATGACCTCTTCAGGATTGCGAATCATGACTCGAATCGTATCGGCCTCATTCTCTCCCATGAGGAAAAGCTTGCGCATCTTGTTGATATCCATATAGCCGTTGATGGCATCCGTCTGCGGGAAACCGGTGTCGAACACTCCTGCCAGAGTCAGGTTTAGTGTGACCGGCATCCGACCATTAGCGGTTTCCACAAACATGGGCGAGAACAGAATCATCTTGGAACCAATTTCGGCGGGGATTGTCTTGTGGATTTCCTTGCCTATGACAATCTCATTTTCACCCGGCTTGGCATTGCCGTTGACCTTGTTCATGATGGTGCTCACCGCTGTTTCTTTGGCAAAATCGATTCCTTGGATGTAGATTCCTGTGGGGATGATCATATTGTTGATCTTGGCCTGCAATAATCCCATCTTGCGAACAGTGGGAGCCGCCGAAAGCACCTCGGGAAGTTTCTCGATAATGGGCAGAACCTTGGTCGTGTCCACCGTTAATTCCGCAGGATTCGTCGATTCAATCTCCAGATGCGAGTACGCCCCAATCATCTTTTCACGCAAATTCTGCCCAAAGCCGTCCATAACAGCAAGAACAACAATCAGGGCGAAGACGCCAAGCGCCACACCGAGTATAGAAATTATAGTAATGAGTGAAACTAACGCTTTATGCTGTCCCGAGAAGAGATACCTGCGGGCTATGTAATTCTCAAACTTCACAGAAACATCCGTTTTACTGTATTTTGTGCGTTATGCACAGTACATAAAATACCGTGTAGCGCTGTTATTCTTTATAAAATAGTTATTTGTGACATTTTGAGGACAGGCATAAGTTGAACAATAAAATGAGGGGTTTTCTATAGTCTTGATTCATAAACCATACGAAAATTGAAAAGGATTTTATATGAAGAAATTAGTGTTGATTGTCAGTGTTTGTTTATTAGTTTTCACCGGATGTGAAAGCTTCAAGAATATGAACAACACCCAGAAAGGTGCCTTGGGTGGAGCCGCTTTAGGTGCAGCAACAGGCGCGTTGATGTCCGACAACAAAGGCAAGGGAGCGCTGATTGGTGGTGTTTCCGGTGCTGCTCTCGGTGGTGGAGCCGGTTACCTCTATGACAAAAGCAAGAATTAATTGCGATTGGGCGTGACTGTCAATATCTAACATTTTGTGCTAAGTGAAGATACATGATGTAGATATTTTTGTAGATAATTGACGAAGCTCACAAAATAAATGTATAATTATTTCGAATGCTTAGTAAAGTAATTTAGATACTATATCTCGGAGAAATAAAAATGAAGAAAATGATGATTGCAAGCTTGGCGGCGGTTTGTCTTGTTTGTATGACCGCTTGTGACTGGAGTTCGCTTACTCCTACACAGAAGGGTGCCATCACAGGCGCTGCAGTTGGTACAGGTGCCGGTCTGCTTTTGGGTCCGGATAAGGCGCTCCAGAATGCGGCCATCGGTGCTGCTGCCGGAACCGCATTGGGTGCCGGCGCCGGTTATGTAACAAGCCGTTAATCTGCTAACAAAAGAATTAAAACAGTGAAGGGCGAGACACATTCGATTGTCTCGCCCTTCATTCATTTTATGCGCGATGCGTATCCTAATCCAGATAGCCTTTGGGTTTGGACTGATGCCAACGCCATGCATCCTCGACGATAATTTTCAAATCCCCTTTGGCCGGATGCCAGTCAAGGAAGGACTGTGCCCGTGAACTTGTTGCGACTAATCTGGCCGGATCGCCCGGACGCCGTTCGGCTACAATCGCCGGAATCTTATGTCCGGTAACTTCACGGCAAACATCGATGACTTGTTTAACACTGTAGCCGTTTCCGTTGCCGAGATTGCATTTGATAGAGTCTCCGCCCTCGCGTAGATAATCAAGCGCTTTGAGATGTGCGCTGGCAAGGTCTTCGACATGAATATAGTCACGGATGCAAGTTCCGTCGGGGGTGTCATAATCCTCGCCGAAAATCTTGATGTTCTCACGTTGTCCAAGCGCAACCTGAAGAACAAGCGGAATCAAGTGCGTTTCCGGCTTGTGCGCTTCGCCACGTTGGTCAGTTGCTCCGGCCGCGTTAAAATAGCGTAGACATACGCTCTTCAAACCGTAGGCCGTATCAAAAGTTTCCATTGCCTGTTCCATAAAACGTTTCGTCAGACCATAGGGATTGATTGGTTGCGTTGGAAAGTCTTCCTTGATGGGAACGGCTTGCGGGATGCCATAGACGGCGGCTGTGCTCGAGAAGACAATCTTGTGGACTTTGCATGTATTCATTGCTTCGAGTAGGCACAAGGTGCCGCCAACGTTGTTCTGCATATATTTGCTGGGATCCACACATGATTCGCCAACTTGCGAGAAGGCCGCAAAGTGAACGACTGCGTCAACTTCGTGTGTTTCAAGAATCTCCTGAACTTTGACGATGTCATGAATGTCTGTCTCATAAAAAGCAGCTTCAGGGAAAACCGCCGCTTCGTAGCCCGTCGAAAGATTGTCAATAACCACAACTTTTTCGCCACGCTCGAGCAATGCCTGTACAGTGCAGCTGCCGATATATCCGGCCCCTCCGGTTACTAAGGTAGTCAAAATCGTTTCTCCTTAATCTTCAAGTAATGTAACATTAGTACCGTCACAGGGTTTGCTGACATAAGTAATGCACTGCTGTTTGGTACGCTTTTTATATTCGAGGAACATGACATCCTGGAATTCTTCGGTCATCTCTGGTTTGACAAGCGCGACGGCGCAACCGCCGAAGCCGGCTCCGGTCATGCGGCATCCAAAAGTCCCGTAAATGTCTGCGGCGATTTCTGTGATGACATCAAGCTCCGGGCAGGAAACTTCGAAGTCGTCACGCAAACTCGCATGAGATTCGCAGAGAAGTTTGCCAGCAAGTTCAAAGTCGCCATTGGCCAGCGCCTTGCCAAAGTCATGAACCCGCATATTCTCGGTGATATTATGGCGAAGACGTTTGCAAACATCGCGTGTTGACAACTTGCTTTCCATCGCGAGGAAATCTTCATAGGGAATATGACGAATTGTTTCGTAGTTTTTCCCGGTCAATTTGCGCATTTCTTGGAGACCCAGTTCACATTCCGCACGTCTCGTGTTGTATTCACTGTCGACAAGTCCGCGTTTCTTCATGGAATTGATAATCACGATATCCGCTTTGGATGAATCAAATGGCACCAACTCGTAATCGAGCGAATGACAGTCAATCATTAGCGCGTGATCCGCTTTGCCAAGCGCGGAGATAAACTGATCCATGATGCCGCATTGCACGCCGACGAATTTACTGTGTTCTGCCGCTTGCGATAGCAATGCGATATGAGCGGGGTCAATCTGACTTTTGCAGAAGTAGTTGAGCATGGACGCGACGCAAACTTCGTAGGCTGCCGAGGACGAAAGCCCGGCGCCGAGGGGGACATCACCGCTCAAGGCAATATTCATGCCGGGGATATCAAATCCGCGTTCGACAAATTGCGCGATAACGGCAACAAAATAGTTGACCCATGTATAGGGCTTGTCGCATTTTGTGAGTTCAGCGTTCAGGGAGAATGAAAAGCTTTGCTCAAAATTCACGGAGTACATGTGTATGGTTTTGTCGGCGCGGAGTGAAGCCGCGATTTTCATTTCAAAACTAATCGCTGCCGGAAACACAAACCCGCCGTTATAGTCGGTATGTTCGCCAATGAGATTGACGCGTCCCGGTGCACGACTGATGAGCTTGGGTGATTCCTTGTAGACAGACTTAAACTGATCGACTAATGTGTTTGTATCAATCACGGTACTATTTCTCTCCTTCGTTGTCCGTTACTTTACTGTAATGAATATTGCTTAACTTCCGCAGTTTTACTGCGGCTTGTTCAGGGGTGATATCGCGTTGAGGTTCTGCCATCATTTCGTAGCCAACCATGAACTTTTGAACTTTTGCCGAGCGCAGAAGTGGCGGATAAAAATGAAAATGCAGATGCCAATGGGGTTGTTTCTCGCCTGTCGCATAGGCCTGATGAATCCCCATCGTATAGGGGAACGACACTTGGAACAAATTGTCGTAACGTGCTGTCAGGTCTCCAACGATTTCCGCCAAGTCCTTACATTCTTCGGGATTCAAATCCGTCATCATCGCAACCGGTCGTCTTGGAACAATCATTGCCTCGAACGGCCACTTAGCCCAGAATGGCACCAGACATACCCAACTCATGTTTGCGCTGATGATACGTGACTGTTCGCCCAAGCCGATTTCCGCATTGATGTAGTTGCTGAGAATTGTGTGTTTGTTTTCCGCAAAATACTCCCGCTGAGTCGCGTCTTCTTTCGTTGGCTCTGTCGGGATGGATTCTTGTGCCCAAATCTGTCCATGCGGATGGGGATTGCTGCATCCCATAATTGCGCCTTTATTCTCGAAAATCTGTACATAGTTGATGAACGGTTTCGAGGCGAGGTCTCCGGTTTGCTCGACCCATGCCTCAACAACCGATTCGATTTCTTTGGTGCCCATTTGAGCGAGTGTCAAATCGTGCCGAGGCGAGAAGCACACGACACGGCAAATGCCGCTCTCGGCACGTGCCAACATCAATCCATTGGCCGCTCCGATCGATATAGTCTCGGCGGGGGAGTCGTTATCGCTTTCGAGAAGTGCCGCAAAATCATTATTGAAGACATAGGTTCCGCTGTAGTTCGGAGTCTGTGCTCCACCTGCCCGTAGATTGCCTGGGCAGAGGTAGCAGTGCGGGTCATAAGGAGGACGCACTTCAGTGTTTGTTGCTTCGACTTTGCCTTGCCATGGTCTTTTGAGGCGATGCGGGCTTACCATAATCCATTCACCGGTAAGCGGGTTGCGACGCCTGTGTCCGTTTTCACTCAACCTGTTCATTTTAATATCCAAAAGTATAGATTTTGATTTATTATTAACACCTGTCAACAAGAAAAGTTCACATCTGCTATAGCCTTGTCGCTATGTTATCTACGGAGCATCCTCGGCCGGAATCGACAGTTCATACTTTGTTCCATCTGTGGACAATTCGATTGTACCCATTTTATCAGTACGGCAGACTTTGATTCCGTGTTCGTTAAGACGCTCTAACACACTGTCATGCGGATGACCATACGAGTTCTCTACGCCACACGAAATGATAGCAACTGTAGGTGCAATCTTTCGTACAAAAGTTTGGCCCGTACTGCTGTTTGCCCCGTGATGCCCGGCTTTCAAAACGCTAATGTTGCGCAATAATCGTTGGTCTTCCATCATGAGTTTCAGCTCTGTCGCGATTGTCGCATCGCCCATAAGTAGAGCGGCAAAGTTGTGCCACCGCAATTGAAGCACGAGCGAATTGGCGTTTTTATCGCTGACAGAGTGCCCTGGCGCTTCGATGTTCATGATATCAATATAGACGTCTTTGCCAAGGTCGAGGGATTCTCCGGCTATCCAATCGAAACTTTTGTCCACGACAAGTTTCTCTATACTCTCTTTGTTGGAATCTTGGCAAAGAATACTTGTGATGGGCATCTGTTTTGTCAATGTTTCAAGGCTGCCAATATGGTCTTTGTCTGTATGTGAGACAACAAAGACATCAATCCGATTGATTCCTAATTCTCGTAGCTTGGGGAGAACGGATAGTTCCGCCGCATTGGGGCGCCCCGGTCCGCAATCGACCAGAATTGCTTGTCCGGAGGGTGTGACTATGAGTGTGGCGTCACCTTGTCCCACGTCCAAAAACCACATATGCAAGTTGGACATTCTGTTGATTTGCCCAATCATCGGAACAAAAAGAAGAATGCATAGAACGATGCCAAAGTTGATGAAGAATTGAGCGAGGCTTTTGCTGCGGTATTCAGGAGAGTGCCTGTAGCTTACATAAGAGCCGGAAAACAGTATGGCGTAAAGAATGAAGATGACATAAACCGGGATGGCCGATGAGCGAATGATGAACATGTTCGCGTTGCCGAACAGGTTTGCCCAGTAGTCTAGCATTGAGTAGAGTAATGCGGTTGTGGCACCGGCATAATTTGCAGCCGTCTCGCTGATTGGCGATAAAATCATTGTCAAAATAGTTGACGGCATCGCGATTTGTGTCAGCGGAACACCGATAAGATTTGCCAGTGGCGAGAGAAGGTTGCACTGCCCAAAGTAGTAGACTTGTGCGGGTAGCATCAAGCTAAACACAGCGACGACTAGCCCGATGTCGGCAGGCAAACCGTATCTCAGCCATTTGCGAAAACTGTCAGGCAGATACATCATCATCTCGCCGTCGAACGGGTCGTCGTCGGAATCTTGCGGAGTCAGCCAGAGGCGTATGGTTGGCGCCAAGAGCAGAATCGAGACAACGCACAGTACTGATAAGTGAAACCCAGTTTGAAAGATGGACATGGGGGAAAACAGGCAGATAATGAAAACGGCAATCACAAGCCGGTTGAATGTGTCGGTAGGTTGCTTGAACAGATTGCCAAGATACAACATCCCAATCATTACGCTTGCTCGCACAACGGGGGTGTTGAAGTTCAACATCCAACAATATAGGAACATGAGTACGATAACGAGTAGGTAGTTGAACCTTCGTAAAAAGGTAAAGGGGGACAAAACAAGCATGAAAACTGCCGCAAGAAGCGCGACGTGTAAACCGCTTGCCGCAAACAGATGAAACAGTCCACTGGACGCAAATGCCGAATGACTTTCGCGGTCGAGAAGTGCTCGGTCATTGAAGAGCATGGATGCGGCCAGTTTGCCCTCGTTGCCCGGAACATGCTTGCAGATTGAGGCAACCATTGAGCGGCGAAACTTTTCAAGTCTGCCGCTGATACTGTTACCAAACACTGTGAGTTCAATTTCCCCTTTTGTTCTTGCGATTGCGTACTGCCGTTGATATGAGTTGATGTCAGCAATGTCTTCTAGCGAACGGTAGTATCCACGGAATGGGTATATATTGCCTCGGAAGGTAATCCAGTCGCCGGGCAAGAAAGTCGATCCAAACGGAAAGTTATGCTTGCCCCAAGACAATCGGATATAGCCCGGAAACGTGAGGCGGTTTTTTGAATCATCAAGCAAAACGACATTTTGCAAAATCAAACGCCCTGATGTCCCGTCCGAATTGGGGTGAGCAACCTTAATCTCCGCAATGATGGTACGGATAAGATTTGCGTCTTTCTCTTCCTTAAGAATCTTTTGCGCTTGTGTAAACTCATGATTGAACGGTGTCATGCGTATTCCGCCAAAAGCCATTGCGGCAACACAAACGAAGAGCATAGAGAAACGGTTGCATTTGAACACAGATAGAGTGATGGATAACAGCCCGGCGACCGCAAACAAAACTGCCCATCCTGCTAGTGCGTCAGAGGAGTAGGGCATCATACGCGCAATGGTCAACCCCAGACCATAGGCGCACGTTACAGGGAACATTGGTCGAAGCAGATTCTGAATTTTCGCTGACGAAGAAGTATTCATCTGCACATATCATGCCTTAATTACCGGTAGTAAATCAAGGGAAAACCAAAATAGAATGAATGGAGGTGTATGGTAAAAAGGATTTCGAGCCGGCCTCACATCGATTTAGCTTAACTTTTTATGAATTAAGAGAATATGACTGAGGTAAGTATATGGGCAAGTTTTGGAGCTGCCCATGTAGCTCAGTCGGTAGAGCACATCCTTGGTAAGGATGAGGTCACCGGTTCAAATCCGGTCATGGGCTCCATACTTTTCGATATAGTCTGCGGCTCGGGGCTGTTTGTGAGCGCAAATAATGGTTCCTTTCCCTGATTTCCGCGAAGCTTAATACTTGCCCCGTAAGGGATATTCTTAGAATTGGTGGTAGTTTTTATGAATGCGAACGATATTCGCAAGGGCAATGTTCTCCTCTATAAAGGTGAACCTCATTTTGTGATGGATTTCGAGCACCGCACTCCTGGCAACCTTCGCGCTTTTGTTCAGGTACGTATGCGTAACCTTAAGACCGGTAACAGCTTTGAAACTCGTTTTTCTTCGACTGAAAACGTCGAGAGAGTTGTTATCGAGTACCTTGATATGGAATTCCTTTACAAGGATGAGGATTTTTACCATTTCATGAACATCGAAAACTATGAACAGGTTCAGTTGAATGAGGACGCTCTTGGCGATGCTTCCAAGTACATGACCGAAGGTATCAAGGTACAGATTGGTTTTTATGAACATGAACCTATTTCCATCGAGTTGCCCGCAGTGATTGAGTTGGAAGTTGTCGAGACAGAACCGGAGTTGCGTGGTTCAACAGCTAGCAATAGCCCCAAGCCTGCTAAGCTTAGCAACGGCGTGACGCTTATGGTTCCTCCGTTCATCAAAAACGGCGAAAAAATCCGTGTGAATCCTCGTGAGGATAAATATTTGGAGCGCGCGAAGTAGTCGCATTTGTATACTTCTGTAGAATTTACGCGAACTGACTTACATCGAGTCAGTTCGCTTTTTTTGTTCCAAAATGTTTTTTTTATAGACATAAGCATGTTGATTGTCGTAGAATGAATAGTTATGAAAAATAGTCTGAACGATAATACGTTTTCTCTACTGGCTAAGGAATTGGCGTCGTGTGATGTTCGTCTTTGTTATCAATGTGGCAAGTGTACCGCAGGCTGTCCCGTCGCGGAACGGATGGATATAAAAACACATGCTCTGGTTTCCTTGGCGTCGCGTGGTGAGTTTACTCGCGCATTGCATAGTGAAGCCATTTGGGCTTGTGTTTCCTGTCACACATGCAGTCAGCGTTGCCCCAAGAAAGTTGATACAGCCGGGGTACTAGATGCCTTGCGTCATGAAGCATACAGAAGGGGGACAGTCCCGAAGAATGCAGGCAGTATTACTGCTTTCTACAAATCATTTGCGGAGAGTATCCGCTTGTTCGGACGCAGTTACGAAGTTGGCATGATGGCCGGATTTAACTTCTATCGGCCGTTATCGCACAGTGTTGACATAGCAGCCCGTCTGGGCGATGCTAAGCTCGGGCTTGATATGCTGACGCATGGACGGCTGCATCTTTTCCCTGAAAAGGTTCATGATACCGGTGTTGTTCGTCGTATTTTTGAACGTTGCCTGAAGGATGCACAATGACACAATTACAATTTGGATATTACCCGGGATGTGCGTTGCATGGATCGTCTTGTGACTATGAACAGTCTTTGCGTGCTGTACTGGATGTGCTTGGTGTAAAACTTGAGGAACTGAATGATTGGATTTGCTGCGGGGCGAGTGCGGCTCATGCGCTGAATCACAAACTTGGTGTTGCACTGCCTGCAAGAAATCTGGCGATTGCCGAGCGTGATGGCGTCACCGAACTATTTGCGCCCTGCCCGATGTGTTCCATGGAGTTGCTCAAAGCCCGTGACGCGATAATGAGCGACGAAACGTTACGTGATGAGATGTCGCAAACCGTCGAATTGCCTTTGACGGGAAATGTGGCGATTCGGAATCTTATTGAGGTCTTCATGCAAATTGGACAAAAAGCTCTCAGCGCGAAGATAACAAAACCACAGACAACTCTCAAACCTGTTTGTTATTATGGATGTCTCCTGACACGGCCATCAAAAGTCGTGAAGTTTGATGACCCCGAACATCCGACGACGATGGAAGAGTTCTGTAGGCTTTGTGGCGCTGAACCTCTTGACTGGAATGCCCGCACTATGTGCTGTGGCGCTGGTCTGACCATGGCGGATGCAGATACGGTGAAGACGCTGTCCGGACGTATTATTTCTGAAGCTGTGCGCGTGGGCGCAAATTGTGTTATTGTTGCCTGCCCGATGTGTCACATGAATCTTGACTTGAATGCTGCGCCGTCACTGCTGGTTCTTTACTTGAGCGACCTGATTGGTTTGGCCATGGGCTTGACTGCCTCGCAGCTTGGTATCAACCGCCATTTTTCCAAAGTGGAGGCTAAGTAGAGATGTCTCGAATTGGAGTCTTTGTTTGTTGGTGTGGCGAGAATATCGCCAGAACGGTCGACGTTGATTGTGTTGTGCAGGAAGTCGGCAAGATTGCCGGTGTGAAATGTGCCGTAAACTATAAGTACATGTGCAGTGACCCGGGACAGACCTTGATCAAGACGAAAATCAAGGAAGAGAAACTCGACGCTATTGTTGTTGCTGCCTGTTCGCCACATATGCACCAGAACACCTTCCGTGCGGCAGCCGCTGCGGCCGGGCTGAATCCTTATCTGGTTAAGATTGCCAATATTCGCGAGCATTGTTCGTGGGTTCATCCCAATCGCGAAGAGGCAACCACCAAAGCCATTAGCATTATTAGTCTGGCTGTTGAGCGTGTTCGGCATCGTCGGGCGCTCAATCCCATCAAAGTCCCCATACTCAAACGCGCACTGGTGATTGGTGGTGGTGTTGCCGGTATTCAGGCCGCGCTTGACATTGCTGATGCAGGGCACGAGGTTGTACTTGTCGAACGCAATCCTTCTATTGGTGGCAAGATGGCAGGCTTGAGCGAGACCTTTCCAACGCTTGATTGCTCACAGTGCATTCTGACGCCTCGCATGGTCGAGGTGGCACAGCATGGCCGAATCAAGTTACATACTTGGTCAGAGATAATTGGCGTCGAAGGATATGTCGGAAACTTTACGGTCAAAATCCGTAAAAAGGCACGGTATGTTGATATCACCAAATGCACGGGTTGTGGCGAATGCTGGACGCATTGCCCGAGCAAGCGCACCCCGAGTGAGTTTGACTATGGTCTTGGAATGCGGACCGCGATTTATGTGCCGTTCCCGCAAGCTGTTCCGGCGCGTCCAGTTATTGATCCGGAAGCGTGTATTCGTTTGAAGCGCGGCAAGGGTTGCGGATTGTGTGCCCAAAATTGCGGAACTAAAGCCATCAATTATGAGGATAAGGAAGAAATCGTTACCGAACAGGTCGGGGCGATTGTCGTGAGTACGGGGTTTGAGTTGTTTGACATCAGTCTCCGTGCGCAAGACAATTCCTGCCTGAGTGGCTATCCCGAATACGGTTATGGCGAATTGCCGGATGTCATTGATGGTTTGAAGTTTGAACGTTTGGCGTCAGCCAGTGGCCCAACCGGTGGCGAAATCGTGCGCCCGAGTGACAAAAAAGTGCCCAAGGATGTTGTCTTTGTGCAATGTGTCGGATCTCGCGATCCTGCACACGGAATGCCTTATTGCTCAAAGATTTGCTGTATGTACACAGCGAAGCATTCGATGTTGCTCAAGCATAAGATTCATGATGCACAAGCGCATGTGTTTTACATCGATGTTCGTGCCGCCGGTAAGGGGTATGAAGAGTTTTACCGCCGTGCGGTTGAACAAGATGGAACCAATTATTATCGTGGTCGTGTAAGCCGCATTGTGCGCGAGGGCGAAAAGCTCGTTGTGAGTGGTGTGGATACTGTGACCAGCGAACAGATTACCATTAATGCGGATATGGTCGTTCTTGCCACGGCGATACGCCCCTCCAAAGGCGCACAGGAAGTCGGACAGATGCTCAACATTGGTGTCGATGGCAACGGCTTCTTCAACGAGTCGCATCCAAAATTGCGGCCCGTTGAAACAAACACAAAGGGTATTTTTGTGTGTGGAGCCTGTCAGGCACCCAAGGACATTCCCGAGACGGTTGCTCAGGCAAGTGCGGCAGCATCGAAGGTGTTGATTATGTTTGCTCAGGGAGAGTTGACACGTGACCCCGAGGTGGCATCCATCAACGAGCGCTTGTGCGCGGCTTGCTTTACGTGTGTGCGTGCATGTCCGTATCATGCCATTGAAGAAGCCGAGATACGAGGACGCGACGGGAAACTGATAAAGCGTACCGCCCGTGTGAATCCCGGACTTTGTATGGGCTGTGGAACATGTGTTGCCATCTGCCCATCCAAATGCGCAGAAATCGATGGCTTTAGCGACGAAGAAATCTACTCTATGTTAGAAGTATTGAAATGACAACAAGTAAGAAACCCGAAGACATTACAATGAATTTGCCGAGTATAGCTCCGTTTGAACCCAAAATCGTAGCTTATGTTTGCAACTGGTGTACCTATCTTGGCGCCGATTTGGCTGGAACAAATCGTCTGGAGTATCCTTCCAATGTGCGCATCATACGTATGCCATGTACGGGACGCATCGACTTCAATTTTATCATTAAGGCATTTGAGGTTGGCGCGGATGCCGTTCTTGTGAGCGGTTGTCATCCGGGGGACTGCCATTATACCGCAGGCAATTTCCATGCCCGTCGGCGTTGGGTGCTGTTCAGAGAGTTGTTGGACACATTGGGTTTGGACTTGCGTCGGGTTCATTTCGCATGGATTAGCGCAGCTGAGGGACAGAAGTTTGCTCAGACTGTGCGAGATATTACAGAGCAGACACGGCTTCTGGGACCATATAAAGAGTACCGTCGAATATGTGCCAATTCAGATACCGTATTATGATTTCGTAAATAATTTTAGTTTGGATTTATTGATGTCATGAATTTGTAAACGATTTTAAAGTGCCCACGGAACGGCACAAAAATAATAAATGAGGAGATCATTATAAAATGTTTATTGGTGTTCCGAAAGAAATAAAGAATAATGAATTTCGCGTGGGTATGGTCCCTGCAGGAATTAAGGCATTAGTTGCTGCTAGTCATACAGTCTATGTCGAGAAAGGCGCAGGTCTTGGAAGTGGCTTTGCCGACAGCGAGTACGAACAGGCTGGCGCTCAGATTCTTGAAACGGCAAAAGATGTCTTTGATAAATCTGAGATGATTATCAAGGTTAAAGAGCCGCTCAAAGCCGAATATGGACTGTGCCGTCCGGGACAGATTCTGTTTACCTATTTCCACTTTGCAGCTAGCAAACCCTTGACCGATGCAATGATGGCTGCCAAGTCGACCTGTATTGCTTATGAAACAATTCAGACCTTGGATCGGCATTTGCCTTTGTTGGAACCGATGAGCGAAGTCGCTGGTCGTATGAGCATTCAGGAAGGCGCAAAGTATCTTGAGAAGCCCATGGGTGGACGTGGTGTCCTTCTGGGCGGCGTTCCCGGTGTTGAGCCGGCAGAAGTCGTTATCATTGGTGGCGGAATTGTCGGTCAGAATGCGGCTCGCATGGCGGCCGGACTGGGCGCCCGTGTAACAATCTTTGATATTAGCATTCCTCGTCTTCGTTATTTGTCAGAAATCATGCCTCCGAATGTCGTGACAATGATGAGCAACGAGCATAACATCGTTGAGAAACTGCGGACTGCAGATTTGGTGATTGGCGCTGTTCTTGTGACGGGTGCTATCACGCCGAAACTTATTAGAAAGTATATGCTGAAAGAAATGAAGCAAGGTGCCGTGATTGTTGATGTCGCGATTGACCAGGGTGGTTGCTGCGAGACGAGTCATCCGACGACACACGATAATCCTGTTTATGAGCTTGATGGAATTGTTCACTATGCTGTCGCCAATATTCCAGGCGCTGTCAGTCGCACATCCACACTGGCACTGACCAATGCGACACTGCCCTATGCACTCAAGATTGCAAATCAGGGATTCCCGCAATGCGCAAAGACAGACAAGGCTCTGGCATTAGGTGTTAACATGACTGATGGTAAGATTACCTTTAAGCCTGTGGCTGATGCATTCGGGCTTGCATATACGTCACTTGAAGAACTTTGATTTAAATATTTAGATTGGAAACGACAAAATGAAATTAAAACAAACCCTTATCGCTGGATTCTTTGGAGCATTTCTTTTCCTGACAATGCCAGTGGATGCTGCACCTCGTTCCATGAAAGGTGAACCTGCCATGGTCAATTTTGATGTTGCCGTCCAAGTCTGGGGCATACAGAAAGACGAAAAAGAGACGACAGATGCATGGAAGTCACGTGTCAATGCAAAAGTTAAAGATTTGCTAAAACGTGACCCCAAAAAGTTCATGGAAGAGGACTCTGACTTTTTTCCGTTGCAGTCCTATTTTAGCAAGTTGACACTTAAGGAAATTCCCAACAAATGGCGTGATTTCTACCTTGCCAAAAGGTCTAATTTGATGCTCCCAAAAGAGCATATGGAGTATTATCTCGAACAGCTTAAAAAGAAGCAACTTTTTGAGATGACACCCAAGGAAGTCGATGCTTATCTTCCTGTCGCTTATAAGGAATTCCCTGATATGCGTAATCGCATCATGCATTATGCTCATAAGAATCTGGGGCAGCCCTATAATATGTATCTGTTGGGCGAATTCCCGTTTGAAGTCTATGATTCATCACCATTGTTTAATCTTGCCGAGGGCGATTGTGTTGTTTTCAGTGAACATATGTATGCGATGACACTTAGCCGTAACTGGAAAGAGTTTATGCAGAACCTGATGAAGATTCGCTACAAAGACGGCAAAATCGGTTATGTGACTCGTAACCATTTCACCGAAGCTGACTGGGTCAAAAACAATACTTGGTTGATTGAAGATATGACAGAGAAACTTGGAGCAACACGCACTGTGCCATATACCGAGCGCATCGACCGTCAAGGCTTTTTCGCCAAGTATGGACTTGAAACAACAATTCCTGTGGAAATGCTTCATGACTCCTACATTCCTTACGATGCAATCGAGTCTGTTTTGCCGAATCTGAAAAAAGGCGATTTCGTTAATATCGCCCGTGGTCGCGAAGAAGGCAAGAGTGTCTACATTGGACATGTTGGATTGGTTGGCGAGATGCCCGATGGCACCAAGACATTCATTCACAGCACATGGCCGAAGTCAAAAGAACAGCCGTTGCTTGATTATGTCAAGAGAGCGACTGAGGATATTCAACCGAAGATTGATGCTAAAAAAGTTCATTTTGTAGGCTTCAAATTCCATCGCTTGAAAGCTGAAGAACTGCAGAAACAGTTGGACAATACGCCTGTTTTGATGTACTAAATGTTCAGTGATTGACAGAAGAACGAAAACCGCCTGGTGAAAATCGAGCGGTTTTTCTTTTATTGTAATCGGCGTAAATCCAGAATCTTAGCAACAATGTTCATGAACCTTCGTGCAACAACAGACCAAGCATGGACAGTCCGGACGAAGTTATATGAGTCGTTTCCCATAGCTTTGCGAACGTCGGGACGTGTAATGAGCGTCGAGATGTACTCCGCAATCAAACGATCTTCGAAGTCGAGAGCGGGCACTTTGGCACAACAATCGTCAGGCAAATCATGATAACTGTCCGTGTCAGAAACAAGAAGTGGCTTGCCCAGACTCATGGCCCTGAGCACCGTTGCGGATGTTTCTCCATTTGTCGGATAGCGCAAGTGAGCGACTGCATCTGCCGCACTGATGCACGCTAGAAAATCGGAGTTGTCTTTCAGAAATCCGGTAAACGCAATGCAGGAATCCGCATTTGCGCCAAGTAGTTCTTTTGCTACACTTCGCAGCCATTTACCGTGTTGTTCAGGAGCGTTGCCAGCAAACAACATGAAAACTTTTTCACCCCTATCACGCAGAATCCGTAGGGCACGTATCAGAATATCGATGCGACGTGATGGCTCCAAATAGCCACCACTGACAACAAGGAACGCATCATGTGGAATGGCATACCTGTCACGTAGAATCTGCTTGGCGGCGTCCGTCGTGACTGGCAGTGCTTCCATGCCAAGCGGCATACAGAACAGAGGCGTTGGGGCCGCATTGTTCCGCAACTCGTTCTCTGCCCATGGACTGTGAACGATAACACCTTCCGAATGCCGGACGATGACACCATGGCACGGGAATGTGGGGATGTCGGGCACGGCGCCATTCTCCAGTACTTGTTTGGCTGTTGCCGTACCTGCTGCGCCATGCGAGATTGTCAACGCATAAGTGTATGGGTCGGGCTTTACGTCCTCATATGCAAACAACTGTTTGCCTTTATTTCGCACATAGGCGTCAAGTAGAAATCCATGGATGTTGATGTCATGCAAAATGGTCAGCCCGGGGTAACGCAACAGTGATGCATAGGTGTACTCGGCCTGACCGGTGTTGTTCATCATGTTGTAAACACACAAATCAAACTTGCGTAAGACATCATCATTTTGCGTTTCGGCTTTGGAGACTCTAGGCAATGTTGCCAGTTCCGGAGGGAGCTGCACAGCATCAGTCGCCAAAGTCACATCCGCCATATCTTTGATGGCTCGAATCAATTCGTATGAGTAAAGCGCCACACCACCCGGATCCGGTGGGAGAGGTGAGAACCAGAGAAGTCGGGGCTTTCTATCGCCAATTGTGCTATTGACGAAAACCATGCGGCGTCGATCTCGTCTTGCTGCGGCTTGCTCCAGTCCTGTGATGGTGCATTGAGCGGTTTTCTCATAGGTGAAATTCTGTGCTTGTTTAGGTCCGTTGTGCCGTAATCGAATCCGCAAGGATTCGTCGACGCAAATCTCTTTGATGGCATGGGTTATTTCATCCACATCGGTCGGGTCAACGACAATAGCGCAATCGCCGACAACTTCAGTAATTGAGCTTCCGGTTGATCCGATAACAGGACATGCGCAAGCCATGGCCTCGAGCGCAGGAAGACCGAATCCCTCGTGAAGGGACGGGAAGAGCAGACATATTGCGCCTGCGTAAAGTATGGCTTGTGTTTCGCGCGAGACGAACCCGGTAAACACGATACGGCGATGCGGACAGAACTTGTCTGTATACTGCTTGATAATGCGCTGGTCTTCTTGATTCAGCGGACCGGCGAAAACCATGGGACAGGTCTTGGCTTGTTCGACAGTTTGCTTGCCAACGGCTTCTATGATTCGCTCATAGTTTTTCTTCGGATTGTATCCTCCAACGCACAGAAGATAATTGTCGATATCGTTTTCCAACCCGAAGACTCGTAGCCCCTCGCGAATAATGGCTTCGTTTGCGGGTGGAACTAATGCTTTGTCCAGGCCCAAGAGAGCCGTAATAACCCGTTGTGGTGGGATATTGAGATGATTGATAACATCGATTCTTGTTGCTTCGCTGTCGGTCAGGACAATGTCCGCATGTTGCTGTATGTGAGTCAGGCGACTTTGCCAATAATCTGCCAGTTTTTTATTGGGCATGCCATAGTTCTTCCAACCCAAAGCAATTGGTGTGAGGTCATGAACCGTCAGTGCTAGTCCACAATCTACCATCGACGAAACAGGTTGCACGTGAATCTGCAGAGAGTTTGGGTTCAACATTGCGTCAACATGATGTTTCTGTACACAGGCTCGAATGGCGGCATTAGCAGCGCGGAAACGGTTGTCGTTGTCGCCTGAGAGTGGGGGCATCTGAACAATCTTGTAATGGCGAAGAGTTTCTTCCGGAAGCAATTGGCGGATACAATGGTTTGGTGACCAATCGAGAAGCATCCATTCGTGCGCTTCACCGACAATGGGCAGACATTCCACCAACGATTTCAGATAAGCGCCAATTCCTCTGTTAGCGTCTGGAGAAAAAAAAGTCTGTCCGTCTATAGCAAAACGCAAAATGATACCCTTAACTTTATATTAGTATATATATGTATATAAAACCAAATGAACTTATCAGTTTTGACGATTTTGTTCGAGACGAAAGTTGATTGGAATAGCAAAAAACAAGGATTACAATAATGGCTGATGAAGACCCTTCTTTAGAAAGTTTGCCCATTCTGGACAATAACCGTTTGACGGAATTATCGGATGGGGATATGGATTTTCTGATAGATTTGATGGGTGACTATATGGGCGGTCTCGCGGAACTTTATGATCAACTGAAGGCCTATGCATTTTTGCATGATGGTGAAAACATCCGCAAGATATCGCACAGCATTGCCGGCAGCTCCGCGAATATTGGCGCTGCACGCCTGTCGCAGGCCGCGCGACAAATCGAAACAGATGTGCGCCATTCTGATGTCGAATCGGCAGTGACACGTGTTCGACAAATAGAGGATATTGTGTTTGACACGCGTGAGGCGATATCAAATTATACCAATAACAGCAGGTTTTAGGATAGGGCTATGACATATTCGAGCTTAAGGGCAGCACTTACCATCACTCTGGGAGTCTTATTGTTCTGTGTGGCTCGAAGTGAGGCTTACGAGGCGGATAAAGCCAGTACGCCGACCTTATGGAAGATAGCGAATAAGGCCGAACGCGTCGCTGCCGACAAGAAACGTCGTGGTCAGTATTATGCCAACCGTATGGAGAAGTTCCTTAACGAGGACAATTCGACTACGGGTGGCATTGTTTTTCTTGGCGATTCAATTACTGATCGTTTGCCGTCGGATATCGCGTTTAAAAACGGACTTCATGGCAAAAAGGTTTACAACCGCGGCATTGGAGGAGATCGCATCGAGGGTGTCCTCGAACGTTTGGATGTTGGCATCATCGATTTGCAACCATCAGAGATTTATGTTTTAATTGGTGGCAATGATGTCGCGTATCCTGTCGATTATAAGAACGGCGAATTGAAGCCGGGTTACGAACGCCTGTTCAGGACACTCAAGGAAGTTGCTCCACAGGCGAAGATTGTCGCGTTTACTTGTCCTCCCGCTACGTCGGATAAATTCGCGGCACTCAAGCGCAAGTCCAATGCTCAATTGGCCGAAGTTTGCAAGGCGGAAAACATCAAACTCTACGATACTTTCGAATCGCTTGCGACACCGGAAGGTGTCTATCGCGAAGGGATGTATTGCGATGCCGCACACTTAAGCATGGCAGGATTCTTCACTTGGCTTGAACTGTTCTTGACGACTGACGAAATGTTTGATGTCTACAGGAATCTCGCCGAGATGTATGACGAGTGCGAGGGTGTGACCAGTCCTATCACCGGGGTTAATGAGCCACGAAAACTTGATGATTTGATTATGTATCGCAAAGTGGCTGATTCGTCGACAACGACGACTGGCACAAACAAGTATGGCATGGAATCAATCGTTATTGATGAAACCGTCACCAGTTGTTCGTCGCGTGGGAATATACCTTTGCCTGAATTGCCCGGTTATGTGTTGTCGGGTATTGGCACAAAACGCAATTGGATTCTTGCGAACGCGAATGAGGGCGCAAAAATCCAACTTGCTGCTGATGGCAAAACGGTTACCTCAATCAAGTCCGACCCGAAAGATGCTTTTGGATGGCATTATTTGTTGCGTGGAATGATTGTTTCGAAACTCGCGAAAACGAATGACCCAACAGAGATTGCTCTTCTCAAGGGTTTGGCACATGAGCTTGTGGCTGTGCGTAATGGTGATTTGTCGAAGGTCAAACAGTTGCGTGCGAAGATTCAAAGTGTGGACACAAAAAAGTGATCAGATGACGCTTATGCAATTGATAAAACAGACTTTTTTGAGTATAGCTATGGCTTGTTTGTTTGGGTATGTTTGCGATAATACCGTGTGTGGCTATCAAGCGGACAAGGCCAGTACCCCGACTTTGTGGAAGTTGAACAAGACTGAACGTATAGCAAAAGACCGTTATAGGCGCGGCGACCATTACGCGAATCGTATGAAGACGTTCCTTGAAGAAGATATCACGACCGGCGGTATTGTTTTTCTTGGCGATTCGCAGACAGATCGTTTCCCACTGCACAAAGCATTCCCCAATGGTTTGCACGGCAAAAGAGTCTATAATCGTGGCATTGGTGGCGATCGGATTGAAGGCCTTTTGGAACGACTGGATGTCAGTGTCATTGCATTGGAACCTACAGAGATTTATTGCTTGATAGGTGGAAATGATGTCGGTTACCCCGAGGATTATAAAGATGGAAATTTGAAACCTGGGTATGAGCGTTTGTACAAGTCGTTGAAGGCGATTGCACCCCAAGCAAAGATTCATGCATTCCCATGTCCACCTCAGACATCACCCAAACTTTATCCGCTGAAGCCTATTTCTAATAGACAACTTAAGGAAGTCTGCGAGGCCGAAGGCATTGAGTTCCTTGATATGTTTAGTGACTTTACGACTTCAGAAGGCGTTTATCGTCATGGTCTGAACAGTGACCGTGCCCACATGAGTATTGCTGGGTATTTGACATGGATGGATGCCTTCCTGACTCCTGAAGAGAAGTTCACGGCATGGTGTGATATGGCGGAGATTTTTCAGAACAGTGAGGGATTAGTCAGCCCTATTAGTGGCGTCAATATTCCGCAAGACACGAATATGCTAGTTGTATATCGTAAGACAAAGGATTCTGATACGACAATGACCTGCACGAACAAGTATGGTGTTGAAGCTCTTGTTCACGATGGTGTTGTGACGACTGTGTCGCTGACCAGTAACATGCCTTTGCCAGAATTGCCCGATTATATCCTGTCGGGTGTCAACGCCAAACGCAACTGGATGCTGGCTCATGCGGATGTTGGTCAAAAGGTCAAGCTTTCAAAAGATGAGAAGACCATTGAGGCGATTATGACGCAACCTAAGGATGCCTTTGAATGGAATTACTTGTTGCGGGCGATGGTGATGGCCGATTTGACCAAGACAAAAGACCCTGCAGTCATCGCAAAACTGAAGCAATGCTTCTATGAAATCGAGAAGGTGCGCAAAGGCGATTTGTCTCAGGCCGAGAATCTGCGCAAAAAGCTAAACACGATTGATAAAGAATTGAATCAACTTAAGAAAAAGAATAAGTAACTTGAGAGCAGCTAATGGATTTGGCTGCCACATGAAAGGTGATAAAATGAGTCGTATCATGACTGGAATTGCCATGGCAATTTCGATGATGTGTGTTGCCCCTTTGGTGGATAATTGCTTCGCCTATGAAGCGGACGACGCCAGTACGCCAACGCTTTGGCAAATAAAGGATAAGGCTGAACGTGTCGCCGCCGACAAAAAACGTCGTGGTGAGTATTATGCGGGGAAGATGGAACAATTCCTTGCTGAGGAAAACCTGACGACTGGTGGAATCGTCTTTATTGGGGATTCGATTACCGATCGTTTTCCACTGAATAAGGCTTTCCCAAATGGATGGCGCGGCAAAAAGGTTTACAATCGCGGAATTGGCGGCGACCGTATTGAGGGAATTCTTGAGCGTTTGGATGTCGGCATCATCGACTTGCAACCGTCCGAGATTTATGTCATGATTGGCTCGAATGATATTGTGTGGCCAGTCGATTATCGAAATGGTAATTTGGGGCCGGGGTACCGGCGTCTGTTCAAAGCATTGAAAGCAACTGCGCCTCAAGCTGAGATTGTCGCGTTCAATTGTCTGCCGCTAAACGAGAATATGGATCGTCTTGGAACTTGCATCAAGGATACTTTCACTGCGAACAAGCAGTTGGAAGAGGTTTGCAAAGAAGAAAATATCAAGGTCATCAATACACACGGTAATTGCGCAACGCCCGAGGGAACGTATCGTGAAGGTATGCACAGCGATGGAATTCATCTGAGTGTGAGTGGATATCTGACATGGCTTGATTTGCTGTTGAGCCCGAAGGAAAAGTTTGAGGTTTGGAAGAATCTCGCCAAGGAATACGACGCCCGTGAGGGATTCTCAAGTCCCATCACCGGTGTTAATCAGCCGCGGAAACTTCATGACTTGATTCTCTATCGGAAGACTGAAGGCTCGGAGACAACTTCGACGGGTACCAACAAGTTCGGGCTTGAGGCCGTTGTTCAAAATGATACAGTGACATCGTTCTCACGTCGTGGCGATATGCCATTGCCTGATTTACCCGGTTATGTTCTGTCTGGAATTGGTGATAAACGTGACTGGATGATGTCGAACGCAAACATGGGCGCGAAGATAAAGCTATCGAAAGATGGCAAAAGTGTTCGTTCGATTAAGTCTGAACCCAAAGACGCATTCGGTTGGTATTGTATGCTGCGAGGAATGGTTTTGTCAAAGCTTGCACGGGCGAATGGTAATGCCGCGAAAATCAATGAACTGGAAAAGATTGCTCTTCGGCTAGAAAGTGTGCGCAAAGGCGACACCTCGAAGGTGAAGAAGTTGCGCAAGACAATTCAGCAAGTTGGCAAGAAGAAAATCGCGCAAAAAAGGCAAAGCGCCTAATGATAAAGCAAAAGACAAAAAGAACAAGAAAGCCCAAAAGTAAAATGCGAAATATCTCTTTGAAAGCAATGCTTTCTACACTGCTGTTCTCGCTTATCATCGTCACCGCAACACAAACGTATGCGGTGAGTTTTGATGAGACGACAACGCCCACCTTGTGGAACATTAAGGATAAAGGCGAGCGTTTTGCCGCAACCAAGGCTCGATATGGTAACGGGCACTACATAGATCGTATGGCCGAGTTTCTGAAAGAAAAAACGACGACAGGTGGCGTTGTGTTTCTTGGTGATTCCATAACAGATTATTCCCACATGGATGATATTTTTGGCGCAGGATTGCATGGCAAACCTGTGTTCAACCGCGGTGTTGGTGGGGATACTGTTCTTGGATTGATTGAACGTTTGGACGTGAGTGTTATCGCACTTGAACCTAGCGAGATTTATGTTATGATTGGCGTCAATGACATATTTAGCAATACGTACAAGAATGGGAATCTGTTGGATGTTTACCGTTTGCTTTACAAGTCTCTCAAACAGATTGCTCCAAAGGCGAAGATAACAGCACTTTCTATCATTCCTGTTAACAAAGGCATGAACATTACGGGGACTGTTCCTCAGGATATTTTGGCTGCCAATGAGCATCTGAAGACAGTTTGCGCGGAGGAAGCTATCGAATACTTTGATTTATATAGTCTATTTGTCAACAAGAATGGCGAGATGAAAAAGGGATTCACGCTTGATGGTTGTCATCCGTGTACGTTAGGAAATCTCAAATGGTTTGAGGCGCTAGCCAAGACGCCCGAAGAACGATTCAAGATGTGGCAATGTATCGCCGGTAAGCCCTACTGGCCCGAGAGAAACATCATCGGCATCGACGGAGTGAATGTGCCTCGTGATAATAACATGGTGGTGGTTTATCGTCGTGACGCGAATTCCACTCAGACACGTACACAAACAAAAGACGGTCGCGAAGCTGTGGTACAGAATGGCAAAGTGACTTTTGTCGGTGGAAACAATCTGCCCATCCCTGAGGGGGACGGATATGTTCTTTCGGTACTTGACAGTTGGCGTACTTACTGGTTTATGTGCAATGTGATGGAAGGGGCGGAGTTGTCCATCTCGGATGACAACAAAACCCTGACTCTTGTCAGCAAACCGTCTGATGAAGATGATGATTCATATGTGTCTTTGCGTCGGACAATTTTGACCGAGCTTGCAAAGAAACCGAATCCGGAGAAACTCGAGAAGCTCAAGAGGATTACCATGAAAATGGATTCTCTGTATAAAGGCGATTTGTCGAGAGCTAATGAAATCAAACAAGAACTAACAACAGTAATAGAGGAGAAGAATCAATGAACAGTATTCGTGTTCAATTATCGTGCTTTGTGGTGGTTGCGCTGTCACTTTGCGTAAGTCCGATGGAGAGTTATTCGTATCAGGCCGATGATGCCAGTACGCCCACTTTATGGGCGATTAAAGATGTCAGTAAGCGTGTCAAGGCAGATACCGACCGTCGTGGAGACTATTACGGAAATCGGATGAAGACTTTCCTGAATGAGACAATCAAGCCCGGTGGCATTGTTTTTGTCGGTGATTCCATTACCAACAGATTCCCACTTGACGAGTGCTTCCCCAACGGATTGAAAGGCAAACCCGTGTATAATCGTGGCATTGGCGGCGACCGTATTGAGGGTGTTCTTGAGCGGTTGGATGTTTCTGTGACAGATTTGGCTCCGTCCGAACTTCACGTCATGATTGGAACAAATGATGTATTGTGGCCTGTCGACTATAAGAATGGAAATCTGAAACCCGGTTTTGAGAGACTGTTCAAATCTCTGAAGAGTGTTGCGCCGCAAGCTAAGATTTATGCGTATTCGATTATGCCTATCGACAAGGAGCAGGACCGTGTGGGGACTTGCATCAAGGATGTGGTGACGGCAAACAAGCAATTAGCGGATGTTTGCAAAGCGGAAGGCGTGGAATTCGTGAACATGTATCCCAAGTTCGCAACGGCTGAAGGAAACTTCAAATCAGGCCTGAGCGTTGATGGTGTGCATCTAAGCAAAGCCGGTTATTTGAACTGGTTGGATTTCGTTGTGAAGGACAAGGATACAAAGTTTGATATGTGGAAGGCCGTCGCGGACAAATGGACAGAGACATCTACAGTTCCTGTTTCGGGCATCAATGTGTATCGTAATGAAGATATGCTCATTGTGTATCAAGCGGACAAGAATTCCAAGGGAACAACAACCACCGCGACCAACGCTTTCGGAACGGAAGCACTCGTTCAGAATGGCGTCGTGACAAAGGTCTCTGCCAAAGGTAGTATGCCTGTGCCGGAAAATCCCTCCGACTATGTTTTGTCAGGGCATGGCAAGATGCATGAATGGGTCAAAGCCAATTGTCTGGTGGGGGCAAGGGTGAAGCTTTCGGCAGACAAGAAGTCTGTTTCAATCGAGAGAAAAGCCCCGACAGAAATCAAAGACTGGTATGTCTATTTGCGCAGTGAGTTGCTTGCGAAGATGGCAAACAACAAGAACGAGGAGTCAATTAAAGCTTGCAAAGAGCTTGCAAATGAGATTGAGTCGATTCGGCCGAATGATGCCGATAACGGGCAAAAAGTGCTGAGAAAGATTGACACGATTAAGTAAGACAAATGAAAGACTTTAGAAAACGTGGGCTACAGGAAATTCTGGCAGCCGCCTCTTTATCATCGGCATTCGGTGCATATCAATATCAAGCGGATAAAGCAGACACAGCGCATTTGTGGGGGATTACTGACAAGGCAGAACGTGTCCGAGTTGACTCTGAGCGGCGGGATTGGTACTATGGCGGACGAATGGATGTTTTCCTCGATGAAAAAGTCACCACAGGTGGCGTGGTATTTCTCGGCGATTCCATCACAGATCGCTTTCCGATTGATGAAGTCTTCCCCAACGGCATCAAAGGTAAAACGGTTTGGAATCGTGGCATTGGTGGCGACCGCATCGAAGGCGTTTTAGAACGTCTGGATATAAGCGTGATGGATTTGCAGCCGTCTGAACTTCATGTTTTGATTGGTGGCAATGATGTCTTGTGGCCAGTGGACTACACGAAAGGAAATCTTACCGAAGGATATCGGCGGCTTTTCAGGTCATTGAAGGTTCTCGTGCCGTCGGCGAAAATCTATGCCTACACACTTCCTCCGCTTGATGAGCATGCGGACCGTTTGGGAACTTGCGTACAGGAAGTCGTGATTGCGAACGAACAACTGAAGGATGTTTGTCGTACGGAGAGAATCGAATGTCGCGATCTGTATGCATCTTTAGCAACTCCCGAAGGACACTTCAAACATGGTATGACGATGGATGGTATTCATTTGTCGAGAATCGGATACCTCAATTGGATTGATTTGATATTGGGTGATATAAACGATAAGTTCGAAGTATGGAAACGTCTTGCCGCGAGTTGGTCAAGTGCGCCTGTCGCGAGGATAACCGGCTGGAACATAGAGCGTGGAAAAAACATGATGATTGTTTTTCAGGAAGATGAGAACACGACTAGCGTGACGACCTTGACAAATGATTGGGGCACCGAGGCTCTTGTGAAGAATGGCAAGGTTGCTGATATCGTCATTGGGGGCAATATGCCTATGCCGAAGGCGCCTGATTATGTTTTGTCAGGTCATGGATTGATGAGCGATTGGATCCGCGTTAATTGCGTCCTTGGACTTGAAGCGGAAATGGCTGCTGATGGGAAAACTGTGAGCGTCGCGTCGCCGGTCACTGAAGAGACTGTTGACCGTTATGCATTTTTGCGTGGAGAATTGCTAAAGAGAATTGCTCAAGCCAAGGATGAGGCAACGATGTCTAGACTCAAGGATGTAGCAAGCAATCTGAATGATTTGCGTCTGTCGGGAATTGACGAGAAACAAATGCAAGATATTCGCTCAAGCCTTGCTGATGCAAGCTCTGCCGAATAACAACAGTCAAGACGTAGGGCATGTACGGGTGACTACCTAAACTTATACGTCATCATTGTTTGGAGTTCATTATCAAAAACGTTCTCGAAACTATCTGCCGGTTCTGACGTCGATTTTTGATCAGCATGCTCATACAGGAACCACAAGCCGACATCAAGACTATTGCCAGCTTGCAACTCGAATTTAGGCAACAACGAGAGCGGAATGACAATCTCAAGCATAGTGGTAAGGTCCTGCGTAGAGTTCATGACAGTTTTTTCTGCCAGAGAAATGCCATTTTCTTGATTCGAGATGGATACTGTATCGAATTTTGAGTTGACTTTTTGAATGGCAATATCAAAAGGACATGTTTTGATGATTGCGTTATTCTTATCGCGTGGAGCAAATACAAGCTGAATTACAGGAGTCGAATCACTCTCGGATATATCAAAGAAATTGCGGTTTGAGCGGATATCCATTAAGACAGCAGCATAAATGTTGTCAGCGTCAGATTGCATCTTCAGAGTCGCTGAGACCATCCAATCCATACATGGTTTGATTTCGGTCATGTTCTGTCGCAAAAGGCAGTAGACCGGTTTTACGTCATTCCATTCATTGAAGTTGCAGTCCAGTTTTGGAGTGCAATTCATATTAATGATGTGTTCAAAAAGGTGTGCCTGATTGATGAACGGAGAAACTTTGTTCTGTGGCTGAAGAACGATATTGAGAGGGTAATTGTTTTCCGGAGTTTTGTTGATGTGTGTAATCTTCATCGGAACTGATATTGTTTGCCCCGGATTAAGCGTGACTGTTTGGGTTGTGTCGAATTGAATGTTTGGCGAAATCAAGGCGAGTACGCCACTGGTGATGGCGTTTATTGATGCATTATGAAGCGTGACTGTGAGCACTGTGTCCTTGTCGAGAAGTGGTGGGGCGTTGACGTTCATTCCAACCTGAGGGAATCCAAGTTGCGACCACTTCATCAGTGTTTGTGCGATTCCACCTTTTGCCGAGCGAATATAGACAGGTGTTCTACTGATTGTACACAGGGCGTCCTTGTCCTTCTCCCAGATTGTTCCATTGGAGAACTGATCAAACATAACCCAATCGCAGTCGAGTATCATGTCTTTGGGTTTAGCGATTGTTCCGGCATTTTTGTCGCACCATATGACCGCCGTCTCTGTTTTATCTTGAAGTGAACGGAATGTGTAGATATTGATTCCGCTGCCAAGGGTGTCCATACGCACAAATTCAGACCCTTCGAGTAAGTGCACCATCGCTGCATAACTAACATAACCAATGCGCGGAGAGAAATCTGATTTCTCCAGAAGACCGCAACTTATGGAGGCGTCATCAGAATCTTGCGTGATGAACTGCTGCCAGAAGACTTTGCCATATCCATTTGCGAGTGCTTTAACGTAACTCTGAACAAGAAAGTCGGCTTGTCTCTCTTGCCAACTTGACGAGTGATTAGCAACCCAACCAATGTTTGTCAGCCAGATACTCTCCGTCGTTAAGTTGGAGGTATAGCTTCTGTTTTTCGATTCAAGCAGTTTTGACCACGCGGTCAAGTTGCTTTTGGCTTGATCGCTGAATCGTCCATTAAAAACCATTCCGCTAAAACCGATTGCATCATTGTATTTGTCAATCTGCTTCAGAGTCTCAACCGCTTGATCTGTCCATTCCTTGCCACCGTCTTCAGCGATGATGGTTGAACCCTTGCCGTGTTGAAGGATGAGGTCGTGCGTTTGATTATACAATTGCGCATACAGGCTCGGAGATAGGTTGGGCAGGGGAGTGTGGGACGATGAAAGTTCCCATGAGGTAATGCCTTTGTTCTCGAACTCAGAATAGCGCTTGACAAGATTTTGCTGCTGTTTGAAAAAGTGAGCCATGAGCGGGGTGTCAATTGTTTTTGTTTCGGGCGTCAAGAAATGCTCTAGGTCAAAAATGCCACTGATACCAATGTGCTTGTAGAGGAGAGAGCCAATTGTAGCATCCATTACGTTGTAGTTAGGATTGCCTTCGGTGGGAATCTGTATGTTTTCGCGCACCCAACGGATGCCGGCCATATCGGCTCGTTCTATGGCGATACGAATCTTCTCTTCTGATTCAAGTGATGAGAAGGAAGTGCCCATTCCAAACGGAGATGTTGAGAGAAATTCATTGCAGGAGTTATTGGGTATGACCGCGACCATTGTTTGACCATATTGGCCGGTAAGCATATCGATATCATAGACATTTGCCAATACCTGATAAATGCCAAAATGACTCAACTGTGGGGCTTCGACAGTTATCTCCGACAGATTGGGAGCTATTTTGTAGGAGGATGTATAGTAACTGCAATCGCTCGTGTATCCAATCGGATACCAGTTATAGGTAACATGCAAAGTTTGGGTCGAATCAGATTGTTCACCGAACTTGAAAACCAGTTTGGGGACTTCGGTCGCACCCTTCGAAATGTCTTCAACTTTGAGGGCAATAACTGTCGGCTGAATGTCTATGGATTCCATCGTCAATGCGATTTTGCTGTCAGTCGTATTCTTCTGAGCATAAGCAGAAATCCCGCATAGCAATATCACCAAAACGCAAACTATGATTGCCATCGGGAGACTAAAACAAAAGCTACTATAATCTTTGCTGTTACACCTAAACATACGCACACTCCCTATTGATTAAAGTATTGCGGGACTCTCAAAAATAGTCAACAATTCGTTATTGGCTACGCTGTAGACAAGAGTGGCTTTTCTGTTCGCCCAATCATCCACCTTCAGCCATGTCGAGATAGTTTGTCTGTTATCGTCGCGCAAACGCATGCCGATTTCCATTCCGGGAGCCGCATAGATTGTGAACTCTCCGCGTTTGTTTGTGACAGTTGCAGTTGTGTCTAATCCCATTGTTCCTATTGGTGAACGATAATAGAATTGCAATGTGGTGTCGGGCAAGATGTCACCGGCACTCGAAAGCAAACTTCCTTGGAGCGCAACTTCATCATTCAGTGTAATAATCATCTTGTCCCACGAGGTTGCTGTCGCAGTATTAAGCTGTACGTCATATTGCCCAGCCTGTTTGTTGGCGTTATCCCAAATCAAAAACACGGTTTCCATTTCTGTGCTTTTAATCGGGATGTTCATCTGAAACGCTCCATTCTTGTCGGTGAAAGTAATGTCCCATTCTGTCGTGTTTGCCGCTTCTCCGGCCGTGAAAACGCCCATGACTTTTGCGCCGGACGCTGCGCGGCCATTTTGCAAGTTGACCATGCCATGCAATACAGGTTGAGGAGTCATCACTAAGTTGACATCAATGCGGTGGATCTTTTGGGACAATTTCCACAACAGCGTATTTGTCTGACCAGTCATCATCGTGCTGCCATTGTTTTGCGAAGGCGACAGCGACATCCCTTTCTTTTGTGGTTTAATTGTAATCCATTCGGGGGTGTCTTCATCAAGAGTATAGGAAAACGAACCGTCTGGTTTCGAAACTAATTCGGCGCTGTTCTGGACAGCGACGATGGAGAGATTGACATCGGCGATTGGCTGTGACTGCGCATCAACAACTTTCCCGTGTAACACAAAACCGGATTGCGGCGCAGTGGTCTCAATATCGTTTGTCTTGCGACAGGATGCAAAAAAACAAAATGATAGTAGGATAAGCGAAAGACTCGCATAATGAAGAAATGTTTTGTTGGAGTTCATGATGACTCACGACTCCTCTTTGTCGCAGGTAGAAGAAAAATTATGATTCAAAAGACGTGCAGCAATCCATGCACATGGCCAAGCAGGCAAGGCAAGAAGAATAGCGAGGGCAGGCAATTTGCAAGCAAGCCGAACCGAAAACTTTCCACGCAACGTCTCGTACTGATGAGACACCTCTGCATACTTTTGTCGTAACTGTTTCATTTCATTCGAATTGCTATACTGCAATTTGTTCTCGCGATATTGAGGGTTCTGGCACCATTGCACAAGCGGTTCAACGGTGTGATTCCAATCATGACTCTGAGAGATGATTAACGCATTCAGACGCTTCCGTTCCAAGTCGGATTCATCATTCAGAATCGAACGAATCGTCGCACGGAAGTTGTCTTCATCATCCGGAGGACATGCCCACCCGCAGTTTGTTTTTTCAATGATGGCGCCCAACTCCGAATAATTATCGTGAAGCACCGGCAATCCATATCGAAGATAAACCATTGTTCGCGTTGTGTATGCAAGTTCACGTTCTGGATTGAACGCCATTAAGTCCAGCGCAACGGAAACTTTCTGGTAGACCGCCTTCAGTTGCTCGTACGGCACGATGCCGGAATACGTGACTCGTGGATGGTTTTGCAAAAACTCGTTCAACTCAGCGAAACGCCCTGCCGATGCGTCAATGACGGGATGTGTGCCACCGAAGAAATACAGTTTCCCCTTGTTGACCTTGTCCATCTCATCGAGTAACGCACGAATGGCTTTTTCAGGATTCTGCCATGCCAAAAACATTCCACCATAAACAAACGAGTAGGGTTCTCGTTGTGAGTTGGCAATCGCGGATTTATCGTCCGACGAAAGTGGCTCGACCGAAAATGGAATAATCGGAATGTCTTGCGCACGCAAGTCAAACCCTGCCATTGACAAGTAGGAGTAAAAGTAATGCCGTTGATAAGCACCGGAAACCGTGATGAAGTCTGCCTGCCGCAGTGCATCCAGTTTTTCAGTCAAATCTTTGCTCAAATCCTTGTTTCCCCAAAACAGTCTTTCCATCAGATGTGGTCCGGCTAGGTCAATTGCCAACGGAATGGACAACGGCGATGGCAGTTCACAAACAAGACCCCAATGTTGCATCACAATCGCAGTCGGTTGAACTTGTTCAATCAATTCGCTCAAGTGGTTTCGGCGAAAAAATAACACATTATCCGGTGTGTTCGCTATGTCAATCTGCGCCGGTGTGGCGATGATCGCGTCAATGTTGTGGGCGCACAGTCCTTTGAACAAACCCCATGCCCGCAGTCCTGCGCCCGTTGTGGAGCAGCCATTCAACGGTAACGGTTCTGTTGTCAATACCAGTATTCTGGGCGTTGTCAATGTTTCACTCGTTTCAGTCACTGATTTATTATGTCCGATAACATCCATTGATTTCGATATACTTGTTCGTCAAATCACAAGTCCAAACCGTTGCTTCTTGTTTGCCGAGACCCAACGTAACGGTGATTTTGACTTCCTCTTGTTGAAGAATCTTCAGTGCTTTGTCTTCATCAAAGGGGAGTGGTTCACCGTCGCACATCATTTCGATGTCGCCAAGAAAAATCCCAATCGTATTCGTGTTTACCTTGACGGGCGCATTGCCAATGGCGCAAGCGATACGTCCCCAGTTTGCGTCATTGCCAAACAATGCCGTTTTGACCAGAGGCGAATTCGCAATCTGATAACCAATCAATCTGCTGTCTTCGAAAGACTTCGCTTCTTTGATGACGATTTCGACCAACTTGCTTGCACCCTCGCCATCACGAGCCATCTGGCGAGCCATTGATTGCATGACTTCACACAGAGCCGTCTCGAATTCAAGAGCTTCGACCGTATTCGGTGCGATAGCTTTACCTGCTTTTCCCGAAGCCAAAATGATTGCGGTGTCATTGGTGCTAGTGTCACCGTCGACAGTGACGCAATTGAAGCTGCGTTCGATGCAACGACGGAAGACAACTTGCAAAAAGTCACTCGATATGATTGCGTCTGTGGCAACGAATCCGAGCATTGTGGCCATCATGGGATGAATCATCCCCGAACCTTTGCAACAACCAACGATAGAAACCTTTTCGCCACCACAGTTGAATGTTTTCCCCGCTGCCTTTGGCACAGTATCCGTTGTCATGATGCTGCGGACAAATCGCTCGAAATGGCTTGCATCTGAGGCTAAATCCAGTGCCGCTGCGTTGATGCCTTTCTCCATTCTATCCATGGGCAACTGAACGCCAATTGTTCCGGTACTGCAAACAAGGACATGTTCCTCGTTGACATTGGAAGACTTTCCGGCAATCTGAGCGCATTTCTGTGCGTTGATAAAACCTTGTTCACCCGTTGCGGCATTAGCACATCCGGAATTCACGACGATGCATTGCGCTGTGTTATTAGCGTTCATAAGGGCGTCTTTGGAATACAGAACCGGAGCTGCCGCGAAAGCGTTTTGCGTGAAAGTAGCGGCCGCGACGCATGGCGCGTCCGCATATAGCAAACCGACATCCAACCGTCCTTCATGTTTGACGGCAGCCTCAGCTCCTCCCCAACTAAAGCCCTGGGGCAGGGTAAGCTCCTCGAATGTAAATGGTGTCTTAATCATTATCTTATCTCTTATTTTGCTTCAATTTCAGCTATTAGTTTGCCGCGCAAAGTATGCGCGAACGATTCGGTAATCTCAACCGTGACAATCTTTCCAATCATTTCTTTAGGCGCTGCGAACACGACTGACAAATCACCGCGTGTGCGGCCGATGAGTTCGTTGTCTCTTTTGCGCGAAGTATTCTCAACAAGAAGTTCAAGTTTACGTCCAATCCATCGTCGATTCTGTTCAGCGCTCATTGATTCTTGCAACTCAATGAGTTTGTTCAGTCTTGCCTTTTTCTCATCGATGGAGACCGTCTCCGGCATTGTATCTGCGGAGCGTGTGCCGGGGCGTGGCGAATACATAAACATAAAAGCGCTGTCCCACTTCACGTCACGTGCAAGTTGAAGTGTGTCTTCGAATTTTTCAGTTGTTTCGCCGGGGAAGCCAACAATCAAGTCCGTCGTTATAACAACGTCAGGCATCGCTTCACGTAACTTCTTGACGAGGCTACGATAATGCTCGCTGGTGTAGTGACGATTCATCGACTTGAGAACGCGGTCGTTTCCGGCTTGAGCAGGCAAATGAATGCTCTCGCAGACCTTGGGTAAAGTGGCCATGGCATTAATCAATTCATCAGACAAATCTTTGGGATGCGATGTTATAAAACGAATGCGTTCGATTCCTTGTATGTTTGAGACTGCTGACAATAGTTCTGGGAAATGCGTGCCTTCATACCTATACGAATTTACATTTTGTCCAAGCAATTGAATCTCACGGTAGCCTTTGTCCGCTAACATCTTGGCCTCGTCAAGAATCTCTTGCAGTGGGCGTGAGGTCTCACGACCTCGAGTGGTGGGGACAATACAATAAGAACAGAAATTATTGCATCCGTACATGATGGTCACCATCCCCTTAAGACCGCTCTTGCGGATGACCGGCCCTTTGGCTCCCAAAAACACTGGCTGATTGATACTAGCTGTGGCGGCGATACGCTCACCGGTATGCAAATGTCGTTCGAGTAACTGCGCCAAGTCGAATAGGTCACGTGTGCCCAAAATAATATCGACTTGAGGCAGACTCTTGAGTAATGTTTCGCCGTCTTTTTGCGCCAAGCATCCTGCGACAATAACAGTCAGATGTGGTTTCTTCTTTCGAAGTGGCATGATGTTTTCCAAACGCCCTAATGCACGATCTTCCGCACCACCACGGACAACACAAGTGTTGATGATAATGACATCAGCTTCCGTTTCATCGTCCGTTTCCATATAGCCGAGTTGAGACAGAATCCCTGCCATAATTTCCGAATCATTGCTATTCATCTGGCAACCGTAGGTGACAATTAGGTAATGCATAGGCACTGGTTGTGTTATGGTAGAGGTCAAAACAAACTCCAAAATCTATATAAATCCTATAAATATACAATCGGGCAACCTCTGTGTTAGAAATTGCCCGATTGTTTTTGTGATAACCTTAGGTTGTCACTACGTTACTTCTTTTTGCAGCAAGCCTTCTTGGCACAGCAAGCAGTCTTCTTTGCCGGAGCGGCGGCTTTCTTTGCAACTGCTTTCTTCGCCGGTGCAGCTTTCTTCACGACAGGCTTAGCGGCAGCTTTTTTCGCCGGAGCCGCTTTCTTCGTAGCGGGCTTTGCTGCAGCTTTCTTCGCGGGAGCGGCTTTTTTGGTTGCGGGTTTAGCGGCAACTTTCTTCGCCGGATCTGCTTTCTTCACTGCGGGTTTCGCGGCAGCCTTCTTTGCCGGTGCGGCCTTTTTAGCTGCGGGCTTGGCGGCTGCTTTTTTGGCTGCGGGCTTTACTGCGGCAAAAGCGGAAGCTTTCTTTGCCTTCACCACTTTCTTCGCGGCGGCTTTCTTTGCAGGAGCTGCCTTCTTAGCGACGGCTTTTTTGCAACCCTTTTTGCAAGCAGCACGTTCGGCTTCGATGGCGGCTTGAGCTGCTGCCAAGCAAGCAATCGGAACACGGAAGGGGGAGCAACTGACATAGGAAAGTCCGTTCTCGAAACAGAACTTAACCGATGCCGCATCGCCACCTTGCTCACCGCAGATACCGATTTTCAATTCGGGCCTTGTCTCGCGACCTTTGCAGACAGCCATCTTAATCAGTTGGCCAACACCGGCCTGATCGATTGTCTGGAATGGATCTGCGGGCAAAATCTTGGTGTCAAGATAATCGGGCAGGAATCCACCGATGTCGTCGCGGCTAAAGCCGAAACTCATCTGGGTTAGGTCGTTGGTGCCGAAGCTGAAGAACTCGGCTTCTTGTGCCATCTCGTTGGCAAGCAAGCACGCACGGGGGATTTCAATCATCGTACCGACTTTAACTGATAAACTCTTCAGTTTATGGGCCTTGCAGATTTCCTTCTTGACCTCTTCGATAATCGCCTTCTGGTTGCGAATTTCTGCAACTGTGCAGGTGACAGGAATCATGATTTCAGGAATTGCTTTTTTACCGGCTTTGTTTAGTTCGACGGCGGCTTCAAGGATGGCCTTAATCTGCATTCTCGAAACTTCGGGATAGGTGATGCCGAGGCGGACGCCGCGGTGTCCCATCATCGGGTTGAATTCATGCAGGTCATTGCCACGCTTTACGATGTCTTCAGCATTAATTTTCAATGCTTTGGCTAGCTTGTTGATGTTTTCTTCGTCCTTAGGAACGAACTCATGCAGAGGGGGATCCAACAGACGGAAAGTTACGGGCAGACCATTCATTGCTTCCATGGTGGCCTTGACGTCCTTCTTCACGAACGGGAACAAATCGTTGCAAGCTGCTTCGCGTTCTTCTTTGGTGTTGCTCAGAATCATCTTACGCAAGCAGAATAGAGGTGTTTCGCCGCCCTTGGAATAAAACATATGCTCGGTGCGGAACAGGCCGATACCTTCGGCGCCGAACGAGCGAGCAATCTTTGCATCTTCCGGGTTGTCAGCATTGGTGCGGACTCCCATTGTGCGGAACTTCTGAACGAGTTTCATAAAAGCTTTGTAGCGAGGATTTTCGCTAGCATCAATCATCGCGATTGGGCCATTGTAGACAAGACCCTTGCTGCCGTTCAAGCTGATGATTTCGCCTTCTTTCAAAGCCAAATCGCCCACATGCATCACTTTGTTGGCGAAGTCAATGTGTAGTTCGGACGCGCCGACGATGCAGCATTTACCCCATCCACGTGCGACCAATGCCGCATGACTGGTCATACCGCCACGAGCTGTCAGAATACCTTCAGCTGCGCGCATACCTTCGATGTCTTCGGGATTTGTTTCTTCACGAACCAAGATGACCTTCTTGCCTTTTTTCTTGGCTTCGACAGCGGCTTCGGATGTGAAGACGATGGCACCAACAGCACCGCCGGGCCCGGCAGGCAGACCCTTCAGGAAGTACTTGGCTTTTTTTTCTGCGGAAGCATCAAGAATCGGGTGCAACAACTCATCAAGCTGAGCAGGCTTCAAACGCATCACGGCTTCTTTTTCGCAAATCAATTTTTCTTTCAACATATCGGTAGCCATGTTCAATGCGGCTGTACCGGTACGTTTGCCGACACGAGTCTGAAGCATGAAGAGTTTGCCTTCTTGAATCGTGAACTCGATGTCTTGCATATCATGATAGTGCTTCTCAAGCTTTGTCTGAATAGAGAAAAGTTGCTTGTAAACAGTGGGCATTGCTTCTTCCAAGCTCTTGACGCCAACCTTAATCTGATCTTCAGTCTTTGTTGACTTGTTGATTGGGAACGGTGTGCGAATACCGGCGACGACGTCTTCGCCCTGTGCATTGGGAAGCCATTCACCAAAGAATTTGTTTTCGCCTGTTGCGGGGTTACGTGTGAAGGCAACGCCTGTTGCAGAGTTGTCACCCATATTACCGAAAACCATCGACTGAACGTTGACGGCGGTTCCCCAATCATCGGGAATGCCCTCGATGCGACGATAGGCAATGGCGCGACGGCCATTCCATGATGAGAAGACGGCGCCGATACCACCATAGAGCTGATCCATGGCCTTGTCGGGGAATGCCTTGCCAAGAACCTTCTTGACGATTTTCTTAAACTCTTCGCAGAGCTTCTTCAGGTCGTCTGTGTTCAGATCTGTATCACTCTTATAACCCTTGGCCTTCTTCATTGCGTCCATAGCTTGTTCAAGTTGAAGACGAATGCCTTTGCCTTCGGCGGGTTCGATGCCGGCGGCCTTTTCCATGACGACGTCAGAGTACATCATGATGAGACGGCGGTAAGAGTCATAAACGAAACGCTCATTCTTCGTGCGTGCAATCATACCGGGGATTGTGTCTGAAGTCAGACCAACATTCAAAACTGTTTCCATCATGCCAGGCATGGATTGACGGGCACCGGAACGAACCGAAACCAGAAGAGGATTCTTCTTGTCGCCAAAAGTACTGCCTGTCAGTTTTGCCATCTTAGCGAGAGAGGTCTTGATATCGCCATCAAGAGAGGATGGATACTTTTTGCCGTTCTCGTAGTAATAGGTGCAGACTTCCGTGGTAATGGTGAAACCGGGAGGGACGGGAATTCCAAGTTTTCCCATTTCTGCAAGGTTTGCGCCCTTGCCTCCCAATAAATTTTTCATATCAGCAGCGCCATCAGCGGAACCGCCACCAAAGAAGTAAACATATTTAGGTGCTTTCTTAGCCATGAAGTAAAGCGTTCCTTTCAAAATAAAATGTGTATGTGGCTGAGCACTATAATATATTGTTCTCAATCCATTTGATAAACTATAATTAATATGTTTTCATATTTCGTTTTCTTGATTGTTTTTTAAGAAAAATGCGTTTGTATGTGCTTTGGGATGTAATTTCATCAAGAAGATGTAGGTATTTTTTCGTGAAAGTGAGAGAGTAAAACCATGAAAAATTCTGAAATGAATGTTTGTCCCTGTCATGTGAGAACTGTGAAAATCGGTCGTCATGTGAGCGTTGGTAATTCCGGCGCAAAGCTTTTGGTGATTGCAGGTCCATGCGTTATCGAGTCGCAGGAACATTGTTTGATGATTGCTGAAAAGATGCAGGAAATGTGTGCCGCTGCAGATGTACAATACATCTTCAAAGCAAGCTATGACAAAGCAAATCGCAGCGGCGCGAATGCCTATCGTGGTCCCGGTTTGGAGAAAGGTTTAGAGATTCTTTCTGCTGTTCGCGAACAAATGGATGTTGATATTCTGACAGATGTTCACACGCAAGAGCAGGCCACTAGGGCAGCGCAAGTTGTCGACATGATTCAGATTCCCGCATTCCTTTGCCGTCAGACGGATATGCTGATTGCGGCTGCGAAAACAGGGAAACCTGTCAATGTAAAAAAAGGACAGTTCATGGCTCCGTGGGATATGAAAAATGTCTGTGATAAAATTGAATCCGCCGGCAATAGCGATATGATGTTGACCGAACGTGGAGCAAGTTTTGGTTACAACAATTTGGTTTGTGATCCTCGTAGCTTAGCGGTCATGCGTTCGTTTGGATATCCTGTGATGTTTGACGCGACTCACAGTGTGCAACTTCCCGGGGGACAGGGTACATGCAGTGATGGGCAGCGACAGTTTGTGTTTCCGCTTGCGCGTTCCGCCGCGGCTGTTGGTGTTGACGCACTCTTTTTTGAAGTGCATAATGACCCGTGTAAAGCGTTGTGTGATGGTCCCAATTCGATGCCGCTTGATATGATGCCCACTCTGTTGCGACAAATAAAAGCGTTTTATGATTTGAATCAGGCACAATAAAAAAACGCCAATCTCCGATAAAGAGATTGGCACTTTTAGTTTTTTGAATGGGCGTTTACACAAAAACGACTTTGTTTGATTTTGCAGATTCTTCGACTGCCCAACCCAGACGCAATGCCCGTTTGCCGGTTTCGAAGGGGATGGAAGCGGATGGCGTATTGTTGCATGCATCGATGAATGATTTCATTTCTTCGTCCCATAAAACCTGAGGCAGAAGCTCAACCGATTTTGCCGTGCCCGACGCTCTGTCAACAAAACGCAATTCAGGTTCAATCCGACTATCAAATTCAATCAGGCCACCTGTGCCGGTAATTTCATAATAGAAGTAAGGTTCGACTTCAGTATTTCCCATCTCGATGTGAGCGATGGCGCCTGACTTCATGCGAGCGACAACAATCTTAATTTCCATCGCTTTCGCAGACAACGCATACACATGGTCAATCGCTCCGAACATCCATTCAAGCGTGCTGAGCATTCCAACGGCCATTGGCATCACAGGCGCATCTTGTTTGCGCAATCTACCCATGCGAATTGTCCCAATGTTGCCAAGCTTCTCTTCCATAATCATAGCGCGAAGATGGCGATAGGCTCCGACAAATTGCGCTGGATGTCCGACAACAACAGTCTTCTTGTAGCCATCCAGTGCGGCCTCGACGGTTTCCGCTTCGGCTTTGGTTGCGGCATAAGGCTGTCCAAGGAAAATCGACATCTCCGCTTCCATGCACGCCTTGACGATGGCAGACGCATTGTCAGCGCAATCCATACAAAGTACCGAGCAATCAGCCTTCGAGTTTTTTATCTCGTTGATTGCTTTTGCGTCAATGGCTTGTGTTTCGATATCAAGCTTGCTGATAGCTTTCATTCTGCCCGGTGCATTTGAATCCTGCCCTATAAAAAGAACCTTCATTGTCATTTCTCCTGTCGAAATAATTCTACTATAATTCTATACAGCATGATTGAATATCATCACATAGGATTTGTGACAAACATAGGCAAAAAAATATAAACTAATTATCTAGCATGGCATCACTTAAGGACATATTATATAGGTATCGCGTACTTCTACTACGGATTCTGATGGGATTTTTGCTCCTGTGGTTTTTATTCCGCAGTGGGGCAAACATACGCGACACACTGAACGAGATGTTACGAGTTTCTCCGTGGATGCTGTTGGGTGCATTTTTTGCCAAGGTGCTTAGCGAGGTCTTTACATCCTATAAGTGGTACTACTTGATGCGCAAAGCAGGTTTGTTTGTCAGGTTCATTCGTGTTTTGTATGTCTTTATGACGGGCTTGTTCTACGGTTTGTTTCTGCCCGGAATTGTGGGCGGTGATATCGCCCGTGTCGTCATGCTTGCGGAGGAGTCCGGCGGAAAATCACGTTCACTTGCATCAACATTTATGCAGCGCAACACAGGCGTTGCAGGCTTATTACTTGTCGCCGATATAGCCCTGATTTGCAACCCGATTCATCTTGACCTCTTCAAAGGAAATCTGTTTCCTTTCAATGATTTGCGAGTTTGGTTTCTGTTAATGTCTTTTGCGTACATCATCATCAATGTTTTGTTGTTGACTCGTTTCTTGATACGTATCATGGTGCGTATGATGCGGCGTCTTGGAAACTTTGGCAACAAGGTTTCTGCGCAAGTGTCTAGAATGCACGAAGCGTTGCTCATGTTTCGCAATAGTATTGTAGCCTCTGTGATGATGTCAATCTTGACACAGATGCTCGAGGGTGCCTTTTGCTGGTTTCTGGCGCATGCGCTTGGACTTGACATTGGCTTCTGGTGGTGCTGTGTGCTCATGTCCGTGACAACTCTGATGGCATTACTTCCTGTGTCATTCAACGGCTTGGGATTGCGCGAAGTCGCCTATGTCGCGTTGTTAATGCCTTACGGTTGCGACAAATCCACAGCAATTGCATTGGGGCTTTTGCAATTTGGTATTATTGTGCTTGTCGCCTTGTGCTGCGGGCTTTGGCACAGCATCAAACCTGTTAGCGACTGACGCATGGGTTGTCGTGAATTGAGAAGCGCCAAGGAAGATCTGCATACTCTTCCGCATACGGAATGCCAATACGCGGCGATTCCTGAACATCTTCTGTAGACAACAGTTTGCCTTTGCACAAACATAATGAGGATTGTTTTTCGAATAGCGCGAGACCGTATTGTTTGCCGGAGATGTCCATTGCTCGGCATAATCGTCCCGGCCCTTTACACAAATCATTTTCCTTTTTAATGCCGGGGGAGTTCTTGCGCATCAAGTCGATTCCTTGTACCGGCTGTAATGCACGGATGAGCACTGCGTGTGGACGGGACGGAAGATCTGTCGTCACGTTGACGCACCAGTACATTCCATAAATCAAATACACATAGGCGTGTCCCGCCTCCCCAAACATGACTTCGTTTCTTTTTGTGCGTTTGCCGCCGGAGCTGTGCGCCCCCTTATCCTCTGGTCCGCAATACGCTTCTGTCTCGACGATTCTACCTACATACACACCTTCAGAAGTATCGTGAACAAGATAACATCCCAACAATTGTCGAGCAACTGTCAGTGTTGGACGAGCTAACCACGCACGACTAATCTGCTGGCGCGAGCGCATGTGTCAAATCCTTGTTGCTCCAAATCGAAACGCATAAATCCTTGCGATTGCCGTTACTAAACGGCGCGTAGATTGGATAGTAGTATGCTTGTAACTCAGGGAAATGTTTGATGTCAAATGGCTGAACAAGAATGATTGTCTGCTCTTCATCATCACCAATGCCATCTGGCAAAGGTGTGCTCCATTGCGCTATTGACATGTTTGATTGAAGCTTTGCAGACGCTTGAGGTGAAAGCACAAAATGCGCGTAATAGGGCACAAGGTATTCTGCTCCCTGAAAACTGTAAAAGATGACTTGAGTATTTGTCGTCGTCGCATCACTCTCAAATAAAGGCGCTAATTGTTCGATGCTTTGCTTAATGCCGTATTGCCAGTTAGGTGCTGATAATTGACGATAAACGGGAGAGTAATAGGTTGTTGCAAAACGAATGAACGCCGTCAGAGTAATCAAAACGAAAACAGGAATAACACCTTTGCGATACTTTTGCGGGAAACTCGCGATTCCCCAACCAATCCCTATGGCGGCGATGTCTTGGATTCCGGGAAGAGCAACAATCGATCGAAGAGCATGAGGAACTCCAATACGGGTCAAACTTGCGGCAACGGGCCATGCGAGCATCCAGCAAAGCCAAAATGCCGATTGTTTGTTGTGACGCAAAAGGAAGTAGACAACCGCAAGGGGAAGCGCAAACCACTCAACCGGATTTAGGACGCCGACGCCTGCACCATGACGAAGTTCTGCATCACCATACAGTAGGAGAAAATCAATTGACCAGTGATTCCAGTAGTTGCGCAAAAAGGTTCCGATGATGGAACTGAACGGAGCGCCTTGAGAAAATATCGAAATCGTTGAGAAGCGGGCTTGGGCGGCATCGGTATTGAAAAGCAAAAGCCATGCAACGGGAAGCGTGACAAGGATGCCGCATGAGACGGCGATGGCGAAAACTTTAATGTGTGACAAGATTGTCTTTCGCCATATGATGGCACTGCCTAATAGCATCAACGGCACAAAGAGCCGTGCTACATCGTAGGCATACAGCATGAGAGCGGCACAGACCGCTGACAAGATGATGCCACGCAGTCTGGAGGTCTGTTGCCAATAAACGGCACCGTACATGCTGAGCGAAGCAAACATTGGTAGGAATATGCCCTGTTGTCCCCATCGGGAGAAAATAATATGCCACGGCGAAATCGCTAAGAACAACGAGGCAATCATCGCCGTTTGTCTGTTGACTGCACGAGCCATAAACAAGTAATTGAATATGATGGTCAACATTGCGACTGTCACAGCGGGTAGGCGGGCACCCCACTCGGATGGCCCGAGTAGCCACATGAAAGGCACACAGGCATATTGATAAATCGCTGATGTCGTAACGCCGAAGACTCGAATGAATAGTGGAAGAAAACGATTGTCAACGTCGCAGCCGCTGAAGGCTAAAGAGAAACCGTTGATCGCTTTCTCTGCTTCGTCACGGAACAACGCCGGTGGCAGCGTATCGAGCATGATGACACGTAACACAAACGCGATTGTTAATAGACACAAGAACAAGATGACGCTCTTGCTAAACCATTTTCTATTTTGCGTCATGAGTGAAATCCTTGTAGGGATGACGCGCCGATTGGTTAATCAACTGCATGGCTCGCTCTCGGTATAATGGTCTACGCTCGGCAACTTCGTTCCACAATTGCTGTGCGTGCGTTGTGTCACCATCCAGATAACAGGCAAATCCAAGATTCATCGCAATCTCGGATGCCCCAAGACATTTCGAGGCGTTTTCGTACGCAAGAATTGCTTGCTTGGGTTCATTGGTCATCAGATACCAAGTCCCTAAACGGCTCAGCACGTTGCTGTAAGTCATATCATAACTGGCCGCTTTTTGGAACAGGTCCGCAGCCATCAGAAGATTCTCCTGTTGCGCGAACAACTTGGCTCTCTCGAGATGTTTGTTGATGTCATTATTCTCACCCGCTGCCAGTGCCGCCATTGCCATTTCGACGGAGTTGTTTGCTTCTTGCCAAAAACTCACCGGTGCATTATTCGCGACAACACACTGTGCTTCCGCAATGGCACGTCCCTGTTTGAATGATAGCTCTGCCATAACGCGTTTGCCCAAAGTGAAAACTGTGAAGAGTGGGAACAAAACGAAAATTAACATCAGAAATAAACATTTACTTCCCCAACTGCGGACTTTCCATGGAATGTCGCAATGATTCGGCGGAGTTATTACAGCCAGTAATCCATAGGGGATAGCCAGAAACAATCCCCCCCAGACCGCATGCGCCGGCAGACGGAGAGGGAAGGTCATCAATGTGTCCAGAAGAAAAGCTGTCAGTCCTGCGGCCGAAATGAATCCACACAAACGGATCGAGGCACTATTGTTCTTCGACAACACTTTCTTCAAAACCGGTATATACGAAACAATGACACCGAGTGCAAGGCACAGGCCGACGACGCCTAACTCGCTACAGATTTGCAATGCTTCGTTGTGGGCGTCATTTGTGTACGCCCCTGCCCACATCTGCATTTCGGGCGATTCCTGAAGCCATGGGACAATCTGCTGAACGTAGGCATAAGTGAAGTTGCCGCAGCCGACGCCCAACAATGGCGCGGACTCGATGATACTCCATGATGTTCCCCAAATCGCAAGACGCGTTGGCCAACCCTCGTGCCATCGGTTGCTGCCAAACGCCTCATTCCACAACCCCAATGGATGATGGTTTGCGGCATGTGGTAATAGCAAAAATGCTGCGATTATCAACCCCGCGCAAATCAACGGAATGAGCCTTTTCCAGTAGAGTGCTTTTGCGGTACCATCGCACAACAAAACAAGCATCCAGACGAACAGCGAAATGAGTGCACTGCCTGCACTGCCAACTGACCATGTGAGCGCGAAAGACGGAATCAAAATAATGAGCGCGATAAGGAACGTCCACCACCGCCGTTGTACCCACAAATAGACGATGACCAGTCCCGGTAGGAGATAACCCATGATGCCGGCAATGTGTCCACTGTTGCCGACACCCGCAGACAAATAGCCACGCCAGTCGGGGAGACGCGAAACAATACCAGACAACCGCCCCGAGGTGATGTCTTCGCCAATAGTCCAAAGTGATGTCACCAAAGCGGCAAGTGTCATGGCACCAAAGGCGAACAGAACCGAACGGGGCTTTGCAAGAACATTGATTGCTCCCACGAAAAACAAAGTATAGCAAATCCAGCAAAGTAATGGCAATAATCCCATCAACGGTGATAATGCCCAAGCCATGCTAAGAGCGCACCAAAAAACGAAAAGCGCCATGAACAGGGGTGGACGTAAACGCAGCCGAAGTTCCGAATGCAAAATGTTGTGCCGAAGAATGACGCCCCAGAACAGTAGCAAACTGCAAGAGAGCAAAAGAATCTTGGGTGTGTTGTAGGAATCCTCAAACAAACTTGAGCGATACAACGGTAAGGCAAACAAGATAAAACAAAGTATCAGCAACGGGGAATCGTTGCGCAAAGTCCTGAATATGTCACTTATAATTTTCACTAATAGTTATCTACACGAGATTTTCAAACAGTTTTTTATGTCTTGAGTGAATAATTGCAAGTTTGAAGTCTAAAATGTGTTTGCTATAACGCAAAGTCGGGGTGTAGCGCAGGTGGCTAGCGCGCGTCGTTCGGGACGACGAGGTCGCAGGTTCAAGTCCCGCCACCCCGACCATTTATTTCTCTCGATAATCAGTCTTCACAAATGCACAACATAAAAGTATTGTTGTGGAATTTAGGGGGAGGGAAATGGTGGGCCCACCAGGACTCGAACCTGGAACCGACCGGTTATGAGCCGGGGGCTCTAACCAATTGAGCTATAGGCCCGCTCGTACGGTTAAATCATTTTAGTATACAACCAAGATGGCAAATTACTGTCATTAGTAATAAGAAAAATATATTAGAACAAATGTTTAATCCTGTGATATATGTAATGCAAAAATGGAGCGTAAGCATATGTCGAATTATGTTAAGAAGAAACGGATGAGAATCCTAGATTATTTGCGCAAGTGTCACGAGGAAACCGGTGTTTATCCCACCATTCGTGAGATTTGTCAATACATGGGTTACAAGTCAACGAATACGGCGGCGTACCATCTTGCTCGACTAGAGGAAGAGGGATTGCTTGGACGCTCCGAGCATCAAGCCCGTGCCTATACCATCAAAGGACATTCGCGTACAGATGGCGTTGGGATCCCCCTGATTGGTCGCGTTGCTGCTGGCGAGCCAATTCTAGCCGCGGAAAACTTCGAAGAGTATGTGGATATCGATTCGATGTTTTCTGTGAGCCGTGGCGGTACCTATGCTTTGCGCGTGCAGGGGATAAGTATGATAGAGGCTGGCATCTATGAAGGTGACTTGGTGATTATTCGTGCTAGCTCTCAGGTTGATCGTGGCGAGATTGCGGTTGTCGTTATTGATGAGGAAGCGACCGTCAAGTGCGTTTACGATGAAGGCACACATTGGCGTTTCCAACCACGTAATGCCGCAATGGATCCCATTATTGTTTCCAAAAAGAAACGCAATGTTCGTATCGCAGGCAAAGTTATTGGAGTCATTCGGCAACTGTAGTTCTTGATTATTTGCATCAATTTAGTGTCTATTATTGCTTGTAATTGTAAACAGTTTGTAACAATAGATTATGGCAAAAAACAAGAAACAAAAAACACAGATTCCCCATAGTGCGCCCTCGGCTCATCCCGCTCCGGCAAAAACTGCCGTCAGACGGAGATTGTCGCCTCAGGATATGATATCTCGTTATGGCTATTGGGCTATTCTTATATTGGTCTTGTTAATGCCTTACGCCGTCCCTGCCATCTATGACGCGTTGGCTGTAAAGATGTCATGGTCGCGATTTTATTATCTGGATTCACCTGTAGATAATCAGTGGTTTGCCTTGCAGTTTGGCATCATCATCATCTTGCTCATTTACGCAATCGCTCGCGTATTCTACCCTCCGGTTGAATGGTTGAAAAACAAACTGACTTATGTTGGCATTGGTTTTGGCGTTGCTCAACTGATTTCATGCTGCTTGGCGTCGAATCCGTTGTTCGCTCTCAAGACGGTCACTCCGATGCTTTTGTGTATCCTGTTGTTTTTCGCGATGGGAACCTTTGGACTCAAACGCAAAGATATCGTTCAGCTACCGTTATGGGTTGTTCTGGGCTTACTGCCTGCATCGGTTTATGCTTTGGCGCAGAGCCGTGGTTGGGATTTTCTGCCTTATGTTCCGTGGGGCACCAACGAGGGGGACAGCGCTTTTGCCGCGAATGAGGGCAAACAGGCCATTGCGTCGACCTTTGGGCATCCCAACTATATGGGAGCTTATATGGCTCCGCTCATTTTCTGGGCACTGTACTATGCGTTTACCCGTTCAACCAAAATCATTTTGCGCGTTCTCTGTGGTCTGAGTGCTATCCTGATGTTCGTTGCCATGCTTGTTGGTGGCACTCGTGGCCCGTTGCTCGGCGTACTCGTCGGGCTAGTTGTCTTCTACATCAATATGGCTTTTCTCCCTCGCTTCAGAAGAGTCTTGTTGTTCTGCGCCGGGCTTGGCATTTTTATCACCTTGTTGGTACTGTTTGTGCCCAATCCGTTTGTCAGTATTAATTTCCCCATCATGGAGCGTTTGCTTGGCAACAAAGAAATGGCATCGCGCTTCTATTACTGGATTATCTCTGTCGAGATGTTTTGGCAACATCCTTGGTTTGGTGTGGGTGCCGGCGGATTCAACCTGTACTTCTGGGAATTCCTCAACACATTTCAGCATTCGCCCGAGGGGCCTAAATACGCGTTTATTGTCTCTGATATACTCATTGGTAAGAACCCCGGTTTCACGCACAACGACTACTTGCAGTTTCTGAGCGAAGGTGGATTGGTGACGCTTCTATTCTTTCTTGGAATGTGGTCGACGATTTTTACACAATGCTGGCAGACTTGCTTTACGGCACTAAAACACGGGCGCGAAGAAGCCTCGATTATTTGCGCGACATTTCTTGTGTCGTTTGTTTCGATTGCTGTTGACTGCATCTTTAACTTTTCGTTTCATATTCCCATTAGCTTGCTTTGGTTCTGGGTGATGGCAGCCATTTGGATCATTTACCGTGAAACGCTGTTGACTTCGCTACCGGTCCTTGAACCGGAACCGTCTATGGAATTCGATACGGACAAGAGCGAGCCTACATCATAAAAGACGATTAGTGAACCGTTTCTTGTTTGCCTTCTGAAACTTTTTCTTGCAGAGCTTTCCATTTCTCCCGAGTCATCAGTTCATCTTCACCATTGTAGAAGCTTCCTGTGAGAACAATCGCCCATTTCTCTTCTTCGCCGAGATTGATGTTGCTCATATCAACTATGTTCCATGCAATGATGCGATGAATCAATAAGCCTTTGTCGCCTGTGTTCCACAGATAATGCCCAATGCCAAAAGGTTGTGTAAAAATCTTGAGGCATGTCGAGTGGAAGTCCGTATTTTTCTCGTAGAATGGATCCGCAAACAAATTCTGGAATGTTTTGTGTGGGAAGGATTCATCGAGGAGGACGTAGCCGACTTGGTCGATGCACATTCCCATGAGCGTTGTGCCCATGGTCTCCTCATTAATCAGTCTACCGAGCACTTCTTGGGGATTAAAAACGCCACAGATCAGTCCGATGACTTTATCGTTGCGCAGAACGGGCATGACCATGCTCATTCCAATGAAATTCTTTTCCGCATTCTCATACAAACGACTACAGACCGGTCTTTTTTGATTGATGGCTTCATAGATGTGATGCTGCGTTTTGAGATTGACTCCAATGGAACTCTGCATCGAAAGCGGCATGATGGAGCGAACGATGCCCGATTCATCTGTGATGACGATACTCAGCCATTCCGAATTCTTCTTCATCATGTCGGCAATTTTTACTGTAAGCGCTTTTTCATTCAACAAACCATTGTCCCATTCCTGCCAAAGTGTCGCCGTATTCAATTCGTCTCTCAGGCGGATGAGATGATTCTCAACTTGTTTGCTGATTTGCTGTGTGCGATTCAAAACTCGATCCGAAAACTTCGGCAACATTGTGACTGTTTTCTGTGTCACCTTGTTTGCTGCAATAACCTTCTTCTGTTCCATAATAGCTGTCTGTTCAGCCTGTCCGGCCCGTTTGGCCTCAGTCACCGCGATGCTACGCTCGACTGAAGCTTGACGCCCAAAGAAGAGCGACACTGCTAATCCGATGATGAGTGTGGCTAATGCCAGTAGCATGAACGAAGTCGCCAGTTTGTTCCGACGCACAAAACGGCGGAGATACTCGCGGAGACTGTAGGTATAGATGCTCACGAGTCTTCCGCCTTGGAACGCGCTGAGTTCATCGGCTAACTCATTTGCGGAAGCAAACCGTTCTTCCTTTTTCTTACTCAAACATTTGACACAAATTGCCGCCAAATCAGCCGGGATTTCAATTTTGCCGAGATTCAATTTCGTAATCTGTTTATATGGGTCCGCAATCTCATGTAACAGTTCTTTGAGTGTTGAGGACTGATAGGGCGACTTGCCCATCAAAATGCGGTAGAGAATGATGCCTAACGCATAGACATCCGACTGAATGTCAACCGTTCCGTAACTACTGTCGACCTGTTCGGGAGCCATGAATGCCGGAGTTCCTATCATTTCGCCTTCCATGGTAATATCCAATTTTTTGGATGAGGACTTGTCCGTCGAAGTGGATTGAAGTGTCAGAATCTGTGTATCATCCATGCTTTCCGGCGCATTGTCAGGCAAGACATCCGGCGTGTTCAGAACCTTTGCTAAGCCCCAATCGAGAATGATTGTTTCACCATGCTTGCCAAGGATAATATTCGCAGGTTTGAGATCTCTGTGAATCACTCCTTTATCGTGGGCATAACCCATGGCACGGCAAACACTGATAAGATTGGGGAGATAGCGTAACCGGTCCTTATATTTTGCTTCGGGGGTGGCATCACTCTTCTCGATGGCATTCAAAACCTTGTCCAGTGGCTTGCCTTGTACATACTTCATCGTGTAGTAAAGGCTGCCGTTCGGTTTGATACCCATCTCATATACGGGCACAATGCCGGGATGCTGCAATTGACCGGTGACGCGAGCCTCACGCAAAAACCTGATAATCAACTTGGTGTTGTGTTGCTTCAGGTCATAGCGAATTTCCTTCAACGCCAAATCGCGATCAAAACTTCGATCGCAACAGCGCATAACTTGCCCCAATCCTCCGGAGCCGATGTGATCAATATACGAGTATTGACCGAAGAGCTCATCATCCGTTTGTAGTGTGTGTGGAGCGTTCTCGGGCGCCAGTTCTTCGGGGACAATCGGCTGAAATTTGGAAAAATTCTCTTTTGTCGTTATGTCACTCAACGATTCAAAAAGACTGTCTTTCTCCAACGACTCAGTTTCGTCTACATCATCGCCTTTGGAGTGCGACGGTTTGATAGAAGAAAAGTTAGCATGGCGAAAAACGGTGTCTTCAGAAATAAGCAAATCCAGTGTTTTGCTTTGTCCTTCGGTAACAAATCCCATTTTTTGCAACAACTCGGACATTTTACCACCGGAGATTTCCCAGTAATCCTTTGCTGCCAAGTAATCTTGTTCTGTCAACAAATGCAGTGACAGGGCCGCGTCAAGACATTGCAATTCTCTGTTGGTATTGTCAGGTATTTCCACAGTCACTGTTCCTCAGATGTTATGCTAAGTAAATTTTCTGAATATGGGGGATACACAATTCCTTTTTCTGTGACAAAGGCAGAAATCATGCCACTGGGCGTGACATCAAATGCCGGATTGTACACATCAATATCTTCGGGCGCGACAAGTTGGTTGCCAAAGAAACGCACTTCGTCCGCATCTCGTTCCTCGATGGGAATGTCTGCACCTGTTGCGATGCTCATATCAATCGATGAGGTCGGCGCCGCGACATAGAATGGGATGTTGTGATGGCGTGCAATGATTGACAATCCATAAGTCCCAATTTTGTTTGCGGTGTCGCCGTTTGCCGCAACACGGTCTGTGCCGACAAACACTGCCGATACTAATCCTTGCTTCATCACCATTGCGGCCATATTGTCGCATATAAGAGTTGTCGAAATCTCCGCCTGCTGTAGTTCCCATGCGGTAAGCCGTGCTCCTTGCAGAAGCGGGCGTGTCTCGTCCGCGAACACATGAAGCCTTTTGCCCTCTTCCCGTGTTGCCCAGTAAACAGGTGCGAGCGCCGTGCCAAGTCCTGCCGTTGCCAGACCACCGGCATTGCAATGTGTCAAAATGCTCATTCCGTCGCGCAACAGACTTGCTCCGTTTTTCCCAATCGCCCGACAAATCTCAAGGTCTTCCTCAACAAGCAGTTGCGCTTCAGCAAGAACATCTGTCTGAATCTCTTCGAGCGAAAGGTGTTCATCCTCGGCTTCTTGCAATACTCTACGCATCCTTTCAAGTGCCCAAAACAAGTTGACCGCTGTCGGGCGAGACGAAGCCAGATAGTCGCAGTACTGCCGGGCAATAGCAAAAACATCATCCTCTTCAGTCAAATCGCGAACGCCAAGCCACACACCGTAGGCGGCAGCAATTCCAATGGCTGGAGCTCCTCGAACACGTAGGCGCTTGATGGCGTCCCACATTTCATCGACAGTCCCAATCTCTGAGATAACCAAATCGCCGGGTAAAAGCGTTTGATCTATGATGTATACTTTTCCGTTTTCATCCCATAATGTTCGTAACATAATGCAGCAGATAGACCTTTAATACTAGTTACAATGTAAAAAGAGAAGATAGCGAATTACTTGAGATATTTGCAGACTTTGTTCCAAACATCGATTGTTTGTGATGCGGTAGAATGCCACGAAAATCGTTTTTGATTCTCATAGCCTGTGTCGACAATTGTCGTGATAGACGATGGCTCCGAAAGCAACTTCTTCATGCAGCCAATAAGGTCATCACTACTGTTCGGGTCAAAATAGAGTGCCCCTCCGTGACCGCCTGCTTCGCACATACTTGTCGCGGAAGACGAAATGACGGGAACACGTAGGCGTTGAGCCTCGATGACGGGCAGTCCGAAACCTTCGTAAAGCGAGGGAAAAATGACAGCGGACGCGCCTTGCATGAGTGCCGCGAATTCTGCACGACTCTCGATGAACGGCAAAAAAATAATTTTTAGGAATGCTTGCGTTTCCCGTGCATACCGTGATAATGGACTTTTGTCGGAGAGTCCGCGAATTACAAGAGACGGAATGTCGCGCATGTCATTATGCGAGCACAAAGAGTTGTAAGCATCGATAGCGAGCTTGAGATTTTTGTGTGATTTGTCTGAGCCGATTGCCATGAAATAATTCGCGGGCACTGAATACTTCTGTTGTGTCTGTACCACAATTTCTTGCGACTGACGAACAAATGCCTCCGATATGGCCGGATAGATGACGCTTATTTTGTCGTCCGCCACATCAAACGACCGCATAATGTCTTGCTTAGAAAACTCACTGCAAGTGATGATATGTTTTGCATGTTTTGTCGTGTTGTTCAGCAATATCTGTGCGACTGCACGCTTAAATTGGTTCAGAGACGAATAGCGAGTAAGATGAATCAAGTCGAAGATGTTTGCAGTAAACGGAATTCCATGTGTGTTATGAGGGACATTGTAATGGGGGACATGCAACAGGTCAACATTGAGCAGTGTCGGCATAAAGAAACGTTCCCGAAAACCATAGATAGGGGCGTCGAATGCAATGTTCTGTGCCGAACGAAAACATTCCGGTAACAACTCCGGATTCGGGCATCCCAGAAAAGTCAGATTCGGTCTTTTGCTGACCATGTCCTCGGAACTCAAACCTTCGAAGAGTCCCTGTATGTAAACTCCTATGCCCGAATGCTGGCACATTCTCGCGTCATATGCAATGCGACAGGGCATGATTCCTCCATTCATCTGCGTCGGCGTGTTGGCGTAGAAGGAGCCCCGGTCTCGCGCATTTCTTCGAGCCTAAACGAAAACGTATACGGCAGTCCTCCAACCTTGCGGCCATCTGTTGTTTTCAGGCCTCTGTTGACTGTCACCCGAAACTCTTTGCCGCCTTGCAAATAGGGGAGAAATCGTATGAAGCTCCATCCTGTCTGCGGATTGTTGAGGATGACCGGCACTGCGTGTACGCCGCTGAGCATGGGCGAAATCTTCAAGGTGCTGCTGTTGATTTGCGACGGTTGAAGAACGCAATTGAAGTAGATGTCAACCGGTTGCATACTGCCCGGAAGATAGTTAACGACTTGCCCGTCTGCCGGGCTTGTCGCAATAATCCCATAGCCACCAATATTAAAGCTGAAGCTATAAGGCTCGCGGAGTTCATTGCCTTCCAAGTCCGTAGCGGACTTTGCGATAGACACAGAAATGTCCTGCTTGGTGTCAAGTGTTTTGCCCTGCTGATTACTGACTTCGATGATTAACGTTTGATTGTTAGCTTTGGGGTGCGTTCCCGAACCGATATAAGTTTTGAAAGGCAAATTGGGCTTAACCGACACAGCCCCGAGCACACTCTCTTCGTTCATGGCTTTGCTGAAGATTACCGTGATGTTGAGCTTCTCACTCAGGGTCACATTCTTGTCGCCATTACTTGGAATTGTGGACGTGACGAAAGGGGCATCGATAACCGGTTCCATTCCGATGGTGCCAATGTCTGTTGTACGTCCGCCAACGACTTCCACATCACTCACTTGTCCCGTGTTGTAGCCTTGTTTGGATAACTGTACCGTATAGGACCCATGTGGCATTGACAGCGAGAAAGCGCCATCCTGTTTCGTGAGTGTCATGTCATTCGAGCCTAAGCAACCCACCATGACTCCCGAATAATCGTCGAGTTCTATACCATCCGGTCCGTAGAGAACAACGCTTCCATTGATTGTTCCCTTTTGGCTTTCGTCAGCAAGCGGTTGCGCTCCTGCACTTGTCACCTTGAGTACGACACTGATTGCTTCCTGCTGCGATAAATCGACATCAATATAGGCAAGTCCTATGCCGCCATCAAGGACTGCAAAAACGCGATAGTATCCATGCGGCAGCTTTGAGAACGAAAACCGACCTGATGTGTCCGGTAGTGACTGATAATCGCTGTTGTCAATAGCGACAATGACTCGTGTATAGTCCGTTATGGGGCTACCATCGGCGTCAATTACTTGAACAGATCCGGTGATGGTGCAATTGCCCTTTAGTGTCTCTTCGGTTAGGCTGTCTTCCTGTTGCCTGAGAGACGACGCCTTAATTGTAAGAGTCGTTTTACTTTCAGCATCTGCAAGCATCTTTGAGCCACCAATAGGCTCAAGAATGATGTCGCGTGGGCGCGAAGGTGTTTCACCGGCTGAGACAAGCAATGAGGTCTGGCGCTGCTGATAACCTTCTTTGGTAAAGGTCAGGACATAGCGTCCGGGTTCGATTGAGTCGAAACGATAGTTACCGAGTTCATCAGTGACGGTTGTCATGTCGGTTCCCTCTAACAGAACATTCACGTTGTCGCTGAGGTCCGCATCAAGAACAGCAACAGCTCCTACGATACTTCCAACACTTGAGCCAGTAGTAGCACTTTCATCTTTTTCCATCACAACTGTTGGGATGACAAGGGCTTGCCCGGGTTGATGTATCTTAGGGTCACAAGTAAATTTGCCGATATTGATTGTGCGATATCCCGCATGTTCCGCCATCACTTGATAGGTGCCGCCGACAACCGATGTCATTGTCCATCTGCCCGCCTGATCAGTCCGTGCAGAGAGTGATGTTCCCGGCAGGAAAACCAGTGTTCCACCATGCGTGTCTGCCTTTGCGTCGGAAAGCAAAATCATGCCGGTCATGGCACCCATTGACAAATTCGACTGACGCTTATCGCAAGCAGTAAAAACGAACGCCATCATGATAACAAGCAAATAGCATATTCCTGCTTTTAGTATCGCATATCCTGATTTCATGCTGTGATATTAACCTTTCAGACTTTTCATAAGTCTTTCTATTATGCAACAATATTCCGTTGTGTTGCAATAAAAAAAACGCATGGGTCTTAATCACGTCAATTACTTGAGCACGTAGTCGCCCTTGACAAAGTGATATGTGTCGTGGTAGAATTCCTGTTCCACTTTGCTGTCCGCCCCGAGCATCCACGACAAATCGTTGTTTCCGTGAAACCAAGCGACAGCGGAGTCGGTCATGTAACCATACTGTATGCCACCATTTAGATAATCGCGATAGTGCTCATGACGCTTGTCAAGTGCCGGACAAATGTGTTGTCGTGTCATATACTCCATCTCGATTCCATTGCCAGTTTCCCGTGCCGCTTCGGCTGCGTCCCGAACGCCTGTGATGTTTTTGTAGAACATATAGTTCGGTTGGAGGAACGACACATCCCAGTACTTCCCACGACCGACGGTCATCATGTTCACATTCCAAGTACTGTAGAAAGGAATCCAGATGTGTTTCATGCCTATTGATTTGAGGTACGGATAGAGATGTTTTAAAACCCAGTGGTCATCCACATCCCAAGAATAATGCAGCGATTCGTACAGCCAGTAAAACCCTAACAGATTAAGGTGTTTGGGAGCAAGTTTCTCAAACTTCTCGATGCATTTATTAACATACCATTTGCAGGCTTCCAAGCGCGCTGTGCTTGCCTCATCCAACCGCTGGCGTACACACGAAAAATTGAGCGATTTGGCGTCATCACTATCTTCGATTTTTCCAAAAGACCACTGTGTGGGATGCGGGTATGGAATCGGCAGAATTATATTGCGTTTTGATGTCGGTGGTCCGAGTGTTAGAGCGGCCTCTTCAATGGCCGCCTCAATGCGAGAAGTCATACTCTCCGGACCGACGAGAAAATCACACACGCCAAGCCAGTCTGTGGCTGTTGCAGGATTGGGGGATAGCCATGCGTGAAAGTCTCCTTCGCCGCACATGGTTGTTCCGCAATTGATGTCCGCATAAATGAAATTGCCGGAAGGGGCAAATGAATGCAAAATTAGGAACGAATCAAAGAACCAGTCATCCGGTTTGCTTCCCGGCGACGGGAAGTGAGCCACCTGTGGCAATAACACTTTTTTATCAGGGTATTTTTGTGGCTCGGCAACCACAAGGTCAATGTGGCGCAAATAATTAAAGTCTGCTTGGTTGGGCAAAAAGTATGTCATGTGAAGTCCTAAATGTATTTTCGTTAATTATACAAAGTGTATATCATTTGCAAAAAAAATAATAAATTGACTGGTGTCAGTTTTATTGTTAAGAAAAGGACTAAACATGGATATTTCCGCATTGTTTTCGATTACTTATGGACTGTTCATTCTGGCGACGGAAGACGAGGGGCAAAAGAATGCTTGCATTATCAACACGTTTTCGCAAGTAACGCAGGATCCGGTCATCATTAGTATCACTGTTATGAAGAAAAACCTGACGCATGACATCATCAAGAAAACGGGCGCCTTCAGTGTCTCTATTCTTGGTAAACATGCGTCGATGAAACTAATTGAGCGTTTCGGTTATCAGAGTGGGCGAGAGGTCGACAAGTTTGCCGATTTCGATTGTGGGTGTTTTGGAAACAATTTACCGCTCGTTGAAGCCGGGTGTATTGCCGCATTGCGCTGCAAGGTCATTAAGTCCGATGATTTCCCGACTCATACGGTGTTTTTTGCGTCAGTCGAAGATGCCAAAACGCTTGCAAAAGACCAGCCAATGACATATGCTTATTACAGGGACCTCAAGACAGGCAAAGTCAAACAGTCTGACGACATGGACAGCGAGCTTGAACCAGTGGCTAGCCCAGAACCCAAAGAGGTGTGGCAGTGCATGGTGTGCCATTATGTTTATGATGGTGACATCCCATTCGAAGATTTGCCTGATGACTATGTTTGTCCCCTGTGTGGCCAGCCCAAATCGGTGTTCGAAAAACAACAACTCTAAATTGTTCATAGGTGAACAATAAAAAATCTTATAAAACACTTTCAGATTGTAGGATATTATTGTTCAGCTTCACGAAACAATTTTTAGGAGTTATAATAAATGGCCGAAGTTCGCCTCGAAAAGGTGTTCAAGATTTACCCCGGCAATGTGAAAGCAGTTGACAATGTGAACCTTAGTATCAAAGACAAAGAGTTTTTGGTGCTGGTCGGCCCCTCGGGGTGCGGCAAGTCAACGACTTTACGCATGATTGCCGGACTGGAAGAGATTTCCTCCGGAGAAATTTATATTGGCAATCGTTTGGTCAACGATGTTCCACCCAAGGATCGTGATATTGCCATGGTGTTCCAGAATTATGCGCTCTATCCGCATATGACGGTACGTGAGAATTTGGAGTTTGGACTCAAGCTTCGCAAGATTCCACGTGAGGAACGCGATAAGCGTGTCGCGGAAGCCGCGAAGATTCTTGATATCGAGCATTTGCTTACCCGCAAACCCAAGGCCCTTTCCGGTGGTCAGCGGCAGCGTGTTGCGGTTGGCCGTGCTATCGTTCGTCATCCCAAAGTCTTCTTATTTGATGAACCGTTGTCCAACCTTGATGCAAAACTGCGTGTACAGATGCGTACTGAAATCAGCAAGTTACACAACAACCTGCAAGCCACAATGATTTATGTGACCCATGACCAAGTCGAGGCTATGACGATGGGTGACCGCATCGTGGTCATGAAAGACGGCCTTGTTCAGCAAATCGCCGACCCAATCGCCCTCTATAGTGAACCCGCCAACAGATTTGTTGCAGGATTCATTGGGAGCCCGCCGATGAACTTCATGGAAGGTGTTGTCGCCAAAACTTCCGGAGGATACATATTCAAGGAAGGTACTCTTGATTTGCCGATTCCCGAGAAGTACAACGAGGCCCTGAAGAACTATGATGGCAAGACAGTCGTTTTTGGTATTCGTCCGGAAGATATCTATGATATCGAAACGAATCTCGAAAGTGGCGCCAAAGTGAAGGCCAATGTCGAGGTTGTGGAACCGATGGGCAGTGAATGCTATCTGTATCTCAGCACCGAAAAGCACAGCTTTGTCGCTCGCGTCGAGCCGACAGTCAAAGCGGAGGTTAACTCAAAGATTGATTTGACCTTCAATATGGACAAAGTTCATTTCTTTGACAAAGAGACAGAACTGAATCTGGTTCAGGCTGCCAAAAAAGAATAGCGCAAAACGCTGTTTATTGCAGTTAGGTTCGATTGTCACAGAACCGTCAAATTAAACGCGCACTATATCGAGAATAATTTCTTGATATAGGTATTATTGACATAGACTTGTTTAGCTTCTATGGACACATAGCGAAAAGCTTATACTATTAGAGTCTTAGATAACTTATTATGAAACCAAATAATCCTTTTGGAGAAACAAGAGAAAATGGGTAAACTATACAAAACCTTAGATGGTAATGAAGCTGCGGCTTCCGTTGCCTATCGAGTAAGCGAAGTCATCGCGATCTATCCGATCACTCCGTCTTCTACAATGGCTGAGTGGGCAGACGAATGGGCTGCCGCCGGCAAAAAGAACATCTGGGACACGATTCCCAAAATCGCTGAAATGCAGAGCGAGGGTGGCGCCGCCGGCGCAATCCATGGCTCGTTGCAGAATGGTGCCATTTCGACGACATTTACGGCCTCACAGGGCTTGTTGCTGATGATTCCCAATATGTACAAAATCGCGGGCGAATTGACTCCTGCCGTTTTCCATATTGCGGCTCGTGCATTAGCCTATCAAGGCTTGTCAATCTTTGGCGATCACAGCGATGTGATGAGTGCCCGCGTAACCGGTTTCGCGATGCTGGCCAGTAACTCTGTTCAGGAAGCACACGATATGGCGCTTATCGCTCATACGTCGACCTTGAACTCTCGCGTGCCTTTCCTTCACTTCTTTGATGGATTCCGGACTTCTCACGAAGTTCAGAAGATCGAGATGCTTGATGATGAGACCATTAAGGCCATGATTCCGATGGACAAGGTTTATGAACATCGTCATCGTTCACTTCGTCCCGAGCGCCCCGTCATGCGCGGTACCGCCCAGAACTCGGATGTTTACTTCCAGGGTCGTGAAGCCTCGAATAAGTATTATCAGGCTGTCCCGGGTATCGTTCAGGAAGCGATGGACAACTTTGCCAAGCTTACCGGACGTCAGTACAAGATTTTTGATTATTATGGTGCTCCCGATGCCGAGCGCGTTATCGTTTTGATTGGTAGCGCTTGCGAAGCGGCCGAAGAAGCCATTGATGTTTTGACCGCTGCCGGCGAGAAGATTGGTATGGTCAAAGTCCATCTGTATCGTCCGTTTGACATCTCCGGATTTGCCAAGGCATTGCCTTCCACAGTCAAGTCCCTTGCGGTTCTTGACCGTGTCAAAGAACCCGGTTCACTTGGTGAGCCTTTGTATCAGGATGTGCTCCAGGCACTTGCCAACGCCGTTGAAGAGGGGCTGCTTAAGACCGCTCCCAAGGTTTATGGCGGCCGTTATGGTTTGGCCTCCAAAGAGTTTACACCTGCGATGGTTAAGGGCGTATTTGACAATCTGTTAGCAGCCAAACCCAAGAACCACTTCACCGTTGGTATCAATGATGATGTGACCTTCACGAGCATTCCTTATGATGCCGAATGGTCCACGGAACCCGACAATGTAACCCGCGCCATGTTCTATGGTTTGGGCAGTGATGGTACCGTAGGTGCCAACAAAAACTCGATCAAGATTATTTGCGAGAAATACTATGGTCAGGGCTATTTCGAGTATGACTCCAAGAAGTCCGGTTCAACCACGGTTTCGCACCTTCGTTTTGGTCCCAACCCCATCAAGAGCTCTTACTTAATCAATAAGGCAAACTTTATTGCATGTCATCAGACAGTCTTCACCGAGCGTCTTGATATGTTGAAGAACGCTGCTCCGAACGGTGTGTTCCTGTTGAACACCACCGCTGCTCCCGACAAGGCTTTTGATACACTGCCATTGCCGATGCAGAAGCAGATTATCGACAAAAAGATTAAGTTCTATGTGATTGATGCTTATGATGTCGCCGAAAAGGCTGGCATGGGCACCCGTATCAATACGGTCATGCAGGCTTGCTTCTTTGCGATTTCCAATGTGATGCCCAAAGAAGAGGCCATCGAGGAAATCAAGAAGTCCATTAAGAAGACCTATGCCAAGAAAGGTGATGATGTCGTTGCCAAGAATATCGCAGCTGTCGACAGCACACTTGCCAACTTATACGAAGCCAAAGTTCCTGCGGTTCCGACTAGCAAAGTTGGCTTTGCTCCGTCCGTTCGTGGCGAAGGCATGAGCGATTTCGTCAAGAATTTCACAGGCGAAGTGGCCTCCGGTCGTGGTAATGACCTCCCGGTCAGCGCTGTTCCTGATGATGGTACCTTCCCGACTGCGACAACTCAGTATGAGAAGCGCAATATTGCTAACTATGTTCCTGTTTGGGATCCGGCGACTTGTATTCAGTGCACCAAGTGCTCGCTTGTTTGCTCGCATGCCGCTATTCGTTCCAAGGTCTATGATGCTGCTCTGCTTTCTAATGCCCCCGAGACTTTCAAGTCCGCTGATGCGAAGATGAAAGATTTCGCCGGTATGAAGTTCACCATACAGATTGCGGTTGAAGATTGCACAGGTTGCGGCCTTTGCGTCTCGATGTGCCCTGCCAAGAGCAAGGCCGACCCGACCAAGAAAGCTATCACGATGGGACATCAGGCTCCGTTGCGTGCAACCGAGAGCAAGAACTGGGCATTTTTCATGGATCTGCCCGAACCCGATCGCTCCAAGTTGAACCCCACAATGATTCAATCTGCACAGCTTATGCGTCCTCTGTTTGAATTCAGTGGCGCTTGCGCAGGCTGCGGCGAGACCTCCTATATCAAGCTTATCACACAGTTGTTCGGTGATCGTATGTGCATCGCCAACGCCACGGGTTGCTCGTCCATTTATGGTGGTAACCTGCCTACCACGCCTTATTGCGTGAACAAAGAAGGCTTGGGCCCCGCATGGAATAACTCCTTGTTCGAAGACAACGCCGAGTTCGGTATGGGCTATCGTCTTGCCATCGACAAGCAAACCGAGTATGCAAAAGAATTGCTTGCTAAGGTTGCCGATAAAGTCGGTGCGGACTTAGTCGCTAAGATTATGGATAACCCCCAAAAGACAGAAGCAGAAATCGCTGAACAGCGCAAGTATGTTGCAGAGTTGAAGAGCAAGCTTTCCGGCGAGTGCTCCACCTGCAAGAACCTGCTCGAAGTTGCTGATTATCTTGTCAAGAAGGTTGTCTGGATTATCGGTGGTGACGGTTGGGCGTATGATATCGGCTACGGCGGACTTGACCACGTGCTTGGTAGCGGACAGAATGTCAATGTTCTTGTCGTTGACACCGAAGTCTACTCCAACACCGGTGGTCAGATGTCCAAGTCAACACCTCGCGGTGCCGTTGCTAAATTCGCCGCTTCCGGTCGTGCAGGCCGCAAAAAGGATCTTGGTATGATGGCTATGACATATGGTAATGTTTATGTTGCCGCCGTCGCCATTGGCGCCAATGATTCGCAGACTTTGAAGGCATTTGTCGAAGCTGAAAAGTGGGATGGTCCGTCCTTGATTATCGCCTACAGCCATTGCATCAACCATGGTATTGATATGTCTCATGGTATTGATGAGCAGAAGGCTGCTGTCGATTCCGGCGCTTGGTTGCTATATCGTTACAACCCGGCACTCGAAGAAGAAGGCAAAAACCCGCTCACAGTCGATTCGCGCGAAGCGAAGATTTCTGTCGGCGAATACATGAAACGCCAGAACCGCTTTAAGATTCTTGCCAAGGCCAACCCGGAGCGTGCTGCCGAATTGGCTGCCATGGCAGATGTTGACGCGAAAAACCGTTATCAGCTTTACAAGTACATGGCTTCCCAGCCTGTGTCTCCCAAAGCTGAATAGTTCCGGCTACAAAGATTAGCGCAATTGCGCAAAAAGGAAGAGTTCTCTCTTGGAAAGGAGAGGACTCTTCCTTGTATTTGATATAGTCAAGAAAACTATTTGAAAGTCTGAACGTGAATACTATTGCTAATGTTGAACCGCCAAAACCTCGCCTGATATGGCAGATAACTCGTGCCGTATTCATCGATTACTTTCGGTTTTTTCACTGTGTACGTTTCCGCTACACTCGCAATATTCCACGTCACGGCTGCGTTGTGTTTGCGCCCAACCACGGCAGTTATTACGACCCACCGGTTGTGGGGTGCGGCATCCCGTTCGAACTGCGTTTTATGGCGTGGGAAGCCCTGTTCAAAGTCCCACTTGTCAGCATGTTTATTCGCAACTTTGGAGCCTTTCCGGTGAAGCTGAAATCGGCTGACAAACACGCCGTTGAGTTGACTCTGAACGTCTTGCGTGAGGGGGGAATGTTAGTGATGTTTCCTGAGGGCGAACGCACACATGATGGCAAACTTGCCACATTTGAAAAAGGCATGGCACGTCTAGCGTTGAGTGTTGGAGCTTCTGTTGTGCCGGTAGCAGTCACCGGAGCTTACAAATGCTATTCCCGTCATCACCTTATTCCCCATTTTTGGCGGACACGTGTGATGGTAAAATACTATCCGGCAATCAATCTGGAACCTATTACAAATATCCGTGAGATGCGAGATGCCGTCGCACAACTCAATGGTCAAGTACACCATATCATCGAACGCAGAATGCGCGCTTATGACAAGCTTGTCAACTCCCAAAACAAAAGTTAGGGATAAATGATAACCTTAGTTTTTCCTACTTTCGTGCAGTAATATAGCCGTTGCGCGGTTTCATAGGGCAAATGCACGCACCCATGGCTTGGTTTGTCCAATGCGCCATAGTGCATGGCATATCCCGTCTTGAAGAAGACCGAATAGGGCATAGCCGCATCATACTTCTTACTCCAGTATTTTGCATCTTTGCTGATGACAGTGAAAGTGCCTATAGGAGTTGGTTCGGCGTCGGTTCCACCTAGGAGTTCAAACTCATGATCTCCAAAACGTCCGACGCCGGCACCAATCCACAGTTCCACAGGGTCGTCAGTGGGGACCAGTCCGGGAGGCGGATCGGTCAGATAGTCTTCAGGTCTAAAGGTTACAGTCTGTGTATAATTGCTTCCCTCATTGTCATGATAGGTTGCCGAGTATGACGAAAATTGCGTATAGGGTGGCGGTGTAGGTGTTGGTTGTGGTTTCCACAGCCAACCGCGTCCCAAAACAGCTCCTCCAACAGCTTTAATAGGATTGCCCTTAGCCTTGGATTGATTTTTATTATCCCGACGAATGACCGGTGGTCCGGACGGAACAGTTTCGCCTGAAGAAGTGTCCGAATAATCAATCGTCGAGCCATAGATACTAGATAGGTCTGCTGCATACGCATTGCTGTTGGGCGGAATGCCACGTGCATAGGCGTCACTGTACGAACTGTTGCTACGCACCCATGATGTCGGTTTATTCCATGCGGCATATGAAGAACTAATGCCCATTAAAAACAGACATATGACAGCCATGCTTTGGGCAATGGCATGTATTGATTTCATCTTGATTAACAAAATTCCTTCAGTATACTTAGTGACTCGTCAAATTAAACGGTTTATTGTTTAGTGTACAACTACATTCACTTATAAAATATTATTAGTCATTGGTAAGGCAGATAACAACCTGACATGGTTTTTCCGTGAAATGTCATAAATTTTTATCTCTATAAACTATCAATCATATCATGTTAAAAACAGTTCTAAATACATGGCACATTGCTCATGGTGCCTCCATGACAGACTTCAACGGGTGGCATATGCCGTTGATGTATTTAGGTATGAGCGAAGAGCATTTACACACAAGAAATGCCACTGGGATTTTTGATTTGGGACACATGGGACGCCTTGTCGTTTATGGTGCCGGTACATATGATTTTATCGACAGTATGACGCCTGCACAGTTGTCAACTGCGAAACCGGGGGATGTCCTATATTCGTTTATTCTTAAGGAAGACGGCTGTCCAATTGACGATATTACGATTTACTACGACAATCCGGAATGGATAATGCTTGTCGTGAATGCGTCGAATCGCGAGGCAGTAATGGCTTGGCTTACTCCGCGGGCTGCAGCAGCAGGTGTCAAACTTGACGACATGACTTTTGAATGGGGCATGATTGCCCTGCAGGGGCCAACTCACGAGCCCATTATGACCGCTACTTTGGGTGAACAGTTTCATTCTTGCCCATACTATACGTTTTATCGTCTCCCGGAATCGAACATGATTGTCTCTGCGACCGGTTATACAGGCGAGAGTGGATATGAGATCTATGCGCCACAAGACTGTATCGCACAGCTTTGGCAGACGATGGTGGATGCGGGGGCGATGCCAATTGGTTTGGGCGCTCGCGATACTTTGCGTCTCGAAGCAGCCATGCCGCTTTTTGGACATGAACTCAATGGCGAGACCACGCCACTTGAGGCGATGTTGGGGCGGTTTATTGATTGGGACAAGAAGGATTTCGTTGGGCGAACTGCTTTACTGAAGATGAGAGAAGCCGGAGTCCAGCGCAAGTTGATTGGCTATGAACTGTTGGCGCCACGTGGCCCGATTGCCCGTCATGGCATGGCTGTTACAGACCCGGACGGAAACTCCATCGGCCATGTTGCGAGCGGATGTCTTTCCCCGAGTTTGCATAAGATTATTGGTATGGCTTATGTTCAGTCAGATTATGCGGCAGCCGGAACGAAGATTTGTTTGGATATTCGCGGAAGAAAACATGAAGCAACTGTAGTAAAGAAACCATTTTATAGAAGGAAGAAATAGCATTATGTCAGCACCAGAAAACATCAGATTCGCAGAGAGTCATGAGTATGCATTGAAAGATGCAAACGGCAAGATTGTTGTTGGAATCAGCGCCTATGCGGTTGACCAATTGCAACGAGAAATTGTCTATGTTGAGCTGCCCGAGGTTGGACGTGAAGTCGGCAAGGGCGATGCATTTGGATTGGTTGAGGCCGTCAAGGCAGCCTCCGATGTCTACGCGCCTGTAAGCGGGACAATTGTTGAGGTGAATACGCAAGCCATTGATGACCCGATGCTGATTGCGAATGACCCGTATGGGGAGGGGTGGATGATTAAGATTGAACCCACGAATCCCGATGATTTGACGTCATTGAAGGATGCCGCGGAATATGATATTTTTTGTCAAACATCAGGTCACTAAGCACAAATGACAAATACGAATCCTTTTGTTATGCATACTCCTGAGGATATTGGGAAGATGCTAAAAAAAGTTGGCGTCACGTCCGTGGATGAACTGTTTACACAACAAATCCCCGAGGATTTACTGCTTAGTGATGTAACGAAGTTACAACTGCCGGTAGCCGCGGACGAAATGACCCTCCAACGGGAATTGAATGCGATTGCGTTGGCGAACGATACTGACAAAATATCGTTTCTTGGTGGTGGAATCTACGACCATTTTATTCCTGCTGCAGTCGATTTGCTTGCCTCTCGGGGCGAGTTTGTGACCGCATACACGCCCTATCAGCCCGAGGTGAGTCAGGGGATATTGCAAGTCTTTTTTGAGTATCAGACGATGGTTGCCGGTCTGTTGGGAATGGATGTTGCCAATGCATCGATGTACGATGTTGCTTCGGGTGCTGGCGAAGCTGTCCTGATGGCAATCAGTGCGCTCAGAGGACGCAACGAAATTATTGTGCCCGAGAGTATTCATCCTGATATTCGCGAGACAATTCACGCCTATACAGATAATGGCCAAGTGCAAATCGTGAACATTCCTGTTGGCGCAGATGGTATCATCGATACAGCTCTTCTTGAGAAGAGTCTTGGAGAGAAGACCGCTTGTGTGTTGATTCAGCATCCGAACTATCTTGGTTGTCTTGAGCAAGTTCAAATGATTAGTGATATGACCCACAAGGCCGGTGCTCTGTTAGTCGCTGTTGTTGACCCCGTTTCACTGGGCCTTCTTGAGGCTCCCGGCGTATGGGGCGCGGACATTGCTGTTGCGGATGGTCAAGGAATTGGATTGCCCATGTATGCCGGTGGTGAGACAGTCGGACTGTTTGCCTGTAAGCAATCCCTCATGCGCAAAATGCCCGGCCGCATTATTGGCATGACAAAGGATGTCAATGGCAAACGCGGATATGTTCTGACACTTCAGACTCGCGAACAGCATATTCGTCGCGAGAAGGCAACATCGAATATCTGTAGCAATCACGCGCTTAATGCATTGAAGGTGACGATTCATCTTTCATTGATGGGAGCCAGAGGACTCACACGTGTCGCACGGTTGTGTTTGGCAAATATGGCAAGACTTAAGGCTGCTCTGCCAAAGGAAGCGATTGTCTATAATGCTCCTTGTTTTAAAGAGATTGTTGTTCGGACCAAACGCCCAGTAACACACGTTCTCGAGGAGATGCTTGCCGAAGGCTACTATGCCGGTATTGACTTAAAAAAACGTCTGGGTAGTAGCGATTACGACAACTGCTTGCTTATGTGCGTTACCGAAAAGCGAACAAATGAAGAGATTGACACGTTTGCACAAAAACTGCGTCCGATGCTTGTCGGAGGAGAGATGTGATGGAGAACGAAAAGATGATGGAGATTCCTCCTACTGATTGCCCCTCGATTTTTGAGCGTAGTGTGGATGGACGTGTCGGAGTTGTTTTGCCTGAAGAACCTGCCGGGATTGATGCCTTAATTGAATCGTCCATACCCTCAGAGTTTTTACGCAAAGAGCAACCTTACCTTCCACAAGTTGGTGAAAGCGATGTGACACGACATTACACGAATCTGGCCAATCGCACACTCGGATTGGATACGGCGTTTTATCCCCTTGGCTCGTGTACGATGAAGTACAATCCACGCTTCCATGAGAAGGCAGCGTCGATGGAGTGCTTCCGCAGTTTGCATCCTGAACAACCCGAGAGCACGATGCAGGGGATGTTGAGGATTGTTTACGAAGCACAAAAATGGCTAGGTGAGTTGGCCGGTTTGCCGGCGGTCTCATTTCAACCGGCTGCCGGTGCTCATGGCGAACTCACTTCCATGATGGTCATTCGCTCTTACTTTAGATCGCGTGGCGAAACCAATCGCTGCAAGGTGATTATTCCCGATACGGCACATGGCACGAATCCGGCTTCAGCGATGCGAAGCGGAATGTCTACTGTCGAGATTAAGAGTGGGTTGGATGGTCGCATTGATTTGGAAGAACTGACCAAGCAACTCGGCCCGGATACTGCTTGCGTCATGATTACCAATCCCAATACACTTGGTCTATTCGAGAACAGGATTCGCGAAATTGCCGATATGATTCATGCGGTAGGGGCGTTGCTTTATGTTGATGGCGCTAACTTTAACGCCATTGTCGGACGGGTTCGTCCCGGAGATTTTGGCGCTGACTTGATGCACATTAATGTTCACAAGACGTTCAGTTGTCCTCATGGTGGTGGCGGACCGGGCGCAGGCCCGATCTGCGGACGTGATTTCCTCGCGCCGTTTATGCCTCATCCATGGGTCATGTTGAAGGATGGACAATATACGCTTGAGGACGATTGCCCTCAGTCATTGGGCAAGGTACGTGCCTTTATTGGCAATCTTCCCGCTGCTGTTCGCACGTGGTGTTATCTTTGTGAACTCGGTGCGCAAGGATTCCGAGAAGTCTCGGGTTATGCTGTTCTCAATGCGAACTACATTGCAAAACTCATCAGCGGCGTCTATGAGATTCCCTATGGGGAACGCTGCATGCATGAGTTTGTCCTCAGTGCAGATAAACAAAAGCATCAAGGGGCACGGGCGTTGGATTTGGCAAAGGGATTGATAGACATGAACTATCATCCTCCGACGATTTACTTCCCGCACTTGGTTTCGGAAGCCATGATGATTGAACCGACCGAAACAGAAAACATCGAAACTCTCGAGAAGTTTGCAGCTGCGATGCTACAACTTGCCGAGGTTGCCGAAAAGCAACCTCAACAATTACTTGAATCTCCCGTGAAAACGGTAGTTCGTCGTTTGGACGAGGGGCTTGCCGCACGCAAACCGGTTGTGTGCTGGCCCGGAAATGACTTCAATAAATAAACATGAAGGAATTAATGATGAAGAAAACTATAGCAGGAACATTAATGGCGATAGTTTGCTCGATTGTCGTACTTGGCGGCGCAGAGACTACCGCCGTGACAGATAAGAATACAACCCCTGTTTTGTGGGAAAAAACTGAGTGGGGTGAACTGGGACTTGGCGAGTTCAAGTTTGCGCCTTATCCCGATGATAGCCGCACAACAGGCTATATGCGTAACAAAAAGCTTTATACTTTTGAAGAACACTACAACGATTCTTCGGCGGCGATCGCTATCCCAGAAGGTTTCGACGGCTCCGGGAGAATCGATTTCGTCGTGATTTGTCATGGACACAACAATAACAGCAAAAAGATGATGGTAGAGAATCGCCTAGGATATTTGCTCAAGGATTCCGGTCGTAATGCAATCTTGATTACGCCACAGGGACCGAAGAATGTTGCAGACAGTGGTGGTGGTAAGTTTGAAAAACCTGATGGTTTCGCAAAGTTCATCTATGAAGTGCTTTCGGTTCTTCAGCGCGATGCTCGTGTTGACAAGAATTCCAAATTGGGGAATGTTATCATCGCCGGCTTCAGTGGTGGTGGTCGTCCCGCTTCGTATATCATCAAGAACAGTGGACTGGCTGACCACCTGGTAGAAGCTTGGCTTATTGATGCCGCGTACGGTCAACTTGATATGGTTTCGGAAGCGTTTACTGACGCTTATTCGAAGAAGTATCCGCAAGTCTTGCGTAGCCTGTTCACAAATCATCTGGCGCAGAATAATGCGCTTCTCATGGCAAGAATTGGCACTCCGCATGGTCGCAATGTTTGTGTCGTTGATGATGCTTTCATGCAGGACATCGATAATGAAATCAAAACACGCATGAAACAAAATCCAATTCTGTTTATGCATACGTTGTTGCCGCATAATGCTTTTAAAATGGCGGCACGTTACATTGAACCGATGATTGAGACAAGCCGTTTCTTGCGTCCTATTCCCGCAAAAGAAAAATAGAATAACAGGTGCATTTTGGCGAAGTCAAAAGCCGTCAACATTAATGATAGTGATGAATTGCCGTTGGGATTAACCACGAGTGCTTGCTCGTCATATCCGTTGAAAAAGTCGGAGAAGTCCCGACGGCAAATCATACCTGCCGATGAATTGTCGAATCTGTATTTGGTGGAGCAGTTGCTGAGAACTGAAGGATATCAGTGTATCGCCGGATTGGATGAGGCCGGGCGCGGTCCACTTTGTGGCGTCGTTTGTGCAGGGGCAGTGGTCTTTGCTCCCAACACCGAAATCGAAGGCGTGAATGATTCTAAAAAACTGACCGAAGATAAACGTGCGTCTTTATTTGAAATCATCACGGAAAAAGCACTTGCGTTTGGCGTGGGTATTGCCGAACCGGATGAAATCGACAAAATGAACATTCTGCAAGCGACGAAGTTGGCTTGTCGGCGGGCTTTGGCGCAGATAGCGCAGAAGGGTATTATACCCGATTTGTTGTTGCTGGATGCGCTAGAATTGCCGGATGTGTCCGTTGAACAGCGTAGCCTGATTAAGGGTGATGCCAGAAGTTTCTCCATTGCGGCGGCAAGTATTATCGCCAAGGTGACTCGTGATCGATTGATGAAGCAGTGCGCTGTGGAATGGCCGCAGTATGGTTTGGAGAAGCATAAGGGTTATCCAACAAAAGCCCATTATGAAGCCATCGAGCGATCCGGTGCCAGCACCTTGCATCGCAAGAGTTTCTTGCACAAAAATGATTTGTTTTCAGAAACAAAGGATGGCGGCAACAAACCGCTTGTTTGGTCGTTGACAGCAAACGAGATTTGCTCCGCAATCAAACGAGGACAACCTATTACGCAAAAAGCGCTTGATGTGTTACGTCACGACCCGCCGATTCTCCCACGTTGCGAGCGCGAATACCTTGAGCACCTAATCAAGACGCAACACTAAAACGAAATCGTGAGTGTGCCGCTGAGTTGGCTCAGTGCTCCTTCAGTTAGTTCGAGGCACAAGACTACCTTGTTAGGAATACCGTTTGTATTGTTGATGCCAAATCCAGCCGTCTCGGAAAAGCCAAATCTGTTGTAGTATTCGGGGTCTCCTACGAGGAAAACGGAAGTAAAACCTTTGGCTTTCGCAAGTTCAAGCGAACGCAAAATTAGCTTTGAACCGATGCCTGTGCCACGATACTTTTCACTAACACAAACAGGCCCAAGCGTCAGCGAAGGGTAATCCTTTGCGTCAGTGTGGATGGGGAATTTGGACAACATAATGTGCCCAATCAGTTCACTGCCGACTTCCGCGACTAACGATAACTCGGGAATATAGCAGTCGGTTTTCCTCAAATCGTTGACATAGTCCTGTTCCACACCATTGGTGACCTTGGCCGTTTGGAACGCAATCTTAACTAATTCGTATATCTTTTCGTAATCTTCAGGAGTTTCTTGTCTTATAATCATCATCTTCCTTACTATCTATTACAGTTCCAGTGCTTTCAACATAATCGTTTTTTGGACATCTACCGTGAATCTGTTTCGTGCGTTTTGCTGCGCAGAAATAATCTTCTGTTGCAATGTGACATCACCTAATACCGTAATGCAGGCCTCAGCGAAAACGGAGCAATCATCGCTATCAACGACAAGGCCGGTGCCGCCCTTAAGTGTTTCGCCGATTGCCCCGAAGTTCATCGCGACAATGGGAAGCGAAGCGAACATTGCCTCGACTAATGGCATACAGAATCCTTCATGACGGCTTGCGGTAACCAACAGATGTGAGGACGAATAGTAGTGGGCAAGTCCATTCATGTCCTGTTGTCCAACAAAACAGACAGAATCCTCATATTTAGTTCCCCAGTGTTCTTGACATAATTTGACGAGTGACTGGTAGTAATCCGGATCTAATTGGGTGTTACCCGCAAGAATGAGTTTACATTGCGTAAACGGCTTTTGACGCTTTATCAATGATAAGACCTCAATCAGCGACTCCAGTCCTTTATGCTTCGTGATGCGGCCAACATATAAAAGTGTGGGCGATTCTGTCATTATGTTGAAAGGTTTTCGATGAAGGGCCGCTTTTGTCAGTAAACTAACAAAGTTCTGCGATACCATATAGGGCAGTATTTCCACATGTTTCCACTTATGGGTAATCAAGTCTTGTGCACTGTATGCAGAGGCGGCAAACCCTTTCTCACCAAAAAACTGAACCAAGACATCCAGTTGCCGTATTCCAAGCCAAGCGCGTGATGCAAGGGCGGAGGACGGGTCGAGTAAGTGTGGCGGTGTGATGTTATGGTAATACATCAATCTTTTGATGTGTAGCACGCTTGGCGAGGCGACCAACGCATCAACGGTCTCGTCGCCCAGAGAGTGATGATAGAGCAAAACCGTCTTATCTCCGTGCTGCCCAATGAGTGAATCAAGCGATGCGAGCGGGTAAGTCTTGCAAGGAAGGTCTTTTGCTGTTCGATTAGCGATAATTAAAGATAAAATGTTCTCATCTTCACAAAATTTATTGAGAGCTAGAGCGTAATTACTTATGGCATCACCCGATACAAGAGTGGGGACAACCTGAATGAGTTGTGTGTTATGTATCATAATGCTACTTGGCTGTTCTCTCCGTCTGTGCCTCGGGCCTGTTATACTGTTGAGCTTATGAAGTTTTACTTTCGAAACGAAAACTCTTTTGTTACTTTGTTATATAGCAAAACAGAACCAATCTTTCAGTATAAACAGCAAAATTTACAAAACATGGCAATGTGCGTTTGTGTTGGAGTATGATGTCTCGTGCTGATGCACACATCCCAAAGGGGGTCGGCAAAAAACCGCCCATGGCAAAAAAAGTTTTAATTAATGTCGAGGAACGCGAAGTGAGAATCGCAATCCTGGAAGACGGTCAACTGGTTGAACTCTACATAGAGTCCCTTGACAACAAAACCATTCTCAACAATATTTACCGCGGAAAAGTTGAAGGCATTGTTGCCGGACTCAACGCCGCTTTCGTTAATATCGGATTTGAAAGAAATGCGTTTTTGCATTTCAGCGATATTAGATCAAATCTCTTGCTTACACCGGAATCTAAGGTAGAGCTGGAAGCCTACGAGGCCAAATGCGCAGAGATTGAACAGAAATTGGAGCTTATTGAAGACGCAGATGATGAGCTCGAAGATAATGAAACTTCTCATCAGGATAACGAGGAGTCACAACAATTTGGGCGCCGCAACAATTGGCGCAACAGACGTGACCGCAGGAATCGGCATGATCGTGGTGATAATCGTAAAGGCAAGAACTCAGAGGGACAGAACAATCAGTCCGCTGATAAGGATGCCCGTCAGGGTGAGGCGACAAATGAAGCCGCACCCGAAGCGACTGCCGCCAATGATAAGCCGTCAAAAGACAGAAAGAGACAGCGTCGCGATCGTCGTAAGCACAATAAGAACAGAAATGATAATGCGGTAAATCAGATGAATGATGAACCGTTTGCAGTGATTGATCCTGAATTGCTCGGAACTCGTGCAGCTGTTAATCCGTTTGATGTTTATATGCCCTACGGCAAGGAAAACAATCACGGCGGACGCAATGGAAACCGTCGTAATCGTGGCGCAAAAGTCGTTCAAAACGAGAATGAATGGGTCGCACCGGCAGAGAATGATAATCTGCCCAATGATGGTCGTGATTCGCAGCAAGACTTTTTTGGCAATGTCGACCTGCCAACCGATAATCCTATGTCATACGACCCCGAAGGTCTCAATGAGGAATCGATGGATAATAACAATAAAAAGAAATCCAAAAACAGAAACAAGAGACGCTATAATAAGTCGTTCCGTCGCAGAGGTGGGTCTAATTTCGCAGTAAGAAAGAAAGCTGAACTGGATACATCTGTTGAGGCTGAGAGCGTAACTGAAGCTGCGCCAAAGGCGAAAAAGTCGACCACAAAGAAAGCCACGACGACCGCTCAAATGGAAAAGAAAACGAAGAAGGCGACTGAGGCAAAGGTGGAGAAGACTCCTGTCCCGGAAAAGAAAAAGGCTGTAAGCAGGAAAACAAAGGCTGCTGTTGAACAGGAAGCTTTGCCCGGAATGGAAGCAAAGGACGAATCAGAAAAGAAGACGGCAACCAAGAAGAAAACAACGACAAAGGCCGCTGCGACCAAAACAACAACTCGGAAGAAGGCTGCTGAGAAAAAGGCGGATGAAGTTAAGTCGGAAGTTACTGATTCTGTTGCTGTTGTAAAAGAAACTAAGGCAGTTGCCAAAAAGGCTGATTCCAAGAAAACCACAACAAAACGCAAGACAACTAAGGCCGTGAAAGAAGAGACAGAGGCCACAGATTTGGTCGCTGTTGATGCGGCTCCCAAGAAGAAAACAACACGTGTTTCCACAATGAAGAAGGTGAAAGATAAGGCTATTTCCACTGTTGAACCTGAAACAATTGAGGCGCAGCCTGTTGCAGAAGCTGTTGTCGAAACAATGGTTGAACAGAGTAGCGTAGCCCCGGAGCAACTTCCCGAGGAAAAGCCGGCAAAGAAGACTACTTCACGTAAGTCTGCCAAATCAGCTACGGCCGGCAAGCAATCCTCATCCGAAGCGAAGAAGGCTAAGCAACCTGCGTTGCCCGAAAACCTAAAACCTTCGGATATCGCGATCTCGATTGATGACGTTAAACCCGCGGAAGGCAATGGCGTGTTTGTTGCTGAACTAACGAAGACTCCTGCCGAGGCGGATAAGACTACAGATATTCGGTCAAGTGAGAATGCTTCCATTAGTGTTTTTGATGTGATTGGCGGAAAACCAACTTTCCCCCCCAAACCAAAACTACACTACTTGCCCGTGACTCAGGCTTTGCAAAAAGGTGATGAGATTCTTGTTCAGGTGACCAAAGAAGAGATTGGCGTCAAGGGTGCACGTATCACGAGTTTTGTTTCGTTGCCCGGTAGATATCTTGTTCTGATGCCCAACTCCGAAGATGAGGATGCCGGTGGTGTCTCACGCAAAGTTAATGACTTCCAAGAGCGTAAGCGTCTTAAGAAGGTTTTGCGTAGTATACGCCGCGATATCGGTGACCGTAGCGTTGGCGTTATTGTTCGTACAGCCGGTATTGATCGTGAGGAAGCAGAGATTCGTGGCGATGCGGATTTCCTTTGCACACAGTGGAGGGAAATACAGCAAGTCTACAGTCAATCCAAAGCTCCTACGTTGGTTTATGATGACAGTGATATTCTTCATCGTTTGGCTCGTGATGTCTTCGATGATAGCATTACGGAAATCGAAATCGATGACCCTGATGAAGGTGAGAACCTGAAGGCAATCCTCAAACGGCTGATTCCATCGTTGGTAGAAAAAGTTCGTATTTATGACAAACCGCTCAATATCTTTCATCACTATGGTGTTGAAAAGCAGATTCAGAAGGCCGGTCGCCGCAAGGTATGGCTCAAGAGTGGAGGATATCTGATTATTGATGAAGCTGAGGCTTTGACGGCTATTGATGTCAACAGCGGCAAGTTTGTTGGTAAGGATGATCAGGAAAAGATGATTCTGAAAACGAATTTGGAAGCGGCCCGAGCGATTGCCCGTGAATTGCGCTTGCGCGATATCGGAGGCATCATTGTCTGCGATTTCATCGATATGAAGGAAATGCACAATCGCGAGACATTGCTGAATGAGTTCCGCAATATTCTGCGCAAAGACCGTGCCCGCACGAATGTTTCCGGCATCAGCGAGTTTGGCCTTGTCGAGATGACTCGAAAGCGTGTCCGTCGTAGTTTGCGTCGAACTATTTTCTCTGATTGCCCGTATTGTCAAGGAGCCGGTGTCGTCCTCAACGATGCACAAATCTGGTTGCATATTAAGCATGACATTATTGGCATACTCAACAGCCCACAATGTTCCGAAACTCTGGAAGTGCTGGTCAACCCGCGTATCAAGGATTACATCGATTGCAATTGTCGTGAAACTCTTGAGGAGTGGAAAGAGGAATTTGGAACGGAAGTCATTATCAGTAAGAACGACATGCTACACATTGAGCATTATGCCATTGACATTGATAATGAAGAAGTGATTCAAGAGAATTCTTCTGCGGAAGATAATTCCGAGGAATAACCCGGATTGTAAAATCGCACGGCAAGGGACGATAAGTTCCTTGCCGTTTTTAGTGAAGTAAATTGTTTGTGAAATCTCATAAAGTGAAATAATGATAATACCTACATGTTTTTGCATGAACTGACTAAAATGTCTAGAAAAGCTTTTACACTTATCGAACTCTGATTGTTATCGCAATCATCGCATTTTGGCGGCAATTGCTGTCCTAAACTTTTTGGTGGCACAAACACGCTCTTAAACGTTCGCGTTATGTCGGATATGCGCTCGATGGTAACAGAATTTCAAGCATATTTGGTAGATTGGAATAGCAAAATTATCACATTATGCAAAGCGGGGTAGAGGCGTGAATTAGTGTTGTCTTCCATCACAACTCCTATTGCGTATATGACATCTATTCCGCATGACCCCTATTACGCGACAAACGGTACGATGAGTTATGGCGATTAGATTAGCGAACCCATCAGTGATGTCATCACCGGATTTTGCAGAAAAAGGATGTTTGCTATCAAGCAGACATTCTATATTTTATGAAAAATGATTTTTTTACATGCACTAGACGATTTTTGTTGAAATAATATATTGAGATGTCATATATTGATAGTACCAACATTATTTGTTATATTTTGAAAGGTTATTTTTACGATGAGAAAAGCTTTTACTCTGATTGAGCTTTTGATTGTTGTGGCCATTATTGCAATCCTTGCGGCAATCGCAGTTCCCAACTTTTTGGAAGCTCAGACGCGTTCGAAGAACTCTCGCGTTATGGCGGATATGCGCTCGATGGCAACCGGTGTTCAATCGTATTTGGTCGATTGGAACGGTAAAATTGTTACGGGTCGTTTGAATCCTGATACTCGTGAATATGTTTTGTCTGTTATCACAACACCAGTTGCGTACATGACATCTATTCCTCATGATCCCTATAACAAGGAAGCTAGCAACAACAGCAACCCTGATGATACCGGTAACCAGATTATTACCATTTGGGGTAAAGATTTGATGAGCCACAATGCTGATGGAAGTTCAATTAGCTATCCATACAGAGGCAGTGGAACCTATTCGTCTTATGCCAGATCAACCATGGTATTGAAGTTTGGTGATCCCAATGGCAGTGGTGCTGCAAAGAAATTCTACTCACAATATACTGATTCCCCCCCGGCTTTCTTGTTGTTTAGCTTAGGTCCGGATATGGTATTCTCCGTGAACGATCCTTCATGGGCTGCAGGCTTCTTGCTTCCTTATGATGCAACAAACGGAACAATGAGTAAGGGTGACCTTATTCGTCAACCCGAATAAGCGATAATAGATAGTATCATTTTAAGGTGTTCGCGGAGATTCCGCGGACACCTTTTATTTTATGTTCTTTTTCTTCTGACAGTATTCGGCAAGCGGACAATTACATACATTCGTGTCCTTGCTACAACGAGCAGAAATAAGAGGGGCAACGACTCTGCGGTAAACGATTATCAGTGAGATGGCAAGCAAAAAAACGAGTATCAACCATTCTGATAAATTGAGGATTTCCGCTCGGGTAAACGTCATGAAAAGTGTCCCCGTCTGATAAATCAGCACCGTAACAATCCACGCAAGTGTTGTCAACGAAACGAACTGAAATATCGTCCATTTAAACGACTCTGACATTCGAGCGCTCATGACCATCGAAGACATACACGGAACTCCAATGAGGCAGAATATCATGATGCAAAGAGCCGAGAGAGGCGTGTATTGGTTTCGTACATGGTTTCGCAACATGCCCGTGTTCTCTCCATCTTTCGAAGAGATAGAGTTGACAATACCCAGTTGGACAACGAATACTTCTTTTGCAGCTACAGCGCCAATGAGGGCTGTCCCGATTTTCCAGTCCATCCCGGCTGGTTTGAGCATCGGTTCCATAAAGTGACCAATGTGCCCTGCGTATGAGTGTTCAATCTTTTCGGCCGGTGATTTGTCTTGGTTGTCAATCGGAAAGATGGACAACGCCCAAAGCAACACACTGAACCCGAGGATAACCGTGCCCGCTTTTCTGATATAGAACCATGCTTGCTTGAAGGCCTCGCGAAACAATTCCGAAAGAGTTGGAAGATTCCATGGAATTAACTCGATTGGGGGTTCGTCGCAGTCTACATGGCGCAAGACGGTGCTCGATAAAACACGTGCCGTTAGCAGAGCAAGAATAAGCCCAAAGAAGTATATTGCCCAGAGGACCGGAGCATGCCATTTAGGGGTGAAAACGGCCGGAATAAACAGCATATAGATAGGAAATCTCGCACTGCAACTCATGAGCGGAATCACAAAAATCGTCGCCAGTCGGTCACGCTTGTTTTGGACGATGCTTGTTGCCATCATTGCCGGAACACTGCAGCCAAAACCCATAAGCAAGGGAACAAAACTCTTACCATGCAAACCGACCTTATCCATTGCCGAATCCAGTACTCGTGCCGCTCTACCCATGGCGCCGCTTTTCTCGAGGAGTGCAATGAAGAAAAAAAGGAGGATGATATTCGGGACAAATACCAAGACACCACCCACACCTGAGATGAATCCATCTGTGACAAGCGATTGCAATAGTGGCCATGTTTGATGGGACCAGTGGTGGTTGATAAATCTGAGAAGCCATGAAAAGAACAGTTCAAGTAATGACACAAACGGACTTCCGAGTTTGAAAGTGACCCAAAACATTAAGTACATAATGACCAAGAATATTGGAATTCCGTACCGGTGTCTCAGCAGAACTTTGTCGATTCTGTCACTATAGTGCGTAGGAAGATTTGTCATTGTTTTCCTCCGACTCTCTTCTTGCAACTATTTTGTTGAACGCCTATTTTCTTAGTGGCATGAGTACACTGTTTACTCACCGTCGATTTTGCGCCTAAGCTGTCGAGTTGTATCAGCCAGTCAAGCTTCTTGATGATTTCTTCAGAAAAGATGTGTTCAGCCTTACAGGCTTCCTCGTTGGCTGTTTTCTGATCAATCCCCAGAATCTTCGTGTAAAAGTTCGCGATAATCTCATGTTTATGCAGCACACCATTTGCATGATTCTTTCCATACTCTGTCAACCTAATCTCACTATACGGCTCATACTCGACGTATCCCATTGATGCTAAGGCTCGGAGAGCGGAAGTGACAGTCGCAGGGCGGACACTGAGGCGTGCCGCAATATCCTTCGATCGCACGGTATGGCATTCTTACCATATTTCATTGATTGTGTCAAGATAACTTTCCAGAGTAATTGATAGTTTGTGCATATATAAATTCCGAATGTTAGATTACTCTAACATATGAAAGTATTCTTAAATAATCTTTGCATAGTTTTATGTTTTGGGTTGTGGCTCATAACATGAGCATAAAGATTTTGTCAGAAGTACTTATCAACCGCATTGCGGCCGGCGAGGTTATTGTTCGCCCATCTTCTGTTGTAAAAGAACTGGTGGAGAACAGCCTTGATGCAGGAGCAACTCGGATATTCGTTGAATTGACAAATGAGTGCCGTGATATTCGTGTTCGTGACAATGGGTGCGGCATAACATCGGCTGATGCACCACTGGCACTCGTGCGTCACGCGACGAGTAAGCTACTTGAATTTGATGATTTATGGGATTTGCAGACACGAGGATTCCGTGGTGAAGCCTTGGCAAGTATTGCGGCTGTATCAAGGATTTCGGTATTGTCACGTTGCGCCACCGAAGAGAGCGGTGTCCGCATGACGGCAGAGGGCGATGCCACACCAATCGTTGAGGCCGCGGGTGCTCCGTTAGGAACAGACATTCGTGTCCGTGATTTGTTTTTCAACACGCCTGCTCGTTTGAAATTCATGAAGAGTGCCGCTTCGGAATTGCAACAATGTGTTAGTATTATCTTGCGTCAGGGGCTAATTCGCCCTGATGTCAGTTTCGTAGTCAAGGGCCCCAAGGAAACGTTGATGAATGTGCCTGAGAATCAGCCTTGGAATGAGCGTATTGCGGCACTATTGGGTAGTAATGTGTTGGAAAACCTATTGCCGGTGTCGCGTGATACCAACGGAATGTCTGTACGAGGGTTTGTTCTGTCGCCGGTCTATACGAGAAAAGATAGACGATATCAGTATTTCTTTGTCAATGGTCGTCCCATTACTAGCCGTAATTTATCTGCTGTGTTGTCAACAGCCTATCGTGGTTTAGTCATGACACAGCGATTCCCGGCTGCTGTTCTGAATATACAGCTTCCGGGGGGCGAAGTCGATGTGAATGTTCATCCGACAAAAGAAGAAGTACGTTTCAAGCACGACAGTATTATTTCCGGCATGGTCTATCGTGCGGTACTTGATGCGTTGACGAGTTCCGGTAAGATGCCGGAGATGTCGATTGATTCTCCGGAGAATGTTGTTTCTGTGTCGACTCCGGAGGATAAATTTGTCTTATCACAACCGACTGTTCAGGCGCCGCTTCCTGAACAGCAGCACTTGCCATTTCAGGCACGACAGTTCATGGGTTCCAGTATCAACGGACAGAGAACGGAGATGCCAGGCGACTTTACCGCATATACTTCGACGGATAAAGAGGTGTCTGCGCCACCGCAAGAGAACCCCACAATTCATGAAGCTTCATCTCCCGGTAATATGTCGATTTTGACTGCCGATGGTAATCATCCGATTGTTCTTGGGCAAGTTGGTCTTTGCTATATCGTTGCAACGCTTGGGAATGATTTGTTGTTGGTCGATCAGCATGCCGCTCACGAACGGCTGATTTATCAACGTTTGTGCGGCACGGAGGCTATGAAGTCGTTGGACAGTCAGGAAATGCTGATACCTGTGAGTGTTGATGTTCCTGTGTTGTCGGTTCCGTATATGGAAAAGATTTGTCCCATCCTGAATGAATATGGAATCGAGATTGAGCCATTTGGCGGCACGACTTATCTTGTCAAATCGGTTCCTGCGAATTTGCCCGATATTGATGTGAATGGTTTATTGGCCGACTTGCTTGATGATTCCGAACAGAATGGAAAGATTCCTGAACTCGAGCGTTTGCGAGATAAAGTCGTAACCCGAATGTCATGTCATGCGGCAATCAAGGCCGGACAGCCACTGTCGCAAGAGAAGATGACAGCGTTGTTGATGGAAATGGCGGCGTCAGAAATGGGATTTACTTGTCCCCATGGACGCCCGACAGTCATCCGCTTGACAATGGATCAATTGGACAAGCAATTTAAAAGAAAACTATAGAGAGGTAAGTTATCATGACCGTTTCTGAAAATCGTCGCATTGTAACATTAGCTTTGAATCCCGCGATGGATCAGTCTGTTCATTTGCCTGGTTTAAAAGTTGGAATGCTTAATCGTGCCCTTGATGTCCGGCTAGATATCGGTGGCAAGGCTATTAATGTTGCCAAGACAATCGCGAAGTTCAAACAACCGGTTACGCTTGTGGCCTTCCTTGCTGGCTCAAAAGGCACATGGATAGACTCGGAACTGGAAGTGCTTGGCATCGAAAAGTATATCATTCGTTTGACTGGCGAAACCCGGACGAATGTGAAGCTTGTTGACCTGAACACTCGGGAAATAACCGAAATCAATCAGACTGGGTTTTCGGTAAATGAAGAAAACATTAATGAAATTACTGATGTTTTGTTCGCGCAATTGAAGCGCAACGATATTCTGGCTATTTCGGGTAGCTTGCCACAGGGCGCCTCCGTGGAGACCTATGCACGTATCATTGAACGTGCTCATTCGATTGAGGTCGTCAGTATTTTGGATACAGACAAAAAGGCCATGGCTGCCGGACTTGGAGCGCAGCCAACTGTTATCAAACAAAACTTGTTTGAATTGCAAGAAGTGCTTACTCGTAAGTTCACGGGAGATGAGGACATCATCCCGGCCGCACGAGCACTCCTGACGGACAAAACTAAGGTCGTGCTTGTCTCGATGGGTGGTGATGGTGCTATACTTGTGACCAAAGATGACGCTTGGCGAGCGGTTCCTAATAAGGTTAAGGTCGAGAGTACAATTGGCGCAGGTGATGCGATGGTTGCTGCCGTGGCGATGGGAATTCTTAACGAATTGCCTTATGAAGAATTATTGCACCAATCTACAGCTGCAGGGACAATGACAGTCACAAAGTTTGGGTCGGATGTTTGCGATAAAGAAGAGATGATGAGTTTTCTTCCCAACGTTACAGTTGCGAAATGTGACAAGAGAAAATAATGTTACGTCCCAAACTCAAACGCATTGAGTTCGATACAGACGAATTGCCTGAATTGGATGAGCGCAAAGATTCTGTTGGTGCTGTTCAAACGCCTGAAACAGTATCACAGTTGACTGCACGTATTCAGCAGATGCTTGAAGGCGAGTTCGTTGACCTTTATGTTGTTGGACAGATTTCCGGTTGGCGTGGGCAAGCGACATCGGGGCATGCATACTTTTCCATAAAGGATGAGTCTGCTTTGATTTCGTGCGTCATCTGGAAGTACGCGGCAATGAGCATTGACCTTAGGGGAATGCAAGACGGAACACTCGTTGAAATACGCGGCAAGATTTCGCTATACCCTCCAAAGGGCGGCTACCAGATTGTGGTTCAGTCTATGCAGAAGACTGGGCAGGGGCTGTTGTGGCAGAAGTTTGAGCAGATGAAGGCGAAGTTAAGAGAGGAAGGACTATTTGACGCCGATCGCAAGAAGCCCATTCCACCTTATCCTGCCAAAGTGGGCGTTGTCACTGCGATAACCGGAGCTGCCGTGAAAGATATCATATCGATTCTTCAGCGTCGCGCTCCGCAGATTTGTCTATACTTGTACAACAGTAGAATGCAGGGCGATGGGGCTGCTGCAGAGGTTGCTCACGGTATTGAGCAACTTAACCGTGTGCCAGACCTCGATGTTCTCATCATCGCCAGAGGCGGAGGTAGTCTGGAAGAGCTATGGACGTTCAATGAGGAAGTCGTCGCTCGCGCCATCATTGCTTCTCGTATTCCGGTGATATCTGCGGTTGGGCACGAGAGTGATTTTTCTATTGCGGACTTAGTCGCCGACTTGCGAGCTGCCACACCGTCGGCTGCCGCTGAAATCATTTCCCAGAATACAATGGCTATTGCTGATCGACTCGGCGACATTAAACGCCGAATGCGGAACACAATGTCATCTCGGCTTCGAGTTTGGCACGGCAATATGCAAATTGCAGAACGACTATATTTAAGTCTTCCTTATCGCATGGAAAAGGTGCGTACAAAGCTCAATACTTTGCAATCACGCTTGGAAATGCAAAGCCCGCAAAAACGCATCGAACTGATGCGCCAGAGACTGGATGATTATCAGGACAGTATGCGTGGGTCTTTGCAACAGGCGATGGAAAAGGTCAAACATAGGCTTGAGATGTGCGATACAAAACTGAATGCGCTTAATCCGTTTGCTGTTTTGAACCGGGGCTACAGTATTGTGTATGATCCCAAGAAAAGAAAAGTGATTACCTCGGCTGTTCAGGCACCACCTGACACGGTACTTAAAATACAATTTGAAAAAGACAGCATACAGGCGATTGTCGCTTCGAATGACAAAGTGTCTCATCCTGTTAGGAAACGCCAAACTCGCGCGCAATATGGTTCTTCTATGATGGAAGATTTGTTCGGAGATTTGAATGACTAATGTTTCCAAAGAGTCTGCGACGATTCAGCAAATGTTTGACAGAATCGTTCCGACTTATGATTTTCTTAACAGCTTTCTGAGCTTAGGATGTGACCATTATTGGCGAAGGAAATCTGCGATACTTATTTGTTCCAATAAGCCAGAACGTATTCTTGATGTCTGTTGTGGTACGGGAGAGTTCTCCAGAGTTCTTCAAGAAGAAGTCGGCGATGATGGACAGGTTGTCTCGTGCGATTTTTCCGAAAAGATGATTCAGCGAGCGCATCAGAAATATAATTCTCGCTGGCCGTTTTTGCGGGCAAACTGTATGTGTCTGCCATTTGCCGACGATAGCTTTGACGCAGTGACCGTCGCATGGGGGATACGTAATGTTGAAAAACGGTCACAGAGTTTGCATGATATGTTTTGTGTGTGCAAGAAAGGTGGACGAATTTGCATTCTGGAGTTTTTTCCGATGAATGCCAACCCCATATTTTCACGATTATTTTTGTTCTATTTCAAACATATTTTGCCGATTATTGGTGCAATAGTCAGCAGAGAAACAAACGCATATACATACCTGCCTCAATCGGTCGAAGAGTTTCCGTCCGTTGAGCATTTCTGCCAAGAACTCATTGATACCGGGTATACTGATAGAGAAAACATCATTGTCAAACAGTTTATGTTTGGTGTCTGTGTGATGGTCATGGCGACAAAAACAAAAAACGGAGAAATCCAATAGACTTCTCCGTTCTTAAGTTAGTGTTGAGTGACTATCAATCCCAAGGTGAAGGGGTCAAGTCATCGCCCTGTAAGTCGACACAGACAAATCCGACTGCGAAGTCAACTGCTTCAGCAACACTCGCCGCGACATTCACGCCCACGAGCGCATGAGCCGTCACACCAATTTCAGTTGGGTCGCACTGCAGAGTCCCGGTTACGTTACCGAGCAAAGAGGCGCCGCACTCATTGACTGTTTCTTCAAAAGCGGGAAGCACACGGCCTCTCATGCCGACACATGTCGCGCAATAGTTGCCCGAACCGGCAGTGGCGACAAGCTGAGTTGTACGGACATTGGCGCCAACTCCGGGACCAGCGCTTACATAGATGCGGAAGATATCCATTGCGTCAAGCAATCGGTTGGCAGGATACATTGCAATAACTTTATACCAAGGAACAGAAGCCATTGTCTCACATTTGGTGATACATTGTTGTTGAGCACAGGGAGGTACACTGGTTACGCCACCAGCATAAGAAAATGCAGTCAGCATCAGTGTGCTGAGCAAACAAAAAGCAGTTAAGATTCTGCCACGCATAATTATATCCTTTAGTACGAACTAATTTCTTGGTTTAATTTACCTCTCCAGATGAAAAATTGTTCTCTATAACAGAAACATTGTATTATTTAGTAGTTGTAATTAGTAGAAAACTGAAAGGCTTTAGCAAAATGACATTACAGGATGCTGTCTCGCAATTGACAAGCGGGCACATAATGGTAGTTGGCGATATGATTCTGGATCACTATATTGTGGGAAATGCTGACCGTATATCGCCCGAAGCTCCTGTTCCCGTTGTTTTGTTGCAGAACGAAAAAAGCATCCCCGGTGGCGCGGCTAATGTCGCACGGAATATTCTTTCAGCGGGTGCTAAAGTCGATTGTTGCGGCGTGGTTGGCGATGATGACAAGGGGCTGGAACTTATTGCTTGTTTGTCAAAGGATGGAGCAGACTGCTCAACGATTATTACATTGTCCAATCGACCGACGACAACAAAAACTCGTATCATGTCACAGAATCAGCAGATGTTGCGTCTCGACCGTGAGAAAACGACACCCTTGGATGACGAGCAATCACAGCTTTTACTGGATACCTGCTTGAAAAGCATTGAAAAGTATAATGCGATTATCGTGAGTGACTATGGCAAGGGAACACTTTCGAAAAAGTTCTTGACCGGGCTATTCGATGCCGCAAAAAAATACAACTGTTCTGTATTTGTTGACCCCAAAGGCCGTGACTATTCACGGTATGCCGGGGCCACGGTATTGACCCCCAATGCAAAAGAAGTGTCGGAAGTGAGTGGTATTCAACTTGACACGGATGCCGATCTTGAGCAGGCCGCAAGCTACATTCGCAACATTGTGGCATCACGTTATTTGATTATCACACGTGGCGCCGCTGGCTTGGCACTATTTAGGGATGGGCATCGTCCACTATTGATTCCAACGTATGCACGAGAAGTCTTCGATGTAACAGGCGCCGGAGATACTTTCATATCGTGGCTTGCATCATGCATGGCCGTCGGTTTCACGATAGAAGATGCTTGTGTTGTGGCTAATGCCGCCGCTGGTGTTGCCGTTGGTAAAATCGGATGCGCGACGGTTACCCGCGATGAAATTCTGCAACTTTTATAAGACAAGCAAGAGGAGAGATATCATGGACTTAGTTTCCGCAATTGACGAATCGGTAAAATATATCAGAACAAAAACTTCTGTTGTTCCTCAGACAGGCGTCATTCTTGGGACGGGGCTTGGAGATTTGGCTGATATTCTTCAAGATAAAGTCACGATTGATTATCATGATATCCCACATTTTCCGGTATCAACCGCGCCTTCACACAAAGGGATCCTCCATATTGGTGCGCTCGGAAACCGAAATATCTGCATGATGCAGGGGCGTGTGCACCGCTATGAGGGGTATTCGTTGCAACAGGTGACCTACCCAGTGCGAGTCCTGAAAGCACTCGGCTGTACCACGCTCATTGTTATGTGTGCGGTGGGCAGTGTGAATCCGACTATGCGTGCCGGTGAACTTGTGCTGATTTCGGATCATATTAATCTCTTTGGCGATAACCCTTTGATTGGGCCAAATGATGACCGCCTTGGAGTGCGTTTTCCTGATATGAGCGAACCGTACAGTCGCTCCTTGATGGACTTGGCGCAGCGTGTTGCATTAACAATGAAGCTGTCGTTGCCGCGTGGTGTTTATCTCGGATGGAGTGGCCCGAGCCTTGAGACAGCGGCGGAATACAGAATGATTAGTCGTTTGGGGGCGGATATGGTTGGTATGTCTACAGTTCCCGAAGTTATTGTCGCACGACATGGACATATGGATGTTTTGGGGATTGCGACAGTAACAAACTATTGCGATTACTGCAATCTGATGCCTTGCACGGAAGAACAGGTTGTACAGACAAGTCTGAGTGTGTCAGAGAAAACAAAACGGCTTATTCCTGCCATTTTACGAGAAATCGCCTCACCGACGTCTTGTGGGTAAGACGAAGAACGACAGAATCGCATAGGTACACAGTGTGCCAATCAAGACATCTGACCAAGAAATCAGTTGATGTCCTGCAAGTTGACCTATACCGCCAATCACAATGAGTACCATCGGGGGCACGAGCCAAGCTAACCACGATTTATCACGGCTAATGAGCGAGAACTTTAGCACTTGGAAACTCAGATAGGCAACAGCGCCAATGATAAGGAATGCTTTTAGGAATTCTCCCGGATTGCTAATGAAAGCGATTAAGATAACAAGCGCGACGAGAAAGCATCCCGAGCAACATGACGGCATAAAGTTCGCGTTGTAATACATGCGGAAAGGCATATGACTCTCATTGCTGTCACTATCAGTACCGGTTTCGTAATCATAGTCAACGCCCCGACCATGTTCAATGGGAACGGCTTCCACCTCTTGAACGCCAGACTCGTCTTGCTTGTTATCTTCGTTTTCCATCAACTATTTCCAAAATTGAATTCTTTACTATATACAACTCGTTGTCGATACAACAGGCTTAGATTCTATCTTTGCGAATACTACGTCCGCCGCGTTCGCCGGTTTGTTTACCATGCGAAACCGTCAGAACGCCGTTCACGAAGACAGCATCTAAACCCGTGCAATACTGATGCGGGTCAGCATAGGTGGCTTTATCTTCGTAGCTCTCGAAATCCATTACCAAAACATCCGCAAAATACCCTTTTTCGATGCGTCCGCGATTTTTGAGTCCGAAGACCTGACAGGGAAGATCGGTGCAGTGATGAACAGCATTCTCGAACGTCAGCAATCGGCGTGATTTGACATAATCACGGAAATACTTTCCAAATGTTCCGTAAGCGCGTGGGTGCGGAGTGTCCATGGAAAGAATGCCATAAGGAGCACGAACGCCCGAATCGCTACCGGGCATGCCAAGCCGATGTGTCAGTGCCAAATCAGTTTCTTCTTGGCACATGGTGAAATTGCAAATAGAGGTGCGTAAACCGCTCTTGAGCAAAAGTGTGACAAAAAGGTCACCGGCATCCATGTCCAACATGTCTGCTACTTCGCCAATACTCTTGCCTTGGTACTTCTCAAACTCCTCGCAATGTGCTTGGCAAATGAGAACACTGTACCAACCGTCTCTGCCCTCATTACCTTCGACTGATTCCGCAACAATCTTCTGGACCAACGATGGGTCACGCAATCTTTCTTCACTCTTGGTTCGACCACCATCCATAACCCAACGGGGGAGAAGTGACTGTAACGAAGTGCTTGAGGCAATGTACGGATACTTGTCGAAATAGACGGGGAGTCCATCCTTGTTCATCTCTTCAATCTTGGTGATAACCTTGGCGACTTTGCCCCAGTTTGATGGGCCAGACGCTTTGATGTGGCTGAACTGTCCCTGACTGTTGGTTTTGCGCACAATGCGTTCGAATTCGTCGGCAGCTTTGAGCAACGATGAGCCTTCACCACGAACATGCGAGGCGTAGATCCCGCCGTGCTTGACGACAGCGGACTGCAGCGTAAGCAACTCGTGGTCATCCGCAAACAGTCCCGGAGGGTAAATCAGTCCCGTAGACATTCCAAGCACACCGGCTTCCATGGCCTCATCAATATCGTAGACCATTTGCGCAAGCTCGGCGGCTGTGGGAGTTCTGTCGTCGTTGCCTACACTCGCAAGGCGCAGCGTCCCATGTCCAACTAGCGCTGCAATATTAAAAGCCGGTTTCGTCTGGTCAATCAACTCAAAGTATTCATTCGCTGTCTTCCACGTAATAGGAACATTCAAATCACTGTTACAGGTCACAACGTCATCAAGCGCTTCTCCACGTAATGGGAAAACACCATCACCACAGTTCGAGATGATTTCCGTCGTAATACCCTGTCTAATCTTCGACTCGCCATTTGGATTTGCCAAAATGTTGATATCGCTGTGTCCGTGAACATCAATGAATCCGGGCATGACAAAACGATCTTTTGCATCGATAATGGTCTTGGCTTCTGTTGAGGGTAACCCCTGTCCGCCATCGGCTAATGGCTCTATCGCGACAATGTTACCTTTATCAATTGCTACATCCGCAGGAAAGGGCGCTTTGCCTGTTCCATCAATGACCATTCCACTTTTAATAATTATATCAAACATATTGTGCTTCAGTCTCTTTCCGTTCTTGAATAGGTATTATCTTTCCATTCTCTATTGTAAATCGTGGAATTTTATATTCGCCCAAAATAGTATCGTGACTGACGATTACAATTGTTGTTCTATACAAACTCGATTGTTGGAACAACAGTTGATAGATTTCTCTGCTTGTCTCAGGGTCAAGTGCGCCTGATGGTTCATCGCATAACAACAACTTCGGCGAATTGACCAATGCCCGAGCAATGGCTACTCTCTGACGCTGGCCGCCTGATAAATCCTTCGATTTGCGAAAGGCAAATTCTTCCAACCCGACTTCACAAAGTTTGGTCAAGGCAATTTCCCTTGCCTGCTTGACCGCATAACCGCTAATCAATAACGGCAACATAATGTTGTCGATAGAGGTGCGTTCGGGGCTAAGATGAAATTGTTGAAAGACGAATCCAATCGTTCTATTTCTGAAAGCAGAAAGTTCTTGGTCATTCAGTTTTTCCAAATGCTGTCCATCAAACACAATCTCGCCACTGTCCGGGGTGTCGATTCCTCCCAGTAAATTCAGAAGAGTGCTCTTGCCCGTACCGCTCTTACCAACCAAAGCCAAAGCTTTTCCGTCAGTAATCTCAAAATGGGCATGGTCAAGAACTGCAGTAACTCTGTCGCCATTCCGGTATGACTTGCAAATGTCTATAATCTGTATCACGGTATCACTTACAAGAATAAGGCAATAAGATTGTTTGAAAGATAAATGTGACAATAAGATGACAATATCAAAATCAAATCTTGATGTGATTTAAAAGGTTTGCAACTAATACATGCGTAAAATATTCCCATAAAACACATAATTGTTACATATGAGCACAAATATGTAATAATAATGTACAATGGCTTAAGTTATCAAATTTGGATAAAATCTGAAAAATCAAGATTGTGAAATGATACAAATATGTATCACAAGATTTTGGCGTTTTGACGGCCACAAGTGTGTGGGTGAATGCCGCTCGTAATCAGTTATAGCAAGGGTTTGCGAGGTAAAGCGATACGAGAAAATCGCCTAAATCAAGCGTATGAATAATAATTTTGCTTTTCATTTATTATTTTATCCGGCTATCGAATAGTCCAAGATTCTACGATTTTAGAGAAAGTTTTATTATGTCTTACATAGACAGTGTTTTAAACGATTTGGCTGTAAAGTCAGCGACCGAACCTGAGTTTTTGCAGGCGTCAAAGGAAGTTATTGAAAGTTTACGCCCTTTGATTTCTCGCGATGACAAGTATGAGAAGTGTGCTATTCTTGAGCGTCTTACTGTTCCTGATCGTGTCGTGACATTTCGTATCGCATGGACAGATGATAATGGCAACATCCGTGTCAATCGTGGTTACCGCATTCAACAGAATAACGCCATTGGCCCCTATAAGGGTGGTCTGCGTTTTCATCCTTCAGTAAATCTTGGAATTTTGAAGTTCCTTGCATTTGAACAAGTTTTCAAGAACTCATTGACGACATTGCCCATGGGTGGAGCCAAAGGTGGCTCGGACTTTGATCCAAAAGGCAAGAGCGATGCAGAAGTGATGCGTTTCTGCCAGGCTTTCATGACAGAGCTCGTCCGTTACATTGGTCCGGATGTTGATGTTCCGGCAGGTGATATCGGTGTGGGCGGCAGAGAGATTGGTTTCTTGTTTGGTCAGTACAAACGTATGACAAGCGAATACAGTGGAGTTTTGACCGGCAAGAACTTGAAGTGGGGTGGTTCTTTGATTCGGCCGGAAGCGACCGGTTATGGTTGCTCGTACTTCGCCGAGGAAATGCTCAAGGCACAGGGCGATCATCTGGAAGGTAAAGTTTGCACAGTGTCCGGTTCCGGCAATGTGGCCCAGTACATGGTTGAGAATGTGAACAATCTTGGTGGTAAGGTTGTGACCATGAGCGATTCCAATGGTACGATTTATGACCCAGCAGGTATTGACGCCGAGAGATTGGAATGGATTATGCAGTTGAAGAATGTTAAGCGTGGCCGTATTAAAGAATATGCATCGCAGTTTGCCGGCAGCAAGTATATGGAAGGTCAGCGTCCTTGGAGCATCAAGTGTGATTGCGCATTTCCATGTGCGACTCAGAACGAAGTTTCCGGTGATGATGCCAAGACGCTTATCAAGAATGGTTGTAAGTTGGTTGCCGAGGGTTCCAACATGGGTAGCACTCTTGAAGCCGTCAACAACTTTATGGAAGCTGGCGTGCTCTATGGTCTTGGTAAGGCCGCCAATGCCGGAGGTGTCGCAACCTCCGGACTGGAAATGTCGCAGAACTCGCTGCGTTTGTCCTGGACAAGAGACGAAGTCAACACTCGTCTGCGCAACATCATGATTAACATTCATGACAATTGCCGCCATACGGCTGCCGAGTTTGGTCAACCTAATAACTATGTTATGGGTGCAAACATCGCCGGCTTCCGTAAGGTTGCCGACAGCATGATTGAACAAGGCGTTTTCTAAACGAAGTTGAGCCAACGAAGTTCAAGCCAGTGTTTGCAAAAGCACTGGCTTTTTTATTGTCAGATTAGTTCACGAATGCCGGCGATAATCTCGTCTGCTTTTTCCTCAAGAACATAGTGCCCTGCGTCGGGATACTCGCGAACAATGGCATTGGGCAAGTAGTTCCGCCACTGCTTCAGAAAATGAGAATCAAAAACGGGGTCTTGTTGTCCCCAGAAGATTAGGACGGGGGTATTGCGCCATTGTGTCAAGTGTGTCGCCGTTTCCTTGACGACAGACCAAGCACAGTCCCCGGAGGACAGGGGAATGTCCTGCACAAACCGAAGTGTTGCGATTCTGTTTTTCCACGAATCATACGGTGCAATCAGTCCTGCGCGAACTTGCGGATTTATCGGCTTGACAGTTCCCAAATTTGCGGTTCCTGTCGCAAAGACATTCAGTCCGCGAATGAGTAGAGTTCCGAGCGGTGTTCGTGCCAAGCGCAACTGCCATGGAAGCGGTTTAGTTTTGGGCAGTGGAAATGCACCTGTGTTCAGCAAAACGATATTCTTGACCAATTCCGGATGTCGGTGCGCTACGGCCATTCCAATCATTCCGCCCCAGTCGTGCAAAAGTAGCGTTACATTGGCTGTAATGTTCAGTTCCTTAAGCAGCGATTCAACATCTTGAACACGTGAGAGCAATGTATAGCGATATGCATCATCGCTTGGTTTGTCACTCAATCCGCAGCCGATGTGGTCAGGAACAATGATACGGGCAACATCGCTTAATTCGAGAGCTACTCGTCTAAAGTAAAAGGACCAAGTCGGGTTGCCATGCAGACACAAAACAACGTTGTCGCCGTGTCCCTCGTCCAAGTAGTGCATTTTGGCGCCACTTGCCGTTGTATGCCAATGAGAGGCAAAGGGATAGATGGACCGGTTTTGTGTTCTGTCGAAGGTCATGTTACCAATCTACTCCTAACATCATACAATTCAAGCCGCTGCCAATACCCAAAAAGCTAACCTTGTTGGAGGGTTGCAAGAAGCCTCGTTCTTCAGCAATTGCCGCCGTAATTGGAAGCGAGACGGTCCCGATGTTTCCCAGATATCGAAAGGTCGAAAAATCTTTGTCCTGTGGCATGTTAATCATTTTGAGGATTGTCGCCCGGTGAGCCTCGCCAACTTGGTGACAGATGAGTTTGTCGATATCGGTGGGGGACCAGTTCATAGTTTTCATAAAGTCGACCCATGTTTCTATACCCAATCCAACGCCATGCTGCAGGACCGCGGACGCATCTGTTTCCATGATGAACTCATAGGAATTGTCCGGCTGATGAAAGTGTCCCCAGCGGCACAATTGATGCCATTCCGGTGCTGTATGGCAGACACCACCCTTGAGCCGGTGAGTGGAGCGAGAAATAGACTTGTGCGTCAGAACAATAGCGCAAGCGCCGGATCCACCCGTCATAGTGGCCAGACTTTTCTTGAACATATCCATCGTTGGATTGCGCTTCATACGTTCGAGAGTTAAGTCGATAATTTCTCGCGAGCTCTCGCACGAGACAATAACTGCCGCTTTGATTTGATCTAGTTCAATCGCGTTGGCTGCGTGAATCATTCCATTAAGCATTCCGAGACATGCGTTTGAGATATCAATGACTTCGGCTTTGCCGTGCATTCCAATTTTGTCAGCGATTGCGCATGCAGTGGCGGGTTCCATCGCGTCGCGGCATACTCCGCAGAAGACTAACATTTCGATTTGTTCGGGAGCAAACCCTGCTTTGTCAATTGCCTTGAGTGCCGCTTGAGATGCGCCTTCGGAAAGTGCCGTGTGCGGTGCCCAAATTCGGCGCTCGTGCACACCGGTTAAGGCGGCGATTTGTCCCGGAGGAATGCAGAGTTGTTCATAAACAGGTGCCAATGCCTGTTCCAAAGTTTCAGAATAGAGTATCTCAGAAGGTAACTGGTAACCTAAACTTTCGATATGTACTTTTGTGAATCTCATTGAGTTTGAAGATAAATGTAAAGGGTGAGATTATTTCGCACTGTTGAGTGATGACGATGATGAGGATGTTGAACGCGAATCGACTTCTTCGATACACTTCGCGAAAACTAAACGACCAGCCATTGTTGGAACAATCGAAGTAATCTGCGCAGTCACTTCTTTACCGATGCTGTTTCTTCCAGCTTCAACGACAACCATTGTGCCGTCTTCCAGATAGCCTACGCCCTGATTATCTTCTTTGCCTTCGCGCACAATCAAAAGATGCAGTTCGTCTCCGGTATTAATGACAGGCTTAAGCATATGGCTAAGTTCATTGATGTTAAGCACCTTAAGTTGATTAACGCTTGCGACCTTTTGAAGATTGATGTCATTTGTAACAAGTTCTGCACCGATGTCGCGTGCTGCCGCGATAAGTTTTAGATCAATGGGCTTGATGTCGGGATACTCTTTGTCCCAGATGCGGACATTCGAGTTGTTTCGTTGCAATTCTTCGAGAATATCAAGTCCGCGTCTGCCACGAGCACGGCGCTGCGGATCGGCGGAGTCAGCGACGAATTGCAATTCCTGAACGATAAACGACGGAACAAGTAGTGTTCCTTGCATAAATCCACTTTCGACCAACAGCTTAATGCGTCCGTCAATGATGACGCTCGAATCTAGCACTTTGGAACTGTCGTAGGGAGAGGTCATGATGAAATTCAACCGTGAGAAACTAATGCGTGACGCATTCTTAAGGCAAAGCATAATCCCCAGATAACCAAAAACAAGATTGCACAAAGTGTGAGACTTCGCAATGGCAATCTCGGTACTGACTTCGCCAAACATCGCAATAGGAATCGTGGGATAGACAAACCCTGCGACGAACAGTCCGCCGGTCAGCCCAATAAGAGCAAGTGCGATGTTTTTTCCGGACAGCATGGAACAGGCACTCTCAACCAGAATGACTATCAGAGAGAAAAAGAAAGCGCCCACGGTGAACTGTGGTCCAAGCGACGGGACGTAATCACGGCCGACCCAATAGCCTGTCAGAGTTGTAATAAGACTAAAGAACAATCGAGTAAGATTGACAGGATTGCTTATGATGTTTAAAACGCTAAAGGTCGATGAACTTTTATTGTTAGCCATAATAAAGTAAGTACATTTAATTACGAAAGACTATGAAACTGTTTTGAGGAAGTTAACTCACAAATCATCAAGCATGGAACAAGTGGCTGTTTCCAGACGGATTGCCTACCTCGTATTGCGTCAGATTGACGAGCAATCATACGCTGATTCGCGTGAGCTAGTTCGTTCAACGGCTAAGTCGTTCAAGGCGGAAGAGGCCGATACGAGACTGGCATTGACCATTGTGATGGGGTGTTTGCGTTATCGTCTTGCGCTGAACGGCATTATCAAGAACTGTTTGGAACGACCAAACAAGGCGCTACTTCCGTTTGTCGAGACGATTCTGCAAATGGTTGCCTATCAACATTATTATCTGGATCGTCTGCCGCCTTATGCAATCTGTAACGATGCCGTTGAAATGGTCACTTTCGAGGGGTTTGGCACGGACAATCGTTTGAAGGGATTTGTGAACGCTGTCGCCAAAAAGATTGTCTCCGGAAAACAGATGCCACTTCTGCATGATTTGACCGAGGAATTGAGTTTCCCGACATGGATGATTGGTCTGTTCAAGTCAAGATTTGGCGAAACGCTGATGACGGATATATTGCGTGAGTGCAATTGTGAACCGCCTGTCACATTGCGTGTGAATCGCCTCAAAATATCGCGTAATGATATGCAACAACTACTGATTCAAAATAGTATATCCTGCCGTGTTGGGAATCACACGCCGGATTCGTTGATACTGGACAACAGTGGAGATTTGGCAAAGATTGTCGCATTGTCAGAGTTCCGTGACGGTTATGTCTATTTCCAGGACGAGGCCTCGCAGATGGTCTCCGTGATAGCCAATCCGCATGCGGGAGAACGAGTGCTTGATATGTGTGCTGCTCCCGGAGGCAAAACGACACATCTTGCGGAAGTTGCCGATGGTAAAGCTGATATTGTCGCAAGCGATTTTAACGAATCACGTCTGTCTGTTTTGCGCGAGAATGTGGAGCGGATGGGTGCGTCCTGTGTACGAGTTGTTCCATGGGATGTCTTGATGGCAGAGAAAAAGCCGGTGTTCGATCTTGTTCTTGTGGATGCGCCATGCAGTGGGCTGGGAACACTTCGCCGTAATCCGGAGATAAAATGGCGTATCGAGTATAAAGACCTGTTGCGACTGCGTGAGACTCAATATGCATTGTTATGCGGTGCCGCAAAGTATGTTCGGGATAATGGGCGATTGGTCTACAGCACTTGTAGCATAACTGCGCAAGAGAACATCGAAGTCATCAAAACTTTTCTTGAGAAGCATTCGGAATGGACGATTGCGAAGAATGGCGAATTTTGTTCATGGCCGGAAGCCATTGATATGGATGGCTTTAGTATATTTGTCTTAACACGCAAAGCGTACTAAAACGATTGTCGGCGCTCGAGTGCTTTTCTCAGGGTCAACTCGTCTGTAAATTCGAGATTGGTTCCCATCGATAGCCCAAGCCCGGGACGAGTGACAGTGACCGGAAACTGTTTCAATTGCTTTGCCAGATAGATTGCGGTTGCCTCGCCATCCGGGGTGGGGTTCGTCGCCAGAATGATTTCATTGACAGGGGCATCACTCTTAAGGGAATTCTCAATGCGTAAGAGCAACGAAGCAATATTGAGATTCTCCGCCATGATACCATGAAGTGGCGACAGGTGTCCGCCCAGAACATGATAGACTCCGTCGAAAATATGTGAATTCTCCATCGCCAAGACATCTTGTATATCCTCGATGACACAGATACAATCGGCTTTTCGTGATGCGTCAGAACAAATAGTACACAAATCATTCTCGGCAAGATTGCCGCATACTTTGCAGAATTTGATACACTGATGAATTGTCGAAATTGCATTGCCAAGAGTCTCGGCATACTCGGGTTGACTGCGAAGAATATGAAAAGTCAACTTGAGCGCGCTACGTTTTCCGATGGTTGGCAACTTCGAAAGTTCCTTTACGAGAATCTCAAAAGAATGTGGCAATACATCGTTCATCAGATAAAATCCAGCTTAATGTCATAAATTAACTTAAAGAATTTGAGTTAGATAGTCTTAAAGTAATATAATATTTTCTGGGACAAAATATGTTAGAACAATTACAACTGTTAGAAGACAAGATTGCGGTTGTTGCAGCACGTGTCAATAAACTACGCACGGAGAACGCAACACTCAAGACCGAGAACACGCAATTGAAACAAGTTTTGCAAAACTGCCAAATAGCTGAGGACAGAGTTGCGACTCTGAATAGCCGCTTAGCTGAGCAGGAAGCAATGTTAGATCAAAGTCAAAAGAATGAAGCACAATTGAACCAGATCATTCAATCGATTAGTCAGATGCTTAACGATGTGAGAAGCGAACTTGAGAAGGCTGCCAATATGCGGTCTGAACGTAAGTAAGAGATAATTCGGCAGAATTCGAGGAAGAACATAATGATGGATGAACGACTAGAGATTACTTTGCATGGGCAACTGTTTCGGTTGCGTGCGCCGGTCGAGGAACATGACCGTTTGACAAAAGCCGCGAACTATGTCAATGAGGTCATGGCGGAGCTGTCGTCTATGACAATTGGACATGCGACAGTTGATACTGCGACCTTAGCATTACAGGCTGCTTTCAGAATTAGCAATGAATACTTCAAGCTGATTGAGTTGAACAATGCCGAAGCTCCGGAGGATGCCTTTGATGAGGCCAAAGTCGAGAAACGGTTACAGGCCGTTAATGAGATATTGGACGATTTGTTGATTAAAACAAGTGCCAAACAACCGATTATCACGAAGGCTGTCCCATCGGTTGAAGAGATTTCTCCCAAAGAGAATATGCGCGAAGAAGAAGATGTCACAGAGTGTTTGCCGTTTGAGATGCCGACGATTGATACTGGCGCCAAGAGAGGCAGAACCACACATAGAAAGAACGATAGCTTAGGATAGAGGGTATAATGCTTCAAGATCATAATGAAATAATTAGGAACAGATATGCAAAGGCAGATGCTTTGCGGGAGAATGGGTATAATCCTTACTGCAATCGTTGGGAGACTCCAACGCATACATCTGACAAAATTCGTGAATCTCAAGAGCAATTGATTGCCTCAGAAGAAATCGTTTTTGTTGCAGGCCGTGTTATGGTCATTCGTCATATGGGCAAGGCTGCATTTCTGAAGATTAAGGATAACGGAGGCCGCATCCAAATCTATGCTCGTAAAGATGATTTGGGCGAGGAGACTTGGAAACTGTTTAAGGGGTCAGTCGACATTGGCGATATCGTCGGAATTAAGGGTAAGGTGTTTATCACCATGACAGGCGAGTTGAGCATTCATGCCACTTCGCTGTCGCTGTTGACCAAGAGCACTCGGCCTTTGCCCGAGAAATGGCATGGTCTGACGGATATTGAAACACGCTACCGTCAGCGTTATGTCGACTTGATTGTCAATGATGATGTCCGTGATGTGTTCGTCAAGCGCAGCCGCATGATTTCATGCATTCGTCAATACTTGACAGGTCGCGGTTACCTCGAGGTCGAAACGCCGATTCTTCATCCTATCCTTGGCGGTGCAGCGGCTCGTCCGTTCAAGACACATCACAATGCATTTGATATGCCGTTGTATTTGCGCATCGCTCCGGAGCTATATCTCAAGAGGCTGACCGTTGGAGGACTCGAAAAGGTTTTCGAGATTAACAGAAGCTTTCGCAACGAAGGTGTGAGCTATCGACACAATCCCGAGTTTACAATGCTCGAGTTATACACAGCGTATTGGGACTATAAGGACACGATGGAGCTGACAGAACAAATCATTCAGCATGTCGCGGAACATGTCTATCACCAAACAGAGTTCAAGTTCGGTGATATGGAATTCAGCGTTGCCAAACCGTTCAGAAGATTGCCTTATCTCGATGCGATTAAAGAGTTTGTTCCTTGCTTGAAGGATGTTGAGCTTAGCTGGACGGAAGATCCCGCGTCCGTATATGAAAAACTCAAGCCAACAGGCTTGACCTTTACGGATACCAATTGTGCTTGGAAAATGCTGACAGAGGTTTTTGAAGAGTTCGTTGAGAAACATCTGATTGAACCTGTATTTATCATCGATTTCCCCAAGGCAACCAGTCCGCTTGCCAAGTGTAGTGCGGAGAATCCTGACGTGGCGGAACGTTTTGAGATGTATGTTTGCGGCATGGAATTGGCCAACGCATACAGCGAATTGAATGACCCACGTGACCAGTATGAACGCTTCTCCGAACAGGTAAAAGCCAGAGAAGCCGGGGATGAAGAGGCTGTTGAAATGGACGAGGATTATGTTCGCGCATTAGAGTATGGAATGCCGCCGACTAGTGGTTTAGGTATTGGTATGGATCGTCTGGCGATGTTGCTCAATAATTCTCCTTGCATCAGGGATGTCATTTTGTTCCCACTAATGAAACCAGAAGAAAAATAATCAAGAGAAAACGAAAAGGTGCTAGACAATCAATCTCGCACCTTTATATTTAATCCAAAAACTGTCCGTCTGTGACAGTAAAATGCGTGGGTTTGTTCAACGATTTTCCACCGTTGATGAGCCATTGTGCGGTCCATTCAATCATCTGATCAGAGGTGATTTGTGGCGTCCCGAAAACTTTGCTTGCTTCCGTCGCATCAGAAAGATACATTCCACCGCCAGACTTGCCGGAAAAGATTACTTCTTTTCCCAACAAGCGCCCAAGCTTCTGAGCCGTCTCACGCACCGAAATCTTTTCGATGCCGGTAATGTTGATTTTAGCTGCAGGTGCTGCTACCAAACCAAAACACCGGATTGTGCGATCATTGGCTTCGCCTTGCCAGATGCAATTATAGTGACTGACGGACAAGTCTACGGACTGCCCGGAAACAATCTTTTGGGCTATATCATTGATGACACCGTAACGAACATCGATGGCATAATTCAAGCGATAGAGAACAACCTTACACCCAAGCTTTTGCGCTGCGTACTCGAAAATGCGTTCACGTCCGATGCAGGAATTCGCATATTCGCCAACAGGCTGAGGGGCATCTTCTTCAGTACATCCGTTTGTTTGCGCGGACACGAGAGGGTAAACACAGCCCGTGCTATAGGCGACAAAGTGTGAATATCTGTAATGAGATACGACATTGTAGGGCATGGCCACATTCATCATCCATGTCATGGGCTCACTTCCAACATCGCCAAACTTACGTCCGGCCATAAAAATAACATACTTTGTCTTGGGAAGTTTTTCGACGGCTTTCATGTCCGACAAATCACAGGCAATCGTGCAAACTCCCTTTGATTCAAGTTGGCTGCGAAGACCAGCGTCGCTGAATCGCGACACACCGAATACCTTGCGTCGAACGCCGCTTTTCTCGACTGCATCTACTAGCATGGTCGCCAAGGTGGGGCCTATTTTCCCCCCAATACCAAGAATAGAAAAATCACCATCGGGCAACTTCTCAAGAAACTTGATTGTTTGCTCGGATGGTGTCGAAAGAAACTCATCCACGCCATTGCTTGTTGAAAGCCATGCAGTATTCATCATATATCCTAAATTGTTCATATTTACTACTAAATATTACCGAATGAAATGATATTTGTCAGAAAAACAGGCATTAAATAACAAGTTGAGTTGTCTTTGTAAATGTTTGAAGATATGAGGACGAATGAAATGGCAGAACTGAAACCGTTAGATCCATTACTGTTGGATATACTTCGTTGTCCAATTGCCGTTCACTATACTGATAAGGGCGATGATCCTGGACAATTGCGCCTGATTAAGGACTGTTGGTTAGTTTGTGATGACAGTGGCTATAAGTATCCGGTACGCGACGGAATTCCGGACATGATGCCCGAAACCGGAGCACAGTGGAAAGATGTTTCTGTTGATGATTTGCCGGTTCCTCCGCCTGAATATGATGAGAATAACAAATAGTACAATTGCTCAATAAAAGGAACATAGTAATGAAAAGGATTGTTGCAACAATGATTTGCACTGTTTCTATTTTAGCCGGTTCGACCGGTGTTTTTGCGGGGACTCCGGATATTATTGCTCACAGAGGAGCTTCCTATGAGGATGCCGGATATACTTACTCGCCTGAGAACACAATCGCATCAAACAAACTAGCGTGGGAAATGAACTCGGATGGTGTCGAGTGCGATGTACATCTTTCTGCCGATAAACGAGTGATGGTTATGCATGATGGCAACACGAGTAGAACCACAGCCGGTAAGATTTCTGTGGATATCGCTAAGACAAGTAGCTCAGAACTGCGCAAGATTGATGTCGGCTCTTGGTACAATAAGAAATACGCATCAGAGACGTTGCCTTTCTTGGAAGAACTTATAGAGCTTGTGCCTCCGGGAAAGAAACTTTATGTCGAGATTAAGTGCGGATCTGAAGTACTGCCTTTTGTCGATGAAATCTTCACGAAGTCCGGTAAGAGAAATCAGATGGTCATCATCGGCTTTGGATTGGATACCATGACTGATGCAGTAAAGATGATGCCGGATGTTCCGGTTTACTATCTACGCGGTGGCGAGAAAGACCCCAAGACCGGGAAGGTTCTGCCACACAGTGTTGACTTCGTGAAGGTCTGCAAAGAACGCAAAATCACTGGTCTTGATATGTGGTGTACAGGCTGTGACAAGAACTTTTGTGATGCCGTTTTGGGTGCGAACCTCGGATTAATCGCATGGACAGTTGATGACCCCAAAGAAATGTTACGTTGCGCAAAAGTTGGCGTCCAGGGTGTGACGACAAATTGCCCCGATGTGATGCTGAAAGCATTAGCCAAAGCAAAAAAAACAGATAATTAATAAATCAGGATACAAAGTTTTACCATGATTAAGAAAAATTACATTTATGCTCCGGGACCTGTTATGGTTCCACCTCATGTATTGGCTGCTACCGCCAAACCTATCATTCACCATAGATCATCGGATTTCGACCCGTTGTTCTCCAATGTTCGCGAAGGCTTGCAGTATGTCTTCCAGACCGCTAATCCTGTCGTCGTGTTGTCCTCGTCAGGAACAGGCGCCATGGAGTCCGCAATTGTCAGTACATGTAGCCCCGGGGATCGTGTATTAAGTCTTGAAAATGGAAAGTTCGGACAGCGCTGGGGTCAGGTTGCTCAGGCCTTTGGGTTTGATGCTGACCGTGTCGAAGTGCCTTGGGGGACTGCTCCCGACCCGAATCTTGTCGAGCAAAAGTTGAAGGAACATCCCGAGACCAAAGCCGTTTATCTCGAATTATGCGAGACTTCAACGGCAACCGTCAGTGATGTAAAGGCAATTGCAGGCATCGTCAAGAATACAGATGCAATCCTTATTGTTGACGCGGTCAGTGGCTTGTGTGCCGAAGAACTGCGTTCCGACGAGTGGGGCGTTGATATGGTTGGTTGCGGCTCACAAAAAGCCTTGATGGTTCCTCCGGGACTTGGCTTTGTCTCCGTTAGCCCCAAAGCACAAGAGATGATTAAGAAGTCGACAAGTTGCAAGTTTTATCTTGACCTTGGCAAATACCTCAAGAGCATGGAAAAGAACACCACACCGTTTACTCCTGCAGTTAATCTATTGTTCGGTCTCGAAGTGTCGCTTGCGATGATGAAAGAAGAAGGCATTGAGAATGTCTGGGCAAGACATGCGAACAACGCTGAAGCTGTTCGTCAGGCAGTGAAGGCCATTGATTGCACACTGTTCTCGCAGAATCCCGCGAATACGTGCACAGCTGTCAATGTTCCGGATGATGTGGACGGAAGCAAGGTCGTCAAGACTCTGAAGAACAATGGAATAACCATTGCCGGTGGGCAGGATGCGTTGAAGGGTAAAATCTTCCGTATCGCGACTTTGGGCTGGTATAATCAGTTCGATGTTCTTACACTCATTGGCGCTGTTGAACAAGCATTGGCCGAACTTGGACATAAGTTCGAGTATGGTGCGGGCGTAACAGCCGTTCAACAATTTTATAAAAACCTGAAATAGAGAAATGTTTTTATTAGTATCGAGAAGTAGGCACAGACATCTTTCCGGAGATGTCCATTGTCTACTTCTCTTTTATTAGGATAACTTCATGCATTTACCTGAGACAATCTATCGCGATCCTGTGCACAACATCATCACCATGGGGAAGAGTTCTCCGGATGATATGTTGCTCCGTTCCTTAATTGACACTCGCGAAATGCAGCGATTGAGACAGGTTCGTCAACTCGGATTGGCAAATTTTACCTATCAAGGTGCCGAGCATAGTCGTTTTTCGCATTCATTGGGCGTGTGTTGGTTGGCGACGCGGATGGTCAGCATACTGAGTCGTGAGTATCCGATAAGCCCCGAGAATCAACTGGCAGTGCGTTGTGCGGCTCTGTTGCACGATATAGGGCATGGCCCATTTTCTCACGTGTTGGAAAACTTGACGAGTACGCCACACGAAGATTGGTCGATGCGCATCATTACGGACCCTGTCACCGAAGTCAATCAGGTACTGCGGAGCGTTAGTCCCGAGTTTCCGGAGACCGTCAAGAATATACTGGCTAAGAAGTCTTCACCCAAGTTTTTGAGCGAAATCATCACTTCACAGTTGGATGCCGATCGGTTCGACTATTTATTACGTGATAGTCTGATGACTGCGGTTAAGCATGGCATCTTTGATTTGGAAAGCATACTCAATCTTCTTCGAGTTGATACGGATGGCGAACACATTATGTTGGATGCTTATGCGATTCATCCGGTTGAAAAGTACTTGCAAGCTCGTTATCATATGTTTTCTTTGGTTTATTTGCATCGGACCGTGCGTGCTGCCGAGACAATGTTGAGACTGATACTGAAACGTGCAAAAGAGTTGATTCTAGCCGGCAGAGAGGATATTATCGCAGTCGACACACCACTGTATCAGATGCTATATAAAGACAAAGACTTGTCTTTGCAAGACTATTTGCGCGTTAATGATGCGACGATCATTTACTACCTTGAGTTGTGGGAAGAGTCAAAAGACTCGATTCTGTCTAATCTTGCCCGAAGCTTATTTCGCCGTCGTTTGTTCAAGTCGATTGATTTGACAAACACGGATGATTTGCGTGAGAAACTTGTCAATGCCATGAATTTCTACGAAAAGAACAACATCAACAGCAATTATTATCTGGCTCTTGACGAGATAAGTAACCTGCCCTATAAGCCTTATGACCCGCAAAATGGCACCAGTCAGGAACGAAAACACATAATGATTCGTACTCCGGATGGCGTATCAGAGTACATAGATATCTACGATTTATCGCCAGTGGTGAGAGGCCTAACGCAAGCGAGCATCTTTACGCGAAGAGTTTTCTTTCCGGACCACATCAACGGCATCAATTTGCGTGAAGTTTTGGAAAACCTTTTCCATGGCCCAACTGCGAATTTGTTTTAGCGCAGTTAGGCCATTGAAAAGGCTGAGAAATCTATTAAATTAATTTGTGCAAGAATTCCTGCGGCGTTGCATTCTCATTGGCCGTCTGCATCTTCTCGAGCAGTTGCGCGTATTTATCATCAAGACATACTTCTTTGTCATTCTGATAAAGAATCCCTAACGGCATTTTGTCTGATTTCATCAACAAGTCCAAGGCTCCCGGTAGGTTTGTTTTGTCATAATCATCCGGCAATTGTATTGTGTTGGCGTCAAGGACATCTTTCCCCATATGAGGATTGAAGGTCACACAGTTACTCAACATATTGATAATTGACATTCCCTTGTGTTGAATGCCGGCAAGGACAAGTTGGGTCAGCTGTTGGACATTGCAAAAAGCACCCTGAGCGACAAATGTCGCGCCCATGGTCAATGCCGCCCACACCGGGTCGATTGGGTTCTCGAACGATCCATAAGGAGTGGACTTCGTCTTGGTTCCCACCATACTGGTCGGGGCCGTTTGACCTTTTGTCATGCCATAAATCTGGTTATCAAGCAAAATGTAGGTCAAATTTAGATTCCGTCTCATTGCATGTAAGAAGTGTGCCGAGCCGATTGCGAGGGCATCACCGTCGCCACCAACAACGACAACTTCCAAATCGGGGCGAGCTAACTTAAGACCTGTTGCGACGGGCAATGCGCGACCGTGTGCGGAATGCATTCCATAAACGTCAAGGAAGAACGGAAGACGGCTTGAGCAACCGATGCCCGAAATGACCGCGATTTTCTCTTTGGGAAACTGCAATGTTTGGAATGCTTTATCCAAGGCGGCCAAGGCCGAAAAATGCCCGCAGCCGGGACACCATGTGGCTTTCTCTTCCGATTTATAACTTTTAATGGGTTGGTTCATTTGCTCAGTCATGACTTACTTCCCTCCCAGATTCAATTGTTGTTTGATGCTGTGCATGGTTGACAAAATCGTCTGTGTTTGCTCCATATCTTTCGATAATGAATCAAACATCATTCTCAAAATTTCGTCGTGAGTGAATGGCGTTCCGTCATCTTTGCATAGGCTGACAACCTTGATTTCGTGTTGTGCCAGTAATCCTGCATAGCGTCCCTTGACTAGTTCTGCCATTTGTCTTGTTGCATTCTGTTCGATAACAAACAGAGTCGTAAATCCGGCGGATAAAAACTTTCTGAAAAGTGCATCAGGTAATGGCCATAGAATTCTTGGTCTGAACGCAGTGATTTCCCAACCGTTATCGGATGTCGTTTTGAGAACTTCACGCAACGTTGATGCTGTGGTTCCCCAACTCAAAATGCCGATTGGCTGCCCTTTTCCTTTTTCCAATTCCTTGTGATCAACCGCGATACTCTGAGTGAATGCGCGTTCTATGGCGTGCATTCTTTCACGCCGCCGCTCAACCATGATTGTACGTGTTTGCGGCGACGAAGTCGGATTCCCTGTTTGATTATGCTCGAGTCCGCCACAGCGGTACATTCCGTGAGGTGTTCCCGGAATCGATCTGGGGGATGGGCGACCATCAGTGGTTGTCGCAAAGCGCACAAATTTCTGAATCTCCCCGTTCTCATCAAGTGTCGGCTTGTAGAACTCCTCGGCATACGGCAAAATGCGTTCCGGCTCCGGAATATCAATTGTTTGCATACGGTGACTCAGAGATTGACTACTGAGGATAATGACCGGAATATGGAATTCATGGGCGATGTTTACGGCACGCAGTGTATCATAGAAACAGTGATTGACTGTCTGAGGCGCAATTACGACACGCGGCACCTCGCCGTGTGTGCCGTGAATGGCGAGATTCAAATCCGCCTGAGAGTCTTTTGTCGGCATACCTGTTGATGGACCGGCACGTTGAACATCAACAATCACTAACGGGATTTCCGCGGTGCCGGCCAGTCCGATTAACTCGGTCATCAATGACAACCCTGGACCACTTGTCGCGGTCATGGCCTTGACACCGCCAAACGAGGCTCCAATGCACATTCCCAACGAGGCAATCTCATCCTCAGCCTGAATCATTTTTCCGCCAAACATGGGAAGATGCTTGGCAAGCCATTCCATAATTTCACTTGCCGGAGTAATGGGATATCCTGCAAAGAAGCGCACACCGGCGCATAAAGCACCAAGAGCAATCGTTTCGTTTCCTGTTAATAGCAAACGCCGTGCCTTGTCCGAGGGAGGTAATTCAAACTGTGAGCACAACTGAATGTGCTGTCTACCAATCGAAAAACCGGCATCAATCGCTTTCGCATTAGCCTCGACGACCGAAGGACTTTTCGTTTTAAAGTTTTCCTTCATAATCGCGGTCAGTTCGTCGGAATCCTTGTTAAGAGTACCAATGACAAATCCCGCCGCAACAAAATTGAGCGAACGTGTACTGCCGGTCGTATCCGAAGAAATCTTCATCAAATCAACGCATATTTTCTTTGTCGGGATTTTGTCTACAAGGGTCTGTAAATCAGGAGACACGGGAGGCGGATAAATTAACAGTGCGTCGCTTTGGGTTAAAACTTTGGAGAAATTTTCAGTCGCTTTATCATTGAGCGAAATCGCGATGTCCGGCAAGTCTCCCTGTGAGAGCAGTGGCTTGTCGGAGACTCTCAACTGGAAGGCCACTTGCCCACCACGCACGACAGGCAGAAAACTGCTATAAGTAAAGGCATGGTAACCGGTTCTTGCGAAAACTCTTGCAAGTGTTTTACCTAATGTTAAGATTCCGTCGCCGGAGTCGCCTTCAATACGAATTGTTAATGAATTCATTTGAACCAACCTTTGTGGCAATATTTATTTTTCGTATCACAATCTAAAAGCATGATAACCATATTTCCTCACTAATATTTCACCCCATAATGCTACATCTGTGTATATACTTTTGAGAACACATTGATGCATTTGCTACATCAGCGGTATTTGAATCAAGTTTAAATAGAAAAGATTTGTCAACATGAGCGTAAGAATATCGGACCGAGTTTCTGCCATGTCACCGTCTATTACTCTTGCAATCGACAGCAAAGCAAAAGCTATGCAAGCCGACGGTATAGATGTCGTGAATTTTGGCGCAGGAGAACCGGACTTTGATACTCCGGAAGCAATTAAAAATGCTGCGATTAAAGCATTACACGAGGGTAAAACTAAATACTGTCCGGCCTCCGGATTGTTGGCCCTCAAGAAGGCTCTTGCCCTGAAGTTTGAGAAGGACAATGGGCTGAAATACACGCCTTCACAGATTTCAATTAATGTCGGTGGCAAACATGCATTGTACAATGCCACCACAAGCATCATCAATAGTGGCGATGAGATTATCATTCCGGCACCATATTGGGTTAGCTACTATGAGATGGTTCGTGCGGCAAGCGGTGTTCCTGTTGTTCTGCCTGCCTGCACGTCTCGTAATTTTAAAATTACACCGGAACAATTGTCCGTTGCTGTGACTCCTAAGACGGTCGCGGTTTTGATTAACTCTCCAAGCAATCCAACCGGAGCTGTCTACACAAAAGACGAATTGCTAGCCTTGTCTAAGGTCATCATCGAAAAGGATATTTTCTGCATCAGCGATGAACTTTATGAGAAGATGGTTTATGACGGTACGGAACATGTTTCTATCGCGTCATTACCCGGTATGTTCGAACGCACATTAACGGTCAATGGGTTTTCCAAGGCCTATTCGATGACCGGATGGCGACTCGGTTATTGCGCCGGTCCGCAGAATCTTATCAATGCCATTAACATTTTGCAGTCGCACAGCACGAGCAATGCCACGACATTCGTGCAGTATGCGGCTCTAGAAGCCTTGAAATTGCCCGCAGAGATTGTGGCAGACTTTGTGCTGAAATTCGATAAGCGACGCAAACTTGTTCTTGATTTAATCAATGAGATTCCTAATGTGACTTGCAGTATCCCCAAAGGCGCCTTCTATGTCTTCCCTGACTTTAGCGCCTATTACGGGAAAACTTTCGGTGGCAAGAGCATCAAAAGTTCGATGGAACTAGCTGCGTATCTGTTGGAAGAAGCTCGGGTTAGTGTTGTCCCCGGTGCGGCATTTGGCATGGATAATTATCTCCGTATTTCCTATGCGATAAGTGAGGACCGGATTATTGAAGGTTTGCACCGTATAGCACAGGCATTGAAAAAGTTGGATTAAGCATTTATTTCTTTACCTGGTGAATATTGATTTGCAACAGTCGTAAATAAAAATCGCACCATGTGTGCCTATGTAGCTCAGTCGGTAGAGCAGAGGACTGAAAATCCTCGTGTCGGTGGTTCGATCCCGCCCGTAGGCACCATTTTTATATATGCAATTCTGCAAAACTCTTCCACTAATACTTGTAAATGACTTTCATGAGACAACTGTTTACCATTCTCAATCCTGTCTATAAAACTGCGGTTCGTTTGCGTGAACTAATGTATAACGTAGGGCTGTTCAAAAGCCGCTTGTCACCGATTCCTTGTTTTTGTGTCGGTAACTTGACGACTGGCGGGACAGGCAAGACGCCCATGGTCGAATACGTTGCGAAATGTGTTCATGACATGGGATATCGTGTCGGGATTGTCAGTCGCGGATACAGGCGTAAAACTCCATCAAAACAATGTATTCTTGTTTCCAAAGGCGAATTTGGGGACGGTCGTCCGCTTGTAGACGTTGATTCGGCAGGAGATGAAGCATATCTTTTGGCGTTGAGAGTTCCATTTGCTGCAGTTGCGGTCTGTGCCAATCGGTACCAAGCATGCGAGATGCTCGTGGATTCTGCTCTCGCGGATGTCGTCATTATGGATGATGGATATCAGCATTTCGCACTGAAGCGGAAGGCGAACATAGTCTTGATTGACGCGACCAAGAATCTCGTAACGCAGAAGCTTTTGCCTGTCGGAGATTTGCGAGAACCCTTAAGTGGCCTGCGGCGGGCGAGCTTTATCGTGCACACGAAGGTCACAGATAACGATGCCGATTGCTATTATGAAGCCAACGAGAAGACTATCAAAAAGATTATTCCTTTGATTCCACAATTCAAGGCCTATTACCAACCAGATGGCTGTTATGATGGATTGGGTCAAGGGTTGCCGCTGGATGACCTTGCCGCACAGAAAGTCTTAGTTGTCGCAGGTATTGCAGTTCCTTGTGTCTTCGAAAACTTTGTTAGGAAACATGCCGCTTCATGTGAGTCCTATAAACTCCGAGACCATGCGAATTATGATAGAAAACTCGTCGATGATATCTTTAGAAGAGTTCGCGACAATCGTTTATCTATTGTCGCAACGACTGAAAAGGATTGGGTAAAACTTGAACCGCTATTGACAAATGAGGAGAAAAAACGAATCGTTATATTTTCTCAGTCGATACGGATAGAACAATCGGAATTATTTGTGAGTAGATTAAGGGAGATGATTTCCGAAGCAATCGTGTCCGGAAAAAAGGATGTAGAGTAATGAAACGATATGATGTAAAACAAGTGGCGAAGTTTTTGCCCAAAGAGGCTTTGGGCTGGGATAGCCATCAATGGCTGAATATTCCGATTCTGAAAGTCGACGAGTTTCACCCTTCCGGTAGCGACCACAAGCCGGATGTTTCCGTGAAGCTTTTTCATACGAATGATTGTGTTCATATACTGTTTCGGGTTCAGGACAAATACATTCGAGCAATTCGTATCGGTCGGCAGAATCCCGTATGTCTCGACAGTTGCGTTGAGTTTTTTGCATGGCCCAAACACGACAGTGGATATGTCAATCTGGAGATGAATTGTGGGGGCGCATTCTTGAGCAAGTACTACAAAAATCCAGACGCGGATCCTGAAGAATTGCACCGAACAGCTTGTCCGCTTAACAACACTGTTCTTGATAACGTTGTCATCAGAACAACGATGCCGCAGACGGTAGACCCGGAGATAGAAGAGTGGACAACGTATTATGTTCAAGCCTCGATTCCGGTATCCGTCTACGAATCCGTTGTCGGTTGCATCGGTTTATTGCAGGGACAGATTTGGCGTGCTAATTTCTATAAATGCGGCGATGAGACCAGTCATCCGCACTGGGGTTCATGGAACCCGATTGGCAAAGAACTCAATTTCCATCAGCCTCACAAATTCGGAGAAATCAGGTTTTTATGAGCACAAGCCAAATTCCTTTTCGTGTGGGTCATGGTTACGACATTCATCGGTTCGCGAAGGGACGCAAACTGTTTTTAGGTGGTGTAGAGATTGAGTCAGAGGTTGGTCTGGAAGGTCACTCTGACGCTGATGCGGTGTTACATGCCGTTTGTGACGCGATGTTGGGCGCCATTGGTGCCGGAGATATTGGAATGTTTTTTTCGCCTAAGGATGACCGCTGGAAGAATTGTTCGAGTTTGGTGTTTTTACGAGAATGCCTTCGGCTTGTAGCGGAGAATGGCTGGACAGTAGGAAATTTGGATATTACGATTCTCGCAGAAAAACCAAAGGTCAGTGCGTATTATCCCAAGATGCGGTCTGTGATTTCTGAGGAATGCGGTATCCCTGACGATTGTGTTGGTATCAAGGCGACAACTAACGAGAGGATGGGGTGTATCGGTCGTTCTGAAGGGATTGCAGCTTTTGCTGTGGTGTTATTATTTCGCATAGAGTCATGAAGTCACAGCAGACTTAAGTTTATATGTTAATGTTTGTTGTAAATTATTATTATGTTTTTAGAAGAGAAATCGTTGCAAAGGTATGTCGGTGTCTAAATTGGAAAAAGTGCGTGTGGCTGTCATAGGAGTAGGGTCTTTGGGGCAGCATCATGCGCGTATTTATGCGGATAACCGGAGTTGCGAACTGGTGGCTGTCGTTGACAACAATCCAAAAGTTGCCAAGGAATTTGCTAAAAAGTATAAGGTCAAGGGATTGACTGATTATGAACAACTTGTCGGGCAAGTAGACGCAGTCAGCGTTGTCGTCCCGACGTTTTTACATCATCAGGTTGCAAGTTTCTTCTTGAAAAATGATATTCACGTAATGGTTGAGAAGCCAATTACTTCAAGAGTCGAAGACGCGCACGACTTGATTAGTCTGGCGCATGAACACGGGTTAGTCCTTCAAGTCGGGCACATTGAGCGCTTCAACCAAGCTATTTTGCAATTACAAAAAGTTGTTACCAAGCCCGCATACATCGAGGCTCACCGTCTGAGTCCCTATAGCGGAAGAATACAAGATGTTGGCGTTGTGCTGGATTTGATGATACATGATTTAGATATCGTCCTGCAACTTGTCAATTCCCCATTGTGCGAGAATGGTATTGATGCAGTAGGTATTGGCGTTTATGGTCAACACGAAGACATCGCCAATGTTCGTTTACATTTCCAAAGTGGGGCAATGGCTACACTGACTGCGTCTCGCGTCAGTCCGATGAAGTTGCGAAAGATTAGAATATTCCAAGCAAATACTTTTATTTCGGCTGACTATGTCGAGCAATCGATGGATGTATACCGTCGAGTCGTGGATGAGGATGTTCCTCCCGGCGAACCAAAGGTCAAAATCATCCATACAAAACCTGAAATCAAGAGTAAAGAATCACTTAAGTTGGAACTTGAGTCTTTCCTCGATTGCGTGAAAAAACATCATGAACCGGTAGTCAAAGGTGAACACGCCCGTGATGCACTGGAACTCGCAGTGATGATTACCGAGCAGATTAAAGAACGTTTACAAATGCAGTTTAAAGCGTTTCTTGATGTATAGTGATTAAAAAGGAAACAACCTAAAATGTCACTAAATGCTCTATGCGCGGAATATGTTCTGCCTATTGACGCGAAAATGACGGTTTATCATCCAGGCGTCGTCATTGTTCAGGATAAGAAAATTCTTGAAGTCGGCCAGAAGAATGAAATTCTAAATAAGTATCCCGGGATTAGCATTGAAGACTTTGGTGATAAGGTCATTATGCCCGGGTTCATTAATTTGCATTGCCATTTTCCGATGATTTTCACGCGAGGTTTGGGCGATGACCTAGAGCTGATGACATGGCTCAATAAATATGTTTTCCCTCTCGAGGCACAACTGTTGTCTGCCGATTATGTCTATGACGCGAGTTTGGCGGGGTGTGCGGAACTGATACATCATGGATTTACATCGGTTTTGGACATGTATTATTACACAGCTTGCCGAATCCATGCCTGCGAGAAAATCGGTATTCGTGCTTGGCTCAATCAAGCGATTATTGGCTTCCCGACTACGGAGTACGAGTCAACGGATAAAAGCATTGAAGAGACCAGAGATCTCATTATACAGTGGAAGAATCATTCAAGATTGCAGGTGACTCTTGGCCCACATTCCGCGTATACATTATCACCCGAGCATTTGAAGAAGTGCAAACAGATAGCCGATGAAACAGATTCGATTTTGCATGTACACTTGGCAGAGAGTGACAGCGAGTTGCAGAGTGTTTTTGAGCAACATAAGAAGCATCCTGTTGACTTGCTGAATGAGATTGGTTTTCTTGGTCGGAATGTTGTGGCAGCACACTGTGTAAAATTGAATGAAGCGCAAATCGGCATTCTTGCCGAGAAGCAGACGTCTGTGGCACACAACCCATGTAGTAATTTGAAACTGACATCTGGCATTGCGCCCGTTGTAGAGATGCAAAAACAAGGTATTTGCGTTGGTCTGGGTACGGACGGTCCAATGAGTTCAAATCGAATGGATCCGTTCCACGTCATGGATTTGGTTGCTAAAGTTCAGAAAACTTTAAAGAATGATCCCGTTGTGATGCCTGCCTCCGAGGTAATTCGGATGGGGACAATTAATGGCGCAAAGGCACTGAACGTCGAAGATAAGATTGGTTCCCTTGAGCCGGGTAAGATTGCGGATTTAATTGTTATCGACCACAAGATGGGAATGTTTAGCAAAGTCCACGATATCTATGTGCATCTTGTTTATGCTTGCCACGGCGAAATGGTGCAACATGTGATGATTGATGGCCAATGGGTGTTGAGAGATCATTGTTTGCAAAAAATCGATGATGCCGACATTTCTGAATTGTCTGACAAATGGGAGCCGAAGATTCAAAATATAGTTCAATCCATTGTAGAAGATAACCAATAGTTCATCAATGGATAGGCCGAGGAATCTGTTCGAATGAAAGAAGAAAATATCATATTAATTGGGATGCCAGCAAGTGGTAAGACTTCGGTTGGCAAAACGCTTGCGGAGAAGTGCAATTTGCGATATGTCGATTTGGACGAGTATATCGCTTTGCATGAGGGATGCGAGATTTCCGAAATTTTCGAACGCGAGAATGGCGAAGAACAGTTCCGTGAAGCGGAAACAAAGGCGATTGATGCCATTGCCAAGGATGCGAACCGATTCGTTCTGGCAACAGGTGGAGGTGCATGTATTCGTTTGCACAACCGCGACATCTTCAAGAAAATGGGTCGAATTGTCTGGCTTGATGCGACGCTTGATATGATTTATAAGAATGCGTCAACAGACTTCAAGAATGCGACCTCCCCGACCCGGCCACTCTTGCAAAAAGCATATGAAAAAGGCGAGTTGAAACGCTGTTTGCGTGAGATGTACACACGGCGCAGAAATTCATATTCTGCGACTTCTGAATTTCATCTCGATGTCGAAGATAAAGCTCCGGATGAAATTGCGAACCAAATAATATCGGAGTTGGAACTGTCGCAACCCGCATCGGTTTTTGACACTGTCCTTGCGATAGATGGCCCGGTTGCTTCAGGAAAGACGACTGTCGCACGGCTCGTCGCCCAGAAGCTGGGATGGACGCATGTGAATACGGGGGCGATGTATCGTTGTGTGACTTATGAAGCTCAGCAACAAGGTATTCTTGAGACTTGCACGAGTGATGATTTGACGGATATCGCGAAGAAGTTGGATTTCAATTTCGGCGAGAAAAATGCTAAAGGTGTGAGAACAGTGTTGCTTGGTGGCGTTGATGTTACTGATGCGATTCATTCGCCCGAAATAAGCAAAAATGTGTCGAATATTGCGGACACGCCCGGCGTGAGAAAAGCTCTCGGCGAATTGCAAATCAATTACGCTCGCAAGGGACATGCGGTCCTCGAAGGTCGGGACATTTCGACCGTGATTTGTCCGGAAGCTAAATGGAAAGTCTTTTTGGTTGCATCACTTGCTGTCCGCTCAAAACGTCGGTCGTCGGAGTTTGTGGCGAGAGGCGAGGCTTACGATGATGAAATGCTCAAGAAGGATATTATGGAGCGTGATGAACGCGACCGCGTTCGTCCTCAAGGCGGACTAAAGCTCGACCCACATGCTGTGATTATTGACACTACTGAGATTCCACTCGATGAAGTCGTGACAACAATTGCATGTATCGCCGGACGTGACAAAATGATGCAAGAACGGCAGCATAAGGGTAAATGAAGATGCGGAAAATGACATTCTTCTATTGGCTGATTAAGTCTATAGTTCTTGTGCTCGCGAAAGTGTTTTTTAGATTACAGGTCAAGGGATTGCAGAACATCCCCGCAACCGGTGGGGTCATCATTGCGCCCAATCATGTCAGTTACATTGATCCGCCTGTGATTGGCGCAAGCATTCCAATCGCCTGTCATTACTTCGCAAAGGAAGAACTATTTCAACACCGCTTCCTTGGAAACCTTATCAGACATTTGTTTGCCATACCCGTGAAACGTGGTGCTTTTGACCGTAACGCAATGAGGATGGCTTCAGATATTTTAAAAAACGACGGGCTATTGCTTTTCTTCCCTGAAGGCACACGCTCTGTGACAGGCGAATTGCAGGACGCTAAATCAGGCATTTCGATGCTTGCCAATCAGTCCGGAGCAGCGGTTGTGCCAGTGTATATTAGTGGCAGCCATGATGTTCTGCCCCGGGATAGCACACGGATACACTGCAGCAAGGTGACAATAACTTTTGGAAAACCAATTCGATTTGCAGAGGTTGGAAACGCGGAGATGGATAAGAAATCTCGTTATGAGATATTTGCGCAGACTATTATGCAAGAAATCGCAAATCTGCGTTCTGCTTAGATAATCTTATATTTTCTGTTCTATAGAAAATAATCTTTTTATAATTATATAGTCTCCTAATGAGAATATTGTTATCACTTTACTTTTTCATAGAATAGAAGAGGAGATAATCGACTTGGCACTAAATCCAAAGAAGATTGTTGCGGTTGATGTTGGTTCTACTGTTGTAAAAGTAGCACAACTTAAGAAAACAAGTGTCGGTTATGAACTTCTAAAAATCGGATGGGCAGAGGTCGTTTTCAGCAGAGATAGTGATAATTCTGTCAATCTGAATCAAGCACGTTCTGAAGCTGTTCGCCGTGCAATTAAAGACGCAGGTATTACTTGTACAAATGCAGTATCGTCCCTCAATGGGGATAACGCAATTGTCCGCTTTATACAATTACCTGAGATGCCTCCTGATGAGCTTAAGAGTGCGTTACAATGGGAAGCGCAGGACTTGTTGCCTTTCCCTGTTGAAGAAGTCGTCCTTGACTATAAAACGTTGGCGAGTACTTCTATGGATCAAACCGCTGACAAAGTTGAAGTGCTTGTTGCCGCTGCGAAGAAAGATATCATTGCTGAGCATGAAACCATCTTGCAAGGGGCTCAGCTTACTCCGATTTCAATAAACATTGATACCTTTGCTCTTTTGCGCGCTTTTGATGCCGCAGAAGGGGCTGCTCAACGAGAATCAATTGATGCGACCGTGTTGCTTAATCTCGGAGCCTCACAGACAAATTTAGTCATCACAAGTAGTGGTATTCCACGATTTGTACGTGACATAGCGATTTCGGGCAATACAATTTCAGAGGTGATTGCACAACGATTGAATTGCTCATTCCAGCGTGCTGAGCAACTTAAGGCGCAGTACGGAATTCCGGATGCGGATGACCCAAACGCGAATGGAACAACAACACCGGCTCCCGATGAAACAAATTCTTTGCTTTTGCACTCACTACAGGGCACGATTGAAAGACGGTTGCATTCGGATGAAACAGCACAGAACAGTCCTGACATTGTTGTTGACGCGGTGATTCTTCAGATTCTTGGCAACCTTGCAAAAGAAGTCCTCAAGACGATTTCTTTTTACGAGAACATGAATCAGGATTCAAAAGTCACCAGAATTGTTCTGGCGGGCGGCGGTGCTCAGATGGAAGGCATCTTGGGGCTTTTCAAGAACGAAACAAAACTGCAGTGTTCTTTGTTTAATCCTTTGGCCAACATCAAGACGAGTAGCATTACCGACGCGGAAAGAACTGCAACCATGGAAAAGATGAGTGTCGCGTTAGGCGTTGTTATTGGCTTGGGGATTCAGGTTTTTGATGACCAGAATCTCAACAAAAGCATCAATGTTATTTTGTCAACAAACAAGAAGAAGTCTTCCATCAAACAAAGTTCAGCGTCAGCATTTGCATCGAACGGACAGATGTTTTCGATTATCCTCGCGTTGCTTGGCTTCCTGTTCCTAATCATATGTGGTGGAATTGCATACTCGTATCTTCAGTTACAAGATGTCATGAAACAAAAAGATGAAGTTGTTGCAAGATTAGAAAAGAACAAGGCGTTACTCAAGAAGTCTGAGGATGATTTGGTTTCGATGACAAAGCTCAATGAAGAAATCGAGAATAAGTTCTCAATCATTTCTTCATTGGCCCCTCCGGATCGAATCTATTGGAGCGAGAAACTGAATATGCTTGCTAAGGCTCGCACAGGCGCTAGCGTATTCCTTGACAAGATTGGCTTACAGGAAGTTCTTGATTCGGTTGAAACTGAAGAAAGCAAGACCCGTCATAAAACTTGGGAAGATCGAAAGGCAACTTTTGAGAAGTCGTCCAAGGGCAAAAGATTCACTGAACCCGAACCACCAAAGGTCATGGTTCCTCTCATCAAGTATACCTTAACATTGCATGGCATTGCATCTGGGAAAGACTCTTCAGAGCGTCTTTCGCAGATTAACAGTTATGCGGATTCTCTTGCCGCGATGACTTGGGAAAGAGACAGTGGCGAGAAGGTTAAGTTCATGGACGGTTTCTATCCCGAATACCGTTTCCTTGAACAGGAAACGAAAGTCGTTGGTGGGGTGAACGTTATGTCGTTCGGACTCGCATTTGACGCGAAACCGCCAGAGACAACAACACCACTCATGAAAATTCAAGACCTAGTAACAACGGATATTATTCCCCAAACCGCTGGACAATTTGACAAGAAGGAGGACAAATAGTCATGGCAGGCAAAAACATCGGTCAGTTTACACCTAAACAACGCGATATTCTGACAGCAGTTGGAATCTTGGTTGCGATGGCTGTATTCGGTGGCTTGTATCTGCATTTCTTCTTCTGGTCATCATCGGTCAAAAATTGCAAAGCTGCGATTCAAACCGCTGAAACGGATAACCGAATCATTACGGTATCTCTGCGAGAGATTCAAGAGAAGCTGGATAATCAGGATGAAATCAAACGAAAAGCACAATATGTGACTCAGGTTGCATCAATGTTACCATCATCTACGGACGCTCCCGGATTCTTGAATGATTTGGCGGAAGCACTTCAGACAACGACAATCGACTACACACGCTTAAAACCGAATGAGCCCGACAAACAAATTGGATATACCGAATTGCCGTACAACATCGTGTGTGACGGACGCTTTCACGATTTTGGACAATTCCTTAATTTGATTGAAGCAAGCCCGAAACGGTTTATGCGCATCAAGAGTTTCGAGATTGGGATGAACAACGAGAGACCAAGTTTGCATCCGGTCCAGTTGTCAATCGCGACTTTCTTCTTGACAAAAATCGATAATGACAAGAAAGAGTAGAAAGGACTAATATGATTGCACACATTAACAAGTTAACTGTTCTTGGAATCGCTGTTCTTTTCTCTTTCAATTCCTTTGGTTATTCGCAAGCGGAAATGACAACAGATACCGTCAAAATGCCTGAGCATGAGACGTCAGCCTCAGCAGTCCTTGCGCCCAAATCTTCTTTTGCCGATGAAACAGCATCTGTCGATGCGACAAGTCTTGATGAGAGTAAGTTGATGGAGAACATCTCCGATGAAAGCTTGAAGGCAAAGCTTGAAGATACCAAGACAACAGAAACTGAACAGTTGGCTGTGGCAAACAGCGCAGAACTGTTGAAATTGCTGGGCGTTTTGCCGCAGGATTTGGCGCAGAAAAAGTCAAATGAAAAGAATGAACGAATTGATGCCGCAGTGAGTGAGCAACAATTCCAGCAAATGTTGGGTGCAAACCCACGTGTGATTTACAGAACCAAGGAGAATCACGAAACGTTTACTGATCCTATGATTATTCCTTGGATTCGAAACGCTGTGATTGTTCGCGAAATGCTTTATGAAGTCAATCTTTTATTGGCAGCAGGTAAAGTCACACAGGCATGTACAGTGCTTAAGGATATTGCCACAAAGTATCCGGATACAGAAGAAGCCCAGTACGCAAAAGATACATTAGTGAAGATTCAGCAATTGCGTGATAAGGCTGATGCGCAAAAGCTTGTTGCAATGCAACCAGAAGGAGAAAGCATGGCACATCCTGTGGTCGAGATTGTGCTAGATCCTAATTTGGTTATTAATTCAGTTATGCAAGACATTCAGCATCCCCAAGACAGTATTGTTATCATCAATGGTAAGCTTTATCATGTGGGGGATGAGATTTCGGGAACATTTCCGAAGCATTACATCAAGTTAGTAAAAGAGGATAGTATTGTGATTGAGGTGAAAGCCTCGAACACGTCAAAAGAGTTTACGATCAATGTCAAAAAGAATCAATAATGAGTTTATGAACAGATTATTATACAAGGAATGCGAAATGAACAGAATCTCATATAGCATCATTAGTTGTTTTGCCGCGGTTCTCTGCAGTAGTTTTGGATTAGTGACTGACGCATATGCGCAACAGTCTACGACATTTGATAAAGTTGCCAAGATATCAGAAACAATTTCTTCCGCAGTAGCTCCTACAATCAGTCAAGTTACGACTCAGACGGATTCTCTTCCGTCATTGTCGCAATTTCAGGCTAAAGTGACAGACATTGCGTCATCGTCTGCTACTACACAGAAGAAGGAACCCGACGATTCAAATCGTCTCTTTGAGATATTGGGCGCGGAACTCTACAATATTCCCGTAAACATCACAACACCTCCGGGAACGCCACTTGATGATGTCTTGCGTATCCTTGCGGAACGTGCTCAGCTGAACTTTATCGCTGGCGAAGGCGTGGTCAAAGGAAATGTCGGACATTTGCGTTTGCGCGATGTTCCGCTCGGTGTGGCCTTGAACTCATTGTTGACAGCAAATGGCCTTTATCTACTGAAAGATGGAGCAAATGTTTTGCGCATTGTTCCTCGTGACACTGTTTTGGGTGGCGCTACTTATGAGCTGAAAACGCAGTCCGTTCGCTTAAACTGGATTCCGGCTGATTCGCTGAAAGACATTGTTGGACAGATTAGTAAAACAGCTGTGGTACAGGTTCATTCTGGGTCTAACACGATATTTGTGTCCGATGCGCCTGCCAATATTGATAATCTTGTAGCGGTCATTCGTCAGCTTGATGCGCCTCAAAAACAAGTGCAAGTGAACTCATATGTCGTCGAAGTCATTAACGAGAACAGCATTGACAAAGGTGCGAACTTAACGATTTCTTCCTACGAACGCGATGGTTATGTTTCGCCTGATCGGTTCTTCCAAGTGCTCCAAGGAGCCGGAACATACTCCGGCGGTGGTGTTGTCAGCATTTTTGGTAGCGAATTTGATATTCGCGCGGCCTTGAGATGGGCCGAGGAACAGCGGGTGGCTAATTTGCTGACGGAACCAAGCATCGTCGCTTTGGACAACGAAGAGGCAACAATTGATATCGTCAAGAAGATTCCCTATTTTGAGGCACAGCAGGGTGTTGGTGGTTCCGGAACAGTTGCGAACACGGTGCAGTTTGAGGAATCGGGTATCAAGTTGACGGTGACTCCACAGATTACGAATGATGGACATGTCAGATTGAAACTTGCCCCTGAACAGAAAGTGAAAGCAGGCGAGGTGTACACGCCCGGTTCTACAGACAGTATAGTTCCCATCATTGACACACGTAAAGCTGCCACGACAGTTATCGTTCGTGACAGAGAGACAGTTGTAATTGGCGGATTGAGTCAGTTGCAGGATGACAAAACTGATAATGGTGTGCCATGGCTCAGGAAAGCTCCCTTGTTTGGTCGATTCTTTGCCGCCGGCTCAAAAGGATTATCCAAGAACAACTTAGTCATTTTTGTTCGTCCTCAGATTATCCATTCCACTGGTATTCCTCCAACACAAAGCAAGGCTCCGCAAGCAATTGAGGAGAATTCGGATTTACCGGATTATTTCTCGGATGACAGCCTATTCAACAGGCTTCAGCAAACGCACGATGAACACTAAGTAGGCTTTGCTCTTTTATGGAAATCAAGCCAAAATCGGATAAAAAACTTTGGTATAAACGCCTAAAGAAATGTTCATTGTGTGGCGCAACACTGGTTTACAATTCGAACCGGTGTGAGAATTGTGGCAACATTAATGTTGTCGAGCCTAAAGATGAGCATTCGAAGGATGAGGATGCACCGGCAGTAAAAAGAGACTTTACATCCTTTAGGGAAATGCGACTGGTTCTGCTGATTCCGTGTTTGTATATTCTGTTTTGTGCCGCATGCTTATGGCGTCTTGATGCGCTAATGGGCCTTAAGACGATAACAATCCTGTCTTATTTCGTCGCAGGCCTAATACAGGGTTTTATTCTCATTCGAGATGCCATTTCTCTGGGGATTGGTGACAAGGAAGACCGTTATGGTAATCGTTGGTTCAGCCCGTGGATTTGGGTTGTGGGGGCCACCGTCGCATTTCCGATAATGACTCCGATATACATTTACGCGAAATCAAGTTACAAGGATTTTGACTACAGAATCGTCTCTTACATTTTGTCAATCATCATCATATTTGTTGTCGGATATAGTTTCAGCTATGCGTTCAAAGACCCGTTGGATGAGATGGGAACGCTCGAAAGAGCTCGGATGGAACAAGAAGAACAGCGCTTGTCAAATCCTGCGCTGTTCTACAGCGAACCTTAGTTCCTCGGATTGTTCCATTCAAAAGTCTCGATAAGTTCATGTTGTCTATCGAAGCATTTCGCTATGATTTGTTTAATGGCTTTATCGGCGTGAAGATTGAACAGTCTGATTTTGCCTGTTTCTTTTCGGACAAAGCCTTCTCCAATCTCTTGGCCGTCAGCCCAAAACTCAACATAGTCGCCTTGTGGATAAAACAATTCAATCTCAAATGATTCGTCATTCGTAATTGGGCGATTATTGTTAACGACAAAATCACCATTCAGAAAAGGTAGCGATTCTGAGTCATACGCAGCCCAATGGATGGGCGATACCTTTGCAATCTCTGTCTGCAAACAACGTAATGGCTGAATGGCAAGCAAATCATAAGCATTGGCCTTTTGCTTCTGCATTTCACTGGCTAATGTTCCCGCAGCCGAGCCTGTTGCCCATTCAATTGGATGGAGACGATAGGCGGAATTGGTTAGGTAGGTCGTTGCCATGTTCTTTCCGCTCACGACAAGATTACGGATATTTCTTGATGCTAATGCACGTAACGGAATATAGAACGGTGCAGCTTTCTCGAATGGAGGCAGCACACCTTTGCTTGACGTAAGGGGATGCACATCAACCGCGTAGTCGCCAATACCAACGGAGTCGAAAAATCGATAGGATGTTGCGTTGTGGTTTTCTTGCTGCAAATCAACAAGATAGCTTGATGTTAACCGGAAATGGTATAATCCCACAGCTCTGCGCCCACAGCGA